>Ga0208752_100200_pt1 | contig 18799 bp, 17 predicted proteins | sample LakWasMet27_LOW6_2_FD_183871 | JGI IMG/M metagenome (GOLD analysis project Ga0208752, IMG submission 183871) | Freshwater sediment methanotrophic microbial communities from Lake Washington under simulated oxygen tension - Sediment Metagenome... | ecosystem: Environmental > Aquatic > Freshwater >... | reverse complement strand
GCAGTAACAGTAATAAACCGAACTGCCGGTATTTTGTTTTCATGGGTTTTGATGGGTTGGATGTCTTGGGAATGGCAACAAAATAACATACTCGGTTTAAAAAACCATAACAACGCCGGTTTATGGTTCGGACGGGGCATGTTGCTGCCCCGTTCGAAATGTTTTGGATTGGTTAAATGTTAGGCATTGCAAAAAAACGTTTGGATCGGGGTTGCAAACCCCGTTTCGCCTGGGACGTTCGGATTCGACAAGCTCACCACGAACGGTTTACCTTAAATCTCCTAGTGTTAAGATGAAATGGGAGTAACAACTCCGTCTTCCAATTCAAAGCCATCAAGTAACAAACAATTTTTTAAATCAATCAGTCGCTCATCAAACCTATCCTTAAAGCTCCATTCTGACGATGATTCTCTAAGGTCAATTTGTGTGGTTGCAATTTCTTCGAGTAAACTTTTTATTGATTTATTATCTGCTTGCAATATTGATTGTTGAAGTATTAGTTGGTCATAATGTTTATTATCGTTGTGATCGGTGTCAGATTCGCAATAAATATCGTGCTTATCCATTAATGTGCTTATTGTTTGTGTGTTTAATAACCCCATAAACTGACTAAGCGATAATTTTGTTCTTTTGCTTGTTGTCATAATATTTTGCCTTTTTTGAACGCCAACAATGTCAGCGGGAGTGCATAGAATACGAGCTTTTTCGATTTTTGCAATACTGTTCGTTTATTTATTTTTTAATATGAATGACTATTTATTTATGCAGGTTATTTTTAATAAATTTTATGTTTTAATTTTCAATAAATATATAAAAATCAATTTGTTATGTTTATATTTTGGTGGTATTTAGTCTGACTGAGTTTCCTGGTATTAAGTATTTTTTAACTAAGTTACTTAGTATTAGGTATTGTTTGTCTAAGTTACTTGGTATTAGGTATTTATTGTCTAGGTTACTTAGTGTTAGGTGTTGATTGTCTAAGTTACTTAGTATTAGGTATTGTTTGTCTAAGTTACTTGGTATTAGGTATTTATTGTCTAGGTTACTTAGTGTTAGGTGTTGATTGTCTAAGTTACTTAGTATTAGGTATTGTTTGTCTAAGTTGCTTGGTATTAGGTATTGATTGTCTAAGTTACTTAGTATTAGGTATTGTTTGTCTAGGTTGCTTGGTATTAGGTATTGATTGTCTAAGTTACTTGGTATTAGGTATTGTTTGTCTAAGTTGCTTAGTATTAGATATTGTTTAACTAAGTTCGCTAGTTCCCAAGCTCCAGCTTGGGAATTCAGTTTGGAAGCTCCAGCTTCCCGTTTCGCGAAGCTGGAGCTTCGCCTTCGGGGTTCCCAATCTGGAGATTGGGAACCCGCACAATACGAGGCTCGACATATTTTTGCCCCCACTCCGAAGCGTAGGTAAGATGCAGGAAATAACAATTTTACAAAAGTGAAAACATCAATGAAAAACCTAGCCACCACAGAAAACGAAAGATCAGCAATAACCCTTACCACGGTTATTTACGCACTCTACGCCGCGTCTTATTTTGTCGGTATCACAGCCATCATTGCAATCGTGATGAACTATGTCAAAAAGGATGATGTGGCCGGAACATTTCTGGAGAGTCACTTTCGTTGGCAAATCAGGACTTTTTGGTTCGGAGTGCTTTGGGGTGTGCTGGGGACAATCACGATGGTGTTCATTATCGGGTGGTTTGTGCTTGTCGCTGATGGCATCTGGATCATTTACCGCATAGTCAAAGGCTGGTTGCGGCTTAATGACGGCAAACCCATGTACACGGTCTAACGATAAAACTAAAAAACACCAGCCGCGTGAACGACTGGTGTTTCATGTAATTTAGAGATAGCGGGAGTAACCGGAACTTTAGATGCTACTGATTTTCCTTGTTTTTCGCACCTTTTGGGGCTTTTTTGTCGGTGGTCTGTGCTTTTACTTTCGTCTCTGAAACATCATAATCTTGTTTAAAGGTATCCTCACAAACCTTTAAAGCCGCATGGTCTTGAGCGGCTTGCACACAGCTCAGGTTTTTTTGAGCAATTTGCACCTTTTCCAGAACATTGGCTATTTGGCGATCCTTATCTGCCTGAAATGTCGCCGAATCAGGATCATCTGCAACCGCCATTGCAGGGGCCAGCAAAACCACGCTATAAATTACTGTTAATAAGATTGATTTTGTAAAATTCACATTTCCTCCTCAAAGGTCTTATAAACGAGTGACAATTTTCAATCCCACTCTCTACCTAAAAAGCTACGCTGCAAAAGTCTACATGTCAAATGATTAATTCTTTCAGACAAGGACGAATTGGAACTTGGAAGTCCGCCAAGCCTGATCGATAATGTTCTTTGTAGAAAAGCCGTGGCGCAGCTTAAAATGCGAATAGATTTAACTCCATTGCCGTCGTGGTAACCCTTCGGCTGCGCTCAGGACTAAAGGCCTTATCGAACCCATGAATCTTAAACAACCAACACGCGAAGAATATTAAGTTGCAAACAAAATATATCATTTCAATTATCCTCCTATCGGTCATGGTGGGGCGTTCTGTGAATGCACAAGAAGCAAACAAAGCAATAGAAAGTAAAGTCAAAAACCTGCTGTCCCAAATGACGCTTGAAGAAAAAGTAGGGCAGATGACGCAGGTTGATTTTACGGTGATCGGCGTTCCTAAAGAACAAAACGCTGAGGATCAAATCGATCCGGCCAAGCTGGAAGATGCGGTGTTAAAGCATCATGTGGGTTCCATTCTTAACACGCCTTTTACGCCCGATAACAAGGCGCAATCGATTGATATATGGCGAAAAATGATGCGCACCGTGCAAGACGCTGCGGCAAGAACGCGCTTGAAAATCCCGGTTATTTACGGGATAGACGCCATTCATGGCGCGACTTACACGCAAAACTCGGTATTGTTTCCGCAAGCCATTAACATGGCGGCGACGTTCAATTCGGAGCTGGCTTTCAAGGAAGGCGAAATCACCGCCAGGGAAGTGCGCGCTTCCGGCCAGCAATGGAATTTTTCCACGGTCATGGATATTGGTCGCCAACCGCTTTGGCCGCGCTTGTGGGAAACCTTTGGCGAAGATGTGCATTTGGCGACGGTGATGGGTACGGCTTATATTAAAGGCCATCAAGGCGATGATTTTTCCGCGGCCGATAAATTACCGACTTGCCTGAAACATTATGTCGGTTACAGCTATCCCCTTAACGGCAAAGACCGGACGCCTGCCTGGATAGGCGAAAGAATGCTGCGCGAATATTTTCTGCCGACCTTTGAAGCGGGCGTGAAAGCGGGAGCGCCGACGGTGATGGTCAATTCGGCGGAAGTTGACGGCATCCCCGGACACGCCAACCATTATTACCTGACCACGATTTTACGCGGCGAACTGGGCTTTAAAGGTTTTACCGTGTCCGACTGGGCGGACATCGAGCGCCTTTATACCCGCGACAAGATGGCTGCGTCACCCAAAGAAGCGGTAAAAATTGCGGTGATGGCCGGTATCGACATGAGCATGGTGCCGTTCGATTTTTCTTTTTATGATTTGCTGGTTGATTTGGTCAAATCCGGCGAAGTGCCGATGTCCCGTATTGATGAAGCCGTGTCCAGGATACTGACGGTCAAGTATCAGGCCGGATTATTCGAGTCTAAACCGCTGTTGCCGATTGAAGGCAACTTTGCCACGGCGGAAGCGATAGAAACCAATCGGCAGGCGGCGCGGGAGTCGATTGTTCTTGCCAAAAACGACCGCAATATCCTGCCGCTAAAAAAAGATGCCAATATTCTGGTGACAGGTCCTACCGCCAATTTGCTCAGTGCGATGAATGGCGGCTGGACGGTTACCTGGCAGGGCGCTATTGAAGAGTTATATCCTCAGGAGAAGCGGACGGTCTTGGAAGCCATACAGGAAAAAGCCACCGGCAAAGTGACTTACGTTGGCGGCGATGCGTTTGATGCGCCAATCGATGTTCAAAAGCTGGTTGATGAAGCTAAAGACCACGACGTTATTTTGCTCAGTCTGGGCGAGCATCCTTATACCGAAACGCCGGGCAATATTGAGACGTTAAATCTCGATCAGGCGCAAATCGACCTTGCCAATGCCGCGATTGCAACCGGAAAACCGGTGGTTTTGCTGACTCTGGGCGGACGGCCGCGCATTATCACGTCGATTGCAGAACGGGCTTCCGGCGTTATTCTGGGCTTTTTGCCGGGCATGGAGGGCGGCGAGGCCATTGCCGATATTTTATATGGGGACTACAACCCCAACGGCAAGTTGCCTATTTCCTATCCGAGAAATACCAACGGCATTACTCCGTATGATTACAAGCCCATTGAATCGTTTGAGCAGAATACTTATAACCCGCTGTATCCATTTGGGCATGGGCTGAGCTATACGAGTTTTGCAACCAGCGGTTTGAAGGTGGAAAAAGATAGAATCAACATCGGCGAAAATATTAATGTCACCGTTAATGTCAAAAACACCGGCGCGTTAAAAGGCAAGGAAACCGTGTTGGTTTACATCAATGATGTGGCGGCTTCGGTGACCCGGCCCAACAAACAACTCAAAGCCTTTAAAAAAGTCGAGCTGAACTCGGGGCAATCCGAGCGTTTAAGCTTTACCTTAACGCCGCGTGATTTGTCGTTTATTGGTGTTGATTTGAAGAGGATTGTGGAGCCGGGTGATTTTAAAGTGATGATCGGTAATGAAATAGCCGGCTTTACGGTGACGAAATAACAACATAAATAGGCGATTGAAAGCCTTTTTCACCACGAAGAGCACGAAGAAATAAATCTTCGTGCTCTTCGTGTCTTCGTGGTGATAATCTTTTTAGTTTTTTAAACTAACATGCCGGTAAATTCATGACCAATACAACCGACTCGACAAATGGTTCCGACAAAAATCCTTATTTAGGCTCTTTAACGGTATTAACTTCGCTGTTTTTTATCTGGGGTTTTATCACCTGCTTGAACGATATTCTGATTCCGCATTTGAAAGCGGTGTTCACCCTGAATTACACCCAGGCAATGTTGGTTCAATTTTGCTTCTTTACCGCCTATTTTGTCGTGTCCGTTCCCAGTGGCTATCTGGTTGAAAAAATCGATTACAAAGGCGGCATCATAGCGGGACTATCCATAGCGGGCATCGGCTGTTTGCTGTTTTACCCGGCCGCAAGTTCGCATTCCTACCCGTTATTTCTGGCGGCGTTTTTTGTGTTGGCATCCGGCATTACCTTATTGCAGGTCGCCGCAAATCCGTATGTCACCATTTTAGGCAAGCCGGAAACCGCTTCCAGCCGATTGACCATGACTCAGGCGTTTAATTCGCTGGGTACGACTATCGCCCCTTATTTTGGCGCGTTATTTATCCTTGCCACTGCCGTTAAAACGGCGGATGAAATCCAACTGCTGAACGCCGACGAATTATCGGTTTACCAAGCGGCGCAAGCGGCCGCTGTACAAATTCCTTACTTGTTGCTTGCTGCGGTTTTATTTTTGATTGCGATCGTTTTTGTGCTGATCAAATTACCCAAAATTGAAGCTACCGAAGAGCAGGTTTCAGGCGTTGAAGATGATGTTCATGATAGCGCCTGGGGCTACAAGCATCTGGTCTTAGGCGCAATCGGCATTTTTGTTTATGTCGGCGGTGAAGTGTCCATCGGCAGTTTTTTGATCAATTTCCTGGGAGAGCCTGCCATTGCCGGATTGGCGGAACAAGAGGCCGGAAAGTATGTGTCGTTTTATTGGGGCGGGGCCATGGTCGGGCGATTTATCGGCGCGGCAGTCATGCAAAAAATCCAGCCGGGCAAAGCGCTTACCTTTAACGCGGTAACGGCGGCGCTGTTGGTTTTAATGACCATGTTCGGCAGCGGTCACGTTGCGATGTGGACGCTTCTTGCGGTCGGGCTGTTTAACTCGATCATGTTTCCGACCATCTTTTCATTGGCGGTGAGCGGTTTGGGCAAGCATACCGGGCAAGGATCGGGGATTTTGTGCGCCGCTATCGTCGGCGGCGCTATCCTTCCTGTCGTGCAAGGATTATTTGCCGACCGGATCGGCATTCAACAGGCGTTTTTTATCCCGGTACTTTGTTATTGCTACATCGCTTATTACGGATGGCGGGGGCACAGGATTTAGGCAATTGCTGGTCTCCAATATCCAGATTGATGACGTCGGGAAACTCTAGTTTTGTGAAACAGTAAGCTGGAGCTTTCCTTACCTAAGCGTAGGCCGGAATAAGGCCATCCAAGCGCGTAGCGCGAGGTGGCGTTGCCTACATGGATGTAGGTAAGGAGCGGAAGCTTTTTCGGCGGATTCGGGAGGTGTTTGCCGGAAACGCCAGTTCTCGCTGCCGCTCAAACAGGCTTATTCCGGCCTACAGGATTTCTTTGGCGCGCATGGCACGCCCTACAGAAACTCTGGCGAACCCAAAAACATCAAAGCGTCAGCATGGTGATGGTCGGTGAGCTCAACTGACCGTCCCGATGAAAACCGCGAACGACAATTACGTTATCGCCTTCGTTTGCCAGCTTTGTTGCAAGGGCATGATGACGGGCCAGTTTATTGGGATGGGTGTGGCCTGCATCCTCCGCATGTATCGGTATAACCCCCCAGTATAGATTCATCCGCTGACAAACCCATTTGTTGGCGCTGATGGCTATCAGCGGTGCAGCAGGCCTTGCTGAGCTCAATGTCACCACCGACATGCCGCCGCTGGTAATGCTGACGATGGCTTTTGCATGCAGGTCAAAACAGAGCTGGGCGGTCGCATCGGCTACCGCATCGCCGAAGGGCAGCGGTTTTTGTTCGTTATCCCGGTGCGCCAGTTTACCGAAAACATCCTGTTCCCTCATGAATGCTTCGGTTTGATAGATGACTTTGGACATCATTTCAACCGCTTCGACCGGAAAGTGTCCCGCCGCCGTTTCTCCGGACAGCATCACCGCATCGGTAGAGCAATAAACCGCATTGGAAACATCGGTCACTTCGGCGCGAGTGGGTCTGGAGTTTTCTATCATGGATTCCAGCATTTGGGTGGCGACGATGACCGGTTTGTTCAATGCCCTCGCGCTTTTAATGAGCTGGTGCTGGGCAATCGGCACGTCTTCCGGGTTCAATTCTACGCCCAAATCACCTCTGGCAATCATGATGGCATCGGAGGCGTTAATGATTTCCTGGCCGTTAATCAAGGCTTCCGGTTTTTCAATTTTGGCGATGATATGCGTGTCGTAGCCGCTGGAGGTAATCAACTGGCGCAGGTCGGTAATGTCTTCGGCCTTTCTGACGAACGACAGCGCCAGGTAATCAACGCCCAAGTCCAATGCAAATAATGCGTCCGCCCTGTCCTTGTCGGTTAATGAAGGGCAGGACACATTAACGCCGGGCAGGTTGATACCCTTGTTGTTTTTTAACTCGCCGCCGTAAATGACTTCGCAGCTAATGTCCTGAGCTGTTTTTTCAATAACCTTGAGTTCGAATTTACCATCGTCCAACAGTATGCGATCTCCCGCTGTTACATCATCAGCCAAGCCGGGGTACTGGCAGGGAATAAGATTTTCCTCGCCAACAATATCCCGAGTCGTTACTACAACGCGGTCGCCGGTTTTAATAACAATACAGCCGTTTTTGAATTTCCCGGTTCTGATCTTGGGGCCGCAAAGATCGGCAAAAATGGTAATGTGCTGATGCAAGGCTTCAGCCGATTCCCTGATTATCGTATACAGCTTGCGGTGGCTTTCATGTTCGCCATGAGACATGTTCAACCTGAAAACATTGACGCCGGCCTTGATAAGATTGTAAATAACCTCGGGCGTATCCGAAGCGGGGCCTAGCGTGGCAATGATTTTCGTCTTGCGGCTGGATAGGTGGGGGATGTTGACGTGGATGGGCATTTTTTATCTGTCCTTGTTGAGTGTTTTTATTAGACCGCTAACACGGTTTAAGCCGCGTATTTTATTCCTGCAACAACCCCAGTATCCGCATTTCCAACTCGGGATAATCGCCAAATGCGCAATCCCTGAGTATGCCTTGTTTATCCACCAGAATATGCGAGGGTGTGCCTTTTAAGTCGAAACGTTCAAACGTTTCAGCATGGTAATCAAGAGACTGGAAATAATTCTGCACTTGCTGCCTGATTTTTTGTTGGTCCGCTTCGGGCCGCTGTTCGAAATTTGGGACGCGGTCTTTGATAAAGTTTGTGATGACGTTATCGCTCACTTCGCCTTGACGTTTGTTCAAACGGTCCATCGCTACCGGGAACGGAATGCGATAGGGCAGAAGGCCTGCGCTTAGCTTGCCTTGTTGGCTTAATATTCGCAGTGTTTCGCCGACCACCTCGCCGTTTTCAATCAGGCGGATTAGATTTTCCAGATTGTTTTTATCAAAATCCTCAAACGCGGTGGCGACGCCCAATATCGTTAAACCGTGTTCCGAGTACTTCCGGTGCAAGTCTACCGCCTGTGGCAATGCGTATAAAAAACAGCCGGGACAATTGACCTGAAATACCTCGACCAGTACGACTTGGCCTAATAGTCGGTCAAAATTCGTCTCAGTTCCCTGAACCCAGGTGGAAACGGATAATAGCGGGGTTTTTTGGCCTATTTGCGCTTTCATCGTCGGCTCGCTTAAATGGCCAGGGCGCGGATTAATTCAAGCTGCGCCTCGGTAGACTCATTTTTTCCTTCCATGCATTCCGATAAGGGCACCATTTCAATTTCGCCTTTATTAAAAGCCGTAACATGGCAGTGCAGTCCCTGATTAAGACCTTGCACCGCAGCATAACCCATTTTGGAGGCAATCAGCCGGTCCAGTGCGGTAGGGCTTCCGCCGCGTTGGATATGTCCCAAAATACAGGCGTGGACACTAAGATTGTACTGCGTCATCAGCGTGTCTTTTATTTCGTAGGATAAACCGGCTTTTTCGCCTTCGGCTACGATGATAATGGACGAGGTTTTACCCCGCTCCGTGCCTTTGTTAATGCCGTTGACAATCTTCTCGTAATCGACCGCCTGATTTGACAGGACAACATGTTCGGCCCCGGTACATATGCCGACTTGCAAGGCAATGAAGGATGACTTGCGACCCATGACTTCGACCAGGAAGGTTCGGGCATGCGCCGAGGCGGTATCCCTGATGTTGTCTACGGCGTTGACGGCGGTCTGTACTGCGGTGTTGAAACCGATCGTGTATTCGGTGCCGGAAATGTCATTATCAATGGTGCCGGGAATGCCGATCACCGGGATGTTATGTTCCTGATGCAAGGTCATCGCGCCGGCGAAAGAACCGTTGCCGCCGATCACAATCAGCGCGTCAATATGCTTTCTGGCTAAAATGTGCGCGGCTTCCTGCCTGATTTCAGGGGTGTGAAACTCCAGGCAACGCGAGGTGTCGAGAATGGTGCCGCCGCGCTGGATGATATTGCCGACGGATGACAGGTTGAGCTTTTGGATATTGCCCTCCAGCAGGCCGGAATAACCTTTATAGATGCCGTAAACGTCAATACCCAGGCCGATAGCGGTCCTGACTACCGAACGTACCGCCGAATTCATGCCCGGGCTGTCGCCGCCGCTGCACAACACCGCCAAAGATTTTATTGTTTTTGTATTAGCTTCCATAGGTCCCGGTTACTGTTGGGTGGTTGATGTTGCGCCTATTGTAGTTTATTTTGAATAATTTACGGATGCGATGCTGTCTTAATGATTTCGGCATCAGGACGATGCTTTCAGGCTGATTATTTCGAATTCAGCAAAAATTTTGGTTGGCCGCTTTCGGTGCCTGTATCTTGACGGATTCTTAAATTAGTCTGTCCTGATTGCTGGGTATCGGTGATGGTTTTTTCCCTAATATTGTGATGGTGAGGCGCATGATGTGAATAAGGCGGGAGTGATTGGTAAATCGGATAATAGGGATAAAATTGATACGGTTGATAATAAGGAGTCTGCATATTTTGGCGCTCCAGCATGTCTGCCTGTTGCTTTTGATATTCCGCGCTTTTTTTCAACGCCTCGACCGATGCTTTTCTGTCCAGTTCGGCTTGCTGCTCTTTTTCGGCCTCGATTCTGGCTTCTTCCCGTTTTGCAAAATCCTCCTTCCAGGCTTTTAGCTTGGCTTCTTCCTCGGCAATTTTGCGCGGATCGGGTTCCTGAATTTCAATGGCTTTCTGTTTTACAGCGGATTCGCATGGCAAAGACTGATAAACCGTTTTGCCCGATTTCAGCTGACATTTAAAAACCTCAGCAGAATGGGGGGATGAAGTGAGAAGGGTCAATAAAATAAAAAATACTTTTTTCATAATGGGATGCCCGTACCGATTTGCGATAATGGGATGATACAAACAATCCTGGTTGGCGTCATTTAAATCAGCATGAGGCTTTAAGTCGCGGCGTCTTGTCGTGCCAAGGCCCATCGTACATGCTCCCTGACTATGTCGGAATCATAATCAAGCATCGGTTTTAAGGCGTCAATAATAAGCGGTGATGAAGGCGCATTGCCCAAAGCCACGGCGATATTCCTGAGCCAGCGCTGATGACCGATTCGTCGTATTGCCGAGCCTTCGGTTTTTGCCAGAAACTCCGCTTCGCTCCAGGCGAATACCTCAAGCAATTGTTGGGTGTTGAGTCGATGCCGGGGATTGAAATCCTGTTCGCCGGTCGGTTTGGCAAAACGATTCCACGGGCAGATGATCTGACAGTCGTCGCAGCCATAGATACGGTTGCCGATCAACGGCCTTAAGTCTTCCGGTATTGAGCCGTGCAGTTCGATGGTCAGATAGGACACGCAACGTCTGGCATCGACCTGATAGGGAGCAATAATCGCCTGGGTCGGGCAAATATCCAGACAGGCGCGGCATTCGCCGCAATGCGCTGTGGCAGGGGTGTCGATGGGCAGCGGCAGGTTGGTGAACAGTTCGCCCAGAAAAAACCACGATCCGGCTTTGCGGTTAATGACATTGGAATGCTTGCCTATCCAGCCCAATCCGGCTTTTTCGGCCAAGGCTTTTTCCAGAACCGGGGCGCTGTCGACAAAAGCCCGCATGGAGCCTGGGAGCTGGGAGCCAATTTCCGCTTGAATCTTGTCGGCCAGTTTTTGCAGGCGATTGCGCATCAGTTTGTGATAATCGCGGCCCAACGCATAGCGGGAAATATAGGCTGAAGCGGGATCGGCCAGCGCTTGATTCATGGTAATGGCGGATTCGGTTTGGTAATCCATGCGCACCGAGATAATGCGTAGAGTCCCCGGATGCAATAACTCGGGTCGGCTGCGTTTAAGGCCGTGGCGCTGCATATAGTCCATTTCGCCGTGGAAGTTATTGTCCAGCCAGTTTTGCAGATGCGCTTCCGCTTCCGGCAAAGCGGTGTCGGTGATGCCCACCTGTTGAAAGCCCAGCTCTTGGCCCCATTGTTTGATTTGCAGGGCGAGGCTGGTCATTTTTTTGTTGTTGATGTCCATAGCGGGCGACAGGGAGGCTAAGGATTGAATGTAGATAAAATGGAACTGATTAATAAGCCGAACAGGACGGACACGGTGCCTCGCCTGAAGCGGTAAAACCGATTCAGTTTGAGGAAACCTTTATACAACCTGCAATCCCATGAACTGTTGAAAGGGCAGAAAATCCTTGTCCGAATGCAATAACGGCAGTTCGTGTTCAATGCAGTAGGTGGCAATCATCGTGTCGATGGTTTTGCGAACGGTAATGCCTTGTTGACGCAGTTTTCTAAAGTTTTCGGCACTTTTTAAAGCCATGGTTGCACCCAGCATGGCGTGGACAGGTAATGAACAAAGCAAGGTTTTTGCGGCCTGATAATCCAGATCTTGCCTAAACCCTTGCAGCACTTCCGCCAGAATCAGATCCCCAGTGCATACCGGCTGCACTCCCAGCAAATTATCCAATTTTTTGGTTGCCAGAGTTTCCGTGCCGTTGAAGTAATCAATCCAAACGCTGGAATCGACCAGAATCACCGATCAGTCCTCATTTGCTCCAAATCGCCCTCCCATTTTAACTTGCCTTTAAAGGCTTTGATGCCCTCTTGCTGTTTTAACATTAATAAGGCTTTCAAGCCGAGTTCCACCGCTTCGCGCTTGGATTTTACCCCGGTCGCTTTTAAAACATCGGCCATCAAGGTGTCGTCAATGATTATATTGGTTCGCATTGGGTTGTCCTTGTGTAAGGAATTTATAAACGATACACATTAGAGCATGTCAATTGGAATCACTCAATACTGAATGTCCTATTGAGTAAGCCATCCCAAAAACGTTATGGCTTATTCCTACTACGGCATTACAAGACTCCAAATTTAATCGGTTTCAACTAAAGGCAGACGGAGTGCTGTAAGCTTTTTATTATCGAAGCCACTGGGTCGTGCTTGTAAGAGGGTGTGGCGAATAACATCTGCTCGAGCACGAAGTTGCCATTCGTCTTCCGGGATAAGTTCAATGAGTTTTCTAAGCACTATTTCCAACGCGGAAATTTCTTTTGCATGATGCTCAATTGCGGAAAGCAGAATATCGAGCGAATTCGGTTCACTCTTTTCGCTAACCGCTACGGATAAATGGTTTGCAATTTGCCCTGCTTCCGCAGGTAATAAAGCTTTTTGCGACATACGCACCAATATTGCCGCTAGCAGGTATTTAGGTTCTTTAAGGTTTTCAAGTGGCATCAAGGTTTTTATATTTGTGCTAGCTTGCCTGCCCGATGCGCACCAAAAACCGGCTAAACGAAGCAAACCCAATCGTGCCGGATTATTGGCAAAGGCTTGCAGAATGATTTCAAGAGGGGTTTCATCCAGCCGCCATTTTTGGTTTATGAAACGCAATGTCTCCAGCTGTCCAAAATGATCATAGAAATTAATCCATAGCTCAAGATCGCTTTGCATGTCCGCCACATTGACAAAAAAGCTCCTATCACCCCAATATCTTTTTTCTGGGAGTAGGTATGTTTCAAGTAATTTGGGGTCGAGACAATTTAATGTTCCGCTACAAGAACCATAAAATGCAAGTATGTTGGAAAGTGCATTCTTTGCATCAAGTGAAGAGGAACTTATTAAATGATCAAGCAAGGATATTGTAACGGAATGTGCAACTATATTCTCAGCCTGACTAACGCTGTACGATGTAATTGCAGGTAGTAAGGTCGTTCCATTTTTAAATAAAGGATTACAAAGAGCATCAATATTAATCCCATTTTCTTGCCAAGTAGCTTCCTTGGCTTTCCATTGATTAAAATCCCCAAATAAATTTGCACGAATTTGTTCAACAAATAATAACAATTCGGACTTTGAAGAGGCTTTTATCAAATGACATTTTATAGGCCAAGGTAGTTTTCCAGCCCAGAAGCCCCATGATTTCTGTTCACAGGAATTGGCAAAATATTCCAACACATTGGAAAGGCTAACATCATTCGGGTCTTTATAAAAATCAGCAATATAAATCAATGGCTTCCAGTCAGAATGAAGGTTTTTTTTCAATCCTAATGACATGATGGCTTGGAAATCAAATTCTTGATTCATTTGGGATACAGAGTTGAACTTAAAAGTCAGTTCTGAAAAACGGGTATCAACATGCAATTTGACCTTAATGTTTTTAGTTTGGTTCCACCAATATGTCAACGGAGTAAGCCATTCTGATGTTGTTAATTGAGCGTCAATACGTTGCGATAAAACTCCATTTTCACATTCGATAATTGATAACTGAGGAATCAGTTTTTCAAGCCTTTCCGCATCCAAATTATTTATTTGAAGCCCATTCGACAACCACGCCGACAAAATAATTGCTGAATTTTCCGGTTTTTCAGGCCAATTTTTTGCTACCAGTTGACTTGCCCATGATATATTTTTCCTCTCAAGATAAAAAATCAGCATCCATGCAGAAAGGGCTCGATCTAAATTGTGTTGACCTAACCAAATATCTATTTGGTTCTGGAATTCAACCTCCACAGAGGGAGAATAGATATTGGCAAGTCGCCTGATTAAATCGCTTTTTTTGTCAGATGGATTAGTAAGTAGATCGAGCGCACATGCCGCTAAGCTTCGGTTAATGAGAGGCATATTGCCGATTGTGCCGCTTTCTAAAATCTCCAGCGCCAAATGTGAGCCTAACTTTGCTTCCGCTCTATCATCCTCTTTACGATTTAAATCTTCACACAGCAGCCTTATTTTGTCACGATGGTCACGCATTTGAGCTTCAACAAAAAATCGCCCAACCGCGAACAGCAACGTATTTCTCCAATAAGCCGAATGGGCGATAGCATCCAATCTCTGGATGATCAGATTTGAATCTGTATTGGTTAAGCAAGCGGCAGCCATGTATTCTTGCAATGAACGAACATCAAAACTCAATCGGCCGGGCGTGCGGCTGGTTAGAAAAACCAAGCGCTGATTTGCAGCTCCTATAATCATCTGCTTTTGAGTCTCTAATTCATGTGCGGGTAAGCCGTTTTCCTCAAGACACTCGCTAACCAGTTGTTCGAACTCAGTTATAGAAATATCTGCCTGAGTGCCGCCGGACGATTCGGCACGGCACTGTAAAATAAAACCGACTCGGTGATGAAGTGCGTCAATGTCTGGTCGACGTTCATTGAGTGCAATATCAAAAGGTGGGACGGCCTTATGAAGCTCACGCTCATAAATGGTACGATAGTAATCATTGAAAAGTTGCCATCTGCTATCGCTGGGTTTGCCGCTGGCTGACACCACTGTCACCATAAATGTGACTTGCAGTGGCGAACGCATTAATCGGGCAATCAAGGGATTATTGGCTGCATCCGTAAGCGTCGCCATTGTTTCCGCGGCTCGCTGACTGCCTTTAGAAGCTGTCTTTGCATCGACATAACGTTGAGCACAGGCCAGCGCACGACGCTTTGATAGTGGCGCTAAATATCTGTGAGCAACTTCATCACCGTCAAATTCACCCGCATACCCATCAGGACGGGAACTCGCCACTATCATTAAATCGGCTTCAACGTCCCTGGCTTCGTTAAGGAAGTTTTGGATAGCTGCCACAACTTCGCGGCGATTGCTAGAAGATGGCACTTCGTCTAGTCCATCAAGAATCAGGAGCCAAGGGAACAGGCGCAGCCATTCACGAAGGTCTTCATGGGACAATGCCAAGTCCTGACTTAGGCTAAGGCGTAAATACTCGGATAGAGTTTTAACCGTATTTTTTGAAAGCGCTTTGGCAAACGCATTTAACTCGACACGGAAAGGATAACGCGGCGTATTAGGCCAGATTGCCTGTTCTTCTTGACAACGGGCTTTGATGTCTTTGATAACACTGCGTACCTTAAATTCTACACGATGTGGCTCACGCCGATCTAACAGCGCCGCACGGTGGATTTGGGCGAGGAATTGACCGATAGTCGATTTTCCTGAACCCGGCCCACCCAAAAACACAAAACGTCCATAGATACGTTGTGATGCAAATTGCCCATTCTCAGATGCCTGCCGGTGCTCTTCAAGTGCTAATGGATCAAGTTTATTTGCTGCGGCGTGAAGTAAATTATGCAAGGATGCAGGCGGTAAATGTTCAGTGAATTCATCTTCTTCTGTTGGTTCTAACATGGAAGTTTCAGTAATAGGCAAATCCATAAAAACATGAGCTAATCGAATTCTATCTTCGGATCTATCGCCTGCTTGACCTAGCCTTGCATCTTCATCAACCAGTATTTCTTTAGACAAATAAGCGGATAATATCGCATCGGGGTTGGCGGTATTGGACAGCTTTTTTGCAATCGCGGCTAACAAGTCGCCTGGGGTGAAAAAGCATTCGAAACGCTGTCGAATTTCCGTATATCCATCAACAAATGCTTTTAACTGATTGGCATCCCAAATTGCGTAATCCTTTAGTCCGATTGCCACTTTGTGGTCTTCGAATATCTGAGTTATGGCGTCTTTGCCACCGTTGGCAACGGAACTGAGTTCTACGTTAGTGCAAAAAATGAAGTAATCCGGTTTAGGCGTTCTATTGTCATTTGAAATCCAGACTTTGAGCTCATCTTCCAATTGCGACTTTGCCCACTTCTGATCTTTTTGGGTGTCTTCAACTTTTTCTTTGAATTTTGCCTGAAGGACACCGTAACCATCCCAGGTAGTACTTGGCGGAAAAGGAAAATTGATTTTGCCTTGAAATGTTGCTTCGCGTCCTCCATCCGGGCCGTTACCGAAAATCGTTACTCCGGGGCCAATAACTTTCAGAGAAAGTGCACGAATGAATTGTTCGAATGAATCTGGTGAGAATCCTTGAAAGTTCATGATTTTTTAACAGCCTTGTAGGTGGGGTGGGTACGCGATTTTGTGTTCATCAAGAATGATCTAACGGTAATCTTCAAAAGGATTAATCAAATCAAGTCCGCAATTGCTAAAGTCCTTAATATTGCGAGTTGCAAGCTTGAAATGATTGACCAACGTAATTGCGGCGATTTGTCCGTCGGGAAAGCTCATTGGACAGCCAATTTCCTTTTTGTATCCCATTATTTCAGAATAAATTCGCGCAGCTGCGGCGTCAAAGTTGAGTATCCTATATTCAAACCCTTGATTAACGAATTCTTCAAAACGGTTTTGCAAAATTCTACGGCGTTGTCCGTCGGCCAGGACACGTAAGCCGTATCCGATTTCCGCAAGGCTTATGGAAGTAATAAAGAGGTTGGTGCCGGGTTGCCGATTTAGCCATGCCACAACAGCCGCGCTTGGGTGAGGGCGCATAACTTCTGAAATGACATTAGTATCCAGAACAATCACTATGATAACTCTAATGGCTCATGCGGTGTATGTTCAGGTAATTCCAATTCGATACCTTGCTTTTCGCCAAACAATTGCAAAGCCATATCGCCGAGTTTAATAGGGTTTGTAACGGCTTGTTTAAGAATTTGGCGTACTTCTTCTTCCATCGAAACGCCGTGTGTCGCGGCACGCATACGCAGTTTTGAAAAGACTTCTTCATCCAGTTTTCTAACACTTAAATTTGCCATGATAGACCTCCTAAAAAATGTTGATGGGATGATAGCATTCGATAACACGCGATTCAATTTAGCGGGCGGCTTTAGCATAAGCGTAACCAGGCAGGGCACATCTTCATCTTCCAACCAAGCTTTTTTAAATCTCTCAAACTACTGCGTTATAATCAAATCCAGCCATTAAAACCTTTAGAGAACATTATGCCAACTCAACAAATCCATGATGAACTTGAGACTAAATTGTGTGCTTTGGCGACACGTGAGCACACTACTTACCATTAGACTTCTTGGTGCTACCGAAAGGTAACCTGCCGGTTGCGGCTACGAAACGACATCACAATACCATGCAAAATTTACCAATAAAACTCTATCGTGCGGCACAGGTCAGGGAACTGGATCGAATCGCCATACAGGAACGCGGCATTCCCGGTTTTGAATTAATGAGCAGGGCGGGGCATGAGGTTTTCCAGCGCCTTAACAAACAATGGCCGGATGCCCGGTCTGTAGCCGTTTTTTGCGGTTCCGGCAATAATGCGGGCGACGGCTATATTATTGCCGGACTGGCATTGGCAGCGGGCTTGAACGTTTACGTTTACGCGGTTTCAGACTCTGAGAAACTCAACGGCGACGCGTTGACCGCCTACCGGAAATACAGTGCGGCCAACGGTACGGTTATGCCGTTTCAGGCCGGACAGGCCATTGATGCGGATGTGCTGGTTGATGCGCTGCTGGGTATAGGGCTGGATAGACCGGTAACCGGGCTTTATGCTGAAGCGATACAGACCATCAATGCCCATTCGTCCCCGGTCATTGCCGTGGATATTCCGTCGGGTTTAAACGCCGATACCGGCAACGTGATGGGCTATGCGGTCAAAGCCGTTTGTACGGTTACTTTTATCGGACTGAAGCAGGGTTTGTTTACCGGGCAGGCGGCCGAGTATTGCGGCGAGATTGGCTATGCGCAATTGGGAGTGCCCGATGATGTGCTTGATGTGCTTCAAGCCACGGTGACGCGTGTCGTCAAAACGCCGTTGCCGCGTCGTAACCGTTGTGCGCATAAAGGTAACTGCGGACATGTGCTGATCGTAGGCGGTGAGCTGGGCTATTCCGGTGCCGCCAGAATGGCTGGCGAGGCGGCTTTGCGCGTGGGTTCCGGATTGGTCAGCATCGCGACACGGGCCGAGCATGCCGGGCTGATGAATCTGAACAGGCCGGAGTTGATGTGTCACGGCGTTGAAACTGCCGTACAGCTGGCGGCGTTGCTGGAAAAAGCCGACGTCGTCGTTGTCGGGCCGGGATTAGGGCAAAGCGATTGGGCGAAAACGTTGTTTAATGCCGCGATAAGTGCCGGAAAACCGCTGGTAATCGATGCAGACGCTTTGAATCTTTTAGCCGCCGCGCCGACAACAAAGCCGGATTGGATTTTAACGCCGCATCCCGGCGAAGCGGGCCGGCTATTAAACTGCTCTACTGCCGACATTCAACAAGACCGGTTTGCGGCTGCATTATCCCTTCAGGCTGGCTACGGTGGTGTTGCCATTCTTAAAGGCGCGGGGACATTGATTGCAGCCGAACATCAACTTGCCGTTTCCAATACCGGAAATCCCGGTATGGCATCCGGCGGCATGGGCGATGTATTGGCCGGCGTGATTGCCGGTTTGCTGGCTCAGGGTTTATCTTTGCCGGATGCGGCGCAGCAAGGGGTTTATAATCACGGACTGGCGGCGGATTTGGCGGCTGAAAAAGACGGGGAAAGAGGTTTGCTGGCCAGTGATTTAATGCCTTATCTCAGGCACTTGGTAAATTGGATAAGGCATTCATAAGCAAATCGGCACAGGCGGTTAAAATTTT
>Ga0208752_100196_pt1 | contig 18858 bp, 18 predicted proteins | sample LakWasMet27_LOW6_2_FD_183871 | JGI IMG/M metagenome (GOLD analysis project Ga0208752, IMG submission 183871) | Freshwater sediment methanotrophic microbial communities from Lake Washington under simulated oxygen tension - Sediment Metagenome... | ecosystem: Environmental > Aquatic > Freshwater >... | reverse complement strand
TGGCCCGTGACGCGCAGGATGACGATGCTCGCGACGAGCAGCCCGTAGGCCACGACGACGACGATCCCGCCCCACGGGATCTGGAGAGGCGCGCTCTCTCCTTCCACCGGCGGCGGAGCGTTCGGGTTCGGAGGCGCGGGAGGCGCGGGAGGCGCGGGAGGCGCGGGAGGCGCGGGAGGCGCGCCACCGGCGCCGGGACGCCGCCGTCCGGGCTTGACGCTGGTCGACTCGACGACCGCCTTGGTGAGCTGAATGAGGCCGATCGACAGACCGACCGCGAGGTACGGCCTGTCGCTGGCACTCAGCCCGTCGAACGACCGGAGCAACGTCATCATCCCCCAGGTCTCGATGAGGGTCAGGCCGACGAGCGCCAACGTGTAGCCCCCGGGAGAGCCGAGGGCGCCCTGCAGCTCCCGCAGACGCAGCAGCTCCTCCTCGGTGTCGATGCGACGACCGGGCGAGGCGACCACCTGAATCGCCTCGCGGTGCTGCAGGCTCGACTTCGCGAGCGCGGCCGGATCGGTCCCGAGCGTCTCGACAATGAAGCCTTCGCGGTGCTTCACGCCAACTGACGCTTCGGCGCGCGCACGACGGCGCGCAAAGAATGAAGTGATGAGATGCATCATGGGGTCCTCCGGACGGAAACGGTTTCGTGAGCCAGGGCTTCGAGGTCGGGGGCCGCGAGGTCGAAGGTGACGCGCGCCACGCCTGCGTGAGACAGGGCGCTTCGCCAGAGCTCGCGCACGCGCAGGTCCCGCGCGACGGTCGAGGTCGCGCAGTCGGGACGACGCGGAGAGGTCGCGACATCCATGTACCCGAAGTGCACGGTGGTGTTGGCAAGCGAGCCGGGCGCGAGAAGGCCGCGCCGGGCGAGCAGGGTCTGCCACTGCGCGACCGTCGGGAGCGGACGGCAGCGGAAGCGCGCGACAGCGCTCTCGTACCCGCTCGACAGCACGACGATGCGACGCGGGAGGCCCCGCGACGGCGCGAGGCTCACCTTCGTCAGGGCCTCGGCGAGCGCCACGCCGCCGCCCTGCGACCCACCCAAGCGAGCGAGCACGGGCGGGCAGAGCGCGGAGCGCGTCGCCTCGACGAACTGCTGCTCCTCATGGAGCGCGCGACGCGCCGATCGGCTGCCCCGCTCCGGCACGGAGAGCGAGCCGATAAGCGTCGCCCCACCCGCCGAGCCGTCGACCGTCCACGTCCGCGAGACGCTCGAGGGGCGCGCGTGGGCGAAGGAAGCGACGGCGTCGAGCGTCGCCGTGAAGCGACGGGGGTCGCAGGGGGTCACGTCGGACACCTGGCAGAGCAGGTCGATGGCCTCGGCGGGCGGGGACGCCGGGTCGGTGAGGCCCGTTGCCTCGCCCGCAGCGCTCAGCAGACCACGGGCATGCACCCCACGGTCGCCGCAGTTCGTGAGCACTCCGAGAAGCACCGTGACGAGTGACAAGCAGCTGCGTCGACGTCCGCCTGTCGAGTTGCATCGGAGGTGTACGCATCCAAGCCTTGGTGGCGAGTGGACGCAGGTGGAACCGCCGTGCGGCGGCCCGCGAAGTACGCTTTTCGTGATCATGTGATCTCCTTGAGACACCGTGGTTGGTAGGCGCCTCACCGAATAGGCTCCCGGCGGACCTAAACGTGATTCGATGGCCCGCGTCGCCACATCGCCTCATCACGGCACGCGCCGAAGGCCGTAAACACACAGATGTTAGGATGTCAGGACGAGTGGACGGGTGGGACGGAACGGCGGTTCGAGAGATCTCGCCACGTGGTGGGCAGGACCTGCATCCGTCAGGAGCTCGCTGGGTACAGACCGGCGGCGAGCGCCCGTGGGGAAGCTGCTGTGCGGAAGTCCCCGAGCCGACTCTTGACCTCTAGCAGAACAGTCCGTCCTCAATGGCCGCTTCAAGGTCCTCATACCTTCGGATGTTCAGGAGTTCAAGCAGCTCCATCATCTTTCCAACAGCGGTATGGGCCGCCGTCCGCTGAGCATCAGTGGCCGCGTTGCCGACCTCATGGCCCGTGCGGGACTTCACTTCGGAGAACGCATCCGTCTGTGCCTTTGAGCACCCGGCCCACGCCAGCAGATGCTCCAACGCCCTCACCTGAACCCGCCGCTTTAGCTCCCCCGCCGGATCACCGTCGACAGCCGCCAGCTGGATGCTGTCCAGATCCAAGGGCTCGTGCCCGCGGCGACTGGCTGACAATCGGTGCTCCCGCCAACAAGCACGCACGAACACCCGGGCCACCTCCTCCGCGGGACACTCATGACTGCGAGGGGCCCTCTTCTCTCGAGACAGAGAGTGCGAACCGCCGGCTTCATCCCACGCATCGGGGCAGAAGCACCGCCCGTCCGCCAGTCCCCTCAGCACCTCATCCAATCCGGCATGCATCTCGTTCCTGTCGAACGACGTGGCGCCGCAGAGATCGTGGTACGCGCGGACATCGCGGGCGTGTAGGCGATACAGGATCGGGCCGACCTCCTGTTCCAGAGAGGACGACCTCCGAGGCAATAGCGACTTACGCGGGTGAGCACCGTACATTGACTCCTCCAGCAGAGCAGAAGTGTCTGACCGCGGCGCCGCGAGCGTCGTGAACGACAGTCGGGGCAACCTATGCTGGTCGAACTGCTGGGAGTCTCGGAGTTTGCTTCCCTGCCTATCCCGTCGGGGTCCCGTCTCTCAGACGAGGACCCCCATGCTCTCTACCTCCGTCATAGGTATGACCTAGCGAACCCCGATCGTGATATCGTCGCAGGATCTCCAGGAATCCCCGTGAATCTCTCACGTCGCGCACCCCTCTACAAGGGGGCCTTGCAGAGGAACCTCGCCGACCCGCAACGAGCGAGCCGACGCACGCATGTAGGCCATTGTAGACAAATACCGCCACATGTGGCATACTCCTCGGCTGGCAGACCAACACCCGGCCGCTCCGCCCTGACATCGTCGATCCGCGATGTACCCCGACCAACTCGTCGGGAGACATTGTGGCTCGGAGAGGAGAGCCATACCGTCACGCTGGCGTTTCAGCGACGGTGTCTTCTGCAACGCTCGATCGCGGGCTATCGTTGGAGCCACTCCAACGACCCGTGGGAGCATTCCCACGAGACCCGCGTCCCCTTCCTCTTGCGGGTCACCCGCTGGAAGGACTGTGCGATGTCGCAAAAGGATAGGTCCGCTGACCCTACCCCACCCAAGTTGGACCGCGATGGGTTCTCGGAGTTTGCCTACGACCTGGGGGTCGAGCTCACGAATAGCGATGACCGCCTCCGACGCGATGAACTGCGCGGAGCCATCGCAGCTGTCCGGGGTGGTCGTGAACTCGACCCAGGCCTCGCCCCGGCGAAGCGTGAACTGCTTGCGCGACTCCTCCAGCTGACCGAGGATCAGCTGCAAAACATCGAGTTCTTGTTCCTCGACGAACCTGACGACTGGGTCCGTGCCGAACCGATGGCTGATCTGAACGACAAGAAGGGAGGTGCCTGATTCTACCCGAGCCCGGGTCCATTACTGGACCTGGGCTCAGTTCGTATCCTTCCCAACACGCTACAAGAGGGACGAGATGAGCGGAGAAGTCTACTGGATCACCGAGAGCTTCCTGAGGCGCAGCGACCCGGCGGGGCCACGGGTGGATCACGACCACGGCGTACTATCAGTAACACCAACCGAGATAGCCACGGCCCAAGGCTTCGCAACCGTCTGCCGTTTCACCCACAGAGATGAGACATCACAGGACGGTGCGGCAAAGGCTACCGTACGCCGACGTTTCCCACTTGAGTTTGACATTCGTTGGGCCCGGGTCGGGAAGAAGTCACAGGACAGCATCGCAAAGGGCTACGATTGGGGCCCTGTCATCCTCAGCGCACTGGCCACGTCCAAGGGCGAGGTCCAGTTTCCTCCAGGATGGAGCGCTACGTTCAAACGTGGCGCAACCGCGATGCTTTGGGACAACACCTCTCTGAGCACCTCCCTGCACCGTCCATCACCTCCTGCGGACTCGTCGAATGACGATGTGGTCGGGCTTGAGCCTGGCAATCTGGTCGATGTCTCCGGCACACGAGCGGTGGTGGTCTCGAATGCGACGCTTCACAGACACCATCGGTTTCGCATCGTGGTTCTCGTGCCCGTGAAAGCCGGTGAGACGACGGAGGACCGGGTTGCGATCCATCTCGGCCCGGATCGGGTGGCCTTCGAAGAGGTTCAGACCTGTCAGTTATTGCAGGGGGTTCATGAGATTACAATGATCGACGCCTTCGCCGGCGTGCCACTTCTTCCGCGACTCTACGCCCGACTTGCTGAACTGGACCTGATCGAACGCCACCCGGCAATCACCTCCGCACCCATCAATCGCGAGATGTTACTGGCCTACCTACGCCGCGCTGCAGCCATGAGAAAGAAGCTCGACGTCATTGTTGACCCCTGCACGGCCCCGTGGGAGGAGGATCGTCCTGAGAAGCGGCGGCTTCCCCCGCGACGGGGAAGCGCCTCTACAGGCGCCACTCCGTTTCTTGGAGAGTTTGGGGATCCGCTTGCGGAAGCAACTGTTTGGGGTCTGTCTGGCACACTCCATGCCGGCATCTGGCATCGGGACGGAATCACCCATCTGAGACTCGAGAGTGAGGCCGTGGCTGGTCTTGATCAGGTCAGCGTTCGCGGCGCCTACGAAGGGCTCTGGGGACCGATCACCTTCAAAGACGGCTGGTGGGAGGCCCCACTCGGAGAGCTAGGCGCCCTCAAGGAGGCGGATATTCAGTTGAATGCCATCGCGCCCGGCCTGATACTTTCTCGCTCGTTTCGCTTCTCCGATGACTGATTTTCTGCGCTCGATGGCAGTTCTCCAGCGGACGGAGAGGTTCCCATGAAACTCCGCTGGAAGAGCGTCGATCGCGTCACGCCTGCCCCCGCCATTGAGGCATTCAAGAAACTCTATGAGATCGGCGCCCCCGCGCTGTGTATCGAGGCGATTGCGCGCTTTCAGGCAAAGTACTTCCTCATGAGCCCGACGGCAGCATCTCTTCTACAGAGATTGATACAAGAGGGCACGATCTCGCAGGAGCGCCTCCGCACATGGATCGAGTTGAACGCCCACGGCGCTCAGATTCCCACTCGCCTATCTGCGCTACCCCCCGACCTGAACGCCCGTGCGCTCACCTCAAAGCCAAGAGTGTGCTGTCCATACCTCACCGGAGAGCGTTCGATTCTCCTCGAGGACGCCACGGAGGTGGCGACGACACTCTGGTGTCATGTAGAGCCACGCAAAGGCACGCCTGCTCTAACGAGAACCTTCCCTGAGAGCCTGGAGGGAGACCTGGATCATCTCGCAGACCTGCCTCAGCACCCAACCACCCCTCCCTACTGGGTCCTACGATCCCTTCTTGGATCGGACATGGATCGTGGCGCGTTCGGCGAGGATACCAGATCACTACTTCTCGGTGCCTTCACCGCCCACGTGATGTTCTGTCGCGGCCTTGTACCGCCAAGGCCACTTGCGGCGACAGGCAATATCCTAAACGGAAGAGTGCTTCGGGTAGAGCACATTGCCGCAAAGATATCGGCGATCCGTCGCGAATCACCCGAGGTGTGTTTCATTCTACTTCCGCGGGCCAACCTTCCCGACTGCGACGACGCGGACATCATCGGCCTCACTCCTGTCCCCGTAGACACCTGCGAAGACGTGATCAGGTGGCTTGAACAATGGGCGACTGCGAGCCCTCGAACGCCTGTTCCTGAGGTGGAGAGCGACGCTTCCCCTACCCTGCAACAACGACTCTCCCCTCAAGCTTCTGACAACACGACAGCGTCGGCGAGGTCGATGTTACTTGCGGCGGTCATTCGTCTATACCGAACGTCTCGTACTCATGCGATCTTGATCGTCCTCATTACGGCGGTGGTGATCCTGTCGGTTCTGTACACCTTGAACTTTCTTCTGGTCATGCTCGGCATTCATTTCGACTGACCCCCCCTCATACGGATTTCATGTCAGTTTGGCCGCTTTGACCGAGTTGGCCCAAGCTTCGTCCCATGCGTCCTCCCGCAACGATCACCGCCTGGATGGACCGAGACGAGCTGGAACGGTGGGTTCACGACGCGGCCACGAAGGAGATCTTCCGGCGGCGATCGACGATCTGGTGGACCGCCCGTGACGGGCGACACGCCACCGAGATTGCCGGGTTGCTCGGCACCTCGACGCGATCTGTTCGGCGATGGATCCAACGGTTCAACGAAGGTGGCCCTGCGGCTCTCGACGAGCAGAACCTCGGCGGACGACGATGGGCCCACCTGTCCGAGGCGGAAGAACGCGCGATCCTGGCGAGGCTGCGACCGCGTGCCCGATCCGGGCGCCTGGTCACGGTCACCGAGATCCGCGCCGCGGTCGAAGCGTGCGTCGGGCACGTCGTTTCGGACGGGTACCTGTACGCCCTCCTGCACCGCCACGAGTGGCGGAATGTCGTGCCTCGCCCGCGTCACGTCGGCGCGGATCCCGAGGCACAGGAGGAATATAAAAAAACTTCCCCACGCTCGTGGAACGCCTGATTTCCGAGGCTCCGCCGCATCTGCGTCCCTGCGTGCTGTTCGAGGACGAAGCGACGTTCGGCCGCATCAGCACCGTGCGCGCTTGCTGGGCCCCGCCCGGCATCCGCCCGCGTGTCGGACATCAGCAGGTGCGCGAGTACCGCAACGCTGTGCTGGCGGTCGCGCCGTGGGAGGGGCGTGTCGGTGCGCTGATCGTCAGCGGAACCTTCGATCACGATGCGATGGCCGCGTTCCTGGCCGAGGTCCAGGTACGCTTCCCGGGGCGGTACTGCATCATCTTCCTCGATGGCGCGGGAGCCCACATCAGCCACGACCTTCTGGTTCCGGCGAACATCCACCTAGAGTTGCTGCCGCCCCGCAGCCCGGAGTTGAACCCGGTCGAACCGATGTGGGACTACGTCCGCGAGCACTACTTCGCCAACCGCGTGTTCCCGTCGATCGAACGGGTCGAGGCGCGTCTCTGCGATGCTTTCCGAGGTCTCGATGCCGAGCCCGAGCGGGTGCGTTCGATCACGCTGTTCGATTGGATCAAAGCGGCCAAACTGACATAAAATCCGTATCAGAAAATATTGTGAAACCGTCCGCGCTCACGCCGCTCGAACACCCGACATCTCGCCTGCGATCGACTCTTGACGACGAACACGGTTTGTTCGCAGCTTGACGGCCACGAGCGCAGTGCGGGGATGTCACTGCGCTTGCGGTCCGGCATCGAATATTGTATCTGCGCGATGTCGGGGCGAATCTGAGCCGCGCTCCTCCCCCCCCCAAGCGTGGCTCACTTGGTTCGTCCCGACGCTATTTTCCGTCGGCATCCGCCGGTCCCAGGTGGCGGGTGAGCGAGAGTTTGCCCCTGGCCTCGTCGCTGGTCACCACAACGTACTCGCACCGCTGCCAACTCGCGCTGCGCTACGGTCGGTCGCGATGGACGACGTGACGACCACGGACGTTGTCACGGGCCACCGGAGCGAGTTTGGGAGGTCGCATGCTTCCGAGGTCCGCCCGTCACTGTCAACCCTCGCCTCATGAAGACTGCGCATCACGTACGCGCAATAGATCTCGTCACTGCCGAGGCGCTACTCGACCATGCCGTGAGTCCTACTGTAGGCGGAAGCCGCGGAGGCGACTCCAGACGTCGCCGCCAACGGACAACGAAAAGTACCAACTCGCGCCGAAGCGCTGCTCGACCACGTTCGGTAGGTCGGCGCTCCCGCGGGGGAAGGCGTCCCCCGCTCGATACCCTTCACGAAGGGTGTTCCACGAGCCGAGATGCACGCCGGCACCGATAGTCAGGATCGGGGCGGGCTGGAAGTTGAGTCCGAGGAAGACGTTCTGGAGGATGCCGGCGCTGGGCGTCAGTCCGAGCGAAGCGCTCCAACCCTCCAGTAACGACCATCCCTGGAAGCGGGAGAAGTTGGTTCCGCTGCGGCAGCGACGAAAGAGCGGTGCGAGGCGCTCGTCGACCGGGCAGAGGTTGAACCGCGCGAACACCACCGGCAGCAACTGATCCTGGAAGCGCGCGGTCGACTGGATGACCTGGTCGCCGAACGCATTAGGACCGACGGAATAGGTCGGGTTGGTCCGGGTTGAGAGCACCAGTCCGGGCTCGACGTTGACCCACGAGAGGCCGTGCACCTCCGTAACGTGCGTGGAAGTCGCTCCCTGGGTGCTCACACTCAGGTTCCCACCCTGCAAGACAAGCGCGTGGTGGGTCCGCTCGACCGAAATCGTCACGATCCGATCCTGAGAGAACGAATTCAAATCGTAGACGCGTCTCGGGGTCCGCAGTCTGACCAGGATCTCATCCATGAACTCCACCAGTCGCCAGGTCCGAGCGATGGAGTCCGCAAGTTCACTGAGCGTACGACGGAGCGAGTCCTGCTGCTCCTCAAGCATCGCGAGGCCCTCACCTGTGGAGGCACCGCCGTCACTCGCGCCGGCCCGCGCCACACTCTCGTCGCTGTCGGCGAAGTAGCGCAGGGACCCTCCGGAGAGCCAAATCCACGATGGGAGGAGACCATTGACGTAGTGCTCGAAGCCGCACTTGTTACGCTGATTGGTATCTCCGGCGTAAAGCGCCGGGAGTGGTACGTGGATCACGATGCGCCTACGGGCGGTGTCGCTCCGAACCGCCTCAAGACGGCTTTCGGTCTGACATCCATCAGACACCATGAGCCGTTCGGTCGCGGCGGCCAGGTTACTCCGTGACTCGCCGCCGAGCGGGGCGTCGGACTGGAAGACGGTCAACGCGTTGCCAAGAAGGCGAGTGCGTAGGCCCTCCAGACTCTCGGTCGCGGACATGATGACCGCCAAAGTAAGCTCTCGATAGTACTCTGCGAGCTCTCGCTCCAGCCCTTCGACTTGGCTCTCGCGAGCGACCAGATCGGCGTAGGACAGCAGATTATTGTCGGGAGGAAGCAGGTTGGTCAGTGCAGGGCGGCTGGCATTGACCTGAGTCGAGATGTCTCGCCACGACGGGTAGACAAATTCTCCTTCACGCAGGGTCGACTCCGCGCCGATCATGGCGAGCATCAATTCGGCCCTCGTCATCATCCGAGTGATGTACTCCCGCAGTGCTTGAACCTGTTCGGGGGTCGCCCTCCCCGCAAGGTTCGCTGCTACCTGCGTGGTCGTTCTCGGCTGCCGGGGCCCTGGACTTCCAAGGCGAGCAGCGATGGGGCGTCCGATCCCAACATCCCGGCCAGAGATGGCCGAGGTCTGAGCCCCGACATCGACGGACCGGGGGCTCGTACTCTCCTGCTGCTCGCGATTGGCGGCGCCCACCGAGACGCTGAACGTGTCCCGCCAGTCATCGCTGTCGATGCAAACGACGATGCGCTGTCCCTCCAGCGGATAGGCAGCCTCGGCGCGGCGCTCATCGTAGGGGTTGAACCACCGCCAGGCACCCGTGGCGGGGGTGTAGATCAGTCGGTGCGCCTGCGCCGCCGTGTAAACGTTCAGGAGTTCCTCGCAGGTCCGGCCCTCGGTCCCGGTCGATGCGAGGTACGAGGAAGTGGGCGTCGGCACGTGGGCGCACCCGAGTAGGACCACGGCGAACCAGATCGCCCGGAAACTGCGCGCTGTTATCAAGGCGTACCTCCTGCGTCAATCGTCCCAGCGTCGTTTGCAGCCTTGCCCCCGTCCGAGACGTCCGCGGCGTCTCCGGCATCGTCGAGAGATGCCCCCGCGTCCTCGCCGACGCTCGCATCAACATCCAGCCTGTCGTCCGCCGATTGGGGTATGTCCAGGAAGAAGGCGCCCGCGTCCGTCACGCCCGGCGAACTCACGCGCTCGGCGACGAAGTCCAGGCGAAGCGCAACCGCCTCATGGATGGCCCGTACGGCCGTACCCCCATCCATGGACGTGGCGACGGCATGGATGGGACAGGCGCCACCCGTTGACTCGACAATGGTCGCCTGGAGTACGACCGGTCCCGAAGTCGCACTGGTCAAGATCCATGATCGCGTTCGGGTGGCCATCTCCAGCACCCCACCGGCAGCTCCGATCTCTCCCGAAAAGCCCGGGACACCGGGCGGAACATCGCCAGTCGCAAACGAGAAGCGCGCGTCGCCGTGCACAGCAATGGCTACGCAGCGCAGTCCCGCGGGGCCCCCGGCGCGCTCGAGGCTCACCGCCACCGGCGTGTTGACCAAGGGCTGCCGCTCCGACGCGAACCAGCGCAAGCGCTCGCGATCATCGCTACCCTCGTCACACCCGGCGAGGGCTACAATTGAGAACACGCAGAACCCCAGACGGAGTCCCGTCACCCACCCACACGAGTCTCGCAACGTTGTCGCCATGCTCAGACTTCCTTCAGTCCCATCTCCGATCGTAGGAGGGGAACGAGGCCCCACCGCATTACCCCATTCCCGGCACCATTGGGCGCCCCACCCGCGATGATCATGTCCCCTCTCTCACCCCGACGCGTGGCTCCGCGATCCCGACCTCCATTCCAAACCTGAATGAGCACCGCTCTCGACTCACGCCGTCGCGAGGCCCACCAACTGCCGGAACTCCGGATCCGTTTGGAAGGGACGCAGATCCTGATCGGCATCCTCCTCGCCAATTCCGATGCCCAGGAGTTGCCGAGCTCGTTCGGTGAGAGCGGGGTCGAGAGCGAGCGCCGTGTGGAGCGCGTCGAACGCGCGCCCTTGGGATTCCCCCTTTTCCAGCGCCGACGGATCGGCGTACTTCTGCGCCCATGCACATGCGAGATTGAGCCACACTTCGCCGCTCGCGAGCTTCCGCCGTCGGCCGTTGTAGTCCGTGCCGTAGGCGATCGCGCGCGTATATCCTTCCGGGGGCGGGAGGTAGAGCGCGTGAAAGGTCAGGTCGACGAAGATCCGGTGCACCACCTCGGGCGGGGTATCGGCGACCACCGCGTCGCGGGCCCGCTCCAACACTCGGAGCACCTCCCGGCGGTTCTGAGGGTCGTCGGGGCTCTTCCGGTAGAGAACGATCGAGTACTCCCCCAGGATCTTCGGATCGTTTGGTGCGAGCTGAAGCGCCCTCTCGTACCCCGTGCTCGCCCCTTCCAGATCCCCCACGGTCAACTTCGCCTTCGCCCAGGCAGCCAGATCGGGTGGCGTCTGCAGTGAATCGGGAGACCGGCGTACCAACTGCTGCGTGGCGGCCTCCTGCGCCGGGGTGAGGCGAGGCATCGCGCGTTTGTCTGCGCGGAGCGGCATCTCTTCGACGGTGCGCTCGACGGGTCCGGTCGCCATCATCGTTGCCCTGTCGGCATCGGCGAAGGCGCGCTGGAGCTGAAGCCGGGTGAGCAGGTAGCTTGTGAGAAAACCGAACGTGAGCGCGTACACTACCGTCGCGAGGACGAATGGCTGGACCGCCGAGACCTGCTCGGGCCCGCTCGCGGTCGCCCCCAGTCCGAGCGCGAGCCACCGTGTCAGATCCGACAACGCCCCAGGGATCCGCTTCATCTCGACGAGTCCCACGCCAACGATGATCTTCGTGAGCCAGTCAGAGATCTGCTCAAGGTTGGTGTTAGGGCGGAGCCGATACCCAACGTCTGCGCGGGCGGGCGACGCGGTTCCGGAGGCGGCTGCACTCCGATTCGGGTCGACAGGACCATCCAGAGGCGCGAACTCGGAGCCGGACGTCCGCGGGATGCCGAAGAGGAAGCCAACCACCCCCCCGACCAGGACGAAGGCTCCCATCGTGAGAACACCAGTGGCGGGGGAATGCGGCGCGGCGACGATCACGGCGACGGTGCCACAAAGCCCTACGCCCCATGAGTAGCGGAGGATCTCCAGGGAAGCGGCCAGGTCGCCCCGTCGGCCACCCTCGCCCGACGCCGTTCCCACGCCGTCAGAACTCAGGACGTTTGGGAGAGCGAGTACGACGGTTCCCAACGCCAGAACGGTCAGGAGTCCGAAAACGACCGAGAGAAAGGTCCCGCCAGCAGCCAGCGCCTGGCGAAGCCCATATGCGCCCATCAGTCCCAGAGCGATTGCGGTCAACAAGCCCGCCAGACGGAGTCGTTGCGCTAGTCGAACGTCCATCATTTGCTTTCCTTCCGCGGCGGGGTCGGTTCGGCTTGCGTAGCAAGCCCGCCATCCTCTCCCACACCCCCGTCGTTCCGGGGTTCGCTTGTGTCGATGCGTAGACCGGTGCTCTTCGGCGCCTGGCCTTCTTCGATCTGCCCGCGTCTGGGAGACGAGTGTCCCGCGCCGATAGCTGTCCCAGGCGCGGGCGGCAATCGCGCCAAGTCGGTCTGTTGCTCTCGTTGGGATTGCAGGGACAGCAATTTCATGAGACGACCTTCGGCCTTCTCGATCCGCTGACGGACCTCGTCGAGTTGGGTTTTCTGAGGATCGGACCACTGACGAAGCCAAGCCGCAATGAGAAAGAGCAGAAGAGCGAGCACGATGAGCAGGAGTGAAAAGATCGGAGGCAACGGCACCGCGACCCAGAGCTTGAGGGTCAGGACCTGTCCGCTGATGACCGCAAATCCGGTGGCCGCCGCGAAGCAGGCGGTGGCGTACAACCATTGGGGCCAGCGATCGTACTGAAGGATCATGGGACCGAGCGCCGCCCTGACCCCGGAGAGCGGGCTCCTCGTCCATCCCACCAGCCGCAGCGTCCCTCGCCACAGCCAGCGAGCGAAGTTCGGCAGTGGGCGGAACTGCCCGGATTCATGGTCGGCGGCCGGCAGCCGCAGGATCAAGACGTCGAGCGACTTCGAAACTTCTCCGAGGTCCTTCTTTCTGGCGACGTCTTCGATGAACCGGATCACGACGCGAAGTTCTTCGGTCGTCATCTCGCCACGGATCCCAAGGCCGCAAGCCCTTCATGGACGGGACCGGAGCGGAGTCCCGAGACGACATACCCGCCCCCTTGACGAGATGAATTCTCGTCGAGCGGAGGCCAGCCCCACGAAGCGGGTGATGCGTTGGAGCGGTGGACCGTGCCCCGGTCCCCGTCGTTCTGGCTCCAGGTCCGAGGCCCACGATGGCATGGATTTCCGGCGCCGCGGGGGGCGCACCCTCTCGCGAGGGAACGAACGGCCACACGATGCCAGCGGCGCGCACTCATGACGGATAACGAGGGTCCGAGATGACAGCGTCGGCGAAGAGGCCGACGAGCGCCGGATCGGCCAGTGCCTGGTCAAGCGGCCGCTCGACGCCATCGATGAGGACCGTCTCGGAGACGAGCCTCGTGCCGTGACTGTAGTCGACGTAGCGGTCGTCGTGCACCGGCACGGCAGGCTGGATCGGCTTCGTGGTGCCAGCGTACCAGCCGCCGAAGATCATCACGGGCCGACGCCCCTTCACGACGTTCCGGTGGATGGCGTTGCTGACGACCACGTCCTTCATGTGCCCCGCGATCAAGGCACCGCTCGGGGCGCCTGCGGCGAGGCGTCCGGCTTCGATCACCCGGTGGAACTGCGCGAAGCACTCGTTGCAGGCCATGTCGACACAGGCGGCCCGCTTGCGCTGCCCCCTGAACCCGACGTGGGCCGCGGCGGCGAAGATCGCGATGACCATCCGACGGGTCGGGAGGAGGCTCGCGAACGTCGTAGCGATCTGCTGCGCGGCGGCGGGACGAAGCGCGACGCGAAAGAAGTCATCGTCCCGTCCAAGCGCGAGGTAATCGGGCAGCACCCGGAGCACGGCGTGGTGTTTGGCAGAGTAGATCGGCACGTCGACCCAGATCCGGAGGAAGTCGGGCACGTTTCCGCCGAGAATTTCGGTGACGATGCGCTGCTCGCGCTCCCCGAGCGAAGCCCTCCGCGTCGCCGAGAGGAAGGCCGAGCCCGTCGGTACGCTCGGCGAGCGTGGCGGGAACGCCGTCACGCGAACTGCCCCACGACGCCCTGCGGTCCTGACGCACTACGTCCGAATGCAATCCGTGCGCACCCCGCCCTCCCCGAATCCGGCGTCGCTCGTCGGTACATGCCAGCGCCCTCCGCTCTCACGCGATCGCCACGAAGTCGATGCTCGGACCGAAAGCTCGCACCCGCCGACAGACCTCATACCCGTTCGCGCTCCCCTCGTCGTTGGTGTTCCCCTCGATCGAGACGAAGTAGTCGGCCCCGACCTCGATCACGAGCCCCATGTGGACCCAGTCGTGCACCACGCGACGGAGGAGGAACGCGCCTCCCGCCTTCGCGGCCGCCGCGCCCGAGCCGAGCGTCCCGCGCGCGAGGGCGTCCGAGGCCACGAGGTCACAGGAGAGGGAGCGCTTGATTGGCATCGGAACGCCCAGGGTCGCGCTGGCCTGGCGGATCACGAACGTCGCGAAGGCGGCACACCACCGCCACGCCGGTCCGTCGTTGCCGTCGGTGTAGAGACGCACCCACGGTCCGCGGTTGTCCCCGCCGACCTCGACGGGGTGTTCGCGGAGGTGCCGCTCGGCGTACGCGACCACGAGCTCAGGAAGAAGCCGGCCATCTGGCGGGAGCGGCGCGATCGCGCGTGCCATCGGCCGTGTGAGTGCCTCCCAGTCCGCGGCGACGAGCGGGCCACCCGTCGGGAGTCCGGCCCCGGTGCGGAACCCGTCGAGCGCACGCAGGGTTGCCGGCCCGAATTCCCCGTCGATCGCGGTGCTGTGCCTGTGGAACCCGAGCCACTCCTGCAGACGACGCACATGGCGGCCGGTGGCTCCGGATCTGAGCGGCATGGGGGGCGGGGAGATCTCCTTGTGGGGCATGAACGCTACTCCTTGAGGAATCAAGCGACGGCGGTGAGGACGGCCGAGAGCGGATCACCCGCGCCGACCAGATGATCGTGGTCGACACCAGTCAGGGCAGATTCAAATCGAAAGCGATCGCGCCAGAGCCCCCCGAGCGACGGCGGGAGGGCATCCGCGTAAGGCCCGAGCCTTCGCTCGATGGCCTTCCGGAGCGATGCCGCACGCTTGCGATAGTTCCCAAAGGTCGTCCGAACGACGAGCCTCATGGAAGAGGCGAGGATGCCAAATCGCTCGACGTCGTTGGATGCCGACGCGAGTGTCGTAGCCGTCGCATCGATCAGACGCTCGGCCCATTTCTGGATGACCAGGAGTTCGTTCGGCCCGTTGATCGCGTCCAGCAGAACGACCGCCCGGGTACCCGCGGGAAGGCACGCACTAGTCCGCCCCGAGAGCATCGAGGCAAGCACGGCGCCTCCTCCGCTGTGGGCAGAGACCACGACCGGGGTCGCCGACGCTCCCAGAGCACCATCGAGTTCGAGTACAACTTCCGTGCGAAGCGCCGCGAGAAAGGCCTCCACATCGAAGGGTCCCGGCGCGAACTCGGACCGCAGTCCTCCCTGCGGCAGGACCGCGGCGACGCAGCGCCCGCAGGCCGCGAGCTGGGCACCGATCCGGTCGCGGTGCAGGTCCCGCGGCCCTCCCCGACTGGCTCTCACGTCATGGCGCCAGCCGAGGTTGTGGCCATGGAAGTGCACCAGAAGTGCCGCAGGCGAGCCCGCATCGGACGGCAGCCAGAGGATGGCGCGCTGCTTCGCCGACTCCCGCGTGAGCTCCGCGCGCGAGGCGCGCTCGCCGAAACCGAGCAGTACCTCTCCCAGCGGCACGCGACGAAGCCCGAAATGCGCGGTCTCGCCACCGTTGGGCCCGAGGGGGTCCGCGTCCGACCAACCGAGTTGCATCATCGGCAACACGTCATTGAGGAGCACCCTCCATTCGTTCGTGGGATCACGCACCGCGCCGACATTCGATGGGGTGACCGTGGGTTTCCCGATCGGCAGGTTGCCAATCTCAACCTGCCGATCGAGCGCCATCATCAGGGCCGAATGCGGAGAAACTCCCCTTCAGCCCTTAAACAGATCGGTGTCCACGAACTCGGCCTGCACGAGCGACCAGAAGTCGTTCGCGAGACCCTTCAGGATGTAGTCGTAGGGAAGCCAGCCGTAGCCCGCCACCCCCCAGGCCGTCCCCCAGGAATTGCGGATGAGAAACGCGCCCTTCGAAGTGCCGATCTTCTTTGCATCGTCGTAGCCGACGACAAGCATCGCGTGCCCACCGAGCACGCTCTCACCCGCCTTCGGGAACGGGATCTCGCCCTTGCCATCGCCGCTACCAGGAATCGAACTGTACACGGTGAACCCGAACATGGACGGAAACCCGGCGGCGAGATAAACCTTCACATTCGCCAGCACCGCCGCAGGGGCCGACCCCGCCGGGTCGAGGCGAAAGTACTTCAAGGCTTCGTAGTTGTCGCCCATCGCGTAGAGGAACGCATCAGGCTCCTGGTCGAACTTCGCGAGGGCGTAAGGCCAGTAGCGTTCGGGCGGTGCCCCGAAGAGCACGAGCGCCTTCATCGTGTCTCGCAAGTACGCACCGGTATCGCCGGTCCAGCCGAGGAGGTTTCGGGTGACCTTGTAGAGGAAGAGACGTGAGGCGTCGACATGTTTCCCGAACGCGCGGCGCTGGAAGTACTCGATCATCCCGATGCCGGCCTGGGCCGTGCACGATCCGAGGCTCTGCTGATTCTCGATCGGCGAGCACCAGGCGCGCAGATCCACCGAGGGAGGAACCGCCTTGACGGCGGCCTTGAGGGGGCCGGACTTTCCTAGGATGTTGCCGACGACATCATCACCGGGATGGTAATCCCGAATGTCCGGCAGATCGCGAAGGTATCCCATTCCGTACTTATCAGTGTCGTCCATTGTAGTCCTCCAGTGGGTGGGGTCGGCCTCCGACGATGGATGCCGCCCCGTTGTTGTCTCTATCCTGAGGCATCCCCTCATATTGCGCCGAAAATTCCGCGGAAAACCGAAGGTTGGGAGACGGTGTTCGCGAATGCAGTCATCAAGTCGCAAAGGCGTTCCTCGAGCATCGCAGGGATGGCGCGGTACCAGAACGAGCCCTGCCGAAAGAGCGAGTGCGTCCGCTTCTTGACGGTGTTCCCCTTGAGCATCCGATCCAAGCCCAGCGACTCGGCAGCCGCGCCCAGCAGCGTCAACAGCGCCTCGGCGAAGGCCACGAGCAGCAGCAGTCGATCGCGGCGTGCGGGGTCCCCGATGTGCGTGGCCGAGAGGCCCAGCCCGAAGTGCAGGTCCTTGGTGTCCCGCAGATTCTCCTCGATCGTGAACCTGTGACCGTAGAACTTCTTGGTCTCGGCGCCGCTCAGATCGGCGCGACTGCTGGCCAGGTACCAGGCCTCCTTCATCCCCTTGGCGCGAACGATGACGATCCGGTCCACCGCCGTGCCCTCCGCGGTGACCACGGCGCCCTGCAGTTCCACGAGTCGGCCGTCCGCGCGCATCCACTCGGCCGCCGTGCGCGTCTCCCCAGCAGCGGAGGTCACACGGATGTTCCCCCGGAACCGGATCTCATAGTGGAAGTCCAATTCGCGCAGCAGCGCGTAGAGTTTCTGGTCCCCGAAGCCACAGTCGGCCAGGACGGTCACGCTCATCTCGACCGGCACCGCCTCGCCGATCGCGTGGATGGCGAGGGTCGCACCGTACAGCACGCCCACGACGCCGTTGGCGAGTGACAGCACACGTTTCGCGTGGAGGTCTTCGCCGACTAGGTCCTCGACAAACTGGTGGACCGAGGCCGGATCGAGACCCTGGGGACGAGCGCGGTGGGACTCCGGAGCGGTAGAAGGGTGCGGCCACGCGCCGCTCCTACTACATCGAAAAATAGAGCGAAATATGAGGGGCTGCCTCAGGGTTACATTCGTCCCCTGCCTCGCCTGACCACAACTTGCTTCCGCGCGAAGACCGGCTCTCTCCTGGGACTTTGGCACCCGCCGCAGAGGCCGATCCGAGGCTGAGTTGCGCCTCACCCCCGAGGCACTCAGGCCTCGTCCAGGGACTCCACGCCAAGCGGAACCAACCCCTTCAACCTTCCATACAAGTTCGGCCCGGAGTGGTGCGCACCACGCCTGATTGCAGGCGAAACCGATCGAGGACTTCCACGCCCTGGCGCGCACGAACCTCGAACTCCGGGCACAGATAATTATCAAGGCGCAATGCACTCGAAGCCCCATGCCTCTTCTGACAGTGCCCATCGGGAATGCCCTCCCTCGACCCCTCGTGGTCTACTATCAAAGCGCAAGAGCGCACAATAGAAATCGACCGCGCCCATGTACCCACCCTCGCTTTTGATGGAGTGTCCGGAATGCGGACACTGTCCCAGGGCGAGGCGTCACAATATTGAGTTACAGAGACAGATCTGTCAGAAATCGAACACGTAGTGCGTGCAGTTCAGCGCCGTTGCCCGACCAAGCGCACTGGAACCGGGACGGCCCGCGCCTTGCTGCGCGTCTGGTCCTCCAAACCTGTCTGGCGTTCAGGGGTCTACGAAACTACGTGATGCTGCGTGGTTTCTTCTGGAGGTGTTCCGTTCAAGAGCTTGACGCTCCAACCAACACGGTCTCTCTCAGTCGGTGGTCTTGATCATGGACGCGCAAGGTGCGCCATGGGGTTTTGTCATGCCGAGAGCGATCCCTCGTGGGGTTGTTGTCAGGCTGGGAGAGTCAACCGCAAGGTCGGTGGTTCGGGTCCGGGCGGATGGAGACCCCCGCTGCCCGTGAGAGAGGGTGAGCGCCGGCCGGGCGCAGTCTCGAATGCGGATCCGACGGACGATGGCTTCCACGCCGACGCGGGGTGGGACGCACGAAGAGGAGAGACCGATGGCCGGTGAACGCGGGACCGATCTCTGGGGATACGCCGATCTACATTGGCACCCGATGGCGCACCTGGGCTTCGGGGGCGCGAGCAAGGCGCCCAGGGACCGGCTGTTCTGGGGGGCGCCGGAGGGAACGCCGGAGACCGCCCTCGCCTGCTGCTCGCCCGGACACGGCATCTTGAAGGGCGCGCTTCCGAAGATCATCGAGTCCTCGCACGGCGAAGGGTGG
>Ga0208752_100190_pt1 | contig 19350 bp, 8 predicted proteins | sample LakWasMet27_LOW6_2_FD_183871 | JGI IMG/M metagenome (GOLD analysis project Ga0208752, IMG submission 183871) | Freshwater sediment methanotrophic microbial communities from Lake Washington under simulated oxygen tension - Sediment Metagenome... | ecosystem: Environmental > Aquatic > Freshwater >... | reverse complement strand
CCTTGCTTTGGCGGATCAGTTTGCTCCACCAATTAAAGGGGACGCGGGTGTCGACAATCATATGGACGATGCCGAGCACCACACCGGCAACCCAGCCCAACGCGCAGCCGAGCAAGACGCCTTGGATCCCGGAATGCACCCAGGCGGCCGGGTGGCGGAGATCAGCTTTGTTTCGGGCCATCCAGTCATTTTGCAGCAACCAATCGCCAACCAGATGGGCGACCAAGGCATTTTCAAATGGTGTCATAGGAGGCGGAGCAGTCGTGACCTGCTCCCGAGATGCCCGGGGAGCCTGTCGTAGGACTCACGCCGGGCGAGGGGAAAATGCAGGGACGGCTTATTTCGCCGTCCGGACCCGGGAATTGTTGTTTTGCTGGGTCCAGGGCTTTTCGGGTCCACCGATGACGGAAGTACCGCCCACAGAGTGTTCACCGGCTCCCGTCCCCAATGTAAGATCGAATCTGAGGATGGTGGGTGTGTCCTTGTAAAGGGGACCGGTGCCGGCCGGGGTGGTGATCCATACGTGGTATTTGCCCGGATTGTTGCCGTCATCATCCCAGTCTACATACAATTGGACTGATACTCCGTTGATCATGCCGCTGGCCCGCCAATGGAGCCCGTCGGCTGATTGCACGGTCAGCTTGATGGGACCATCGGCAATGGACTTGCCTGACATCGAGGCACGAATGGTGGCCCAGACGCTCATTGAACTGTTAGTGGCCGGGATCGACTTCGGATTGAAACCGGGTGCCTGGGCTTTGATGTCGCCCATGATTTCAGTCCGGGTGAGCCCGCGGTTGCTTGAAGTGGCCTTGGGGGCTGTCAGATCGGAGTAGCTCAGCCAGGCTTGCTCGTTCTTAAAGATCAACGCCGGGCTGAGGGTGAAGGTGACCACGGCCTCGGCAGGTCCGTAGAGCGGATCGTCGAGCGGCACGGTCTCACCCGTCGGCAGAACCACGGGTTTGGCGAAGTAGGCGGTGAGGCTGTAGGTTCCGTTGGCGATGCCGTTGTCCGGCAGCCGGACTCGGCCCAGATTGTTGGTAACGGCGACCAGGGCGGTCGGCGCGGCGGGAGTCGCGAGGTCTTTCAGGAAAAGGACCACGGCACGTTCCCCGACGGGCGATCCATCCAAGGCACTGAGATCGAAGTAAACGTCCGAGGCCTGGGTGACCAGGTTGACGGCCATCGGGGTTAGCTTGGTGCCTTGCTTGGTGATCGTGATGGGCCGCGAGTCGGTGGCGGACGCGTGATCGGGATCGCCACCAAATGAGGCCTCCAGCTGATACGGGCCGGGACTCGCATTGACCGTCAGGCTCGTGCTGGCCATGCCGGCGCTGTCGGTCAGGGCGCTCTTGATGGCCGGTCCCACGGAGAAGCGAACCATGCGACCAGCCAGCGGCAAGCCGGACTGGTCGGTTAGCCGGGCCTGGACGGGTAGCGCGGTGCGGTAGGCTGCACTGGTGACCACCGGACCGGAAAGCGACAGGTTGACCGGCAGCCTGGCTGCCGCGGCGTCCTGGGTGCTGGAGCCGATCGTGTAGAAACGGCCAAAGTTCGTGCTCTGGACGACGGCGCCCACACCGTTGACGGCTTGCACCATATAGCGGATGCCCGCGGCATCCCCTGCGTTGTTGAGGAGCAGGGTTCCAGTCCATGTGCCGATGCCCGCGGCATTGGCCGGGGCGGTCAGGGTCAGGGAGCGCCATTTTCCGAAATACGGCGAACCTGCCAATCCGGTGTAGGTTATCCAGACCTCTTGCACGCCGGCCTCCTTGGCGGTGGCCGCCTCAACGGCAAAGGTCACCTGGTTGCCTGACAATTGGGTCTCGATATGATTCAGCGCGGGCGCACTGGCCAGGGCGGTGGCCGAAACGTTGGGAGAGTAGAAGACGGAGAACTGGAGTCGGTCGAATTTTCGCAGGAAGCCCGTCGGGGATTCCGGCCCATCCGACATGAATTGCGTCGGGAATACGTTTAGCTTCGAGCCAACCGCGGAGTCTGTTCCCAGTTCGCCGGCTTGGTTGAGACTCCACGTCCCTACCGGATAGAATACTTCCGTGTAGAATCGACCATGGATACCGGAGCTTTCCGTGACTGGTACGCCAATGAAGGGCAAAAAGTCCTTCGCATCGGTGTAGTCGCCACCACGGAAGCCGATGCCCCGCACCAAGCCATCGGTGGGGCGCGAGACATTGAGCGATTCCAGGGCGCGAACGGGTTCGCCCGGTACGGAAATGAAGCCGGAGGCCCCGGTGTAATACGAGGCAACCACCGAAGTGTTGGTGCCCAAAACCCCGAGGGTGCGGTCGACCTTGGTGAGGGAGGGCACCAGGGTGATGTCACCGGTCCTGAGGCCGAGCGGGCCACCGACGCCAGTGACGGCGGTCGAATAGCCGACGTCCCCCGAGTTCGAAGGCGAAGTGAGGCGCCCGCCGGCCACATTGATCTTCACCATCGGCAACCCGTACAATGTCAGCTGCAACAGGGTCTTTTCGTGAATGCCGCGCATGACCGCGGTGTCGGTCAAGTAACGGCGCTTCGCGCTGTTCAAGGCCTGGCCGATCGAGATCGGGCCGGAGCCGGTCCGTAGCGCCCGGGCGACCTCAAGTTGGAGACGTTCGGTGTACTCGACAAAATCGGTGTCTCCGTACTGGTAGCCGGTGCCCGAAATCCAGATCGCCTTCTTCCTGGCGAAGGCTTGGGCCCAGTCGGGTTGCTCGGTCAGCAAGGCGATGGAATCGCCATCAATGGTGTTGTAGCCCGAATGGCAGCCGGTGCTCAGAACGAGCGAGTACTGGAGATTGACGCTGGCGAGGTCCATTTCCTTGGCCGTCATGCGGGTCTTGTAATCAGCCGCCAGAGTGCCGCCTCCGCTGAAGTGACCGCCCAGATAGGCGATATCGTGCCGTGATCCGAGGAAGGCGGCGCGCAGTTGATCCGCATTCCAGCCTTGGGCCGGCGGTAGATTGGCGGGGGAGATCAGGGTGTCCACCGTCCCTCCCAGACCGAGTCCCGCGGCGAAATCATCGCGCATGGCCTCGGCGGAGTCGGCAAGGAACTCGTAGCCGGAGACGAAGGCCGTGCGGGGCGTCGGCAACGTGCCCGAGGTGGAGCTGCCATTGAACAGCGGAGCGTAGGCGTTGAGGTAGGCTTGGATCTCGGTGGCGTTTTCCACCAGGCGGCCGACGGGCAACTCGGGCAGATCGTAAGGACCGGTGGCGAGGGAAATCTGGGTCGAGGAACCGTAGCGATCCTGAGTCAGCACCTGGTTCAGGCGCAGGCTTGATTGCGAATGGGTGCCGTCCTTGACCGGCGGGTAGTAATTGAACTCACCGGCCAGTTGCGCGCCGTCGTTCTTGCGGAAGAACGGGATGACATCGTCACTGCCGACCAGGGTGATGTCACGGATCGAGGGCGCCGTGGCCCGGCAGCGCAGGATCAGGTTGCGGATGGTTTCCGCCACCAGATTCTTGGCGAGCGGGATCGCGGTGTTGGCGTCAGCCTGCGCATTGAGCGCCGCGATCCGTGTGTCGGTGGCCAGGTCGATGACCACGCCGTTGGCGGCGGCGGCGAAGGAGGCGAGTGCTGTGGCGAGGGAGGACTTTTCCGTCGCTGTGCCCGGCAACCTTGCCGAATCCCAGAGCAACAGACTCGTGGGGGTGCCGGCAATCGCGGGGTTGAGCGCGGGCGTGGTGTCCTGGTCGGTGATGTTCGCCGCGAGGTCCTGCAGGATTTTCACCTCGAGTTCGAACGGAGCATCGAGGGAGTAGAGACCGTTGTTGCCGCGCACCCGGATGTAGAAATCGCCGCTGAGCGAATAGGTGTTGAAGCGCACGTTCTCGTCGGCCGTGCCTTGGGCCGCGGAAAAGGATACCAGGCTCTTCAGCTGGGCGTTGGAGAAGGCTTCGGGGAGGTAGGCTTCCTGGAGATAAGCCTCCTGCAGATAGGCCTCTTGGAGATAGGCTTCCTGGGAGTAGGTTTCCGGCAGGTAGGCTTCTTGGAAGAAGGCGTCGGGCAGGTAGGCCTCTTGGAGGTAGGCCTCCTGCAAGTAGGCCTCCTGCAGATACGCCTCCTGGAGGTAGGCCTCTTGGAGATAGGCTTCCTGCAAGTAGGCTTCTTGCGACGACTGGGCGCCCAGCAGGGCCTGCTTTTGCTTTTGGGCATCATTGCTGCCGAGCAATGACATCAGTTCCTCGAATTCCTCCCGAATGTCGCTGTAGACGACGAGGTCGAAGTTCGCGGGCAACTTCTTCAGCGTCACCGTGATTTTGGAACCGGGGGCGCCATGGATCTTGAACCAGCGCGACTCACCTGAGCGCGCGATCATCTGCTTGAAATTGCCGACGGTGAGGCGGCTGTTGGTCGGATTCTGGCTGGTGGGTAGTTCGAGGGCCAGCGGCCAGGCCACATTCGGCAGGGTGACGTTGTTGGGATCCGCCACTTGGACGGTGAAGTTGCTGTCAAGCAGCGGCTGGCTGCCGCCCTCGACACTCACGACGATGCGGACGGATGACGTGCCCGCCGGGAACTGATAGGTCGGGAGAGAGGTAAGGTTACTCAGCTCGGCGAGAATCTTGGGGATCTCGCCGGCCTTCGCCGGAAGCTTGGTAATGGTGACTTGGTATCTGACCTGGTTGCCGCATGAAGTGGACTGGATGCCGGAGACCGCCTGGGCCAGATCGATGCCGACCGTTCCCGTTGCGGGATCGACATCCCGGCTGACCGTCGAGACCGACAGCGATACCGTGTTCAGCACGGTCACGACGCGGGTCGCGGTCTGAGTGTTGCCTGAGCTGTCGGCGGCCGTGTAGGTCACATCGTATTGGCCGGGGACACAGGTGTTCACATTGCTGACCGACTTGACCGCGACCGGGCCGTCATGGTTGTCGACTGCCGTGGCGCCGGGGTCCGTGAAAGTCGCACCCCAGATCACAGTGAGCGGAGCGGGTTGATTCAGGGATATCTCGGGTGGAGTGGTGTCCCGAACGATGACCGTGCGGTAGACCGGCACCGCTTGGTTCTGGGAAGCATCGGTCGCGTTATAAGTGACCAAATAGGTTCCCAAAACCGCAGTGTTCACAATGCCGGTGATCGAAACGGTCACGGGCCCGTCGTGATTATCCAGGGCGGAGGCACCGGGTTCTTGATAGGCCGTGCCCCACTCGACGTAAACGGTGGGGTCGCCGCTCGCGGTGATGACTGGTCTGATGGTGTCGCGGACGATGACGGTACGAGTCACCTCGACCGCCTGATTGCCTGCGCTGTCCTTGGCGTTGTATCGCACCTGATAGGTGCCGAGTTCAGACTTAACATTGGAAGCATCGATCGTGACCGCCACAGTTCCGTCGTGGTTGTCGCTGGCCGTCGCACCCGGTTCGACATAAGCCGTGCCCCATTCGACATACACAACCGGACTGCCGATCAAGCTGATGACCGGTTTGACGGTGTCGAGCACACTGACCACCCGCGTCGCGGTCGACGAATTGCCGGAGGCGTCGGTGGCTTTGTAGAGCACACTGAAAGTCCCTGTCGGGTATAGGCTGCCTGCTGGAAAGGGCAGGGTGACGGCAAGGGTTGGGGCGGGATCGCAGATGTCAGTGACCGACGCGCCGGCATCGGTATAGAGGGTGCCCCATTCGATCGTCGTGGGCGAAGCGCCGTTAACATTTATCACCGGGGCCGTCGTGTCCTTGACTGTGACGGTGGTGCCGCGTTCGACGGCAAAGCTGTTGGCCGTGACTTTCACCTTGGCCAAATTGGTGCCCAAGTTGAACAGGCCGGTCTGAGTCAGCTCAATGGCCGTCTCCGTATCCGGCACCGTGACTGAAACGGCAGGCATGGATACGCCGTTAATCGTCCAGGTCACCGAGGCAACGCCACCACCGGGCAAGGTGAGGCCGGCTTTCAGGACTCCCGAGGTCTGCAACCCGGTGCATTCAAAGACAAATTCCGGCGGGAGGCTCAGGTTCGGGCCAGTCAGCTCCACGGCGCCGACGTCCACCGTGCCGCCAGGTTGGGGCGAGGTGCGAGGAAAGCCGCGCTGATCGGTCGGCACTAAAAGGCCGGCGAAGGCGGGGTTACCCCGGCCGATGGCGAGGCTGCTTTGGGCAGGAAGGTAAGTCTGGGTCCGCCCGCCATTGTAGGCCAAGGCGCCAATTAGCGGATCAACATTGTACTGATCATGCGCTCCATACGGCGAGAAAGTGCCGCCCGGTTTGCTGACGAGGTTATAGTCGGTTGAACTGATCTTGCCGCTCTTCTGCACCGCCAGGTCCCGCGGTGTTTTGTCAGCATCCGCGCAGTCATCGTCCTTGACCACCAGGTTGTTGGTGAAAAGCGATCCGCCAACCTTGGCCAACGCCGCGGATCCCTCGACATACAGTCCGCCTGATTGAGCATAGGCTCGGTTGCCGACGACTGTCGCCGCCGTCAGGGTGGCCAAGCCCTGGGTTTTGCCCGAAGCGACCACCACGATACCACCACCGGCGCCGGCCTTGTTATCGGACACCGTGGAACTTTCCATGGTGAAGGGCGCGGCACCAGAGTGGATGCCGCCGCCATCATTGGCAGCGACGTTGCCTTGAATCAGGCTGCGAGTGATCTGCAGGTTCCCGGTGCTGGCAATGCCGCCGCCATCATAAGCCTTGTTGCGGGCAATCAGACAGAGGTCAATCAGCAGGGAACCCTGGTTCAGAACGGCGCCACCGGCATTTTTGCCGCTCGCGGTGCAATCCGTGAGATCGCACTCGATAAGGTTCAAACGGGCACCCGGTGCCACGAGCACGCCGCCGCCGCCCGCACCGTAGCCCTTGCGGATACCGAGACCGGAAAGCGTGACGGTTGCCGGGCTGTTGATTTGGAACACCCGCGAGGTGCCGTTCCCCTCGATTTGGAGCATCGGCACGTGGTTGGTGGCCCCATCGCCGGGGCCGACAATGGTCAGGTCCTTGGCGATGGTGATAGTCCCTTTCGTCAGGATCAGGGTCTTCGGGAGATTGCCCGCAAATGCGGCCTGCGAGAATTCGATGAAATCCCCGGGGGCTGCGGCCGCCACGGCTGTGCGCAGCGTGTGGTGTGCAGGCGCGGGCGTGCTGTCTCCCAAGTCGTCAACCACCCAGGTCGCCGGGGTCGCGTTCGCCGAAATCGCGCCAAGGGTTGCTAGAGAAAAAAGGACGGAAGCCACGGCGGCTTTCCAGAGAGACAATTTTGAATGGAGGCCTTGGCTGCTGGAAAAGCTACGATGCGTGTTCATAAAGGGGATTTTCAAAAGAGAAGCCGATTTGCATTAGTAATGGCGACCTCGGATTTTGATGCATTTGTTACAAAGCGGGAACAAGGCGCGAGAACAGGCGGATTTATTGCCCTTTCTGAGCGACACTTAGATAATGCGTAGGGCGGGAGGGTGCTAGACATTGTAATACAATGATATGCGGGTATGTAAAATGCTATGAGGAAAACTAAAACCGCGGTAACGTAGAATTAGGCATTGGTGTAACCATCTTGAGGCCAGTTTGGGGATCGGTTGATTCCAATACGCGGCGCAGCGCGTGGCCACTCGTCCTCATCTGCGGCGGATAGGATTCGGGCATGTCGGTTGGTGCACGGTTCAGGTGGGCTCATCCCTCTGGTTTGCCGCCTTGGCCTTTTGAGGCATTTCCTATTTCGGGCATGACGTCCGCAGATTCTCAGATGTGGCGTGACCCAGTGTGGTTGGTGTGAGCGGCGCGGTCGGCGCCGTTTCTTTCCCGGTGGATTCACCCTGCAATCTTAGCACGAGGCCGGTTCGCACTGATTGATGGAGTCTTCGCGAGAGAATACGCGCAGCGTCTTTCTGATATCACTCCTCGGCGGGAGTGTTTCCTGATTTGGAAAACCGGAGAATCTTCGTCAGATGGTTGACGATGGAGTGAGTCTGAATCACGGTCCGCTTCCTCCGTCTTCATGGCGAACAATTCCATCACCCAGCAGTTGTTTGCCTATCTCCCGCCTGATCGTGGTCAGGCGCTGTTGCAGGGTGCATCGCTGCCCGGCAAGACCGACGGTGCGGTTTTGTTTTCAGATATTTCGGGATTCACCCCGCTCACTGAGGCGGTCATCAAGCGCTACGGACCGCGGCGGGGTGGGGAGGAGTTCACCGACCGGCTCAATGCGGTTTATGATGCGTTGATCGGCGAGGTGGAACAGCAGGGCGGCAGCATCGTCGGCTTCGCCGGGGATGCGATGGTGGTTTGGTACGCGGGGGATTCGGGCAAGCGCGCCGTCTCAACGGCGTTGAGCATGCAAAAGGCCATGCAGCGTTTTGGACAGGTTGCTCTGCCTGATGGCGAAATGATTTCCCTTGGTCTGAAGGTGGCGGTGGCGTCGGGTAGCCTGCGTCGATTCGAAGTCGGAGATCCTGCGGTGCAGCTCTTCGACGCCCTGGCTGGCGAAGTCATGATCAGGGTGGCCGCCTGCGAGGGCGTGGCAACCCGGGGCGAGGTTGTGGTGGATGACACGACGGCAAAACAGCTGGGTGACGATCTGGAGGTTTGCGAATGGCGGAATCTGACCGCAGATGCTGCAGGCGGCCGGGCCGCCGTAGTCTCCGGACTGCGATCGGCCAGTCCGCCTCAGCCACTGCCGACCCCGGCGTTTCCCGACGATGCCGCGGACCGCTTGCGTCCATGGTTGGTGCCCGAAGTGGCGCGGCGGGTGATTGCCGGTCAGATGGTTTTCCTTACGGAACTGCGGCCGGCGACCGCCTTGTTCGTGCGTTTCATGGGCATTGACTTTGAGGGCGATGAGTCGGCTCCGGCCAAGCTGAATGCCTACGTTTGCTGGGTGCAGGCCATCATCGCCCGCTTGGAGGGTGTGCTGGTGCAGCTGACGATCGGAGAAAAGGGGAATTACTTCTATGCGGCGTGGGGGGCCCCCGTCGCCCACGACGACGACACCATCCGCGCTGTGATGGCTGGTTTGGAGATCGTCCAACCGCCTCCGGAGATTTCTCCGAACATCACCGTGACCCAAGTCGGCATCACGCGGGGCACGATGCGGACCGGCGCCTACGGCAACGCCCGCCGGCGCACTTACGGCGTGTTGGGCGACGACACCAATCTCTCCGCCCGCCTGATGGCGAAGGCCGGCAACGGTGAGATCTTCATCAGTGCGCACGCGGCAGACCGCTTGCCGGGAAATTTCGAGCTGGAGGCCCTGCCGCTCATGAAGGTGAAGGGCAAGCAGGACCCGATTCCCGTGTTCCGTGTCATCGGCAGGAGGCAGGCGGGTACGCATCCGCCGATGCCCACCAGAGGACATGAGACGCCGCTGGTCGGCCGAAAGCGTGAAAGGAGGCAACTTGTCGAGCGCCTGCGGCAGAGTGCGGCCGGGCGGGGGCAGGTGCTCGCGATCAGTTCCGAGGCCGGGATGGGCAAGTCCCGGCTCTTGAGTGATGCGGTGCGCGCGGCTCGTGACATGGGCTTCACCGTACTGACCGGCGAATGCCAGGTGCTGGCCAAGGAGGCGATTTACTCTGTCTGGATCGAGGTTTGGCGGACCTTTTTTTCCCTGCCTCCGGACATCAAGGCGGCGGAGGCGCTGCGCTTGGTCCAACAATACCTCGAGTCGGCCAGCCCCAACCTTAGGGAGCGGGCCCCGTTGCTGTCTCCGCTGCTCAACCTCGCATTGCCGGACAACGACCTCACGCGTGGTTTGGATCCCAAGGTGCGCCGCGCTTCGTTGGAAGGCTTGATTGTGGAGTGCATCCGGGCGCGGGCGCGCTCAGGCCCGGTGCTCATTGTGCTCGAGGAGCTTCATTGGATCGACGAATCGTCGCGCAGTCTGCTCGCGGCCGTCATCCAGACGATCGCGCGTTTGCGGGTGGCCATCCTTGTGGCCCACCGACCGGCGCCCCATCAGGAAGTCTTCGGCTTGCCGGAGGGTGCCTTCGAGCATTTGCACACCCTCCACCTGGGCGATCTGCCGCTGGAAGAGTCTCGGGAGTTGGTGGAACTCAAACTGGCCAGGGCGCTGGAAACCGAGACGCCGTCGCCGCATTTGATCGAGCTGGTCACTTCCCGGTCGGGAGGAAATCCCTTTTTCATCGAGGAAGTCGCGAATCTTCTGCGCGCGCGCCGTCAGGCGGGACTGCCGTCAGGCGAAACGTCTGCTGATACCTTGGAGCTGCCCGACAGCCTGCACAGTCTGGTGCTGAGCCGCATCGACCAATTGTCGGAAAACACGCAGACGACGCTGAAGGTCGCCAGTGTCATCGGCCGGTACTTCCGCACGGCCGTGCTGTTCGGGGTCCATCCGCTGGAACAAGCCCGCGGGGAGATCCCGGTTCAGGTGACGGAGATGCGCGAGCGAGACATCGTGTTGCCGGAACCCGCAGCCGGCGAGGAAGCCTATCTCTTCCGCCACATCGTGCTGCAGGAGGTCGCCTACGAGAGTCTGCCCTTTGCGTTTCGCTCGGTCATTCACGAGGCGATCGGGATGCACCTTGAGCGGGTGGCCGGAGATAATCCCGGCCCTTGGATCGAACTGCTGGCGTATCACTTCGACCGCAGCCCGCGGGATGACAAGAAGCGGCAGTATCTCCTGGCCGCCGGTGATGCCGCCCGGGCGGCGTACGCCCTGCCGGCGGCGATGAGCTGTTATGAGCGGGCGCTGCCCCTGTTTCAGGACGGGGCGCGGGCGGATGTGCTCTACCGGTTTGGCGAGGTGCTTGAGCTCGCCGGCAAGTGGGATGCCGCCTTCACGCGGTATCGGGAGGCCCGCGAGCTGGCGGAAAAATCAAGTTCACCAGGTTTGGCGGCGAAAATCGCCGGCCTCATGGGCGATCTCTATCGCCGGAAAGGGGATTTCAAGGAAGCCAAGTTCTGGCTCGATCTGGCCCGCAACGAGAACGCCGCCCTGGGCAACGAGTCCGGCGTGGCCCTGATGTTGCATCTGATGGGAACCTTGTGTGCCCAGACCGGAGACTTTTTCCAGGCAACGATGCTCTACAGCGAGGCCCTCGCGATCCGCGAGCGATTGGGCGAGGAGCTGGGTGCGGGACGGAGTCTGAACAATCTGGGCATTGTCGCGCGCTCCCGCGGCGACGTGGCCACGGCCCTGCAGTTCCACCGACGCAGCCTGGCGGTCCGCCGCAAGATCAATGACCGGCGGGAGATTGCCAATTCGCTGAACAATCTGGGCTTCGCCCATCTCTTCCTCGGGGAATACGAGCAGGCTCGCGTGATGCTGGAGGAGAGTCTTCAGATGAATCGTGCCGTCGGTGACCGCTGGCAGGTGGGCAATGCGCTGACCAGTCTGGCAGAACTGGCCCTCAAGACCGATGACGCAGAGCTCGCCAAGCGTTGCCTGGCCGAAAGTGTCACGATCAACCGAGAATTGGGTGACCGGCGCGCGCTGGCCTATCAGCTGGAGGGATTCGGCCACCTCGGCCGCTTGCGCAAGAATGTGCCGGCCGCGTTGCTGAGTCTGGCCGTGGCCCGCAGCCTGCGCACGGAAATCGGGGCGCCCCTGGAACCGGCCGACGCCGAAAAGCTCGCGGCCTTGACCGATCAACTGAGGAAGGAAATTGATCCGGAAACGTGTGCCCGGATCGAGCAGGAAGGAAAGGCGCTGCCGCTGGGCGAGGCGCTCGACCGGGTTATGGCGGCGTTCGTCTGATCGCCTTCGACGGCTATCAGGCCATTTCTCCCAGGCGCCTGCGCAGGCGGGTGGTGAGGGTGCGCAGGATCTCCAAGGCGAAGTAAGGGGTTTGCTGCACCATGTAGCCGAAACGGCGTTCGTCGATCACGGCCACGCGGCAGGCGGTTTTTGCCCGCGCAGAGGCGCTGCGCGGGCTCTGGTCGATCAGGGACATCTCACCGAAGAAATCGCCGGGTCCGAGAACTTCGATCACTTTGTCCCCGAGCAGAACTTCCACCTCTCCCTCCACGATGGCGTACATGCTGTCGCCGGCATCGCCCTCCCGGCAGATCATCGTACCGGGATCAAATGTGCTGGCGTCGGATACATTGCGAAAAAGATTCATGCGTAGCTTCAAGCGCGGCGGCGATACCGGCACCAGACGAAAAGTGTTTTCGCGCCGACGAACCGCCAAATGTCACCTCGCCGTAACATTCGGGCGCCGTCAGGCCTTGGATTCCGGGCAAGAAAAAAGCCCGGCGGCAGGCCGGGCTTCGTGAGGAAACTAAAACGGGTTCAATCGTTGGTCTGTTTGCCAGACTTCGCGGCCTTCATGCGGGCGGCGTTGTTCAGGATCCGCTTGCGCAGGCGCAGGCTCTTTGGGGTCACCTCGACGAGTTCGTCGGCGGCGATGTACTCGATGGAGCGCTCGAGGGAGAGCTTGGTCGCGGGGGTGAGTCCGGAGGCGACACCTTCACCCTGGGAACGGAAGTTGGTGAGCTTCTTTTCGCGCACCGCGTTGATGGCGATGTCCTCGTTGCGGGGATTCTCGCCGACGATCATGCCTTCATAGACCAGCTCGCCGGGATTGACGAAGAGTTTGCCGCGCTCCTGGCACATGACCAGGGCGTAGGCGGTGGTTTCACCGGCTTCGGTGGCGATGAGCGTGCCCGTGATGCGGGTGAGCACGTCGCCGGCGAGCGGACCATACTCCTTGAAGAGATGGCTGAGCACGCCGCGGCCGCTGGTGGCGTTGACGACGTCGATTTCCATGCCGATCAGGCCGCGGGTGGTGATGACGGCCTCGATCATCGTGGAGTGGGAGAGCTTCTCCATGTTGGTCAGGCGGCCCTTGCGGTTCGCCAGATTCTGCATGATGGCGCCGACGCACTCGTCGGGAACCTCGATCCAGACGGTCTCGTAGGGTTCCTGGCGCTGACCGTCGACAATCTTCTCGATGACGGTCGGACGGGAAACGAGGAGCTCGAAGCCCTCGCGGCGCATCGTCTCGACGAGCACGGCCACCTGCATGGCGCCGCGGGCCTTGACGTTGAAAATACCGGCCTTGTCGGAGTCCTCGATCTGGATGGAAACGTTGATCTTCAGCTCGCGCATCAGGCGCTCGCGAAGCTGGCGGGAAGTGACGAGCTTGCCTTCCTGACCGACGAGCGGACCGTCGTTGACGCAGAACTGCATCTCAAGGGTCGGGGGATCGATCTGGGTGAAGGGCAGCGCGTGGGCTTCCTCGCGGAGGTCGAGGGTATCGCCGATGTCGACGTCCTCAAAGCCGGCCAGACCGACGATGTTGCCGGCGGTGGCGGTGTCCACCTCGCGCTGGCCGAGGCCGGTGAACTCGAAGATCTTGGTGATCTTGGCGCGCACTTTTTTGCCGGGCTGGGCGTGGCGGATGACGAAGATCGGGTCGCCGACCTTGATGGTGCCGCCGAGGATCTTGCCGACGGCGATACGGCCGACGTAGTCGCTCCAATCGATGTTGGACACGAGCATGTGGAAGGGCTCGTCGGGCTTGGCAAACGGGGGCGGAACGTGGTCGATGATCGTCTGGAAGAGGGGGGTCATGTCCTTCTTTTCCTCGCCGAGATGATACATCATGTAACCGTCGCGGCCGGAACCGTAGACGACGGGAGCGTCGAACTGTTCTTCAGTGGCGTTGAGCTCCATGAGGAGTTCGAGCACCTTGTCATACATCTTGGCCGGATCGGCATTCTCGCGGTCGATCTTGTTGATCACGATCACGACCTTGAGGCCGTGGGCGAGCGCCTTGCGGAGCACGAAGCGGGTCTGGGCCTGGGGACCGTCATAGGCGTCGATCACGAGCAGCACGCCGTCGACCATGCGCAGGGCGCGCTCCACCTCGCCGCCGAAGTCGGCGTGGCCGGGCGTGTCGAGAATGTTCACGATCTTGTCCTGCCAGTGCACGGACGTGTTCTTCGCCTTGATGGTGATGCCTTTCTCCTTCTCGAGGTCCATGGAATCCATGGCGCGTTCCTCGACGCGTTGATTGGCACGGTAAACACCGCCCTCCTTGAGAAGCTTGTCCACGAGCGTCGTTTTGCCGTGGTCAACGTGGGCGATAATGGCGATATTGCGGATGTTCTGGTTCATGTTCGGGCGGACCTGTTTAAAATGGGAAAAGGGTCACGGTGCGTCCCGCCATGGAGCTTGGCAAGAATGAACCTGAGCTAAAGCCCCATCCTGAGGAAATAGATCAGGTAGAACCCGGCCCAGGTGAGGGTGTGGATGCGTAATTTGGCGGCAGCGCTCAAGTTAGGCAGTAATCGGGTGCTGACGAAATGCGCGAATAGTGTGACCAGGAGGAATCGCGAGAACCGGGCAATGGACGAGACCAGCAGGAAGGAGGTGAAACCAGGAACGAATTCGGCGGCCTGAACGGCATACAGCTTGTAGGGGATGCCGCCCAAAACGCCGACGAAGAGCGCTGCGAGCCCGTGCGTTTCCAGGCCGAGCCGGGCTTTCTCGATCAGGTCGGGACTGATGCCCGGCAGCCAGTCCATGCCCGCCAGCAGTTGCGTCCGCAGCGCGAGGTTTGCGCCCGATGAATAGAGCAAGGCACCGCCCAGCAGGGCGCCGGCCAAACTGGCCAAGCAGGCATGCAGGGCGCGGCGCGGATTCGTCAGCACCATCCGGCTGGTGAGCGCATCGGGCACGATGAAAAAGCACGTGGCCTCGGCCAAGCCCCAGAAGAAGGCGAGCCACTGACAGCGCGGACCCTCAAAATTGGCCGGAAGGGATGCGCTCTCTTTCACCGGCGGGCGGACGCCTCGGCCAGCGCCCGACGGGCCCGGTTGTAGATGGTCAGGCAAAGCAAGGCTCCGACCGCGGCTTGGACGGCGGCCAGCCAAAGTCCGCCAGGCACACCCAGGCCAACCAACAGGGCAAGCAGTCCGAAAACGAAGGCCCGGTCGCTCTTGCCCATGGGCCCATCGTAGCGGCGGGTCGCCCCGATCTGCACGGCTACGACGCCGGTCATCTCACTGATAATGGCCAAAAGGGTGATCAGCACGATCAGCAGTGCGGAAAAATCCGGGACGAGCGCCAGCGGCAGGTAGAGCGCCGTATCGGCCAGTACGTCGCCGATCTCGTTCAACACGGCACCGAGACTCGACTTCATGTTGTGCTCGCGGGCCAGCATGCCGTCGATGGCGTTGAGCGCCATGCGCACGAAGAGAAATCCGGGCAGCACCAGCAGTGGCCAGCGCGCCGTGGGATAGAAACCGATGCAGGCGCCGACCGCGGCGGAGAGCAGGGCGGCGGCCACGGTCACCTGGTTGGCGGTGACCCCGGCCCGGGCGAGGCTGCGCGTGATCGGCCGGAGCAGATTTTGAAAGGCGGGCTTGATGTTGTAGATCGAGGCCATGGTGGAATCAGGTGTAGCAGTAGCGCACGAGGTGGAAGAACACCGGCGCGGCGAAGCAGAGTGAGTCGATGCGATCCATGACCCCGCCATGACCTTCAATCATCGTGCCGTAGTCCTTGACGCCGCGGTCGCGCTTGATGGCTGACATGACGAGTCCGCCGAAGAATCCCATCAGGGTGAGGAGAAACGAGAACAGCCCCGCCTGCCACCAGGTGAAAGGTGTCGCCCACCAGAGCGCGGTACCAATGGCGGTGGCGGAGAGCACGCCGCCCCAGAAGCCCTCGACCGTCTTGTTGGGACTGATGGTGGGCACGATGGCGTGTTTGCCGAAGAGTTTTCCCCAGACATATTGGAGCACGTCGCTGATCTGGACCACGAGGACGAAGAAGAGCAGCAGCTTGGCGTTCTGACCCTCGTAGTCTTTGATCTTGAGCGTGAGCAACGCGGGTACGTGGCTCACGCAGTACACGCAGATCATCAGGGCCCACTGGATCTTGGCCGTGCGTTCGAGAAAATGTTCACTGTCGCCCGCCAGCGCGCTCCGGGTGGGCACAAAAATAAAGGCATACACCGGAATGAGGATCGAGAAGAGCCCGTACCAGTCCATCGCCACGAGATAGTATTGCAGCGGCGTGATGATGAAGAATGCCCAGAAGAGAGTGCGATGGTCGCCGGCGCGGGTGGGGGTGAGCGTGATGAATTCCCGAAGGGCGAAGAAGGACATGAAGCCGAACAGGATCACCGAACCGAGACCGCCCGTGGCCAGGGCTACGCCAAAGACGGCGACCATGACCCACCACGCCTTCACCCGGGCGTCGAGGTTGGCGATGACCTTGTTCGGGCCGCCGGCCCGTCGTTTGAGGAAGAAGGTGATGGTGGAGGAGAGGGCGAGCAGGGCCACGATGCCGCCGACGAGCCAGATGAGTTCCTGATCGAGTTTCATGAGATTACTGGGCGAGCGACTGGATCGCGGCACGCGCCCGGTCCAAGAACGCGGCCTTGGTTTCTTCCGCGCCGAGTTGGATCGGCGGTCCGATCGACAGACTGCCGAGCAGCGGCACGGGCAGCATCTCGCCCTTGGGCAGAATACGGCTGAGGTTCTGCAGATAGATGGGCACCAGCGTGACACCGGGGCGGGCTCGCGCCACGTGGTAGAGGCCGGACTTGAAGGGATGGACGGCGCCGTCCGCACTCCGGGTGCCTTCCGGGAAAACGATCAGCGAGTCGCCGGCTTCGAGGGCGGCGACCATGGGGGCCAGCGGATTGTTGGCCACGGTCACGTGCTGGCGCTCAATCAATACGGCGTTGAAGAAACCGCCGGCGATGCGCCTGCGCATGGAGGACTTTTCCCAATAATCACGTCCGGCCACCGGACGGGTGCGGGCCCGCATTGCGCCGGGCAGGGCGGCCCAGATCGTGACGAAATCCAGATGACTCGAATGGTTGGCGAAGAAGATAACCGGACCGGCGGGCAGCGACTCGGCCGGGAACAGGCGAACACCGCAGATGATGCGGATGAGCCAGGCTGCAAAATCTTTGGACATGGGGCGCACCTGTTTGGTGGCCGAGCGTCCGGGGGCTGTCAAACGCAAGCCCGGGAGATCAATCAGCGCGCCGGACCAAGGCTAAAGCCGAGGTTCCGGACCAAAGTAAGGTCCGGCGCACTGAAAAGTGGTCTCTACTAAAGATAAAGGCCCGGGAGCCTTGCGGCTCCCGGGCCAAAATCGGGGGTGGGCGCTCGCCACGCGCTCTTTCCCATTCGCACAACATTGGGCGCCTCGCTTTCGCGGGCCGTGTGCTTCCCGACGCTACTCACCGCGGCATGCGATGGTCTCGGTCTCATAGCGGGACCGTCCCGGTCATTTCTGCTCCGGAATTTATCGAGTGAGGCCTCTCCGCCCGGTTCGGCGTCATCTGCCGATGACTCGCTCGCCGGACGGGTGTTGGCACGCCTGCAACAGTGCATTTCGCACCAGCACCTTGCCATGGGGACGGCCCCGGCTTTTGGCCGGGCGTTGGCCCCATGTAACGGGTCTGACCTCTTACCTCTCAGGTTGCTTTCGATTTGCAGTTGGGTGACGCGGTTTTACGCGCCGCCCCAATTAGGAGGTTTTGCGAGCTTTGCCAGACTCGCCCGCTCCCCGCTGCGCTGCGTCCCTTTCGCGCCCCGCCTTGTGGGCCGGGCCTTTTGGTGGGGTGGACCCACCGAAACACTGCGCTGCGTCCTGGTTATACAGTAGCAACCATAACCCTCTGGGTAACTGCATCGGTGACAGGGTCCGAAACTGACCCTGGACCTGACTCGGCTGGGACGCGGTTTCTAATGTCGCGCCTGGCCGCACAGCTCCTTTGTCGCATAACTGGAACGGCTGCGACGCCGTCCAGAGGAACTGGTGACATATGCCTGGGACGGCTCGCGCCGTCGAGGGGAGGGCGGCACCAGTTGCCACTCTCCTTTCCCCGGTTGCCCGGGATTATCCCAGTCGCGCTCTCGGCGGGTTTTTCAGGCCACCGCGCTGCGACTGTTCTATCAAGGAACGTGGAAAAGATGCGTCCGTTTTCGCGCAAAGTCACGGGGTAGTTCCTCCCAACTTATTCACCCGGAACTCACGATGGATTTGTCCGGGGGCCGGTGAATATCTTGTGCCGATCGGGTTGTTCGCCGGTTGTTCACATGTTCGACTGGCTGGCGGGAAGTGCGGCATTGCGGTGTTTGCTGTTCCTCAGACACAATCATTCATGCTACCCCGCATACTCCTGCAAATAGGCAGCGTGGTTCTTTTGGGCGTGCTGGCGGCCGTCTCCAGAGCTCTGCCGGACTCCGGCGAGGTTCATGTTTGGGAAACTCAGGAGATTATTTTCCGTGCGACGCAGGATTACGCCAATCCCTACGCTGACGTCGACTGCTGGATCGAATTGGTCGGACCGGGATTCTCAAAGCGGGTCTATTGCTTTTGGGATGGGGGAAGAACTTTCAGGGTTCGCTTTGTCGCCACGGCGCCGGGCGAATGGCGATGGCGCTCCGGTTCCAACCAGCCGGCCGATTCCGGACTCAATGGCGGCAGCGGCAAACTGAAGGCCGTCAGCTGGAGCGAGGCGGAACTGGCAGAGAATCCCAACCGCCGCGGCTTTGTGCGCGCCACAGCCAATGGTCACGCGCTGCAGTATGCCGACGGCACGCCTTTCTTCCTGATCGGTGACACCTGGCTGGCTGCTTCCACTTGGCGTCTGCCCTGGCGAGGGGCGCCGGCCACCAAGGATTACCTGCCGGCCAGCGGTATCAGCTTCGAGGAAGCGGTGGGCTGGCGGAAGCGCCAGGGGTACAATTCCATCAGCTTCATCGCCGCGTTTCCCAATTGGGACGCGGACGCGCATGGCGCCACGTTTGCCGATGCCAACGGGGTTTACCTGCGGAATGCCTGGGAGAAATTTGGCACCTGGGCACCCAACGCCACAATCTCGACCGCGGATGGCGCGACCACGACCGCCAAGGACATGCCCGACGAGGACGGGAACCGGCCTTTCGCCATGATGGCCGGGCGCGAAGATGGTCTCGCCGACTTTGATCGCCTCAATCCCGCCTATTTCCGCAGCCTCGATCGCAAGATGCGCCATCTCGCCGGGGAAGGCTTTGTGCCGTTCCTCGAGACGGTACGCCGGGATAACTGCCCGTCCTGGAAGGCCTACTTTGATTTCAACGTCTCCTATGGCCGCTTCGTCCAATACCTCATTGCCCGCTACGGTGCCTATAATCTCGTCTTCAGCGGCATCCACCTCGATTGGATTCCGAAGAACTACAGCCTCACGGGGGAAGAGTTCAACGCCGCCCTGACGCAGCACTGGAGAACCTATGGTCCGTTGCCATTCGGGCAGCCCTACACGACCCTGATCGACAGCTCGACCTACAAGGTCTTCGGCCATGGGGAGAGCGCGCCCTGGCTCACCATGCACACGGTGGGCAACAAGCCGCGCAACCACGCGATCTATGCGTCGCTGGAGGAGATTTTCCAACTCAAGCCGGCCTATCCCGCGGCCAATTTGGAGCCCTACTACAC
>Ga0208752_100176_pt1 | contig 19770 bp, 18 predicted proteins | sample LakWasMet27_LOW6_2_FD_183871 | JGI IMG/M metagenome (GOLD analysis project Ga0208752, IMG submission 183871) | Freshwater sediment methanotrophic microbial communities from Lake Washington under simulated oxygen tension - Sediment Metagenome... | ecosystem: Environmental > Aquatic > Freshwater >... | reverse complement strand
CTGAACATGGTTTGAGTGATCACTTCCAGCGTCACCTGCATCATTTCATCAGCGAGATTAACTTGCGCCCCGTCGCCTAATAGCCGCCATCTGGCTAATAAGTTATTGCCGGCAGTGACAATTTGCGGGAGTAAAGCTGCCAAATTACTCCTCTGGAAAACCGGCTGCATTAACCGCCGCTGTCTTTGCCATAACTCGCCCTGACTGGTCACCAACCCTTGCCCTAACACCAATGCCAGACCGGTTGGTTTTTTAGGATCATACATTTTGACAAAGATGTCGCTTTGCTTGATTAAAGCCTGTTCGATCAGCTTTGGGTGGCTGATTAGATAAAAATGGCGCGTTGCCAATCTGAAACTGACCAAATCGCCATAATCACGCTGCCAGTCGCAAAGTGCTTGGAATGGATTGGCTTTCATTTGGCGTAAATTGCCTAATAAGAATTCGGCTTTGATTTTTGGGATTGTTTTGTTGTGTGACATGGTTAAAAAGGTTTGAAGTTTTAGTTTCGTAGTTACGTAGGCCGGAATAAGGCTGCCCAAGCGTAGCGCGTGGTAGCGTTTCCGGCAAATTTATGGGGGAGCCGGAAACACCGATTCTCGCTATCGCTTGAACCGGTTTATTCCGGCCTACATGCTTATGTGGCTGTATTTTGGAAAGTTTCGTAGGTCGGGTTACGGCTATCGCCTAACCCGACCACTTGGCTTTCATCGCCGCATTGCAGCCGAATCGACGGAATGTGTGATTGCAAGAGTAATGCTTTTCCTTTAAGGTTAAGCGGTTCGTGGTAAAGACGCAATATCAATCACCCTACAGGTACTTCCTATATGAGCATTACCGAACTTCACAAGTTATCCGCCGTAGAAAAGCTAAAGATTATCGAGGCGCTTTGGGGGGATTTGGTCAGCGACGAAGATAATCTCCCCAGCCCGTCTTGGCATGAAACAGAACTCATAGAGACTGAAAAAAAATTGCTTTCCGGCGACATTGGCGTACTGGATTGGCAGCAAGCCAAGAAAGAATTACGCTCGCAATTTGAATGAAAGTTCAGGTTCTTCGGTCAGCTATGGAAGACCTTGCCGCAGGCCGAAAATTTTATGATCGTCAAGAAGAAGGCGTAGGCGACTATTTTTTCGACAGTCTTTTTGCCGAAATCGATTCGCTGGCGCTTTACGCCGGGATTCATTCAATTCATTTCGGATTTCACCGGCTGCTGGCAAAGCGTTTTCCTTACGCAATTTATTACAAAATAATTGATAGCAAAGCTATCGTCTTTCGTGTTCTTGATTGCAGGCGTAACCCAAATAAGCTTCGTAAAGTTTTTGAAGAAATGGGTTAGCGCAAAATATTGGGCAATGATAAGCTGTTGCCCAACGGGACTATAGCTATTCCGATAAACTCCGTAGGGCGGATTCGCCACGAGGCAATCCGCCATAATTTCTGAGATATAGTCAAATCTGGTGTATGGTCAATTTGAATCGGTGGCAACATCCTGCTGTTTATATTCAATATCGTTTGCTTCATCTAAAACTGCTATCCCATCCTGGAACTTTATTCCTTTCACCACGTCAGGCAGGCGATCAAAGCCCCGTAGCTTAAGCCAGCTTCTTTCAGCCGCCAACGCCAACTGAAAGACCAATCCCAACAGAGTGTTACGAGACACGCAGTTTCGTAGGTCGGGTTAGCGGTAGCGTAACCCGACATTTTACGCGAATGTGTCGGGTTACGGCTATCGCCTAACCCGACCTACTTGGCTCAGCTACTTCTAACACGCTGGCGCGGTGCGCAATTCAAGGTGTTGCATCTGCTTCAATATTGGCGCTGCCTCATGAGTTTATTTATCAACAGCAATCAACAGCTGGATTTGTAATCTCAGGCTCATCTATGATGGTTGGTTCGATTGGCGGTGGCTTGCCTTTTGGTTCTGCCGGATACGGCGAGGATTTAACCAGTTTAGCTTCTAATGGCGTGGGATATGGGGTCGGTGGTGGTGGGGCATCTCGTATTACTGGCGGCACAGCTGGTGGGGATGGGGCTCCGGGATTACTTGAAGCACGGTGGGTTGCATAATGAGAGTGGCAATAATTGAAAATGGTATAGTGGTGAACGTCATAATGGTCGATACGTTAGACGAAAACCACGTACAATCTGATACTGCAAACATAGGTGATTCGCTGGTTGACGGCGTATTCATTCCCGAAGAAATTCAACCACAAATTAAGGACGGCAATGTTTAAAATCGTATTATTAATGCTGGTATCAATTGGAGCGTATGCGTCCGAAAATCTATTTATTAATGGCGCTATGCAAATCAGCCAGATCGGTGGGGATAAGGTCTATCAGAGTATCCCTGAGCGCGAACTGTACGGGCCTGACAACGTGCGATTCCTAAAAAAGGCACTGGTGCATTTACGGTGCAGCGGTCAGCAGAAGCGCCCGTTTCGCTTGGGTTTAGCAAATCGATCAAAGTGCAGGTTGTGACTCAATCATCCGGTTCAGTATCTGATGATAATTATCATCTTGAATTTCCGGTTGAGGGTTCGCGATCCAAAGTCCTGGGGTGGGGTTCTGCTGGTGCCAAAGATATTACAATTCAATTTCAAATTGACTCCACAATAAATGGCCTATACACATACACGATCATGGAGGGGCGTAATTTGATGAGTTATCGAGCTACATTCAATTACACCGGAAGTGGGGCCAACCAAACTATCACAGCAACTATTCCTGGGGCTACATCAGGATCGTGGCAAACCGATAAGGCTGTTTTCGGCTTAAAAGCGCTTATCGATTTAGGTACCGGTTCTGGCTATGAGGGGGCGGCCGGGTCTTGGACTGCTAATGGGAAATGGCGCGTTCCCGGCACAGTGCGGTTTATTGATCATCCAGGTGCTATTATGCATGTCACAGGGCTTCAGTCAGATATAGGCGGAACCGCATTACCATTCAGATTTTTGACGGATGACGAGTATTTGAAAGAATGCCAACAATTCATTTACAAGACATACCCTGTTGATGTTCCAGTAAAATCATTAATCGCTCGCGGATCGATCAGATATGTTGTACAAAATTCTGGCTTGATACCTAATGGCGTTGTTGTTCGCTATCCCGTGGAAATGTCATCCCAGCCATTCATTATGGGTTTTAATCCGGTTTCCGGAACTAACAACTGGTTAAACAGAACAGGAGCGCCAAAAGAAAGCGCGGCTGTGCTTTATACGGATTATTCGGAAGCTGGCGTTTTCGTTACAAATGCTCAAGTTGTAGGTGATATTATTGGTGACAATATAATCAAGCAATTGCTGGTCGTGTCACAAATGGGTACTGACTGGACTGCGTTACAATATCAAATTAATCAATAGGGGTTGATGCGCTTCGCGATATTTATTTTCATAATGCGATATTTATTTTTCCTGCAAATATCGCATTTTTTACTGCCTAAATATCGCGCGGCGCATCAGATATTTTAGGAAATGCATAGGGTCAGGCCTTGTATTTTACGTGCCTACAACGCTTAAATTAATTGAATTGCATAGCTATCGATCCTCGCGCGTATGTCACAGCCGCAATATATAGTCAGGCGAGTCGGCCGCCCATAGCAATAAGTGGGTATCCAGTAGCAGCTTCATTCCTCATCGCCAAAAAGAGCAGCCATTAGGGTCAGGCCTTACATTTGACGCGCCTGCAAAAAAACAAATGTAATTTGTAATGTCCGCTCCTACAATGCTTAATTTAATGGCATTGTCTCTAACATGGCTACCGATCTTCGCGCGTATGCCACAGCCGCAATATATAGATAGTGGAATCCTGAATCTCGTAACGCATTTCATATCGCCCAACCAAGATACGGCGAACTTCACGCGGATCAAACTCTTCCAGCTTTTCGCCGATATAGGGCTGTTCAAGTAGCCGAGTGGGAGCGTCGGTTAATGATTGTACTGTGCGGGCTGCGGCCGGTTTGTTTACTGCCGCTAAAAACTCATAAAGCCGCGCTAGATCGTCCAGCGCTTTGCTGGTCCATTTCAACCGCATCAGCGCGGAATCGGTAGCGGCTTGTCGGTATCGAGACTATTGGCCCAAGCTTGTACGGCTTGGTGGTCGATGACGTGTCCTGTATCAACGTCTGCCAGCGCTTCCAACGTTAGACGCCGGCGCTCTTCTTCTTGTCCGAGCCAATCCGCCAACGCTTGTTTGATAATCCAACCGCGTGAGCGATCCAAGCGAGCGGCTATTTGGTCAACTTTGTCGGCCAGTTCTTCTGGAACATGTGCGCTAATCACTTTGGTGTTCATGGTTCACTCCTTTAAAATCGAATTTCATCATATAGAGTAAATTTGGTTATTTCAATATTTGTTGGGGAGCTAATCGGTTGCAAATATAAGCACAAAATTATCGGGGCTTGCATTGTGCATTTGCGCACTTCTTGAATTTAAACCTGCCGCACCGGTCCCGGATACTTTGCCACCAGAGCATCCGCTGTCAGCAACGTAATCCCCTCAACGGTTGCCTGCGCAACAAGAATACGGTCGAATGGGTCTTTATGGATGGGCGGCAAACTGTCGATAGAAACGGCATGCTCGGCGGTAATAGCCAATTCTTGATAGCCGTTGTCCAACAGTCCACGACGTAGCACTCTTGCATCGACCTGAAAATCGGAACGTCCAAGCCCACGCTTGATGGCAATTTCCCAAAGGCTGGCCGCACTAAAAAGCAGTTCGTTCGCCGGGTCTTCCAGTAATGGGCGTGCAACTGCTGACAATTGGTCAGGCGAACCGGCCGCCCATAATTACAAGTGGGTATCCAGTAGCAGCTTCATTCTTCATCGCCAAAAAGCAGCTCGATTTCCTTAGCGCCCATGCTGTCGAAATCGTCAGGAACGGTGATCTGTCCTTCCATGAAACCTAGTCTTCGGATTTGTCCACCCAATGGAGCATCCAGCCGAGTCACTTTGACCAGCGGCTTTCCAGCTTTGGCGATGATGAAAGACTCACCTTTTACCGCTTGATCTATCAACCGGGACAGCTGGGTTTTAGCTTCGTGGATATTAACTGTCTGCATGATAAACCTCATTGAGTTAAGTTCAGTTCGTTTAGTCTATAGGTATATGATTTAGAAAACCATTGACACGATGATTGCAACCTTCTGTATTGAAAACGGATTGCCGTTATTGCATTCAGACAAGGATTTTCAACCCTTTCAACAATTTCTGGGTTTGCAGGTTTTATAGAATACCTGGCGGAATGTCTATTCCGCCCTGAACGTTTGAATATCTACGGACAAATGCTTAAGCAAAGATTGCGAATCATCACTTCCTCATCGGCCGGAACAATCAGCACCGGCTTGCACCCGGCAAGGCCGATTTCGTTCTTTCCGGCACGGTTGGAATACTTATCCAACGCAAACCCCAAAAAACCCAAGGGATCGCAGATTTTTTCACGAACTTCGGCAGAATGTTCACCTATGCCGCCGGTAAAAACCAGCGCATCGATACCGCCCGCCTTGGCTGCCAAGCCGCCGATCGCCGCCCTCACCTGACGGCAAAAATAGTCGACGGCGAATTGGGCATTTTCACTGTTACTCGAAAGCAGCTCATTCATTTCCGAACTTTCACCCGTAGACAAAGCCATCAGCCCCATCCGGTGAAACACCATATCGCTCAATTGTTCGGGATTGTAGCGTTTCGCCAGCTCCAGCATCACGCCGGGATCGAGGTCGCCGCTTCGGGTTCCCATCGGGATGCCGCCCGCCGGGGTATACCCCATCGTGGTGTCCACGGATCTCAGGTTTTCCATCAGGCAAAGACTGGCGCCGCTGCCCAAATGGGCGACGATCACTTTTTTATAAGCCACGTTGCCCAAAACTCCCGCAAGCATTTTGGCAATGTAGGCATAATTGAGCCCATGAAAACCGAAGCGGCGCAAACCCAACTCGTTCGGAATCGGCAGGCGTTTAGCCAACTCGGGCATCGTGGCATGAAAAGCCGTATCGAAACAAACGACTTGCGGCGCATTGAAACGTTGTAGGCATAAATCCAACCCCAGCAGGTTGCCCGGCAGATGCAGCGGGGCAAGATGGATCAGCTCTTCCAGTCGGCAACGCTCGGCCGCATCGACCCGCCTTGCCGGATCGACAATATCGCCGCCATGGACAAAGCGATGCCCGACCCGCTCCGGCATATCACCTTCCAGATCGTGCAGCAGCTGATCGAATGCTTCCCGTTGGTCATGCACTCGCTCATAGCGGAAATTGCGCCGCGCCCCGTCAGCGGAAAACAGGCTCGCCTTGATCGAAGACGAGCCGCTGTTGATGGTTAGAACCGAGTGCTTCAATACGGCCACACCCAGTTATCAACCTCGGGCAAATCGGTGCCGTGTTCGTAAGCGTAGTTGCGGCATTCGATCTGCATGTCGCGCATGCTTTCTTTGACATGAGCGCCAGCTACGCGCAAAGACGGAACGCGATTAATCGCATCGATCACCAAGCTGAAGCGGTCGATCTCGTTCTGAATCGCGAGTTCGAGCGGCGTATTGATGCTGCCTTTTTCCTTGTAGCCGCGTACATGCAGGTTCTTGTGGTTGTTGCGGCGATAAGCCAATCGATGGATCAGCCACGGGTAGCCGTGGAAATTGAACAGGATAGGCTTGTCCAACGTGAACAGGCTGTCGAAATCCTTATCCGATAAACCGTGCGGATGTTCTGATTCAGGCGTCAGCTTGTAAAGGTCAACCACGTTGATGAAGCGAATCTTGAGTTCCGGGAAATTCTCGCGCAGCAACACCACTGCGGCCAGCGCTTCCTTAGTAGGAATGTCTCCCGCGCTGGCTATCACCAAATCCGGCTCGACGCCTTGATCGTTACTTGCCCAACCCCAGATGCCGATGCCTTTGGTGCAGTGCTTGATCGCCGCATCCATGTCCAAAAATTGCAGATGCTTTTGTTTGTCGCAAACGATCACGTTGATGTAATCGGTGCTATTCAAACAATGGTTGGCAACCGTCAGCAGGCAGTTTACATCGGGCGGCAGGTAGATGCGCGTCACCGCCGGGCTTTTGTTGACCACCACGTCGAGAAAGCCGGGGTCCTGATGAGTAAAGCCGTTGTGATCCTGACGCCATACGGTGGAGGTAATCAACAGGTTCAATGACGAAACCGGCGCGCGCCACGCGACTTCCTTGGACATGGCCAGCCATTTGGCATGCTGGTTGAACATCGAATCGATCACATGTACGAAAGCTTCGTAGGTGGAGAAAAAACCGTGGCGGCCGGTCAGCAGATAGCCTTCCAGCCAGCCTTCCAGCGTGTGCTCGGAGAGCATTTCCATCACCCGTCCGTCCGGCGACAGTTCGCCGCCATCGGCGTCTTCCGGCAGGTAGTCGGCCAGCCAGGTTTTTTTGCTGACTTCGTACACGTTGTCCAGCTTGTTCGAGCTGTTTTCGTCGGGGCCGAACACGCGGAAATTGTGCATGTTCAGACTCATGATGTCGCGCAGGAACTTGCCCAGCGGACGCGTGTTTTCAGCGCTGGTGGTGCCCGGTTTGGTCACGACGGCGGCATAGTCGCGACAATCCGGCATGTGTAGGGCTTTGCGCAACAGGCCGCCGTTGGCGTGGGGGTTGGCGCTCATACGCCGCGCGCCCTTCGGTGCCAGCGCTTTGAGTTCGGGTAACAAGCGTCCGTCCCGGTCAAACAATTCCTCCGGCTTGTAGCTGCGCAGCCAGTCTTCCAGCTGCTTGAAATGCTCCGGGGTGTCGCGCACATTGCCCAGAGGCACTTGGTGAGCGCGCCAGAAGCCTTCCACTTTCTTGCCGTCAACCTCTTTCGGCCCGGTCCAGCCTTTGGGCGAGCGCAATACGATCATCGGCCAGCGCGGACGAACCGGCTCGCCGCTGCTGCGCGCTTCCTGTTGAATGCGGCGGATTTCCAGTACGCATTGCTCCATGGTGGCGGCCATGGCCTGGTGCATGGTGTCCGGATCGCTGCCCTCGACGAAATAAGGCGTCCAGCCGTAGCCCTTGAACAGGTTTTCCAATTCCTCGTGCGGGATGCGCGACAGGATGGTGGGGTTGTTGATCTTGTAGCCGTTCAGATGCAGGATGGGCAGCACCGCGCCGTCGCGGATCGGGTTCAGGAATTTATTGGAATGCCAGGAGGTAGCCAGCGGCGCGGTTTCGGATTCGCCGTCGCCGACTACTACCGCAACAATCAAATCCGGGTTGTCGTAAGCCGCGCCGAACGCATGCGAAACGCTGTAACCGAGTTCGCCGCCTTCATGAATCGAGCCCGGCGTTTCCGGCGTACAGTGGCTACCTATGCCGCCCGGAAAGGAAAATTCCTTGAAGAACTGGCGCATGCCGTGTTCGTCTTCGCTCTTGTTCGGATAGGTTTCGCTGTAAGCACCTTCCAGATAGACCGGGCCGAGCACGCCCGGCGCGCCATGTCCCGGACCGGCCAGGAAAATGGCATTCAGATCGTACTTGTTGATTAACCGGTTGAGATGGATATAGGTAAAAGATAATCCCGGACTTGATCCCCAGTGCCCCAGCAAGCGGCTCTTCACATGCTCTATCTTGAGCGGTTCGCGCAGTAGCGGATTGTCGCGCAGATAAATCATGCCCGCAGCCAGGTAGTTGCAGGCTCGCCAATAGGCGTCAATATTGCTGATTTCTTCTGAGGTTAGCTGGGTCGGTTGGGTGGTCATGTTTATATATCCGGGTTTGGTTTCATAGGGGGCAGTTGACTTTCGATATTAGACATTCTCATTATGACGCCTGTATGACAGAGTGGCTAACAATACAAGGTAATCGCTCTTGAATGGCCTAGCGATAATGAAGAAGCCCCCTGAAATGAAAGTATTCGGGGTCGAAGAGGGATAAGCTCAGCACCTCCATTCCAACACTGAATTGATATCAATACCCGCTTGAACATGCTCTGTCCCAATAGATAATTGCACCCTGACTTTTGAGTAATTTAGCAAAAGAGAACAACAAGTGTTGACTCGCCAAATGATAATCATTATTATTTAAACCCATGAACAAACAACTACCCGACTCTATCGAACCTCTGGACTTAACGCTGTCTACAAAGCAGGACACAACGCCGGCTTTACGACAACGGTTAAACAGCGCGGAGCTATTTAATACCAGCCGCGAAGTGGTCATCGAACATGCCGGCGAGGAATACCGATTACGTTTAACGCGCCAGGACAAATTAATCCTGACCAAATAATTTGTAAAAAACAGCCAGCCATCATCCAACACTTTCAGCTGTTGGAAGCCAGCCAATGTCAAAGACACGCTACATACCGTAGCTTCGGCAGACTCCATTCTGCCTAATATTGGGATGGTGAAATCAATGAACTCAAATAAACAACACAAGAAAGTAAGCCTTGCCGGTAACGCCGATTGTCGCGTGGTATTTTGTCCTGATTGCGGTACATTAGAGATAACTTTGGGCGCAACAAAGATACACACCAATTGTGAATCGTTACACATACTCAGCTCAGTCTTAAACCACGCCAAGGTGCGGATCGCCCAGATGCAAGATGCGTCACCGGCAAATCGCAATACCCTGCCAACAATAAGCCGTATTCACTAAAGGTCATCCGGCAAAATCCTGTCACCTGAGCCAAAGTGAAAGTTACGCGCGCCAATAATCGCCACGCTACACGCTATCGGTCAGGAATAGAGATGAAACATCGGTTTCATCTCCGATCCCGCTAAATCCATTACACAAAAAACAGCCACCCAGCTTTCTTGCCAGGCAGCCATCACTCTAATTATTAAAGGGGAAATGCATGTCGAAAAGAAAGATGACATCAAAAAGAACAAACAACGCAAACTGGCGGCTGGTGGCATTATTGCCGCTGGGAGCCGCGTTGAACGGCATGGCGATGGCCGCCGACCAACCGACCAAAGCACAGGCTGCCGAAAAAAAAGAAATCATCCTGCCGGCCGTAAAGGTTAAAGCGACGCGCGACAATAAATCCGGCAATTACAAAGCCGGCAGCTCGACGGTCGGCACCAAAACCGACACTCCACTGATAGAAACGCCCCAATCGATCTCGGTGATTACCAACGATCAAATGGAAGCGCAAAATGTCAGCACCATGGCCGAAGCCTTGCGCTACACGCCCGGCGTGCAAAGCGAGACGTTCGGTTTTGAACCGCGTACCACCTTCATCAAAATTCGCGGCTTCGATGCGACGGAAACCGGACTTTACCGAGACGGCCTGAAACTCAGCAATCCCGGATTCGCGGTAGGCTACAGCCTGGAACCTTATGGCGCGGAGCGCGTTGAAGTGCCGCGCGGCCCCGCATCCGTGCTATACGGACAAGCCAGCCCCGGCGGCTTGGTTAACTACGTGTCCAAGCGGCCGACATTCGACCCGTTCCGGGAAATCAAATTTGAAGCGGGAACTTACGACCGTTTCCAAGGCGAACTCGATGTCGGCGGCGCGCTTGATGAACGAAAAACACTGGCCTATCGCGTCACCGGGCTGGTGCGCGACAGTGAAACCCAGGTCGATTTCATCAAAGACAACCGTATTTATGTCGCACCGGCACTGACCTGGAAACCCAGCGACGCTACGACGCTGACCTTTTTAAGTCATTACCAAAAGGAGACACCCAGCCCTCGCAACGTTTACCGGCCAAAGGCACGTTACGCTCCAATGCCAACGGCAAAATCCCGACCAACCGTTTCACCGGCGAGCCGAATGTCGATCAATACAGCCGGGAAGAGTTTGCCGTCGGTTACGCCTTGGAGCATCGCGTCAACGATGCGGTGACGCTGCGTCAAAACACCCGCTACTACAACAACGAAGTCGATGACCGCTCCATTTATACGACCGCATTGCTGGCCGATCAACGCACGATCAGCCGCGCGTTGTATGAAAGTTTCGGCAAAGTGCATGGCTTCAACCTCGATAACCAGGCCCAGTTTAAATTCTCGACATCGGTACTGAATCATACCTTGCTGTCGGGCCTCGATTTTCAACATGTCGGTTCCAATTCGCTGCAAACCTACGGCGCCGCGCCGAACCTCGACATTTTCAATCCGGTCTACGGCCCAGCCGTCGCGTCAGCGCCCGTTTTTAAAAACGAGGATGTGACCCAGAACCAGATCGGGCTTTATCTTCAAGACCAGGTCAAATTCGGCGAGCACTGGCGAGCGACATTGGGCGGGCGCTGTGACCGCGCGGATAGCGTGACCAAGAACCTACTCACCAATAAGAGCACAACGCAGGACGACAACGCACTTACCGGCCGCGCCGGCCTGGTGTATGTGGCCGACAACGGCCTGGCGCCTTATTTCAGTTATGCGCAATCGTTTCTTCCCGCGCTGGGCACCGATGCGGCCGGCAAAGCCCTTAAACCTGAAACGGGCGAACAATATGAATTCGGCGTCAAATTCCAGCCGAAAAACCAAAACAGCTTCGTCACGCTGGCGTATTTCGACCTTACCCGCACAGACTTCCTGACCCCCGACCCGATCACTTATGCGAATGTGCAGCGAGGCGAAGCGAATTCCCGCGGCGTCGAGCTGGAAGGCGTCGCCAGTTTGGATAACGGCTTAAACCTGACGGCCAACTATACCTACCTGAATGCCAACGTGACCAAGAGTTCCTTTGCCGCCGAAGTGGGTGAGCCGCTTGAATATACTCCCGAGCACAAAGCTTCGGCATGGGCCGATTACACCGTGCCGACCGGCATCGCCAAAGGTTGGGGCGTGGGCGGCGGCGCACGCTTTATCGGCACATCGTTCGGCAACAGCTATGCCGCCAAAAACACGATCGAAGTGCCCAGCACAGTGTTGTTCGACGCCTCGACGCACTACAACTGGAAGCAATTCCAGTTCTCCCTCAATCTGCAAAATGCGCTGGATAAAGAATACGTCGCCACCGCCTTTACCAGCGGCGGCGAGTTCGCAACGTTCGGACCGAGACGCGTCGTAACAGGCTCCATCAAATACAGTTTTTAATCCAGGCCGGACAGCGGTAAAGCCCGCTTTACCGCTGTCCGGCAAACATTCACTCGACCCAGGAGCAGCACATGAGTAGCGACACATTCATACTGAAAGCAGTAAAAACTCCCGCAGAAAAAAACAGGGAGAGCTCACAGAATCCTGACTTCATCTTCACCGATAAAAGTCTGCATCACTACGAAGAAAGCCTGCTAAAAGGCATTGCGCTGATACAAAAAAGCATGTCGGCCGCAAGCAAACCGTTCAGCGGCATCCTGCCGCACGAGCTGGCGGCCCAATTTCACGCGATTGATTTGAATCGGTCGTGCAACGATCTTAACGGCGCCCTGGCGGAAATTGAGGAGCTCTATCTCAATCATGCGATTTATTTCCATCATCCTCACTATGTCGCCCATCTGAACTGCCCGGTTGCGATACCCGCCATTTTGGCCGAACTGCTGTTGACCTCGATTAATTCATCGGTGGACACCTGGGATCAAAGCGCGGGCGGTACGCTGATCGAACAAAAACTGATCGACTGGACCGCGGAAAGAATCGGCCTGGGCACGCAGGCGGACGGCATTTTCACCAGCGGCGGCACCCAATCCAACCTGATGGCGATGCTGCTCGCGCGCGACAGTTTCTGCGCAAAAAAATGGCGGCATAACAATAAAGCGCAGGGCTTACCGACAGATTTTCGCAAATTGCGCATTTTCAGCTCGCAGATGAGCCATTTCAGCGTGCAAAAAGCGGCGGCAATACTGGGTTTGGGCTATGACTCGGTGATTCCGGTGCCCTGCGACCGCTATTTCAAAATGGACGCCCAGGCGCTGGAACAGGCCATCGAGCAGTGTCTGGCCGACGGCTTAATTCCGATGGCGGTTATCGCCACCGCCGGCACGACCGATTTCGGCAGCATCGATCCCTTGCCTGAAATCGCCGAACTCTGCCGCATTCATCAATTGTGGATGCACGTCGATGCGGCTTACGGCTGCGGTTTGCTGGTATCGCCCAAGTTTCGCCATTTGCTGGCGGGCATCGAGTCCGCCGATTCGGTCACCGTCGATTATCACAAGTCTTTCTTGCAACCGGTCAGTTGCAGTGCGTTCCTGGTCAGGGACAAGCACTATTTAGCCGTGGTCACCCACCATGCCGAATACCTGAACCCGCTCAGCCAAGCCAATGAAGGCACGCCCAATCTGGTCAATAAAAGCATCCAGACCACCAAGCGCTTTGACGCGCTGAAACTCTGGCTGACCCTCAGAACGATGGGCGCCGACCGGCTTGGCGCGGCGTTCGACCGCAATATCCATTTGGCGAAACAAACTTATTTGCTGCTGCTGTCGGAACAAAGCATCGAGGTGATCCACCAGCCGCAGCTGAGCACGCTGGTGTTCCGTTACCGCCCGTCCCGGCGACATTCGGAACACGACATCGACCGCGTTAACGCCTATATCCGCAAAGCCCTGTTCAGGTCCGGCGAAGCGGTCGTAGCAAGCACCAAAGTTCACGGCAAACAATACCTTAAATTCACTTTACTGAACCCGTTGACGACTATCCAGGACATGCAGGCCGTGCTTAAACTGATCACCCATCATGGGCAAAACTACTTCAGTTCACCCGACAAAACCGTAACCCAAGCGGCCCACCCGGCCGCCAACCCGACATTCATCAAGGAGGCCTGCGATGCGTGAAATCACTTATGATGTAATCGGCATCGGCGTAGGTCCGTTTAATTTAAGCTTGGCTTGCCTGATGCAACCGATAGAAGGCTTGAACAGCCTTTTTCTGGACAAAAGCGAGGGCTTTAACTGGCATCCGGGCATTTTGCTGCAAGACGCGCATTTGCAGACCCCTTTCCTGTCCGACCTGGTGACCTTGGCCGACCCGACCAGCCCGTTCAGCTTTTTAAACTACATCAAGCAGCAAGGCCGGATTTATTCGTTTTACATCAGGGAAAACTTCTTCCTGATGCGCAGCGAATACAACCAATACTGCCAATGGGCGGCGAACAAACTGGACAATGTCGCATTCAACACCCACGTCGGGCAAATCGAGTACGACGAGAGCCTGGGCTGTTATGTGATCCAGTCACAGTGCATGAAGACCGGGAAAGCCAAAACTTACCGTGCGAAAAAGCTGGTGCTGGGCACCGGGACCCTGCCCTATACGCCCGCTTGCTGCCTGGAAACGGCCGACAAATCGGTGCATTCATCGCAGTATTTGAGACACAAGAAGACGCTGCAACGCAAAAAGTCGATTACGGTATTGGGCAGCGGACAAAGCGCCGCGGAGATTGTTTACGACCTGCTTCAGGACATCGACAGTTACGGCTATGAACTGAGCTGGATAACCAGGTCGCCCCGATTCTTTCCGCTGGAGTACAGCAAGCTGACGCTGGAAATGACCTCGCCGGACTATGTGGACTATTTCTACCAGCTGCCTGCGGACAAAAGGGAGCGTTTAATCGCCGACCAGAAAAACCTGTACAAAGGCATTAACGGCTCCTTGATTAACGATATTTACGACCTGATGTACGTTAAGCGCTTAAGCCATGATTTCCGGGTTAATTTGTTGACGAACTCGGAATTAAAAGCCGCCGAATTCAATGCCGGTGACGGGCATTTTGAACTGGAATTCTTTCAAGACGAGCAGGAGACGGGCTACAGCCACCGCACTGAAGGGCTGGTGCTGGCGACCGGCTACAGTTACCAATTACCGGCGTTTATCGACGGCATCGCCTCGCGCATTCAGCGGGATCCGCAAGCCCGGTTCGCGGTCAACAGAAACTACAGTATCGACCCTAATGGCGACGAGATATTCGTGCAGAACGTGGGACTGCATACGCACGGCTTCGTCACGCCGGACTTGGGCATGGTCTGCTACCGCAATGCCTGCATTATCAAAGCCGTCACCGGCGATGGTCGCGGTTTCGGTAATCAGCGACTCGATGTTGGTTCCGTTCTATCCGCAATTCTTTGCCGCCGCCTTTTCAATAACGGCCCCGCAACACGTCGGCCTGTATCTGAGCGCAAGCTGCTTTGTAGTCATGCTGGCGTTTCCGTTATGGGCCGCCGCGGCCAAACATATACCGGTACTCAGGCTGTTAATTTATACGCAGTTTGCCGCGGGCGTGTTGAGCGTGCTGTGTTATGAATCCGGCTCGCTGCCGGAGTTCTGGTTCGTGTCGCTGTTGATGCAGGTATTTAAAGGAAGTTATCTGCTGATTTACCCTTTTGTGATGAGCCTTGAGCACAAAGACCGGCATGGCGGCACGATCGGGCTGCTGTCGGTCATTGTGCATCTGGGCGCCATAGCCGGCGCAGGCATCGGCGGTTTCGCGCTGGATCTGTTCGAGCCGAGACTGGTGTTTCTGCTGATGTCGGTAGGCGATTTTTTACAGATGCTGGTGTGCGTGTTCCTACTCGGCAAAGATAAAGCAGCGTACCCGGCACAGCAGCACCCGTCAAAACCTGCAACAACCGGGAGTCTGGTTTATAGATTGGGCCTGGTCATGCTGATCTTCTATTTCAGCGTTTACCTGATACGGCCTTTCTTCTCGCGCTATTGGGAATCGATCTCCGCATGGAACGGCGGGATTGTCACCGGTTTGGTTTTCGCCATACCGGGGGCTATCGCATTGCTGGCGCTGTGCATCAATAAAAGCATGCGCAGCAACAAGCACGGCATAGTTTCGGCCGTTTTATTAGGCATGTTCGGGCTGTTGCTGCAAGCCTCCGGGCAGCAGGCGATTGTGCTGCTGGGCCGATGCCTGTTCGGCTGGGCGCTGTTCCAGGCCACCGTCCGTCTGGACTTGCTGTTATTCGAAGTCAGCACGCCCGCATCTTATGCCGCTGACTTCAGCAAGATCTATTTCTTTCAAAGCCTGGGCGCGCTGATTGCCTCATATACCGCAGGTTCGTTAGTCGCCGCCCAAGGCCTGCAAATGCCCTTTATCGCGGGCGCATTGGGACTGGTACTGACGGCTTGTTTGTACGCGCTGCTGTTCAAGGCGGCGCCAAAGCCTATGAATGCGGTTATGGAAACGTCGTAAGGGGTGCTGACGCAGCACAATGTTTATAACTTGTTTTTATGGCTACCAACTTAAGCCGGGACAGCTTTAAGTTGGTGGCTGGGAACGCCAAGCTCCCGCTTGGCGAGTGTCTGCAATTATCAACATTGCCGAGCTGGGGCTCGGCGTTCCCGGTTATGTGTAATGTGTCCAGTCTTAAGTTGGTAGTCGTTTTATTACCATGAAGGACATGAAGATAATGAAGGGAAGTAGTTGTAGGCCGGAATAAGACCACCCAAGCGTAGCGCGTGGTGGCGTTTCCGGCGAATCCGGGCGGTGTGCCGGAAACGCTTGTTCTCGCTGACGCTCGAAAAGCCTTATTCCGGCCTACAGGGCTGATGTTACGCAGTTATTTGAATTTAGACTGTATTAACATTTTTATTATTAAACGCGTCGCTACCGCGACGATTATTTGAATCGGGTTTTCGCACCCGAAAGCGAGTTACTTTCTTTTGCTTCGCCAAAAGAAAGTAACCAAAGAAAAGGCGACCCGGTTGCCGCTTGCTTCCTGCGCTCCTCGCTTTTATCGAGGGTCAGCAGAAGGGGCTCCTGCCCCTCTGCTGACGTGCGGCATCCCTGCCGCACCCCTAACGGGCTGTTCTCGATAAAAGCTCCGGTGCTCGGCGCGGCATACGGGAAAAGTACCAGTTAATAAACCTGAAACCGCAGTTGGAGGCTGTGAAACCAGTTCGTGCTGAGCCCGTCGAAGCATCGGCGGCTAACAACCTCCGCAACTCCCACACTGACAATGAGCAACAAAACATGAATTACGAATCTTTCATCTTCAAAAAATACATGCCGGCGATAGGCACGTTCTCTTTACGTCCCTTGCAAATCTCGCAAGATATTGCGTTGATCCATGACTGGGTCAACAGGGATTATGCAAGCTATTGGGGACTGTTGGGATGTTCGGTCGAACAGGTTGAAGCGGAATACAAAAAAATCGCCGAGCAGTCGCTGGTTTATTTGGGCTTTTGCAACGACCACCCCGCTTTTCTGCTGGAATGTTACGCCCCCGAGCACCACGCGCTTAGCGAACATTATGCCTGGCAAGCCGGCGACCGAGGCATGCATATTCTGGTCGCGCCTGCCGAACGCCCGATAGCCAATTTCACCGGGTCGGTTTTTACCGTCATCATGGACTTTATATTCAGCGATCCGGCGGCGCAGCGGATAGTCGTCGAGCCGGACATTAATAATGAAAAAATCCATGCCTTGAATAAACGGGCGGGGTTTGAATATCAAAAAATCATAACGCTGCCCAATAAAACCGCCCATCTGGCATTTTGCAGCCGGGAACAATACCGGGCAGCGCGGGGCAAGAACCCGATCACAGTATCGCCCAATCACGTCGTCGCTCATTTACGGGAAGACGTCTGGGCGCATGTGAATACCCTGCATCTTTGCAAAGCGATCAGCGAGTTTGCGCACGAATTGCTGATAACGCCCGAACTCCAGTTCTCGGAAGGCGATTGGGGACATTACCGGCTCAAGACCGACAAGCCGGGCGTCGAATATAGCTTCCGTGCGCAAGTGTTAAGCCTGGAGCACTGGTATATCGACAAGGCTTCTGTTGAGAAATTCGTTGACGGCGACAAGGCCGCGCTGGATTCCTTGAGCTTTATCCTGGAAGTCAGCGAAGGCCTGGGCATCGATCCGGCGATACTGCCGACTTATATGGAAGAAATCACCAGTACGCTCTACGGCAGCGCTTATAAGCACACCAAGAAGGGCGTCGATGTGGCGCAACTCCTCGACGCCGATTTTCAGACCGTGGAAACCGCGATGATGGAAGGCCATCCCGCCTTTCTGGCCAATAACGGCCGCATCGGTTTCGATGCGGCCGACTATCAGGCTTATTCGCCGGAAGCCGCAGCGCCGGTTAAGCTAATCTGGCTGGCGGCGCATAAAAGCAAAACGGTTTTCGCCTGTGCGGATGATTTGTCTTATACGGAATTGCTGGAGCAGGAGTTGGGGAACTCGACTCTTGATCAATTTACCCAAACATTGGCGCGGCAGGGGCTGGATACCGATGATTATTGGTTTATGCCGGTGCATCCGTGGCAATGGTATAACAAGCTGGCCGTCATCTTTGCCGCCGACATCGCCGCACGGCATTTGGTCTGCTTAGGCTTCGTCGAGGATGTCTATCTTGCCCAGCAATCGATCCGCACCTTCTTCAATACCAGCCATCCGCACAAACGCTATGTCAAAACGGCCTTGTCGATCCTGAATATGGGTTTCATGCGCGGACTGTCGCCCTACTACATGAGCACCACGCCCGCCATTAACGACTGCATCAACGGGCTGATTGAACAGGACCCTTATCTGGCGGAAAAAGGTTTCAGCATACTGCGCGAAGTCGCCGCTGTCGGTTATCGCAATCATTATTACGAAACGGCCACAAGCAAGGACAGCCCCTATAAAAAAATGCTGTCCGCGCTGTGGCGCGAAAGCCCGGTGCCGCAGTTAAAGCCGGGGCAGCGATTGATGACGATGGCCGCCCTGCTGCATACCGACGCTCAGGGAACCGCCTTGTTGCCCGAGTTGATCAAATCGTCCTGCGTCGATACCACAAGCTGGCTGCGGCATTATTTGAACTGCTATTTGAGCCCCCTGCTGCATTGTTTCTACGCCTACGATCTGGTGTTTATGCCGCACGGCGAAAACCTGATCCTAGTCTTGGAAAATAATGTCCCGGTCAGGGCCATCATGAAAGACATTGCCGAAGAGGCCGCGATCATGAACAAGGAGATCGTGCTGTCCGAAAAAGTGCAGCGCCTGTCGGTATTCGTGCCGGAAGAGTTGAAGATATTGTCGATCTTCACGGACTTTTTTGACCTGATTTTCCGTTATATGTCCCATATTCTGGTCGAGCACGGCGATTATTCCGAACACCGGTTTTGGCAACTGGTCGCCGAGTGCGTACTGGACTATCAACGCACGCATCCCGAGCTGGCCGATAAATTCGAGCGACACGATCTGTTCGCGCCCGAATTTATCCGCTCCTGCCTGAACCGGCTGCAATTGGGCAATAATCAGCAAATGATCGATCTCGCCGACCCGGCCAAAAACCTGAAATTTGTCGGCACGTTGAAAAATCCGATAGCCGTCTTTAAAACCAAGGCCGTCGCGCCTGACATAGCGGAGGAGTGCATATGAGCGGCGGAATTTTATATCGCGCGCCGGCGTTTTCTCGGTAACGCTTATGTTGACGCGCAGCTCAATCAAGCACTGGTATCTGATCCACAAATGGACGAGCCTGATCTGCACCGCATTCATGCTGCTGCTGTGCCTGACCGGGCTGCCGTTGATTTTCTCCGATGAAATCGATCGCGCGCTCGGCTATAGCGTAACCCCGCCGGACCTGCCTGAAACGGCGGAGCGGGCCGACCTGGATGCGATCATCGCGGCGGCCAAAGCGCGGAGGCCCGGCGATGCCGTGCAATTTATCGTGGCCGACCCGGACGAGCCCGATCTCTGGTTTGTGCGCATGGCCGAAAACGTGGCGGCGGCGAAACCCTCGGCATTTTATGCGTTTGACGCCCGCACCGGCGATTATCTGTATCAGTATCCGCTGGACCAGGGCGTCATGAATATCATGCTGAGGCTGCATGTCGATATGTTTGCAGGCCTGTGGGGGACGCTGTTTCTGGGTTTGATGGGGCTGCTGTTGGTCGCGTCGCTGGTATCGGGCGTCGTGTTGTACGGCCCGTTCATGCGCAAGCTTGCGTTCG
>Ga0208752_100173_pt1 | contig 19806 bp, 14 predicted proteins | sample LakWasMet27_LOW6_2_FD_183871 | JGI IMG/M metagenome (GOLD analysis project Ga0208752, IMG submission 183871) | Freshwater sediment methanotrophic microbial communities from Lake Washington under simulated oxygen tension - Sediment Metagenome... | ecosystem: Environmental > Aquatic > Freshwater >... | reverse complement strand
TTTATATCGGCGATTTACATCAGGATTCCTTATACGATTTGATTACCCATGGCGAGCGTTACTGGCAGGTGCATAAGGATGTCTCCGAATCGGTGGATGTGCATAAGGATTGCGCGATTGGCTGTCGGCAGGATTATGTCAACAAATTCCTGTGGGATTTAAAAAATCCGCCGGAACATATTAATTTCATTTGATGCGGTTATAAATAGGGACAAGCGATGGTACAAGCAGGCGAAGAAAATCGGCAAGATGACTTAGTTAAGGACATATTTTTCCTTAATATAGAAGACGCTTATTCGGAAGCGCTAAAACAAAATAAGATTGTCGATCAACAAGGCGAGCGCTTGCAGTATTGCTATTACGACGGATTATTGACCGATATAGTGCTGGATAATTTTATCCAGGTACCGGCTGACGATTTTGTTAAGTTTTTTTCGCATAACCGGTTGCCGATACCGCAAGTCATTGCTATTTCCCATGATGGCGTAGTGCATTTTAACGAGATGCCTGCTGACGTTATTGACGAAATTAAACAATATCGCAGTAAATACAGGGTGGTCGAATCCATTCATTTCGATACCTATTTTGTCGATCCTTTATTGGCGCTTAATGTCGCCAAACAAAAGAACCGGGTTTATTGCGAGCACCCGACCATAGATGGTCTGCAACTATGTTATTACCGGGACGAGTTGCCGGAGCATGGGATTAAAAACCTGGTTCATGTCGAATTACATGATTTTGTCGATTTTTTCATCCTATCCAAACTGCGGTTGCCTGAAATGGTTGAAATACCCGGTGAATTGGAAGAAGAGTTGAAGCTCTCTATACGGGAGGATATGGCGAAAGCCCGGGATGACATCATTAAAAAGCGGACGGCGCTTATTCAGCAATTAACTCAAAAGGCAAAAGCGCAAAAACCGGTCGTTGTTGATGGCGAACCCATGCGGATAGCTATTCTTAGCAGTCGCTTAACAACTGTTATGCAGTACTGTTCCCGAGGTGTGGCGAAAGCATTTGAAAAAAGAGGTTGGCAAGTGCTGTTTCATATCGAAGCGAATGACATGGAAATCAATAATCATATTGACCGTCTTAGTAAATTTATCGACTTCAATCCGCATGCCGTATTTTGTGTTAATGCTTTGTTTAACACTTTTTTTCATGAGGATGTTACCAATATTATTTGGTGGCAGGATTCGATGACGCAAATAAAAAGCCAAGAATTGTTGAACTGGCGGCAGAATGATTTTAATTTTTCTATTTCGCCGGTTTTTGACCGGTATCTTAAGCAGTGCGGCGCCGACACTGTCGAACGTCAACATTTTGTTATCGATGAAGAGCTGTTTTACGTCGACCCGCAGCAAGCGCGGCAGCAGAATATCGTATTCGTCGGCACGTCCTATCGGTCGAAAGTCGATTTTGCAGATGAACAGCAACAGCAAGTCATTGCACAATTGGTTGAAATATTCAACCGAGGCGGATGTTTTGACTCGCAGACGATAACAAGCATCGCTGAAAACTCACCTGTTGAGTATGACTTTGTGTTTTGGGCACTGTTGCATTATGTGGTCAGGGATTATTCAATAAAGTGGCTTTGTCAAAATGCAACATTACCGGTGGAGATTTACGGGCGTCATTGGGAACACGATCCGCTGGTTGCGCCTTTTTTTCGTGGCGAGCTAGTTCATGGCGTCGAGGTTGCCGGCGTATATCGTTCTGCAACTTATGCGATTGTTTCCCATCCGTTTGAAATTAACTCACAGCGTCTTGCCGAGGTTGCTGCCTGCGGCTGTATACCGGTGGTTTACGATTGCCGGGATGTCGCGGAGAAACCGCATTGGGACGATTATTGCCTGTTCTTCAAAACCGAGGAGGATTTAAAAAATATTATCGACAACCGCTTGATGCCCTCTAAAGCACCAATATTGCTGGCGCAGCATTTTACCTACGATGCGGCTGTCGATCATTTTATTGAGAAATCGGCGATAAAGACGTTAATCAGTTCCCCTGTCGTCGATGCGGTTGCAACCCAAACTGAGTCGGTTTTATTTGAGTTGTTTGGCGATAACGTGATTTTGCATAGTCGAACGCCAAACACAATACAGACATGCCGGGATAGATTACTAAAAAACATGGCGATTTTAAAAAATAATCGTCATGAATTATATAACCGGCTGATTGAGGGGATACAAGGTAAAAAGATCGACATTGCGATCGACAAATTAATCGAATCGGAATATTGGGAAGTATCCTTAGTTATAAACGGCAACAATTATTATCAATTGGATAATGTTGCGTTACTGGGTAATTGCCGGCTTATTCGTGATAATTCAAATTACTATCAGCGGGAAAATACCAGTTGCTATGTATTGCTAAGCCTGGGTTCCGGTTATGAATTATTAGGGGCTTTTAACAACACCGAGCGGCCAATCCCGGAGATGGCGGAATTCGAGGTGCCTATTTATATAATAGAGCAGGAATTCGGACTATTTGTGTTGAATATGCTGCTTCATGATTGGGAACAGATAATCACGTCAAAACGCATCCAGTTTTTTTATGATAAGGCTATAGATCGATTTTATCTGGAGCTACAAAAAAACCAAGCGGCATTGCCCACCGTTTTGCTGGATATGAAAGCGCTGGGTGATTTAAAGGCAGGGCAAGTGCTTGAGTTTGTTAATCGGGCCGAGCTGCAGCGCAATCAGCGTCATGCCGCCAATTTACAGGAAATCAATAAATATTATGGCCGAATAACCGACTCCGAATGGCGTGATAAGTTCAAGGCCGAAAACATTGCTTCGCTACGGGTCATGGGGTTTATATCCCGGTTTTCGAGTTTTCTGAAATATTGCATGCGTGATTTGATGGACGGCTTTGATAGAACCGGCGCCATGACTACCGTCTGCATTGAAGAAGAAAATTATTACCTGAGTAGTATTGAACATTTTATCGATGAGATAAATCGTTTTAAGCCGGATATTATTTTAACGATTGATCATTTTCGTCATGAATTTGACGGTGTGCCTGAATCGATTCCTTTTGTAAATTGGATTCAGGATATGTTGCCTAATATAACCGGCAATAAACAAGCTTTAAAGGCTAAAGACTTTACTTTTGTTTTTGCCAAAGCATGGTTGGGTTTGAATGAGTTCCCAACATATAAAAACAGCCCCATCGAGTTTTTACCGCTTGGCTATAATGACAAAATTTATTTCCCTATTGAAGAGAAAAATTACGATTGCGATGTGTTGGTGGTGACACATTTGCAAGATCCAGAGAGAACGTTCGCACCAATCAGAAACCCGAAACAGTTTCAGTTGCTATTAAATGAAAGCGAGACGAAGCTTATTAAAACGGGAGCAATATCTGAAGTCGATCTGATTGGACTCTATCATATTTTGGATGAGCACTTATCTTCTCTGAATATGAGCGAATTTAATAAGTTTTGCACAATGCGCGGTGGAAATTCCGTATATGACGTTAGTGACATTACTGTAGATGACTTTAATGCTGTTTTTTATAAAAAGAACATTATATTAGAGCCTCAGGTTATGGAGGTTTTGTTTCCTTTGACGGGAAGTCGACTGCATTGCGAATGTCTTAGCAAAATGAAAACCTGGCCGGTTTCCTTGCTAATTGAGTCGCAATTGGATATCAATATTCATTTGTATGGAAAAAACTGGGATCGTTACCCTGCGTTTAAAAAATTCGCCAGAGGCATAGCTGATAATGGGGAATATATTAACAGAATAATGAATAATGCCAGGATATGTTTGAATGTTAGCCCAGGGGTTACTTTGCATATGAGAGCCTTAGAGATCATGGCATCGGGTTCGTTTATATTGTCGCGTAAAAATGAGTATGATTGTTCGCCGCTTTCCAGTTATTTTTCTGACGAACAGGCCGTACTTTACGATGACGAAGATGATTTTCTATATAAAACAAAATTTTATATTGAGAATGAAAATGAGCGTAATAAGGTTGCTCAAAAAGCACTAAGCCAGTTACAGAAAATATTCTCATATAAAGCTATTTCTACAACCATACTCTCCTCGATCAGGGAGAGGTTATTGGGATAGGCAATGAAAATTACTCATATATCAATTTTCCTACCCAATGATACCAATCTTTATCGCACGTTATTTAGTTGTTTGGAAAAATCGTTTGTTAAGGCGGGTATTAAGGTGTCTGGTTGCCTCAGATTATTGACCGAATCGGAAATGTATTTATGGATTCAGCAGAATAAATCTGACGCTGTTTTTGAGATGAATCGTGTTAAAGATGAAATTCCAATATTACATGATCTCGGCATTCCACATATTACCTGGGTAGTTGATTTTCAAGGTAGAACCCAAAATCATCTTAAAGGCAGCGACATTACCTATTTTTTTGACCCGAACGCGGATGCAAATTTTGATGCTGGGGGTATACAAGACTGGCTGCCGCCAGGCACATGTACTAAGACCTTTTCTCCGCTTCAGTTAAATCTTGGTAATTATACGGAATTTAATTTTATTGGACATATTCCAAAGCCATGGTCTGATGAAGAATTAAACAGGAAGATAGACCTGGAGTCTGAATCGACATTTGAGATGCTGCTGAATGGTTATGAGGAACATTTGGCGAATACGAAATTTGAAATGAAAACGCTTAAAGATCTCGAAAATATTATTAAAAATATTTGTAAAAAAATATCTATTAATGAAAGTTATGTTGAAAGGAATGTATATTACGATTTAATGGAAAAAACAAAACGACTAAACAACAGAGCAGAGTTATTGGGTATTGCATTAAAAAGATCAGATTCCATTGCTATTTATGGCTCTCTAAACTGGAAAGAATGGCCTGCTTATCGAAAATATTATAAATATTTTATAAATTGTCCATCCGAAATGAATATTGCCCATCAATCATCAGCAATTAATTTGCATGATGGTGTTAGTTTTCATTTTCGGGCTATCGATTGCATGGCTTCCGGTGGGGTTATTTTTTGGTATGATAATACTGTCGTCTATAAAGAGCAAAAAAGGGTGAGAGGCTTATATGATTTTTTTGATGATCAATGTCATTTTTATACGTTCCGGGAAGATAACTTTGATGAAGCTTATGAGAATTTTAAACGTAATAGTGGGTCTGCAAATAAAATAAAAAATGACATGATAAGTATAATAAACTCCCATCATACGTGGGATCATAGAGTTAATAAGATTATTAATGATATTAGGCTTATTTGAACTTAGATATTTTTTATAAGTATATTTTACCCGGTTATTTTTAGGAAGTGAACGTTTTCTGTTTTTCGTTAGGTTGGCTTATGTTTATTTCTTTATGATGATATTTGTATTGACAATTAAATTATTGATGATATGTATTGCACAGGGATTTTTATCAAGGAGAAATATTAGTTATTCTGCTGTGGGTTGAATATAAGACATGACAGAAATGCTAAAAGATCAAGTTTTAATGCCAATACGGATTGTTTGTCAATGGCATAATAAACAATTTTTTATAAGTGATAGTATTCTAGATCATTTTATTTTACTCAGTAATGAACTTATTAATACCATACAACAAGGCTTACATTTTATTATTAGAAATAAGCGTTATATAATTATAAAATAAAGGTGAATAGAAATTATGCAAGATAAAGCTCCTTCTCTAATAGAGCCAATACTTGGGTCATTATCCCATTTAGATGCGAAACTCTTCTGTGAGCAGGGATTTGTTGCCATTGAAAACTATTTCGATACTAATTTGCTCGCTCGCATAGCAGGTGAATGCTTACAGTTTACTCAAAGTACTATAACTTCATTTTTGCCGGAAAATAAGCCCGCAGCTGTATTTTGGAGGCATGTGCGGGGTGATACGAAGCGTATTAGGCCACTTGAGGAATTCGATACGCTTTCTGAATTTGCTTTGGGTGAGCAAGCAAGTAATCTTGCTAGGCAGTTTGCTCATGTTAGTCTGGGTGAAACAGAACTAAGGCTTCTTGAAACCATTATGTTTTCAAAGCCGCCGGGTGAAGGTGAAATGCTGAGTTGGCATCAAGATGCTGCATTTTTTCCATTTGAGCCTCAAAATCAGATTGCGCTGTGGATTCCGCTTGATGATGTGGATTCTTTGAATGGCGGTCTTGAGTATGCGGTGGGTAGTCATAAGTCTGGTATTATTGGCGGCCCTTATGATCTTCATTCGGGAAAAGATTTGAGTGATGGGAGTAGCTGTTTGTCACCTTTAGATTTTGTTAATAAAAGTTTTGAGGTTTGTGGTATTAAGCTTCGCGTTGGTGGAGTGGCTGCTCATGATGGTCGAACTTGGCACCGTTCATTGCCCAATAATTCGATGGATCGACAACGTCGCGCCATCTCTTTGCGTTACCTTGTGGGGCAGACTCGATATGCGCCTCGGCAAGGTACAGCCTCAAGTATGAATATTCAAGTTGGAGTCGCTCCTGGCGAGATTATTAATAGTCCCTCATTTCCCCTTGTTTAACATTGTATTTTTAAATATGTTTTCATTTATGCGAAAAGAACTATCAGGAAGCTCATAATGGCATCTACACAACCTATACATAAGTGTCACTCATGTGGATTCGAGGGGCTTCGCAGTTTTGAGAAAGCGGGAAATCTTCTGGCAGTGACTTCGGATTGTCGGTCATGGGAAGATAAATTTTTAGTAGGGGTTTGTCCTCAATGCGGTTTAGTTCAAAAAGTCGTAGATGAATTCTGGAGTAAATCCACTAAACGTATTTATTCATCCTATGATCTTTATCACCAAAGTGTAGATCGGAGTGAACAACTCATATTTGACCAAGATATAGGCGTTGCATTACCTAGATCGGAAGTTATGTTTCGCAACTTTTTCAGGAAATTTACGATACCCGAGAGCGGACGTTTCTTGGATTTAGGTTGTGGGACAGGACCCACATTGAAAGCGTTTTCAGCGCAAGTAAATAATTGGAGTTTATTTGGTTTTGATCCCCATCTTCCCGACCGGGAACGCGTCCTGAAAATTCCGAATGTTTGCGATGTGTATGAAGGGGAGTTGGCTGACATCGAAAATACTTTTGACCTTATAACAGCCGTTCATGTGCTTGAGCACGTAACTAACCCGCTCTCTTTTTTGAAAAGTATGCGTGATCGTATGGATGAGAACAGTCTTGTGATACTACAGGTTCCGCATTTTCCAGATTCGCCTTTTGATATTTCCATTTTTGATCATTGCTCTCACTTTTCGAAACAGAGTATTGAAATATTATTGGCGCGTGCAGGCTTGCAAATTGAATACCTGGATACGCAATTACTCCCAAAGGAAATTAGTATTGTTGCGCGTCGAACTGAGGATCTAATACAAAGAAATCAAGATAATAACTTGCTTTCACAGCAAAGTGCCATTGTTGAAGCTAGTATTGCCTGGCTTTCAGCTCTTCAGGAGCAAGCTCTTACCACAAAAACTGATGTACTTGGGGTTTTTGGAACGTCGATAGGTGCTAATTGGCTTTATGGAATCTTACATGATCGTATTGCATTTTTTGTGGATGAAGATCCTTTGCGCTATGGGCGAGAGTATCGAGGGCGTTATGTTTATAGCCCGAAAGATATACCGCAAGGAAGTAAAGTTTTAATGCCGCTCCCTAGAGATATTGCATGTCAAATCCGAGCGCGTTTAAATCCACATCAATGTGAGTTTGTATTGCCGCCAGAAGATGCATTAAATAACTAACATGGCTATGCAGTTGACAGCCCAAACCACTAAATGTAGTGCTTTCTCGTATGGAGATATATTTTGTGAGCATGATAGATTTTTCGGACAGAAAAACGCGTATGGAGTATTTAAGCTGATGCGTCAGGTGAAACCTTGAAAAAGGCAGCGTTACAAATGTTCGAGCACGGAACCACGATACGTAAGTACGAAGAGGTTGAAGGCAATGTGTTGACGCAACACGGCTATAGGTATCAGCCTAGCATCCAAATGTCGAATCAGGAGATGCCATCTTGCCGGTATATTATCGTGTCGTTTATTGCTTGTTGGAATAGTAAAAAGTTATTTGGAGATGGTTTTGGGACAGCATGATTCATTTCAAGTGCCCTATGTTGGATTGAAACAAGAATTTGGGCAGCGACAAGAAGAATTACTGGCCGCGTTCAGCACAGTGGCCGCTAACGCCAGTTACATTTTGCGGGAAGATGTCGAGCTGTTTGAAGAATCGATTGCCAAAATGTTGGGGGTGCGATATGCCATCGGCGTAAATAGCGGCACCGATGCACTGTTTTTAGCGCTGAAAGCCTTGGATATTGGTAAAGGCGATGAAGTAATAACCGTTGCCCATACGTTTGTTGCCACTGTGTCCACGATAGTGCATTGCGGTGCGAAACCGGTTTTAATCGATATAGCCGATGATTTTAATTTGGCGGTTGAAAAACTGGAGCAAGCCGTTACTGCCTCGACACGGGCGATTATTCCGGTACATATGAATGGTCGATGTTGCAATATGGACGCATTATTGGCAATTGCCGGTAAATATCGTTTACATGTTATTGAAGACGCCGCGCAATCGCTGGGCGCGCATATTAATGGCGTATATGCCGGGAATTTTGGGGTTATTAATGCGTTTAGCCTGCATCCAATGAAAAGTCTGCATTGTTATGGCGATGGGGGGCTTGTTACTACCAATGACCGGTGTTTGGCTGAGCAAGTCAGGTTATTAAGAAATCATGGACAGAACCAAAATAAAGAGTTGGTGGCTTTTGGCTTTAATTCCAGGCTGGATAATTTACAGGCGGCTTTATTAAACGTTAATTTAAAATACTTCGAAAGCGATATAAAACGGCGAAGGCAAATTGCCTTGCGCTACCATACAGGCTTAATGAATTGTGTTGATCTAAAATTGCCACAGCCACCGAAAGATAGTGGCTATTTCGATACCTTTAGTTCCTATCCGATTCGTTGTCTAAAAAGGGATCAATTACTTCGTCATCTCCGGCAGAAGAATATTGAATGCTTCATTCATTGGGAAAAGCCATTGCACCTCAACGAGTCTATTAAGCTTGGTAATTTTGATTTGCCGGTTACCGAGCAAGTATCGAGAGAGGTATTATCCTTACCGATACACCCGTTTCTTGATGACGAGCAGTGTGAATATGTGATTGCCGCTATTAAGGAGTTTTTTAATGGCTGCTAAGTATTTCATCACCGGCATATCGGGTTTTGTCGGTAGCGAATTGGCAATTGCCTTGGCCAAATTAGGCCATATTGTCGTCGGCGCGGACAGGGTTTATCCGCATGACGATACGGTTGGAGATTTTGCCGAATTGGGCATCGAATATGTCAATCTGGATCTGCTGGATAAAGAACGATTAACTCCGTTATTACATGATGTCGATATTATTATTCATGCCGCTGGAGTTTCACGGGTTAGCGATGCGAGAGCCAACCCCTTAGAGTGTATAAATTCTACGATTTTGGCGACAACCAATCTGATTGAAATTGTGGCTAGCCAAACGGAATCTGCTACGGCAAGAAAACCGCTGTTTATTTATTTGAGTACTAGGGAAGTCTCTTTTTACGACAGATTGGACGACAGTCAAATATCTATCGATCATATTTATGCGATTTCCAAAAAAAGCGCTGAGCAGTTGATACTGGCTTTTTCAAACAGTTTTAATATTCCGTTGGCTATTTGTCGCCTATCCGATGTTTATGGTGGCAAGCGCGACCATGTTAACAAGTTATTGCCGACTTTCGTAAAACGAGCCAAGCAAAACAAGCTGGTTCGGGTTCTTGATAGCGAAACCCGCTTTCACTTTACCCATATTCAAGATGTCATTGTTTCGATACTGGAAATTGCCGAATTATTGAAAAAGTCCGGCAATATGAAGAAATTTTTTGAAATATGGTCCGAAGAATCTTATACCGCCGAAGAGCTGGCGACTTTGGTAGTATCGAGTTTTAAATCGAATTCAATAATTGATTATGCGCCTCGCGAATCCGATGCAACCATGCAGCAAATAAACTTCAGTTATCAGGAGTGGAAGTTCTCTCCTAAAGTCAGCCTCAGGGAGGAATTGTGCAGATTATCGGGAATTTAAGCTTGTAACAAAAAACTATTTTATTATGAACTAAATCCTTTGTTAGTCTTCCAGGCTTTTGAAGTTTGATAATGCATCGGGATTTGTTATCGAACCCAATACTTTACTGGGTTCGATAACAACTTCTAATTGGATATTTGATAATCGTTGCGTTGCTTTATTCTGTAGATCAATCCGTCTAAACCGCTGACCGCGATGTTTTTAGTGTCGCTGTAAGCTTGCAGTTCAGTAAATTTACTGATCAATGTCTCTGGGGCAAACAAGGGGTAAAGAAAAATATTTTCTTCGGGAAACTCACCTTGTAATGCCGCAAAATTTAAATCTACTTTTAGTTTTGAAGCTAAATCGATGGCGTCATACATTTCGTCTAGCGTGCAGCTCATTACTACATAATTCCAGCATACCAATATTCGATTTGTCTCGGACTTGGCTTGGATTTCAGCCAGCGTAAATAAGCACTCCATGACTCGTTCATAATTTAATCCGACCCGAATTTTTTCAAAAGTCTGTTTTGTTACGCCGTCTATTGAAACTAAAAAATAGACCGGGTTTTCAACGTTTGTAAGCGCCTTAATTCTTTCTTTAGTTAGTAAGCTACCATTGGTAATTACATATTTGATTAGGTCAGGATTGATGCTTGAATCGAATTTTTCCAGGTAATTGAAAAACCGTTTACTGCTGAAAATTTCACCGCCTTGCCATCTAAAAACTTTTGCGGTCGCTTTTAAAGGTTCAATTTTATTGAGTACGTCGTCAGAATGTTCTAAATTGCTGAGGTGCTCTTGATTGCACATAAAGCAATCGGAATTGCATCGAAGTATCGGTTGGGAATCCACATAAATAGGGAGGCCGGAAACTTGCAGTTGCTTGTTCTTATATTCACTGATGACGGTTTCAATGTTTTTTGCCAGAGCAGATGAGTCTACGGGAATTGTAAAGTCCAGATTGATGCGCTCTTTGGCGGGGGGTTGTACGGCGTCTTCTGATTTTGCGCCACGCAAAAAAGGACACTCGGGTGCGCAACCGGCGGCCATATAATTATTTTCGCCTATGAGTTTTCGAACCGATTGAGCGGCCTCGGAATTCCACATATCCTCCAAGCTGTCTTCGTGAATATTCCCGAGTCGAGTTCTATTTTGAGTGCAGCAAGTCACCTTGCCGACTGCATTGATCAAAACATACGCCCAAGGATGTACACAATGGCTATCAAGTAATTCGGAAAAGTTAGGAGGCTTTTTCATAAAAGTGTCTTTTGTGATTTATTTAAGAATAAATTAGGGGGGCTAAATACCAAGTCAACCGCATTTTTCTCAAGTGCGCGGATTATATCGTGGACACTGTTAACAATAGGTTCTTCATGAATATTGAATGAAGTATTCAGCAGACACAGTCCCCCGGTTTTTTCGTGCCAAGCGATTAATAAGTCATAAAAGAAGGGGTTACTTTTTCGGGTAACGATATGCGGCCTGACGGTATTATCAACATGTATCGCTGCCGGCGAGTTTAATGCAAATTCTTCGGTAACAGGGAAACTTAGGGTCATAAAGTTAGCGGATACACAGGACGATTGGTAATTTTTTAGGCAATGCCAGGCAAAATCTTCTGCAATACTGGGAGCAAACGGCATGAAGTCATCGCGTTGCAGTTTACGGTTAATTTGTGCGGTGATGTTTTTATCAAACGCCGAAGCGATAATGCTTCTATTGCCCAGTGCGCGGGGGCCGAACTCGCTCCGGCCTGATACTAAGCCCACAATGGCTTGTTTCTCAAGCAAAGTTATTAATTTATCAATAGGTTGTGATTCGACAGTGGCCTGAATGCAATGCCGTTGAAAATTGTCGGCAGCTGCTGCTGCGGATAATTCGCAGGTCGGTCCAAGATACACATGGTCGATTACAGCAAGCTGTTCAAGCTTGCTCAGCTGATAATGATAAACGCTGCCGGCACAGATGCCTCCGTCGCTCATCGCCGGATAGACAAAAACCTCGTCTACGCAATCAAGCTGACGTATTTTCTGGTTAAGCTTGACGTTGCTGAACACGCCGCCAGCCAAGCAAATCTGGCGCAATCCTGTTTCTGTAGCGTGTTTTTCAATTAAATTGCACACAATATTTTCTAACTGCTGTTGAGCTGCGGCGGATAGATCGTTGCGTGAATAGATTTCGGACTGTTCGGTTAATGCCGTCGAGTAGTTGGTGAAAAATGGGGTATAGAATTCACCAAAGGCCGGGCAAATCAAGCCGTTTTCCAAGTGGATGATTTTCTCGATTAAGGCTTGTGCCGCTTCGGGATTGCCGTAAGCCGCCAAACCGGTGATTTTGCCTTCGTGACGGTTGGGGGTAAAGCCGCATAAATGGGTGATGCGACCATAAAAATAACCGAGGCTACGCCAGCTGGGACTGGCGTAAAGTTCTTGAATTCCGGAGGTTTTACCCGCGCGACTGATGGTCAATGATTTGAAATCGCCACGACCGTCGGCGGTGATAATCAGCGCGTCCTGAAAGGGCGAGGGGGCAAAAGCCGCAGCTTGATGCGACTGATGGTGACTGCAATTGTAAATTATCTTGTCTGGAAATCGTTGGCGGATAGCTCCGAAGAATTCCCGGCGTTTTGCGCCGTCAATTTCCCGCTCAATATCGATGCGCTGTTCAATGATGGCGCTGGCTGCCGCATCCAGGGCCGGTTCTGCTGACAATAAGGCGTTGATATAGGCTTGTTCGGCGGCGCTGTCGGTAAAATCCTGACTGAATCCATAGCAGATCAGATCAATATCATCGGCTGATAAATTGCTTTCCTTAAGAATCCAGTTAATCGATTGTGTCGGAAATGCGTCGTCGAATTTTTTCCGGCTTAAACGCTCTTCGCTGACGGCCAGTTTTATTTGGCTGTTTTGAAATAGGCAGGCACCGCTTTCACTGCCGGAGGTAATGCCTAAAATATTCATTGGCTTAACCAGTCGCGGAAATGAATTGCCGATTTTCTAAGATGCTCGATACGCCAAGCGGCGAGATTCTGGTTTGGCGTTGCATGTAAAATTTGACCGTTAAATACATCAATGTTGGTATGTTTCCTGACTAAAAAATATAGCGATACGATAACCAGTGCCGCATCGCGGTCAGCATGGTTGTGAAGGCTTTTAAGCAGATCGGCTAATTGTCGGCGCAGATCGATTATTTCCGGGGATGTATCAAATATTTCGGCAACATGAGCTTGGCCGGTTGCCAGCGGCTGATGCAGGCAATCCTCGTCAACAGAATCGGTGACATGCCATTTCACCCGAAAATTTTCATCCTGACTGGAAAAGTCGATTGCAAAAGGTTCTGCCGAGCATTGACATTGCAGTTTCAGCTGTTCGGCATCGGCGATGAATTCGCGAGGATGAAACGCCAGCCACTGAGGGGTCAACAAATCGTCGATCATGTCGCCGACAAACTGATTGTCCAAACCATACGGATGCAGTAGCCGGTAAGCGACGAGTAGTTGCGCCGGGGTTAGTCTGTCGACGGTAGCGATTCTTAAAGCTGAAACCAGCCAGCGGCTCCATGTGCCTGAACGATAAACTCTAAATAAAATGTCGCTGTTTGCTGTCATATTGGGCAGCAAATTTTGAATAAAGTCTTCGCGGTTCTGCAAATGGTGATAAACCCCGGCGATGAAAGCCAGGTCGATGTGCTTGGCGGAACCCAGAGATTGGCTGATATCAACTTGTTCGCTTTTGATATTGTCAATCTGGTTTTCAGTGATGTAATGATTTAAAAAATCGACATGTTTGTGATTGATGTCCAGATGATAAACCTGTCGACAGCCCAGTTCCTGAAACACGATAGCTTGCCATCCTGAGCCGACGTCAAGAATGGTTTTGTCGTGTAACTGGTTTTCGGAGATACCGAATTTCGCCAGTTCTGCCTTAATTCTGTGGCGATATTTTTGTAAGGTTTGCTGAGGGTCGGTGTGAATATAGCTGTGAACATGTTCGGCATAAAACGTGGTCATAGGCAAAGCTTGGGGCGCGATACGGTCAGACGACACTGTAGTAATCCCGAATGATTTTCTCTGCGCGGTGAGCCCAGGTGTGATGGGCGCGCACATGTTCGGCGGCTGTTGTCACGATTTTTTGTCTTGCCGTATCATCGCCAAGATATTTGTCGGCAAGTTCTGCAAAATCATTTTCTAAAAATGGAACGTAATGGACGAAAGGTTCAAAAATTTCCAACATACCGCCTTCTGTGTGGTCATCCGGTGTACGTTTCGCGAATATCAGCCCACCTGCTGACATGGCGTCAAATACCCGAAAGTGCGGGCCGACGCCTTCGTGCAGGTTAAGTTTTGTCGACTGGTAAATCTGTTTCAACTCCTGGGGATGATCTACAAAATGATGGTAATGGGGGCGGTATTGTTCCCAGTCTTTCCAATTTTTGGAGCCGTAGATTCGTAACGAGTCGGAGCTTTCGAGCACCGGAGAAATGAGTTGATGACGGTTCCTCAGTCGCACCATCCGGCAGCCCAGATCGTAGCGTAGCTGCTGGTCTTGGATTTCTATTTTTTGCGCATAACGCTCTTCAATCAGCTCGTAGACCGAGTTAAGGTAGGTAAAGTTTTCAAAATTTTCGAAACTGAAGGCTTTCCAGTAGTCTAACAGTTCGTCATGCAACCGGCCGAAGGTGATTGATTGGCCTTGGTATTGGCAAATCTCACGAGACAGCTCTTTTTCCGTCCATGGCGCAGGAATATGGCCGACAAAGGAGAAATCAGATATCGCCTGTTGGGATTTGAAGTCATAAGCGGTTTCGCAGGCGCCGGGCGGTAGCCAGTCGACCAGTCCGCCGTTTGCGGTAAAAGCGCGTTTCCAGGGGCCCCCGAAAAAATAGGTAATATCGCTGCCGTGATAATAATCGACGGGCTGTCCCAGTGAGTCGACGATCCAGGCGATATGCATAATGTGTTTCGGCAGATTAGGCAGTTGGCTGCGCGAACGGTTCAATTCAAAAATCAGATCGGGTTTGAACTGCTGGCAAAACGCCAGCAGGCAGGTTTCATCGTAGTGACTGACTGAGGCAAATACCTCGACATTGTGTTTTTCAAAGCCTCTTTTTAATCCAAACAGTATAGATAAATAAACTGTGTTGGCGTGTGGCATGAATATCGCGACGCGTAATGGTTGTGAAGTCATAAATGAGGCGTTTCAATCCCTATTTTGATATAGTCGTGTGTAATTTGTATGGCGACCAAAAAAGCAGGCCGTATCTGTTTATCGGTATATATTTGAATAACTATAAATAAAATTCTGTACTAAATTCGGGTGGGAAGTCTAGCACGTTGTTACTTTACAAAGTTGAATTTACTATTTTAAAGAAGATAATGCCAATTCAAACATTAATTATTATTCCGGCCAGAAGCGGCTCGAAAGGAATACCGGACAAAAACATAAAATTACTGGGTGATAAGTCTTTGATTGCTTGGACGGCTCAGGCAATACAAAAAGCAGATTTGAATAACTATATTGCCATTTTATCGACAGATTCCGATCACTATGCAAAAGTTGGTCGCGATGCCGGTTTGCGCGTTCCGTTTATTCGTCCAGTTGAGTGCTCAAATGACAAGGCTTCAGCGGTTGCTGTTGTAGAACACGCTCTGCACTGGTTTGAGGATGAATATCATTATTTGCCTGAACAAGTGATGTGGTTGCAGCCAACTTCCCCTTTTCGGTCATCTGCTATAATTGAACAGGCTTTAGAGTTGATGGAAAGGCGGCAAGCGGATGGGGTGATCGGTTGTAAAGAAATACACCGGGACCTGACTACCTTGTTTAAAAGTAATGATGGTTTTTTAACGGCTCTTTCCAATGATAAAGCTATTCAAACCCGACGGCAGGAAATAGCGCCGTTACTGACACCCAATGGCGCCATGTATCTTTGCAAGACATCGGTTTTACAGGAAAAGAAATCGTTTTATTCCGAACGTACCGTACCGCTGGTAATGGATGCTGTTATGAGTCTGGATATTGATACATTAACCGATTGGGCAATGGCCGAAGCTTTTGTAAAAGCAAAATTAGTCGAATGATGACACCGTAAAGTTATGGCAAATATATTAGTGACAGGAGCTGATGGTTTTATCGGTTCGCATCTTACAGAAATGCTTGCCAAACAAGGGCATCAAATCAAAGCATTATCTCAATACAATTCGTTTAACCATTGGGGGTGGCTGGAAGAAGTCGATTGCCTGGATCAGATAGAAGTGCTGAATGGCGATGTAAGAGACCCGCATTACTGCAAACATATTACCAAAGGTGTCGATGTTATTTATCATCTGGCGGCGTTGATAGCGATTCCGTATTCCTATGTAGCCCCCGACAGTTATGTCGATACCAATATCAAAGGCACCTTAAATATTTGCCAGGCTGCTTTGGATAATCAGGTTCAGCGGGTGATACACACCTCAACCAGCGAAGTCTATGGCACTGCCCAGTATGTGCCTATCGATGAAAAACACCCCATGCAGCCGCAATCGCCTTATAGCGCCAGTAAAATTGCCGCCGATGCGATGGCGATGAGTTTTTACAATGCTTTTGGATTACCGCTGACTATAGCGCGTCCTTTTAATACTTACGGGCCGAGGCAGTCGGCAAGAGCCGTCATTCCTACTATCATTACCCAGATTGCCGGCGGCAAAAAACAAATCCAATTAGGCGATGTATCGCCGACGCGGGATTTTAATTATGTGGAAGATACCTGTCGTGGCTTTATTGCGCTTGCCGAGTCGGATAAAACCCTTGGCGAGACGGTGAACATCGGCTCCAATTTTGAAATATCGATAGGCGATACCCTTAATATCATTAAAAACATCATGCATAGCGATGTGGAGTTTATTGTCGATGAGCAGCGTTTACGACCTGAAAAGTCCGAAGTGAACCGGCTCTGGTGTGATAATAAAAAAATTAAAGCGCTAACCGGTTTTGAATCAAGGATTGATATAACAGAGGGCTTGCGGTTAACGGTGGACTGGTTTTTAAATCCGGAAAACCTGAAAAAATACAAATCCGGTATCTACAATGTATGACGACTGCAAGGACGCAGGAGGTAGAACAATGCATGGAGCGATTGCCGAGGATTTCATTCGTTATGTCAGGGAAATTTATCAGACTGATGAATTAATACCCTTACATGAGCCCCGGTTTCAGGGTAGGGAAAAAGAATACCTGATTGATGCCATAGACAGTACTTTCGTTTCCAGTGTCGGGCAATACGTTGACCGGTTTGAAGCGGATTGCGCCAAATATACCGGGGCAAAATATGCAGTGGCCACGGTTAACGGCACCGCGGCTTTGCATGCGGCATTGTTGCTGGTCGGTGTTAAGCGGGATGAGGAAGTGATTACCCAGGCATTAACCTTTGTTGCAACCTGCAATGCCATTCATTATTGCGGCGCCGAGCCGGTTTTTGTCGATGTGGACAGAACGACCTTGGGGCTTTCCGCTCAGGCTTTGGAAGATTATTTGGATGAGTTTGCCGAAGATCGCAACGGCGAGACCTGGAACAAACAAACCGGCAAACGGATTGCCGCCTGTCTGCCCATGCATACGTTCGGGCATCCTGCTGATATGGGCAGGATTGTCGAAGTGTGTGGAAAATATCATATCCCGGTGGTTGAAGATGCCGCAGAAGCGCTGGGCAGTACGTTGAATAATCAGCATTGCGGAACCTTTGGTCGAGTAGGCGTTTTAAGTTTTAACGGTAATAAAATCATGACTACCGGCGGCGGTGGAATGATTTTGACCGACGATGAAACCTTGGCCAAACAGGCCAAGCATTTGACCACGACAGCAAAACAACCGCACTCCTGGCAATTCATACATGATCAAGTGGGCTTTAATTACCGGATGCCCAATCTTAATGCCGCATTAGGCGTGGCGCAGCTTGAATGTGTGCCGCTGTTCGTCACCAAAAAACGCGAGCTGGCTGCACGGTATATCGATTGGAGCCAACAAAATGGATTTCAGTGCTTTATTGAGCCGGAAGCCGCATATTCGAATTACTGGTTAAATGCGGTAGTGCTTGAGAATCTCTCCGAGCGGGATGCTTTTTTAAAGGCAACCAATGAACAGGGGATAATGACCCGGCCAATTTGGGAACCCATGCATCGATTACCCATGTATCGGCATTGCCGGAAAGGTGTGTTAGTCAACACGGAATGGGCGGCTGAGCGGATTGTGAATATCCCGAGCAGCGTAATCTGATGCAGCAGGTAAGGCGTAAAGTTTGCGTAGTCACCGGTTCCCGCGCTGAATATGGTCTGTTGTACTGGTTGATGAAGGAGATTCAGGACGATTCAGCTTTGGAATTGCAGGTTATCGTCACCGGTATGCATCTTTCGCCGGAATTCGGCTTAACCTGGAAGCAGGTAGAGCAGGATGGTTTTATTATCCATCGCAAAGTGGAGATGCTGCTGTCATCGGATACGCCGGTCGGCATCAGTAAATCGATAGGCTTGGGCGTCATCGGTTTTGCCGATGCGCTGGAATGTTTGCGGCCGGATGTGCTGGTGGTTTTAGGCGATCGTTTCGAGATTTTTGCGGCGTGTCAGGCGGCTATGACGCATCGCATTCCGATTGCTCATATTCACGGCGGCGAAATAACAGAAGGCGCGGTTGACGATGCCATTCGCCACGCCATTACCAAAATGTCCCATTTGCATTTTACTGCGACTGAAAGTTACCGGCAGCGGGTCATTCAGTTGGGCGAGCAGCCGCAACGTGTTTTTAATGCGGGTGCGCCCGGCTTGGATAATATTTTTCGTTTGCAACTGCTGGATAAACCGCAGCTTGAACAAGCCATTGGTTTTAAGCTGGGCAAGCGTAACTTACTGGTCACTTTTCATCCTGTCACCTTGGAAAATGCCACGGCGGCATCGCAATTTGGCAATCTTCTGAAAGCCTTGGATTGCTTTGACGATAGCCACATTATTTTTACCCTGCCAAATGCGGATGCTGACGGTCGCGTGATTATCGGCATGATTGAACAATACCGGCAGCGCTTCCCCGAACGAATAGCGTCTTTTGTATCGCTAGGGTCGTTACGTTATCTTTCCGCGCTCAAATATATGGATGCTGTCATAGGCAATTCATCCAGCGGCTTGATAGAAGCTCCGGCTTTTAAAATTGGCACGATCAATATCGGCGACCGGCAAAAAGGGCGGCTTTGCGCGGACAGCGTGATTCATTGCGGACCTGAAGTTGATGCGATTGTGCAGGCGTTCAACCGGCTTTTTTCCGAGAAATTTCAAGAATCATTGAAGACGGTCGAAAACCCTTATGGCAACAGTGGCGCATCGGCAAAAATAAAAGAGCTATTGAAGTCTCAATCTTTGGACGGCGTATTAAAAAAGAGCTTTTATGATCTTGGTAATGGGGAATAAGCGATGAGTACCTTTATTATTGCCGAAGCCGGCGTCAACCATAACGGCAATCTGGAAACAGCGCGCCAACTGGTTGACGCCGCTGTTGCAGCGGGCGCGGATGCAGTCAAATTTCAGACGTTTAAGGCTGAAAACCTGGTTACCCAACATGCCGGGAAAGCGACATATCAAAAAATCACCACGGATGCCGATGAAAATCAGCTGACGATGTTAAAGCGGCTGGAATTGAAATATGAGCTGCATTTTCAGTTATTAGCCTATTGCCAGAAGCTGGGGATTGAATTTTTATCGACGGCATTTGATTTTG
>Ga0208752_100171_pt1 | contig 19854 bp, 17 predicted proteins | sample LakWasMet27_LOW6_2_FD_183871 | JGI IMG/M metagenome (GOLD analysis project Ga0208752, IMG submission 183871) | Freshwater sediment methanotrophic microbial communities from Lake Washington under simulated oxygen tension - Sediment Metagenome... | ecosystem: Environmental > Aquatic > Freshwater >... | reverse complement strand
CACATGGAAAATAAAGCGCAAACCATGAATGCCAATATTGACCATTTTATGTCTACAAATAGCTTGTTTTTCACAACTGAGTCGCTTATCGCGGTTTTGGAAATAGGTTCCAAGTCATTGAGTCCGCAATAACCAGCGGGCGCAAGACGGAACCATTGCAGTGACTTTAGTACCGGACGCGGAATTCTATCCAGTGAAATGAGATTGAGGAAAACTTGAATCGAGTAAACACCGCTTAGTAAAACAGCCAGTGTACCGACCCCCATCGCCAACAAAAATGGTAATGCATAGAAGCCGCAGAAAACGACTGCGATCAAGCCAAGAAACAGAAAACTTGTTTGCAAGTTCGCGGTGGAGCAGCGAAAACCGCTGAGCTTCCGAACGATTGCGTAGATCATAAACACATGAAAAACATAGGATCCAAAGAACGCGATACCGGCGCCCTTCAAACCGAAAGAGCTCACACAGACCCAGGCGAGGCCAAGGTAGACGACAGTCCAGGCCAGCTCTGAAAATATCAGGAGATTTTGCACGTTTTTTACGACGAGAATGAAGCCCATCGGCCAGGAAATCACGCGAAGGACCATGCCCAAACATAGCCAGCGCAAGATTTCTACCGCGCCTTCGAATTTAGGGGTATAGAAGAGTGCGATGACCAGTGGTGCAAAGGTCAGGGTTGCTATGATGCCCGGTCCTGCTAACAACATGCTGACATGGGCTTGTTCATTCACCACGCGGTTGCATTCGGGATTGTCCTTGGCGATAGCGGCTAAGCGAGGATAGAAGTCCGCTCCCATCGCCTGCAAAATGAATCCGATATAGAGTCCGCCCAGCGCCCAAGCCGATTGGTACAATCCTGCTGCATCGAAGCCGACTTTGCGAACGACTATGAGGCGCACCGCATAGGCGGCCCCAGCCATCAACAAGCCGCTGACCATGAATGCGAAACCGAGCTTCAACAGGGCCGCTGCTTCCTGCCCTATTTGAGAAGCCGATATTGTATGCATTTGCGTCTGTATTTTTCGGCTGTACCACCATGACGTGAGGAGCGTCATCGCGGCGACAAGTACGAGCGATATGACTACACCCTCTTCGCGGAGAAAATATACCGTGGGGATGCTGATGAGCGTCCCGAAAAGCGCCCCCAATACACTCATCTTGGCGAGGTCGGAGATTCGGCGCATGCCTTGTATCAATGCGCCCTGACCTGCGGAGACTAGATTGAAAAATACAGCAATTGACAGCAGCGCTACAGCGGTAGCATGTTGGTCGTTGCCAAAAGTCAGCTTCGACAGCGGCCCGGAAAATCCTATAAGAAAAACGGCGCCAAGCACTCCGAGCAAGATCGATATTCGTCGCAGCACTGCGGCAGTTCGCGCGATCCGCTCCGTGTCGTCCGAACCGACGGCCTCGGCAATCTGCCGCACACCGCTACTATTAATACCCATACCGGCAACGCTAATCGTAAGGTCGGTAATCGATCCGTACAGGCCCATCAAGCCGACCCCGGACGGACCCAGCAACATCGCCATAGCCTTGGTGCGAATGATCCCAATGGCGATGTTCAGCATCGACGAACCGCCGATCAACGCCGAAGACTTTAAAATCTGTCCGTAGGTATGTTTTTTAGTCATGGAATTTTCATATTAGTAAAATGCTAAAGCCGAACATGCTGAATTGCCACAACAAACGATCTTTTCCGAGATCTATTAGCGCCATTTTTCGCTTCTTCGTCGCCACTAACCCCCTTAGAAAGCGGTGTTGGCTCGAGGTCACACTGGAACGTAACCCAATTGCGCTCAAATGGGACGTCCTGGCTTGGTCAGCCTGATGAGTAATGTCATTGCAATAGGCTACCTAACGATATATTGACTGTCAAATAGCACTAATACCTATGTACTTTAGCCTACGTAAAAACATGTAACTAATAGTACGTAATTTAAGCAAGCGTTAATGTCTGATCAATACACTTTAAGCGGGATATATAGAAATTTGTAACTAAATATTGCTCAAGTGGGACGTCCTGATTTGAGCCGCCTGGTGAGAAAATAATTTCAGTGAAGCGGCTAAGGACATAGGGGCGGTCCAGTAAGCGCCAATGCTTACGTGCTATTACCTACGTAAAAATATGTAAGTAATAATACGTATATTTAAGAAAACGTTAATATTCCAGCAATACACTCTGGTTGAGTTATATAGAAATAATGTCGCATGGATAAAATGGAAGAGACTTCACGATTTTTGTGATTTTTCTACGTTACACTTTAGGCGAGTCTTATAGAAATCCTTTTTCATGGATGAAATGGATCATATAATTCTTATAAATTTTCAATATAATTCAATATGATATAAAAAATAGACATCGAATGTCTCGTAAATTAATGGTCTTATGTATTAGAGGTAACATTATGAATAAATCGACTAAATTGGTATTTTTGCTTTCGCCCCTAATCCGCTTTTCAGAAGCGGTCTTTAGCTTGTCTCAGCCCCCTAGAATTACCCCCTGCGTCTTTAAATCCAATTAAGAGGACTATGGAATCTATTATGAAAAATTATCTTACGAACACCTCCTTGCGCGAGCTGTTCCCTCATTTTCTGTTGGCCGGACTCGCCCTGTTTTTATTTAGTGGCAATTTATTCGCTGGAAGCGCAAACCTCGCCTGGGATGCCAGTGCGTCATCAAGCGTGGGGGGATATAAAGTAGCTTACGGTCAAACCAGCGGCAATTACACCTCAACCATTGATGTAGGCAACACAACTACTTCCGCGGTATCGGGTCTACAAGCGGGTACCAAATACTATTTCGCTGTGAAGGCCTATGATTCGACCAAGACCGTTGAGAGCGCTTATTCCAATGAGTCCAGCATGACAGTGCCGGTCGCGACGACGGCAGTAACGGCGGATTTTACCGCAAGTAAAACCAGTGGTGCCGCGACTTTGGCGGTGGATTTTACGCCTGTCACAACAGGGACTATCACCAGTTGGGCATGGTCTTTTCCCGGCTCATACACGCCTACCGTCACGAACACAACAGCTAAAGTTACCACAGCATCCTATCCGACTGCAGGGACGTATAGTGTAAGCCTGACGGTAACCGGATCCAGCGGAAGCATCACCAAAAGCTATCCGAACCTGATTACCGTAACAGCTCCAACTACGGGAACGACTACGGGAACGACTACGGGAACGACTACGGGAACGACTACGGGGACAGCTACGACTACGGGCGCCAGTAGTACCGGCTTGGTGGCAGCCTATGGCTTTGATGAAGTCAGCGGCGCGACTGTTGCCGATGCATCGGGTAAAGGTAACCTCGGCACTATTAGTAATGCAACCAGGATAACCAACGGTCATAGTGGAAATGCACTGAGTTTTAATGGTACGAATGCCTGGGTCTCAGTCAATGACAGTGCCGCACTGGATCTTTCAAGCAGTATGACCCTTGAGGCATGGGTGTATCCAACATCCCTGACTACCGGCGGAAAAACTGTATTCTCGAAGGAAAAGTCCGGAGGGGCGGTCTATAACCTCTATGCCAATGAGGATGCCAATGTACCTCTTTCTTCTTTCAATGATGGAAGTTATCGCGTCATATCTGGTCCCAGCCAATTGCCGGCAAATCAGTGGGCACATCTTGTGTCAACCTATGATGGGCAATATCAGCGGATTTATGTGAACGGTGTAGAGGTTGCCAAGCGAGCACAGACTGGCCTGATTCAGCAATCCACAGGCGCGTTGCGCATCGGTGGAAACAGTGTTTGGGGTGAGTATTTCAAGGGTTATATTGATGAGGTACGCATTTATAATCGAGCTTTGACCGCAACAGAAGTCACTTACAACTTAAAGACTGCAGTCAGTGTTTCAAATCCACAGCAGTTTGTTATGGGCGACAAAACCAAAGAGCCTTGGGTCGATTATAAACCGCAGGGTACAGCGCAAGCATACCGGACGACACCTCAGAAGACCGGCGTAGTAACCACTGTGCAGGTTTATCTGGATGCAAGCTCAACTGCAACGGAACTGGTTGCCGGTGTTTATAAGGACAATAGCGGTCATCCTGGGGCTCTTGTCGCTCAAGGTAAATTGAGTACGCTTAAGTCTGGAGCGTGGAACTCGGTACCGGTTCCCGTAGCCTCTGTTACCGCAGCCCAGCCTTATTGGATTGCGATACTGGGATCGAAAGGGCAAATCAGATTCCTTGACCTATTGGGATCGGGAACGGGGGCTCTGGAATCGAGTGCTTCCACCACCCTGACGAGCTTACCCGCTACCTGGACTGGCTCGGCATATAAAGCCAGTTCGAATATGTCAGCCTTTGGGAATGGCTATTAATAACGGGTCAATGACCGTTTAAACGGCATACCGATGGGACTGGCATCGCATTGGGCGAGGCCAGTCTCCGTCGGCTACTTCAGATTGGTAAGTGAAGCTTGTTGATCCGTCGAGTATCGATAACCAACAAACTTCATGCGAATTACTAACTAATTGTTATATTACAAATAATATCTGCGAAATGGCATAATCTATGACACTATATTACGAACAACCTAAAATAAAAATGAACACTTCCACAAAGAAGATTAAATTAATGAAGATTTTTATAGAACATCTTACAAGGACATCCTTTTTTAATGTAAGACATAGCTACACAAACAGGCAAAAAACCGTATTTTCAATGAAGCTATCATCATTAATGTTTCTATTTTTGTGCGCATTGAGCTCTGGTGCAGAAGCGGCAAACTGGTATGTAAGATCCAATGCATCAACTTATGGAACAGGCACAGGCCAGAATTGGACAAATGCTTGGAGCGGATTTTCAAAAATTAATTGGACTGGTGTAGCCTGCGGTGACACGATTTGGGTTGCAGGTGGAACGTATAATGAAACATTAAAGCCTAATAAAAAATGTTCTAGCAGTGCGCGATTATCTATTCGCCGTGCACGAAGTGATGCAACCGAAGCCACTTCTGCTGCTGGCTGGACAACCAGTTTTGACTCCAGCGTCCATCAAACTACAGGTGCCGGGATCGTTATTAACGGTGATACGGATTATATCACCATATCAGGACGTACAACATCAGCCGGTGGCAGTAACGGCTGGTGGATCGATGCAAGGGGGCTTACTTCCGCGTCAGGGATTGAGTTCGTAAATGGAGCGGGGGCTGATTATAACGTTTTTGAATACATGGACCTTCAGGGGCCAGGTTTTGTTGTCTATACAGGAGACGGACGTGGTATAGATGCGACTCCGTTTTCTACCGCAACCGGTAATGTTTTCAGTCACATGAAAATATGGGAATGGGAAGCGGGTGTTTATCACGTTGGTATCAATGGAAGCACATTTGAGTATCTGGATATGTTCGACATAGATGCGTCGAATCGTGCCACTTATCATCCAAATGGAATTTACGCAGCAAGTTCAAGCAATGTCATTGTCAGATATTCCAAGTTTCATAAAGGAACGTATGCCAGTACCGGAGAAGGTATTTTTTTCGAACAATCTGGAGGGAGTAGCAATTGGACAATCTATGGAAACCTGTTTTATGACCATGACTGGGATTCTGGCGTAAAAGCACTGAATATTGCATCACCCGTTCCAGGCTTGAAAATATTCAATAATACATTTTCTAATGTCAACAATGTTTTCTATAAAGCGGACGTTGGCTGCGGTTCAGCGGAGACTAGAAACAATATTTTCTTTAATGCTACTCCTCAACCTTGCGGTACGATGAGTAATAACTTAGTGCTTACGTCAAGCCCTTTCACCAACTTGCCAGCCAAAGACTTTCACATCGTGGGCACGATTGGGACAAATATACCGCGCAATGCTGGTACCAATCTATCAACTTACTTTAAGAACGATATGGACAGTAGTATCTATGGTGCGGACGGGGCATGGGATATTGGTGCGTATGAGTTTAGTTCAACTGGATCTCCAACCCTAACCGTGACATCCATTGCACCGCCTAGCAATTTGACCGTAAAACCATAACTTTTGTTTTCATAACTCACTAAAGTGAATTCCCGTCATTGCCGGGAATTCACCAAGGTGTCCGGCGTCAACTATCCTGGCCGGGTAAAGTGGCCCCCATCGTCCAGACAAATAATACCTTAATTTAAGATAGAACTCTGCTCACACTCCAGCTGAATGGCGCTGTCCCAGTTTTGCTGCACGGGGTCTGATGTCTCACCCGTACCGTTAAATTTATCCACAACCTTTGCCCCGCCGCCCGTAGCCGTTTTATAGAGACCTCATCCGGCGTTTTGTAAGTCAGCGCTTGATGCTGGCGTTCCTGGTTATAGAATTGGAAGTACTGCGTCAATCCCATCAACAAGTCCGGCATGTTGCTGTGCTGCTTTAAATACACTTCTTCATATTTCACCGTAAGCGCCCAACCGCACTATCTAATCAAGCCCAATAAAAACTATTATCCTCTGCATTTTTTGAAGAGGATACAACATGGCCTTATCAGCCCATTGGGAAACCCATATCAACGCTTGGCAAAGCAGTGGTTTGTCGCAAGCGGCGTACTGTCGACAGCATCAACTCACCTACGCCACATTTTCAGCACGACTGTCTGGGTTCAGGGCGCAGGCTAGATCCTCGTCTTCGGCCCCACCCGTGTTGCTGCCGATTCAGGTGCAACCGCCCCTCTTGCAGGAAGCCTGCTTGGTTCTGCGCCATGCTCAAGGGCATCGACTGGAATTGCCCCCTGGTGTGTCCGCATCTTGGCTGGCGGAGTTATGGCGATGCCTGGGTTAATCGAAGCACCGGCGCAAATCTGGTTGGCTGTGGCGCCGGTCGATATGCGCCGTGGCATTGATGGATTATCGTCAGTTGTGCAGCAGGCGTTAGGGCATTCGCCATGCGCCGGGTCGGCCTTTGTGTTTCATAACAGCTCTGGCAATCGCTTGAAGGTGTTGCTGTGGGATGGCAATGGCGTGTGGCTGTGTCAGCGCCGCTTGCATCAGGGCGGCTTTGTCTGGCCTAAAGCCAATGACGCCTGTTTTTTACTCACGCCCGCCCAATGGCAGTGGCTGATTACCGGGGTAGATTGGCGGCGTTTATCGGCAGAATCCCCAGCTCATTTACAGGTTTGAAAGAGCGGAGATTGGTCATCTTAAATACCGATAAAACCCAGCATTAATAAGGCTTGCAGCGGTTTTTAGGGTATAATATGTGTTATGAATCCGCTTATCGAACTTGATCAATCGACCCTTGATGCTGCCGACAAATCGCAGCTGAAGGCCTGGATTCAGGCACTGGTTAGCCAAGCCAGCGAAACGACGGTGCTGTTGCAAGCCAAAACCGCCGAGATTAAACGCAAAGACTTTAAAATCGAGGCGCTGACCTTCGAATTGCCCCGGCTGCGGCGGATTCAGTTCGGCGCAAAAAACGAAACCCTGTCGCCGCTACAACGTGATATTTTCGCAGAAACGCTGGCGGCAGATATTGCTGCCATCGAAGTCGAGCTTGAACAACTGGCCGATATCGAGCCTTGTGCCACTGTCGCTAAACCCAAACGCCCTCGTGCCGGTCGTCAACCGTTACCGGAGCATCTGCCACGCATTGAACACCACCATGAGCCAGAGTCCTGCACCTGCGGCCAGTGTGGTAACGACTTAGTCAAAATCGGCGAAGACATCACCGAACAACTGGATGTGGAGCCGGCCAAGTTCTTTGTCCATCGCCACATCCGTCCGCAATATGCCTGCCGTCGCTGTGAAACCATGACCGCCGCTCCGATTCCACCGGCCGTTATCGACGGCGGCATGGCCGCTGTAGGTCTGCTGACCTGGATCATGATCAGCAAATTTGTTGATCATCTGCCGCTGTATCGGTTGGAACAAATTGCCGCCCGAGACCAAGTAGGCTTGGCACGTTCGACGTTGGCCGAATGGGTCGGTCGGGTCGGTGTGGCACTTCAGCCCTTGGTGGACCGACTGATTTGGCATTTATTACAAGGCAATACCTTGCATGCCGATGAAACGCCGGTGGCGCAACTTGACCCTGGCAAGGGCAAAACCCGCAAAGCCTATCTCTGGGCCTACCGTAGTAATGATCTTCAAGAAGATCAGCCGCGACTCATCGTCTTCGACTATCAACCGGGACGAAGCGGTGAGCATGCCCGCCAATTTCTGGGAAATTGGAGCGGCCATCTGCTCGTGGACGATTATGCCGGCTACAAAGCGTTGTTCGCAAGCACCGGCAACCGGCAAGGCTGTATCGAGCTGGCTTGCCGCGCATGCGCGGCGTAAGTTCTTCGACCTGCATCAGGCTAATCAAAGCCCAATGGCGCTAGAAGCATTGCAACGCATTGCGACACTATATGCCATCGAAGCAGAAAACCAGGCATTGAGCATCGACGCGCGTCAGCAGCTACGCGCAGAAAAAAACCTGCCACAACTTCAAGCCACCTATGACTGGCTAGTCAAAACCCGTGTCGGCGTTGCCAACGGCAGTGCGTCTGCCAAGGCTATGGACTATCCCCTAAAGCGCTGGCCTGCCATAATCCGCTATGCTGAAACCGGGCATTTACCGGTCGATAATAATCCGGTGGAAAACTGTATTCGGCCCATTGCTCTTGGAAAAAAGAACTGGCTATTCGCCGGTTCCGAGCATGCCGGTAAACGGGCGGCTGCTATACAAACCTTGCTGGGCACGGCTAAGCTCAATGGCATTAATCCAGTCGATTGGTTAAGGGATACGCTCGAAAAACTGCCTACTTGGCCTAATCGACGTATTGATAAATTACTACCCTTGACGCCAGAGTGGGTTGAAACGATTAAACAGAACGCTCCTGAAAAATCTAGCTGGTAGCGACTGACGCATACGAAACGCTTAACATACGTTGGGGTCGACCTATTATGAACTCAGGGCAATTTCTTTAAGCCTGCCAAAATACGAGCCCACTCTTCATCGCTTAATGTTATCCGGTTCATTCCATATACAACATACAGCGCCCTATTTTACCTGATTGGTAAAACGTCAACAGAACCTAGTACTCAGTCAATTTTATAATGTCGGGTATAGCTTCTTCAATTTCACCCGCGCATCCTCATTATTAAATCGCCATTCCATAGGTCGAGCGAGAGCGTTTCTTTTTTCTTGCCATGCTGCGGTTTCCCTTTTTAATGCTGCCTGGTCTGGAATGCGTCGATCCAGACATTGCCTGGATAAAATACTTAATTCGATTTCTGCCATGTTCAGCCAACTGCCGTGCTTTGGCGTGTAGTGGATGTCCAGTTTAGCTAATAGTCTCCGCGCTTCCTCAGGCGGAAAAGCCTTATACAATGATGCGCCCGTGTGAGTGTTTAAATTATCCATAACCAGTGTAACAAGCTCAGCTTCAGGGTAATGCACATCAATCAGGCTTTGAATTTGCTGCGCCCAGTCTATCGCCGTTCTTTGATTTGTCACCGCGACATGCCGCCTTCCTTCTAGGAGCCTGTCGGATAGGGCTCAGCATTCCGCTCATTGCTTAACCAATACGTTTTTTTGCGGCACTGCTTCTTTGGCTCGTTAACCGAACATCACTGTTTCACATTGAAATGCCGGGCTTTGTCTCTGTTCTGTCCAGTCCGGGGTGATTTCGTACCCTATTTCCCGCTATCCCGCCGCCAACACATGCATCCGCTTTAAATTGAAGGCCATCGTTACCAACTTCCATTCGCCCGTTACTGCGTCGAGGCCTCTTAACGAGAATTGGCGAAAGCCCAAGATCTGTTTGATAATCCCAAACACCGGTTCGACGGTGCTTTTGCGTTTGCCGTAAAGCGCACGACCACTCTGGGTTTGGAGTTTCCAGGCCATTTTGACCAGCGGGTCTGTGCTTTCAGGTTAGGGCGCATCGGGCGTCAGCCGTTGCTCCAGTGGCAGGTGATGGGCTTCGCGGCCTAAGGCGATGAGCGGCGCAATCTTTTGGTCCACACAAGCCTGGATATTGTTGTTACTGAAGTAGCCGTTGTCGGCCAGTAGTGTTTCCGGCTTACCCAGACTATCTTGCAAAGCCTTCAGTTCGCTCAACATCGACTCGACTTGCTGCTTGTCGTTGGTCTGTTGGGTGAGTGTGGTGGCAACGACCAGCATGCTGTCGACATCGACGGCGGCTTGGGCGTTGTAGCCCTATATAAAACCGTTGGCGCTCGGCATGATGCGCGACTCTTCGTCGGTCAGGTTGATCTGGTCTTTAGCTTTCGGGCCGGTTTCGGGCGCTTTCGGCTCTTTGCCGCGGGGCTTTTTACCCGTAGCGCGCAAGGCCTCACGGCGGGCGAGTTTTTCTTGGTAGTCTTTCCGGGCCTGTTCGTCGCGCTCTTTAACCCGTTCGGCAATCTGGGTCTTGGCCTCCGCTAGGGCTTTCAAGCGATCTTCTCTACGTGCAATTTCGGCCGGCAAATCAATGCCGTCGGCCAATTCCTCCTGATCGACATCCGCCGCTTTTTTCAGCAAGGCCTGCACTTCTTCACGCAGCTGCGCCTCCAGCTTTTCGATGTGGCCGTGGGACAACGCCTTGTGCTTTGATGCATTGGCTTTGATTTTGGTGCCATCCAGCGAAATCTGTCCCAGCTTGACCAGCTTCATGGCCTGAGCCAAGCTCAGAACTTGTACGAACAAGTCCTCCAATTCCACCAGAAAGGTCTTACGAAAATGGGCCAGGGTATCGTGGTCGGGATGATGGTTGGCGGCAATGAACCGGAAGGCCACAGAATCGTAAGTCGCCCGCTCGATCTTGCGACTGGAGAAGGTGCCGCTGGCATAGCCGTAGACCAGCAACGCCAACATTATGGCCGGATGATAAGCCGCTGAACCACTCCCGGAATAACGGCGCGTCAACTTGGACAAATCAAGCTGATCGATCACCTCTACGATAAACCGCGCCAAGTGTCCTTCCGGTAACCATTCGTCCACAGACGGCGGAAGCAAATACTGTTGGTTTCGATCATATTGGATAAAGCGACTCATAAAATCATGCCGGTGAAATTGTTGAACTCAGGGCTATTTTACTATATAGGGCTTAATAGCTGATAAGTCCGACAGGCTCCTAGCGGTTCAAAAAACATGAGCGGGGAGTCGCTATTTTTGCGAAAGCTTTTATGGGCATCCCTGCCCAACAAGCGGCAAAAGCTACGCGACCGTTAATGCCTGCGGCTGCCCCAGCCGTCCTGCTTCTTTCGTTGGATACCCAACAAGGGGTATCCAACATCATTCTCGCAATGACTCGACGCGATTTCGGAAAGCCTGCATTTTCACTACGCAAAAAAACGCTTCGTGAAAACACATGCCCTATCGCTTCTGGGGACTACTCGACTCCTGTCTCGCAGCGATAGAGGGCTAACGCCATTGCGTTCATATTCCGTATCGTATTTTTCCACCGATCCAGGTTGGGCAGGTATCGGCTGACGTGTTTCTTTGAGGTGCTGCTTGCTGCTTTCATCCATGCAGATCAAGGGATGCGTTTCATCGTACGAACGTTGGTAAACCTCCAGTATGTTTTCCATGGCGCAGACAAATTCAGCATTCGCTTTAGCCGGAATACACCATTCTTTATTCTGCCAAGGCTTTAACTCATTTTTTTTAACGCCTGGCGAATCGTTTCGTGGGCTACGCTGTCAACGTACCCCAGTTCCACCATGCGCTGTCCAAGCAGACGTAAGGTCCAGCGACTACGCCCCTCAGGCGCATCGCCACACAGTAAAGCGACCAGATGGGCTTCGTTTTCACCGTCAATCTTTCGCTTTCTGGCCCGAACCGGAGCCGCCCGATTTAATGCGGCCTCTAAACCTTCCCGAACCAATCGTTCTCTGACGCGCTCAACGGTGCGTGTTGAAAGGCCAAAGGTTTCGCCGATTTGTTTATCCTGCCATTTTTCACCTAATTCACCGAGGTCCGCTTTCAGCAATATTTCCGCATGAAGTCTTTTATGCGCTGCCACTTTGCCCTTGTGAATTAAACTCTTCAAATAAGTGCGCTCATCTTCCGTTAAATGCACTAGGTATTTCTTTGCCAACTGTCAGCCTCATTTAATATACAAACTCGCTATATGAGGACAAACACCCGACATATCAAGAATGACTGAGTACTAGGTACTCATGCGTATAGCATTTAAAGTGCGAAATACTGTATTTTTAAAAACGTGTAAGGAAATGCATGGTAATTGTTGACCAAATAATGTTGGATGTTCAAAATCTTCACATTAACTCTATGGTTATACCGATTTGTTGCGAATAACTTACTGAGGTTTAATCAGTGCTTCCTTAGAAGCAATTGATTCTTTGGATTCCACTTCACTGGTTCTGGGTATGCTTTCACTTGCAACAGAAAAATCGGATATTCTTAAAGCAGTCGTTTTTTATTTGATAATACGGCATGTTACATTGGTCAAACTGACATGAATAGTCTTGCCACAATGTTTCTGCTGGTCGACGCAACGTTGTTGCTCCTCGTGAGTCGCCGTTGGGCGACATTGCCACTTCTAATAGGAGCTTGTTACATCCCTGCTTACTTGAGTATTGATCTGGGGCCACTTCATTTTACTGCTATCCGCGTGTTGGTTGCGTTTGGTATAGTTCGAATGATGATAAGGCAAGAGTTTCCAGCAGGCAAAATAAATCCCATAGATCGGGCAATTATAGCGTGGGCTATTTGGCTTTTAATTAGCAGCTTTTTTCACAAGGACATCGGGGCGACTCTTATTTTTCGACTAGGTCTTGTTTATGATGCATGCGGAATTTATGTGCTTATTAGAAGTTTTTGTAGGGATGTGAAGGAGTTTACTTGTGTTTGCCAATTAATAGCGATTCTTTTGGTTCCTCTAGCATTGGAAATGCTTAATGAGAAATTAACTGTACATAATCTATTTTCTACCCTAGGTGGTTCGGAAGCGCCCGAAATCCGTGAAGGCAAAGTGAGAGCTTTTGGGCCTTTCGGTCACGCTATCCTCGCTGGCACAGCAGGTGCAGTTTGTTTGCCGATGATAATTGGACTATGGAATCTACATCGGAGAATAGCTATAGTTGGTATTATTGCCTGCATTATAATCATTTTCTCCAGCGCTTCCAGTGGGCCTATTTTGACTGCGATGGCTGGCTGTTTTGCGCTACTCATGTGGCGTTATCGTCATTTAATACCAATTCTTCAGCGCTGGGCTATACCGGGATACATTGCTCTAGACTTATATATGAAAGACCCAGCCTATTTTATTATTGCGCGTATTGATTTGGCCGGAGGAAGCACGAGTTGGTATCGATGTAGGCTAATCCAATCTGCTATCGAGCACCTCTCTGAATGGTGGCTGATAGGAACGGATTACACTCGCCATTGGATGTGGGTAGTTGTTAGTTGGAGCTCGGATCACACAGATATTACCAGTCACTACATTCAAATGGGTGTATTAGGGGGGCTCCTGTTGTTGTTGCTGTTTATCTATGTTTTGGTTCAAGGTTTTAATGGTATAACAAAAGCCTTACAAAACGAATTTAATAACCCACCTAATTCTAGATTTATGATATGGACACTCGGCGCTTCTCTATTTGCACATACTGCTACGTTCGTTTCAGTTTCTTATTTCGACCAATCATTTGTCTTCTTATATTTGACTCTAGCAGCGATTAGCTCAATGGTATCAGTATCTATCAAAAATCATAATATGCAATCGACGTCCCATCAGTTTGCTGCTAGAGCATATAAAATGAGCCGGTCCAACAGAGCCGGTAAAGATGTATTAATGAATTATTCCAAAATTAAAAGCAATTTGTTTAGCCGCCCCAAAATCTATTAATTATTCTTTATTTTCATGGTCTTTGGTATTGGATTAGGGAACTAACAAATGCAGATGACGAGTAACAAAAAGTAATATCCAATATCCAATATCCAATGTCAAATATCACTTTAACTTATTCATATAGGATTTGAAACCGCAATGAAAAGAATCGGCATTTCAGCACCTTTAATATCACAAGGACATTGGAGAATGTTTGATGCCTTAGGCGAAATCTTCGACATTCGCTTTGAGGAGCATAATGTTGTTAATGATTCTGGTATTGATGCGTGGCTTTACCCTGATATTAGTCCAGACTCCATGTTACACATTCAAAATAGCCAATTACCAAGCTATATTGTAATTTCTGAAGAATACCTTACATCTTGCGGAGAATCTTCGGCTGTTAAATTCAGCCGACACTCTCTAGTTCCCGAAATACTCAGGAATCGTGAGGTTCAATCGAACGAAGCAACCAAATTGAAAGGACTGCCTCACTGGTTACAAAATACTACCCCTCTTGCGTATAAAGCAGAGTCTCCAATATGGGCAACTCAAGAATATAAAAACCATAATTGTCATTTTGTCTCGTTGTCGATACCAGAGCTGAACAATGATGAACTAATCTTCCATCATTTCCACGGTAATCAATTTTTGGCTCTATTACCGTTACTGACTTTTTTACGCGAATTGACAGATGATAAAGAGTGGGAACATCCGCCTTTACAAGCATGTTTCATGTTTGATGACCCTAACCTGCATTGGCCAACGTATGGGTTTGTAAATTACCAGGAAATGGCAAAACACGCTGAGTTACATAATTATCATTCTTCTTTCGCAACCATTCCATTAGACGCTTGGTTTGTTCATAATCGAACAGCTGACTTGTTTCAAAAGTATCATGATAGGCTTTCTCTGCTCATGCATGGCAACGATCACATAACCGATGAGCTTGCAAGGAAAGTAACGAATAAAGAACGCGGTAAAATGTTAAAACAGGCACTTTTTAGAATAGAGGAACTTGAAAAACGTGCAAATATATCTGTTGCTCGCGTTATGGCTCCACCACACGGAGCATGTTCTGAGGAAACTATTAAGCAAATGGCCTTAATAGGGTATGAAGCTGCATGCATATCCAGAGGATCTTTAACATATCACAACAGCCATGCTAAATGGGTTCGTACTCTTGGCATGCGTCCGACTGAAATTATTCAAGGTCTTCCTATTTTTCCAAGATTTCGTATTTCAATGGATTGTCAAAACGCAATTTTAGTTGCCGCTCTTCTTCGTCAGCCGATAATACCCGTTGGACATCATCAAGATGTGGCTGAAAACATGGATATGTTAGAGCATTTATCGCACTTTATTAATTCCCTCGGCGAAGTGCGATGGACGAACATGACCAGCATATCTAGATCCCACTATTCAAAAATGGTCAGAAAGGACATCCTCCATTTAAAAATGTACACGAATATAGCAGATCTTTTAATTCCAGAAGGAATCAATTATATTTTAATAGATCGACCTTGGTTGGAAGGGGAAAAAATCGAACCTTTGTTAATAAAAACTACCGGAGGATTCAAGGATTTAGTTCTCATTGAATTCAAAGAGCCAATCGCCGTTCATCCAGGTCAAAAAATTCAGATTATTTCCTCACAGATATCGCAATCGCAATCCCAAGCCAACTATGATCCACTCTATAAATTTACACCTTGGCCCGCAATGCGCAGAATGATTACGGAAGCTCGAGACAGATTAGTCCCGATTTGCCGACAATTGCCAATAATAGACATCTTTTCTAATAAATAGTTGGCATAGGACTAATCTTAATAGGGTTAAAACAGCAACTTGATCTCTAAAAACACGGATAGTCATGACGCCTTATGGCCCAGGCCGTGTCAAAACGTAAAAAATACGCCAAACCGATCCAGCAAACCCCATTGGCGCTTGGCCAAAGCGAGTACAGTCGACTGTAGAGAGCCGCTTATTGGTTGAGTCAGAATAGATATTTTGACATGTATTTCTTTAGAATCGACTATTGAGGGTTTGATATAGCATGGCTTTCAAAGCAAGAGTCCTCCTCATGCTCTCATTGCCTGCATCAATGGACTGATTCCCAATATTTTCATCACCCGTTTGAGATTGTACGCGAGTACATGACGAGATATCGTCAAATCTGGTGTATGGTCAATTTGAATCAGTGGCAACATTCTGCTGTTTATATTCAATATCGTTCGCTTCATCTACAACCGCTATCCCATCCTGGAACTTTATCCCTTTCACCACGTCAGGTAGGCGATCAAAACCCCGTAACTTAAGCCAGCTTCTTTCAGCCGCCAGCGCCAACTGAAAGACCAATCCCAACAGTGTGTTACGAGAAACGCAGTTTTTAGTCCGGGTGGTTCGATGCCGGATCGTGGCAAAGGTCGACTCGATCGGATTGGTCGTCCTAATATGCGCCCAATGCTCAGCCGGGAAGTCGTAGAAACTGAGCAATACCTCCCGATCCTTGATCAAAACGTCGGTCGCCTTGGGATATTTTGCGCCAAAATCCCGTACAAACCGATCAAATGCCTTTTCTGCCTGAGCCTTGGTTTCAGCCATCCAGATTTCATGCAGTCCCGCTTTGGCTTTGCCGTGTATGGCTTTCGGCAATTCATTAAGCACATTGGCGGTCTTGTGTACCCAGCAGCGTTGACAGCGGGTTTGCGGCCATGCTTCATCCAAGGCTGCCCAAAAGCCCAAGGCACCATCGCCTATGGCCAGTTTCGGCGCTGTCTTTAGACCCCTGGCTGTTAAATCTTGTAGGAGTGCGAGCCAAGACGCCTTGGATTCACGATAGCCGTCAGACAGGGCTAATAATCGTTTTTCACCTCGCTCATTAACGCCAATAATGACCAATAAACACAGGCGGTCATCCTCGCCTCTCAATGTCGAGTAGATGCCATCCGCCCAGAGGTAGACAACCTTTTCATCGGCCAAATCCCGGCGGTTCCAGGCCAGATAATCTTCAGACCACTGTGCTTTGAGCCGACTCACCACCGCCGGCGACAGACCTTTCGCCTCATCTCCCAGCAGAACCGACAAGGCGTCCTGCATGTTGCCCGTGGAAATGCCGCGTAAATACAGCTAGGGCAAAGCCGCTTCGACCCGTTTGGCTTTTCGCACATAAGGCGGAACAATGGCCGAGTTAAATTTGACCCCAGCGCCGGAACGATCACGCACCTTAGGCGCCTTAACCGTTATCGAACCCAGGCCAGTCAACACGTCTCGTTCCGGTAAATAACCGTTGCGGACTACCGTTTTCCGTCCGTGCAGGTCTGTTACATTCTCATAGTGGCTCAGAAAAAATTGCAGTCCCGTCTCAACCGCTTTTTCTATAAGCCCTCGCGCTCCATGCCTTAATAGCTCGGTCAGGCTATCGTTAATTGTCCCAGGAATATCCAGTCCTTTTACATTATCTTTGTTCATAGCGTACCTTGTTTGCTGTCATTATGATCTCGTTAATCTAATTTCAGCAGAGGTAGCCACCTTTATTCAAGTTTGCCATACACCAGATTTATTTATACCTCAATCGAAAGCGTCCGCCGCTTTGCCGGTTTTGGTAGCGTCACAGAAGCGTTGCCGGATGAGACCACGATCCTTAACTTCCGCCATTTGTTGGAGAAGAATCAATTGACGGGAAAATTGTTAGAGACCATTAATGCTTATCTGAAAGAACAAGGGCTGTTGGTTTCTCAAGGCACGATGGTCGATGCCACAATCATTCATGCGCCCAGTTCCACCAAAAACAAGGACAAAGCGCGTGATCCGGATATGCATCAAACCCGGAAAGGCCAGCAATGGTACTTTGGCATGAAAATCCATATCGGTGCCGATGTGAATTCCGGTGCTGTGCATACGGTGACCACAACGGCCGCCAATGTCGCCGACATCAATGAATTGCCCACGCTGTTGCGGGAGACGGACCGAGTCATTTTTGCCGATGCCGGTTATACCAGTGATGAATACCGGCATCTGGGCATGCACTGGTGTGTCAATGACAAACGCAAACCCGGCAAGAACCTGTCATCCAGCCAGAAAAAGCGCAACCGTAAACAATCCTCGGTTCGGGCCCGCGTAGAGCACGTGTTCCGAGTTATCAAGCAACAGTTTGGCTTTCAAAAGACCCGTTATCGTGGCCTGGAGAAAAATGCATCGCAGGTCAACTTGCTGGTGGGACTGGCAAATCTGTATATGCTCAGGCGGCAGCTGATGGCTGCCTGAGGGCAACATGCGTCTGTCGTTTCCCGAAAACGGCAGATGAAGAAGAAAAGTCGGGAAAAACGGTTAAAAATGTCATTTATTAGGCCTTACCAAGCAGCGATTTTTGAAAAAAAATCAGCTTGTCGGGCAAATAGGGCGAAATGCGATTTGTTCAGCGCTTCCCTTGAGAAGCTTGCATTGTGTTGATAACGGGACAGAGGCATCCGGTTCTGGCGTTCGTTTAAAGGCTGATCCCAGACTTTTTTTCAGCCAATCCAGCTCCATGTTCAATTGCCTAATCTTGGCGTATAAGCGGTCAGGGTTGCTTTCTGCGTTGATCGGTTTCGGCCCTCGCTTGCCTTCAAACAGGCTGCCCGCATTCTCCAACAATCCTTTTTTTCATTGACTTACCTGGTTCGGGTGTACGCCATGTTCTTGAGCAATTTCATTGATCGTCTTTATGCCTTTGACCGCTTTCAAGGCAACCTTGGCTTTTTGCGCTCCGGTAAAAATCTTCCGTTTCTGTTCACTCATTTTCGGTCTCTAATTTAGGTCAGAGCATAGCTTAAACTACTGTCCGGATTTCGGGGGGGGGGGCACTATATCCCGATGTTATCCAGAAAATTTTCCATGCGGTCTGCTGCTGCTGACCAAGAAAATTTTCTTACAGTATCAAACCCACCTTTTACCAGCTTCTCTCTCAATACATTATCTGAAATAACTATTTGAATTTTTTTAATAAATTCTTCAATATCGCCCTTAGGTACGATCAAGCCATTTACCCCGTCTTCGATCACTTCGAGACTTCCGTCATTGTCAGTACTAATGACAACTGCACCACAAGCCATAGCCTCAAGCACAGGCCCAGGCAACCCCTCATTACGACTTGCCAAAAGCCAAATAAGCGACTGATTATACAGCTCGCGCACTTTTTCTATACTAGGGTGCCGTTCATATAGACAATCCTTCATCCCTTGAGGTTTGCTTTCAGTGCTAAATACTACACGATTAATATTTGGAAAAACCTCTTCAATACGATTCATTAAGCGTACAATATCTTCAGGTGATTTGTTTGGATGATAACTAAAAATTGTTCCAATCGCATTGCGCTTAATCGTCGCAATTGGAAAATACTGTAATGTATCAATTCCGTTTGGGATTACCGCACAAACCTTATCACCAGATAACTTCTCAAGTTCAGGCACAAGCGTATTGGACACTGTGATCGTAGGTATCGGTAATGACATGGCCGCCCTAAAGTCCTCAGTCATTGATAAAGGAAACCCATGGTTATACCGGACCTTTATGACATCTGGAGCAACAAGACTAGATATAGCCGATAGCGTAAATGATCCCACCGCAATTACGATTTCCCCTCGTTGAAACTCAAGTTCATTTAGGTCCCCATATTTCTCGACTGCCCCAGAAAAAGTGTGCAACCATCCTGTGAGACGTTGACCCGCGAAGAAGCTCTTAACCTCCGAAGCTAAAGCTGAGAGGCTTTTGAAAGATAAGATCCTGCTTTTAGGAAAAACAATCCGTACGCTACGTCCCCGATCAATCAACAAATTTCCCATGATAGCCGTCACACGTACACCCCCTGAACGATTATCTCCTGGTAACACAAATGTCACCGCTACCTTTTTCATAAAATGGCCTCCCAAAAACGACTTTTCAGCTTGTGTTGCTCGATAACTCAAACAAATATCTGTATTTATATCTTAAAATGTGAATTAAGAGCTAACGCGTAAATAATTCCAAAAAAACATGGCGGCGGCCAACTTGCCGAATACATGCACCATCAGACCGTTGTAGGATCGAACTTTACCCGCGCATTCAATGCCTGTTTGTT
>Ga0208752_100161_pt1 | contig 20449 bp, 27 predicted proteins | sample LakWasMet27_LOW6_2_FD_183871 | JGI IMG/M metagenome (GOLD analysis project Ga0208752, IMG submission 183871) | Freshwater sediment methanotrophic microbial communities from Lake Washington under simulated oxygen tension - Sediment Metagenome... | ecosystem: Environmental > Aquatic > Freshwater >... | reverse complement strand
TGTCGTGGATAAACGATATTGGAGCAGGACAGCCGGGGCTTGCGTAGCAATCTAACCGTCGCTAAGTTTTGATGATTTCACGCAGGAGCAAGGAAATCACCCTTCAAAACTTAGCGACTCGCTTGATCAAACACATGAATCAGCAATTCGCCAGCCAGGCTTAAGGTCTTGTTACTGTATTCAACTTTAGGAATTTGGCCGCTGATAGAGCCGGACAACGGTGTCCAGTTCAGGGCTTTGCTCAATTGTTCCAAAGAAACCTGATCTAAACTGCCGGTAAAAACGACTTTAGGTTCTTGCTGTGGCTGGGCTTGCCAGCTAAATTGATTGATGGCGATAGTACCATTTAAAAACGGTATTCTGGGTTTATTCAATAAGCTGAAATTACTTGCCTGAGTCAAGAAAGCAAGCTTGGCAGGGCCCATTGGTAAGGCATAAATCTGCAATTGCTGCCAAGCTAAGGTCGACGGCTCATTGAAGAGTGCGTTAGATGCCCAGTTGATTGTGCCAGAGCCTTCGTCGACATGTAATCGCCCGGCAGAATCATTAACACTTACACCATCAAAAACTGCCGTTAACGTCTCTAATGCCTGATCATTAATGGCAATATTTGCACGGGCTTTACCGCTCAGTGTTATGCCTTCCCAAGCGGTTTGTGCCAGAAATGGTGTTAGGTAGATGGTCGAAACCGGCGTCATATTTTCGCTGTGCAAATTAAGATCGGCTCGTTGAACATTAATGCCATCTTTAAATTGCAGCGCAGCATTGCCACTTAACGATGCCACGTTGGCATGCTGATAACGTGCAGATTTAATATCCAGTTGTTGCTTAGCTACATTCCAATTAGCTTGGGCATCCAGTTGGATAGTTTGCCCATTTGCATCTAAATAAAGTGGCTCCAGGTAGATTGCACCGCCATTAATTTCAGCTTTGCTTTGCCCCTGCCAAAAGCCGTTTTGATAACTGGCCTCAAGGTTTGCTTTTAACATCAAGCCTTCAGTAGCGATCTTGCCATCGACTGTTTGCCCGGTTAAGCCGTCTAGGTGGGCAGTTATCGTAAACTTTTCGGGTATCTCTCGTATTCCCGATACATTTAGATGTAAATCGATTTTTCCCGCTGTCAGTGCAAAAAATTGCTGCGGAAATAATCGATTTAACACGGCAACATCGACCTGTTTAGTCTTAATCTGTAATTGCCAACGATCGCCGTTAACCACGCCTTCCACCGCCAGTTTGGTGCCCGCCAAAGATAATTCTGTGAGTTTGAAGGTGCTACTCTTTTGATCAATCTGAAACGAAAAATTGGTCGATGGTGATTGCCAATATGTTGAATGCAGCTCCGCCCGGCCTTTATTGCACACCATTTGTTTGGCTGTCCAAGTAAACGAAGTGCAGCGAAGATTGACCAGGCTAAGATCATCTAAAGGTTTGGGCAGAACGACTGTCTTAACAGTTAACGCCAGTTGTTGTTGATTTTTGGCTAACTCCGTTAGCGCGATAGCCGCCCCTTGTAACGACCAGCCTTGAGTTGCCACTACTTCAATATCCAGCGACACTGCGTCAAAAGCATGGGCAACCGGCACAATGCCAACAAGAATAACGGCTAGCAGGCGCCTGATCATGACTGCAGCATTCCGGGTTTTAAGGCATGGCCTCAGCCCGGAAATACGCCTGTCGACAAGTAGCGGTCTCCACGATCGCAAACGATGGCCACAATGACGGCATTTTCTAGTTCTTTGGACAATTGCAACGCTACAGCCACTGACCCACCAGAAGAAACGCCTGCAAAAATACCTTCTTCAGTCGCCAATGCACGCATCGTTTGTTCGGCGGTTTGCTGATCTACATCCATAATGCGATCAACTTGGTTTGCATGGTAAATCTTCGGCAAATACGCTTCAGGCCAACGCCGAATGCCGGGTATTTTTGATTCGCCTTCAGGTTGAACACCGACTATTTGAATAGCAGGATTTTGTTCTTTTAGAAATTTTGACGTGCCCATGATGGTGCCGGTGGTGCCCATGGAGCTGACAAAATGGGTAATCAGGCCATGACTGTCGCGCCAAATTTCCGGACCTGTGCCTTCATAATGAGCACGTGGATTATCAGGATTGGAAAATTGATCAAGAATTTTGCCTTTACCTTCTGCTTGCATGGCTCTGGCAAGATCAATTGCAGCTTCCATGCTGCCGGCTGAGGGTGTCAGAATGATTTCAGCACCGTAAGCCTTCATGGATGCCTTACGTTCTGAACTCATGTTATCAGGCATGATCAAAATCATTTTGTAGCCTTTAATGGCGGCTGCCATCGCTAAGGCGATACCGGTATTGCCGCTGGTCGCCTCAATCAAACAATCGCCGGGTTTTATTTCACCCCGCGCCTCGGCGTGTTTGATCATGCTTAGAGCAGGGCGATCCTTAACTGAGCCCGCCGGATTATTACCTTCCAGCTTTACTAAAATGGTATTGCTGGTGTTGCCGGGTAAGCGTTGCAATCTGACCAATGGCGTATTGCCAACAAACGCTTCTATGGTTGGAAAATTCATTATTTAGATACCATTACCGTTAAAATTTTTTTTAATTATCCCATAAAAGTGCATGCAATCGATTCGGGTTTTATTCGGCTACTGACATATTTGTCAGTAGCCCTTCGAAAATTAAGATTAATTTAAGACTGGCAAGTAACAATGGTACCTAACATGGTATTTACAGTTAATGGATGCGATTAATGACTGAAAAAACAATCTATACGTTCGGCACCGACGAAGACGAAACAATTTCTTCCCGGCGTAAATTTATTAAAAATATGGCATACGGTTCATTGTTGGCGCTTGGCGGCATCGGCGTCTCCGAAGCTAAAAGCCGACATGTATCGACGCATAAGGTAGTGGCTCATCATGGTCACGAGCATAATTCACGCACACATACCGTGCTTGGTCGTCATGCCTCGCCACGCGATGCACACACACATGCCATGCTAAATAAGCATCATGGAACTTACGACAACGAGCCTTTTGCAACCAGTGAATACACCTCTCCGCGTATTGTCGATCGGCATTCGCCAACACATAAATCATTGGCTTTTCTAAATCCAAATACCGGCGATCGTTTACAGCTTACCTACTTTGAAGGCGGCCGTTATGTAAGCGGAGCCTTGCGCGAAATCAGCCATCTCTGCCGCGACCACCATACTGGCGACATCCACGCGGTTGACCCGGCTTTATTGGATCAACTGCACGATTTGAAATTAGTCTTGGGTGTTAATAAACCATTCCAATTAGTTTGTGGGTATCGCTCCCCGTTTACTAATGCAATGTTACGTAGCCAAAGCCATGCGGTTGCCAAGAATAGCCTGCATATGCAAGGTAAAGCTGTCGATATTCGTATTCAAGGATTAGATACTCGGGTTATCAGGGATGCCGCATTATCAATGCAGAGCGGTGGTGTAGGTTTTTATCACCGAGATAATTTTGTTCACCTAGACAGTGGCGATGTCAGGAGTTGGGCTAGTTAAGCAATAATTCTCCTGTGTTTAAAAATCAGTGCCGATGACGCTTTAAGATAAACCAGATTGAACGCACATTTGATTCTGGCTTTGCCAAAATCAAGGTCAATAAAAGCTCCTCAATAGCCGCCAAAATACAAACCACTGCGGCCATTCGAAACGGCCATTCAGGCCCTCCTAAAAACAAAACGTATAACGTTGATCCCATCGAAGCCGCAGCTAATTTGACGCCCCAAGTGTGATAGCTGGTAAAACAGCCAAACTTCACAACACCGGCAATGGCTGGTAACAGGCAACTCGCGACAACCAGCACTACATAAAACCACTCTCTGGCGACCACTTCAGGCCACAGCCACCAGCAACAAACAGCAATAGTCAGATAGGTGATCACATCTGCCCAGCTATCGAGCGTCGCGCCAAATTCTGATACCTGTCCGGTCAATCGAGCCGCAAAACCATCGAGTAAATCCGTTAAAAAAGCAATCGCCAACAGCACCATAAAAGCAATCCCATCGCCATGCCACGCTAACCATAACAAGACGGGAGCAGCAACAAAGCGAAAGCCAGTCAGCAGATTAGGTAAAGTCCAGCGCGAAGTTTTCATAAGCAAAATTCTGCGGTAAGTGGAGCGTGATCGGACAAGGCATGCCAAGGCGCATGTGCTAATTTAGTGCAGGAAAGTGGTGATAGCCCGCGATAATAAATTCTATCCATCGGCAGTAACGGCAGCCAAGAAGGGAAGGTGCGCGCATAGCGCCCATGAAACTGTAGAAACGCTTCCTCTAAACCCAGTTGATCATGAAAATGTCGTTCGATTTGTTTACGCCAATCATTAAAATCACCTGCCACAATTAACGGGGCATCATGCGGCACATGATTATCTATGCGTTCACACAATTGCACAGCTTGTTGCCCTCGCTCGGAACCGGTTAAGCCAAAATGTAAGCAGACTACATGCACCGCTAAATCGTTGTGCGGCAACCGTATAACTGCATGCAAAAGGCTTCGACTAGCCCAGGAATAGGGTGATACGTTGATATTGTCCCAGCTTTCAATGGGATATTTGCTAAGGATAGCGTTACCGTGATGACCGCTACGATGCGTCACATTTTTGCCATAAGCAAAAAACGGCCATACGCCTTCAGCAATAAATTCAATATGCGAACATTCCGGCCAACCCGCTATTTTTTGCTGGTGTTTTTGATGCTCACCTTGCATTTCTTGCAGCAACAACACATCGGCATTCGTTGTGATTAATGCTTCTTTAATTTGATGCAAAACAAAACGACGATTGCCGGAGTTAAAGCCTTTGTGAATGTTATAAGTTAATACTCGCAAGCCTGTGTCAGTCATAAATACTCGTTTGTTTGGGTCTAATAAGGCCGGTTACGAATGTGCCATTGATAAAGAACGGGCGAAATAAATTCCTCAAATAGAAAAAAAACCAGCACTAGCAATAAAATGTCAGTTAAGCCTAAACCAAGTTGCTGTTTTAAAAACAGAGTAGGCAGTAAAGATTCAGGGACTGTATCCAGTCCGCGTGCGTGACTACTTGGCGAGTAGCCCAACCGGCGCTTAATAAAGCTGCTTACGCAATCACCGAGCATGGTCAGCATGCCGAATACTGCACCGATAATAAGATGCAAATCAAACAGCATAGCTACCGTGGCTGTTATTAGTATGCCTGAGCACACACCTCGCCAAGTTTTGCTATCACCCAATAAACGCTTGTTATCTCTCAGTGTATAGCCAAAATCAACTGACCATGCCCAACGCTTACCCAATACAAGCGTTGCTAATACCGGCGCACCATTAGCGGCAAGCAGCAAAATTAGCGCCTGAAAGGAACAAGAGACACATAATGACAATTCAATCATAAGAAAAATTTTTGCGTTAGCCCGCTATGCGCATCGACTGAGCTATTGACGATATTTACACTATATAATGGCAATATACAGCGTTTAAAAGGCATGCTGTGAAGTGCATTCGTCTTAAACATTTAATTCAAGAGGATATTTTAGTGGCAAAGGCTGGGGATTTAAAAAGAGGCATGGTGGTTGAGATTAATGGCATACCACACGCAGTAAAAAACGTTGATGTTAAAAGCCCTTCATCAAGAGGCGCATCGACATTGTATAAAATTCGCTTTACTAATCTAAAGACCGGGCAAAAATTGGATGAGTCATTAAAAGGCGATGACTTTTTCAAGGATGCCGATTTAGTACGGGCCAAGGTGCAATTTTCATATATCGATGGCGACAATTACATCTTTATGAATTCCGAAGATTACACGCAATACAATTTGAGCCGTGAAGATTTGGATGATCAGGTCGGTTATTTAACCGAAGGTCTGGAAGGCATTGTCGCGTTGTTAGTGGATGATGCACCGATGGCGATTGAGCTACCGAGCTCCGTACAATTGGAAATTGTTGAAACGGCTCCAGCGCTTAAAGGTGCAACGGCATCAGGGCGTACCAAAACCGCTCGATTGACTACGGGAATTGAAATTCAAGTGCCGGAATATCTGGAACCAGGTGAAGTGGTTAAGGTAAATACCGAAACCGGAAAATTCATGTCACGCGCTTAATATTGACAACTTGCATGTCCGAATTGTTAGCGGTACCTCAAGGCGAGTTTGCACTAGACCGATTACCTAAACGACCTAAAGAACTGTTGCGGGCTTGGGATGCGGCAGACGAATATATGCTTGAATATCTATCTGAGCAGCAACTCTTATCTGCAGATGCACGTATTTTAATCGTCAATGATACTTTTGGTGCGCTGTCTGTGGTGTTAAATAACTTCCAGCTTTGTGCGATGTCCGATTCCTGGTTATCACAACAAGCAACTCGATTGAATCTACATAGCAATAATTTGCCCGAAAACAATGTCAAGTTGATCAACAGCCTTGAAGCACTAGAGGGTGTTTTTGATCTGGTGTTAATTAAAGCGCCAAAAACCTTGGCGCTGTTGGAAGATCAGTTAATTCGCCTGCGCGCCCATCTAACACTTACCAGCCAGATCATTGTCGCAGGCATGATTAAAAACTTACCGTCATCGGTTTGGAAATTAACAGAACGTTTAATCGGGCCGACGACAACATCGTTGGCAAGAAAAAAAGCCCGCCTAATTTTTTCCCAATCGGATGCCGGACTGACCATCCCTGCGAATCCTTATCCAGTAATTTATCAACTCGAAGGGACCAGCTATTCGATCAGCAACCATGCCAATGTCTTCTCGCGAGATAGCCTAGACATCGGTACGCGCTTTTTCTTGCAGCATTTGCCTGTCAATCAAGATGCCAGAGACATAGTCGATTTGGGATGTGGTAATGGCGTGGTCGGATTGATAGTCGCGACTAAAAATCCAGGGGCCACGCTCCATTTTGTTGACGAATCATTTATGGCGGTAGCGTCGGCACAAGATAATTTTTATCTAAATTTAGGGCAGGGACACCAAGCCTCATTTCGTGTTGGTGATGGCCTAACTGATTTTGCTAAACAGTCGGCTGATTTGATTTTATGCAATCCACCGTTTCATCAGCAGCACACGATCGGCGACCAGATTGCACAAAGTATGTTCAGGCAAGCCAGAAACGTGTTGCGGCAAGGTGGTGAATTATGGGTAATTGGCAATAGGCATTTAAACTACCATGCCGATCTTAAAACGCTTTTTGGCAATTGCACTGTAGTAGCGACCAATGCCAAATTTGTCATTTGGAAGGCGCAACTCAGGAAATAGTTAAAAAAAATCCCGGTGACCTTAAAAGGTACCGGGATAAAAACAAACAAGACAGGAGCGTCGATGTTTGTGTCAATACCAGGAGGTGGTAAACGGTTAGTGGTGCAGCTTAGGACTTGAAAATATGTTGCTTAATACCGCCGCACTTGCAAATAAAACAGTTGAAACAATAAATTCGCCCGACATAAACCCAAACATACCGAGGATAAATATCAGACTGATCAAAATATCTCTTTGGAATGCGTTCATTTTGTTAATCCTTTAAAAAGATTGGGATGAAATCGACTACGGCTTAACTATAAAACTATAGTTATTTATTGACAATAGCAGTCAATATTGATTTATAGTTTCCTTATTGGGAATAATACGTAAGTGCTATTGATTTGGAGGTGTTGCGATGGCGATGCTGAGGAAGTAGCATCGCCGATATGTCGTTTTAGTGATTGAGGTTTTAATTACCACAACCACCCGCACTTATTGGTTTTAATGTGGCGTTAACGTCTAACGCACCATTGGTACATAGATCGTATTGACGCTGACCAGTTTGATGCAAGGTATAGCAATATCTGCCTGCGTTAGCGTAGTCATAACACACCTCTTCTTTTTTCGCAGCGCCTTGTCCAGTCTCATTTACTGACCAGCTACCCACTTTGGATCTAGGATCGACCGGGTCATTCGGACCTTTTTTGTAATCCCACAACGTACCGTCTTTGTTATGCTCCTCTTGCCATTTGTCACCGTTGCCTTTGGTTGCGCAGACCGTTTGACCTGACAATATTTTCTTTAGATTTTTAGTAGGGGGGGTGTTGCAATCAGCCATTGCTTCTCCAGCAATAGCCGTTGATAAGACACTTGCTATGATAATCATGTGCTTCATATTGTTAACTCCGAAATTAGGTTATAAATAAAACAAAAAAGTCCCAAATACTTCTATAAAAACTCAAATGGCTCAAACGTGGCTAGCATAGCAGTTGATCTGCATAGTTGCCAACAACCAGGGCTATGACTAAAACTAAAGTCTGAATCAAGACGTTACCCATAAAATGCATTTTTATTGCTCCGTAATAATTAGATCATCAACGCTAAATTTAAAGCTGGAATATCTAATTAATTTGGCGCCCTGTGTACCTCTTCTACCGTTGCGGGCTGTCTTGGCGTGGGCGTTTGCTGCGTGGCTTACTTTCATTCTTCTATTCAAAGCTGAGGTTTAACAATGGGCGTTTTGCTGTCGATATTAATACACGCGGCCTTTAAAATCGCGTACACAGTGCTTTACATTTCTATTGTTGTTGGCGCTATTCACGCCTATGTCGCGTCTTATCGAACGTTCGTTAATAGCATTTCTCCAAACCATGCCCGAGATTGTTAACGGTGTATGGGGCTGGGTCATGCCTTCTAATGCTCACGCCTGCTTTCTGGTTATCTTCGCCGTTATCATCCTGCGCTTTGTTACTCGCCAATGGTTAAAACTCATCAACGCTAAATTTAAAGCAGGTATCAACAATTAACCCCAAACGCGCGGCCACGCGCATAACATCACTTTTGTAAGCGATTTCGGTAGCAAACGAATAAGAGCGGTATTGATGTGGGGCTGATGGTGGTGGTGATGCTACCTGAAGGAGTTCGCAACAACAAAAATCGGGGTTGATGCTGGTTTTGCCTGTTTGAGTGAAAATTGAACATCGGGGCCACAGGTTTTTTTGCGCGTTGTTGCGTCCTGAACGGTGCATCTCAACGCCTGCGACCGAGCAACGCATGAGCAAACAAAAGCAACTGCTTAGCGTGGCCGCGCGTCTACCATCTAACTAACTGAGACTATCAAAAATGCCAGGCTGGATAATTCAAGGCGTCAGAGGTGAAGGAAAAAGCCTTTGTGCCGTCGGAAAAATTAAAGAATATATGCTTCGTGGCCGTCCTGTTGCCACTAACTTAGATTTGTTCGTAGATAAATTTTTGCCAGAAGATAATGCGACAATCAGTTATCGCTTACCAGATCACCCACGCCTCGAAGATTTCGAACTGTTGCCGCCTGCTTACGACCCGAAATATAAAAAAGAAGATATGAACGGCTTGCTCGTTCTTGATGAGCTTGGCACCTGGTTAAACGCTCGTAACTGGAATGCTAAAGACTGCCTAAAAATGTTGAACTGGCTTTTCCTAAGCCGCAAAGATCATTGGGATGTAATTCTGTTGGCTCAAGACTTTGAAATGATCGACGCCCAGGTACGCACAACACTTTGCGACTACTTGGTTCAATCCTCGCGTTCAGATCGTCAAAAAGTGCCGTATCTATCAGGCACTCTGAAGAAATTTGGCTTTAGCGGCAAAATGCCCCTGGTGCATCGTTACGCCGTCTACTACGGCATGACCACGGCCGTTGAACCTGAAGAAATGTGGTCTTTTACTGGGACCGACTTTTATGATGGTTATGACACCAACCAAAAGTTTCGCGATGGTATGGAAGCCCTAAACGGCACACTGGTTGATATGCGCGCCACTTATTCAAACATTCCAGCCAACTATTTAACCAAGCGCGTTTTTGTTGACCGCTTAAACGAGAAAATCACCCAATTAAAACAACTAACTAATCCCGAGGTTAACGACATGGCAAAAGGTAAGGGCGGCTCCAAGCAAGCTGATTTCATGAAAATAGGTTTCCTCGTTATTGCCCTGATTGGTTTTCTTGGCTGGCGTTTCTTAAGTGGTGGCTTAAATATGCCTAAAACTGAAAGCGTGATTCCGCAACCTGCCGTTGCTGCGCCTGTTGTGGCCACACCCGTTAAAACGGTTCAATCGGCGTCTGAAAGCGCGCCTGTCGAAACTAAATCGGCTGTTTATGTCGCACAGCAAACCAATGAATTCATTGAATATCTGTTGAAAACCTATCGGCCACGACTCTCAACCACGGCGTACTCTCCCGAATTGGGCATCATGGGCACCATACAGTTTTATGATAATTTTGAAGTGGTCGAGTCATACACCGTTAAAGAGCTGCATTCGCTAGGTGTGACGTTGCTCCGTAAGCCTTACGGTGTTGATCTTGTTTTCGCTGGTAAAAGCTTCATCGTTTCTTCCTGGAAATTGCCTCACGAATCAGACAATCAAGAGCCGCAAGCTGCACAACCAGCACCTGTTTCAGTGTCTCAAGCTGACACACAGCCTGCGGCTTCTAAAGGCAAGTTTTTTGATTAACAGTTGTTAATTCAATATATCGTGCATACAATAAAGCAATGGAAATTACTTTTGATGCCACTAAAGATGAAGCTAACTGCCTAAAACATGGCGTTTCTTTGTCTACGGCGGTAAAACTTGAATGGCAGTTATTGTTAACAACTGTCGATAATCGTAACGATTATGGTGAATGTCGAATGGTGGGATACGCGCCTATTAATGATCGCGTTTATTGCGTTGTTTATGTTGATCGTGACCAACAGCGCCGAATCATTAGTTTACGTAAAGCTAACAAGCGAGAGGTAAAAAGCTATGCAAACAAAATCAATTCGTGAATTTTATTTGCCAACTGATGAAGAAGACGCCGCAATCAATGCAGGTATTGCGGCAGACCCTGACACCTATGAATTAACCGCAGAGGAATTCGCCAGGTTAAAACCATTAGGAAGACCGCCCTTAGAAATCACTAAAGAGCGGATTACAATAAGACTATCAAGAGACGTGGTTGAATCTTTTCGATCAACTGGGGCAGGGTGGCAAACTCGCATAGATGCTGCGTTAAAAGATTGGCTAGAACACCACCCAACAATGCTTTAAGGTTTATCGTTACGAATCTTCTTCGGAACCGGTTTAGGCGCTTTAACGTGTTCCGGTATTTGATACCAACTACAAAGCGCCGTTTCAATTAGCACTGCTCGGCTTTCCGGTTGTCTTTCCATCCAATCCAATAGGTACGGTGGTAATCTTAAGCTTATTGCTTGTTTTCTATCGTCTTTCTTTGGCCTGGCCATTACGTGTCACTTCTTAAGTTTTTAGTGTTCAATTGAATTTTCATTTCTGCTCTCCATTTAAGATAGGTTATTGTATATACAATAACAATCGTTGTCAAGGAAAATGTATATACAAGTTGTGCCGGCTAATTAAACTAAAAAGGTGCTTTTGCTTGATAGTAGCGAAGCGGCCACGGGTAGCCAGTGAGCAAGCGCAGCGCGCCGAACGGTGTCACACGTGAGCCAGCAATTTTGCATTGTTCCAACTAGGTGCCGTTTGAAGATAAAGGTTTGCTGTACATGAATACGGACAGCTTGATGAAACCGGCAATATGCAAGACAGGCACTTCGTACACTATCAATAAAAAACCAACCTAGACTAATACGGACTAACGTAGACCTAGGAGAGCCGGAAGGCGTATCTTCAACACGGTTACTACGCCAGGTAGGGTTTTTAAACGATGCACTTCGTTTTGAAGGCTGCAAATCAGCTCATCCTTATCACGTTGACTCAACAACAGCTCAGGCCGCCACCGTTGCCGCTTGTAAATCAAACACCCACGACTAAACAACCAACCATCCCAGCCAGGGATTCCCACGTTTTTACGGTCCCACAACAACAAAAGGCGCTCGACATAAATCGGAGCGCCTTCGTTATCCCACATCAAAATCTGTTCAACCGTAACGCCAATCACCTCAGCCGCTACGGTTTCATTAATGCCAACTCTATGCCAGCGTATTTGATAGAAATTCGACTTCTTTTTTCGACCAGGTTTTTTTTCTAAACCAGGGAGTGTTTTTATTTCCGCGGTTGATTCCGTCATGTTTTTGGCTCCATTTGACTAAAACCAGACCTAACGCAATAACCAGGCCGACAACAATAACATTGCGCATAATGTATATTATGTTAAATTAATATATATTTTGTATGACATCTAGTTGGAGCGCCTTGTAAGTAGCTTTAATCTATAGTCTCAGTCCAGCGACAGCGTTCATTAACAATTTTAGCGGTGTTATTGTTGCCGATGCCTTTAGCAACTAATGCAACAACTCGGTCATCCACATCGTATCCTACATGCGCATCTATTGGGCTAGCCATTTTTCCTAATCCAAAAGCATCGAAAATTGTGGCAACATTAATGTTAATGTTGGTTACGTCTATGCATAGTCTGGAATCTAAATATTTATCTACAAAACCATTCGGTATTGCATAACTTAAAAGATCATTTGGATCACTAAACGCTATGATTGGAGTTTTCGCGAGCATTCGTTGTTGGTATTTTGCACCTTCCGGCTGGCAATACGCTGCTTTTTGACCGCTGACATCGGGTAATTTTCGGCCCATCTGCAGCATAGGCAGTTGATTTGACATCATATAGATGGGGATTTCCTTGTCTTTTAACGCCAATCTAAAGTCAACGTCACGCTGGTCTAGCAAAGAAGCAATGCGCTGCATTCCATCAATGGTGATACGGCTACCAAGACTATGGGAAATAAAAGCATATTGATCTTTGCGAATATTACTTGCCGCTGCATCATCATTAAACGAACAAGACTGCGTTACATCATTTGGCAAGCTATTCCAATCGCTTTTAGTCATCCAACAAAACGCTTGTGCAAATGAAACCAAAATATCTTCTCTACTTTCCCCTAAATAAATAATAGGGTCAGGTCCGGTGTCATTGGAAAACTTTTTCATTAGGTCATTCATTTCGGCCCTGCGAAATGAATATTCACCTGAATTGTCATAGGCTAAAACTTCTTTTTGCTTGGCGGTGATTGCAGACCAAGTCAACTCATAAAACAATAATTCCTTGCTTCTGTCTTTGCTTAACAAGCGATTAACTCGCAAATTGCCAAGATTTTTACTGGCATCCACACGACTGGTCAGCATGATGTTTTTATGCTGCGCTGACATAACCGGCAAATCCAGTTCTTTAGCGAGCTTTTCCAAGAATTGCGTTGAGTAACCTGGCAAATGATCGCCAACCCCATGAATCATGAGTACTTTCATCTTGCCTGTAGGGTTCGCAAGAAATGGCGTGAGCCCCCCAAAAGGCTTACCCCATACTTCACAAATCCTGGTGTCAACGGATTGCTGCTTTTCCAAAAACGCTTCAGCAAGGCCTTTGCCAAAACTTGAGCAGCCGCTAAGCCCTGTTGCAATGACAGTTATTAAAAGGATTTTAAAAACAGCCTTCATATTTAATAAGTCCTTGGTTTAATAGCTGTAATAAGTGCGTTAACTTCGTTTCTGTGAGACAGCTTAATATCAAAGAATCCAGCATTGCGTAACTGAGTTAATGAGACAGTTTCGCGCATAACATGATTTTCTGATTCATCACTAAATAAATGCACTATCCAGTGCTCCAATAAATCCAATCTGTTGATGTTGGTTAACACGTTGAAATAGCCACTCACTTCTTTTTGTACAAGACGAGTATGCTCAGGCACATTGTCAAGCGCATACCGATCGCCATTGATTAGAGCTCCACCTGGTTTGAGAACTCTGACGATTTCGTTAACCACTGCCTCACGATAATCAGCCAAAAAGTTGTGTAAGGTATAGGCCGACGCCACAATGTCGACGCTTGCTGTCGGCTGGTTTTTTAATGCTGTTAAAGCATCCTCACTTCTGAATGCAAGTTTTCCAGCATCAACCCAGTGCTGTAAATGGTTCTTAGCCTGATTCTGCATGACCGGTTCGTTGTCAACGCTCACAATATGAACGTTATCCTTGGCATTCAATAACGATAATGTAGTGATGCCTGTGCCTCCACCCAGCTCAACAATGGATAAAGTATTTTCCGATTCATGCTGATAATCACTCACCGCCAAACCAACCAAGCGGCTCATTTCTGTCGCTAACGGACAAATAAGATTGAGCATTTCATAGTCTTGACCTATAACGCCGGAAAATACGGCATCGTATTGTTCTTTATCAGTAATCATCTATGTACTTGTTGTTTGCGTTGATAAGCGGCTAACTGTTCTGGAGTAGCTTCTAATTGAAATTTATCTTTCCATTCACTATAAGGCATGCCGTAAACCATCTCCCTGGCTTGTTCATAATCCAAATTTACACCCTGTTCTACTGCTTCGGCGGCAAACCATTTAGCTAAACAGTTTCGGCAAAAATCGGCAAGAATCATAATATCTATATTTTGGACGTCTGGATGCTGTTGTAAATGTGCGAGCAAGCGCCTGAATGTAGCCGCTTCTAGTTCTGTTTGAATTTTTTTATCCACGGATAATCTCCTAAAATGGCGAGCATTCTACCAGAATCGACCTATAGGGCATGTACATTGCGAAGATAAGATTTTACAATACCAATAAGTTAACATTGCGTAACATTCCGCAAGGGTCATGAGAATTCATAGTTCATCTTTATCTTTACCTACCAATACAACCAATCGCCCTACTCCGAAAAATACTGTTGTTCAGGATATTGGTCTGGTTAGTAAAGCCGATTCACAAAATCAACCGCCTAACAAAACTCCCACCCCACCCAATGAAATAAAAAAAATATTGAGTTCTGTTGCTTTGCACGTCAATGAAGGTGCGTCTGAAGGGCTCGATACAAGGACATCAAAAGCGTTGTTGGCTTATCGAATGGAAGCTCTCTCCTCCATAAAAGAACAAGATTTGTCAGCTATTACTGGCATTGATGTTTACGCCTAACTATCTAAATTAACCAACTTTTTTATCATGAAACAACTTTTTGAATTCATCCCCATCCTGCTGTTTTTTATCGCTTTTAAGCTTTATGACTTTTATGTAGCCACTGCGGTTGTTATTGCTGCCACCGTGCTACAAGTTGCTTATGCATGGATTAAGTATCGTAAAGTCGAAACCATGCAATGGATTACTCTGGGCCTTATTTTAGTAATGGGTGGCGCTACGTTGTATTTACGGGATGAGCAATTTCTCAAATGGAAATTGTCGATTATTGAATGGTTGTTTGGGGTAGCATTTTTAGGCAGTCAATTCGTGGGTAAAACACCCTTTATTGAAAGAATGCTGTCTGCCAGTTTGACTCTGCCGGATGTTATATGGAAACGCCTAAATACACTTTGGGGATGTTTTTTTATCAGTGTTGGCTTTATCAATTTGTACGTTATGTACAACTACAACACTGAAGACTGGGTCACTTTTAAGACATTTGGTGTACCGGCATTGATGGTCATTTTTATAGTATTACAAATGGCTTTTTTATATAAATACATTCCCGATTCAGAGGAGTAAAGAATCGTGTTGTACGCAATTATCAGCGAAGATATTACAGATAGCTTGCAAAAAAGACTGTCTGCGCGCCCTGCGCATCTGCAAAGACTACAAGAATTACAAGATGCCGGTCGTTTAGTGCTGGCTGGACCACATCCTGCTATTGACAGTGACAACCCAGGCGAAGCCGGCTTTACTGGCAGCTTAGTGGTTGCAGAATTTGAAAGTTTGCAGGCGGCCCGACAATGGGCTGATGCAGATCCTTATGTTGCCGCCGGTGTTTATGCCGCGGTAACTGTTAAACCCTTTAAAAAGGTATTTCCTTAAATGTCATCCGAATCGATTAAACAATTGTTAACTACTGCGTTTAAACCCGCAGTTCTTGAAATCATTGATAACAGTGCGGCACACGCCGGACATGCTGGCGCTCGTAGTGGCGGCGGTCATTATCATGTCACTATCGTGGCTGAAGCGTTTGAAGGTAAATCCATGGTGCAACGTCATCAATTGATTTATAACGCGCTTGGCGACATGATGAAACAACAAATTCATGCTTTAGGCATTAATGCTCTCTCACCCACAGAAGAAACTCAAGGAACTAGTAAATGAAAAAACAGTTTATACCTCTATTAATCGTTGGTTCTGCACTTATTGCCGGTTGTAATCAACAATCATCTACCGATACCAGCAGTGTTAGCGCACCGGCTGCAACTGTAGATAAGGCTGATGCGGTTGCCTCGGTAAATGGCAAATATATTGCTAAATCAACTCTTGAGCAGTTAGAGAGTGAAATTTCACAGCGTAGCCAAGGTCAAACCTTTCCAAAAGAAAAATTAATTGAAGAATTGATTCAACGTGAATTACTTGTTCAAGAAGGTTTGAAGAAGCAATTGGATAAATCTCCAGAAGTGCTTGCCCGTATTGAAGATGTTAAAAGATCTTTGGTATCTCAAGCGGCTCTGCAAGATTACTTAAAAACTAACCCTGTAACTGATGCTGACATCAAAGCCGAGTATGACACCAAAGTTGCCGCTGAAAATGGCACCGAATTCAAAGCCCGTCATATTCTTGTTAAAACAGAAGCAGAAGCCAAAAAAATCATCGCAGAGCTGGATAAAGGCGCTGATTTTGCCAAATTAGCAAACAAGAATTCACTGGATGCTAAAGAATCTCAAAATGGTGGCGACTTAGGCTGGTTTGTTGCCAGCCAAATGGTTGCGCCATTCTCAGAAGCGGTTGCTAAGTTAGAAAAAGGCAAATACACCAAAGAACCAGTACAAACGCAATTCGGTTGGCACATCATCTTAAGAGAAGACTCGCGCGCCCTGACACCACCTCCACTGGAAGCGGTTAAAGAGCAATTACAACCGTATCTGCAACGTCAAAAAGTACAAACTTTCATAGAAGGCTTGCGTAAACAAGCTCAAGTTGAAGTTTTAGTGCCTTTGACTGAAGAAAAACCCAAAGCAGATGCTGCGGCAGCAACTCCAGCAGAAGCAACGGCACCTGCCGCGGCTGAACAAGCCGCCCCGGCAGCCGCCGAACCAGCCAAAACTGAAGAAGCAGGCAAAGCACCAGAACCTGCTGCTGAAAAACCAGCAGCTGAACCTGCAAAAGAAGTACCTGCTGAACCGAAAAAATAAGCGGACTTCGTAGTAAAACAAAAGGGCGGTTTATCCGCCCTTTTTTATGCCAATTTTTCCAGGTATTGCACCATCAACTGCACACTACGATTGCCCCTGAACTCATTGATGTCCAAGCGATAAGCCGCACGAATCTGCCTTAACCCCAACCAGTTTTCCGGTTGATCCACATAAAAAGCAATCGCGTCAATAACTAGATTGCCGGCAGGCTTTCTAAGCACTAATTTAAGATGCCTCTGTCCGACAATACGCGACTGGATCACATCGAATATCCCATCAAATACCGGCTCAGGAAATTCTTGCCCCCAGGTTGCGGCATTTTGCAGTAACTCGGCAAATTCCAATGACAATTCTGCTTCCGTCAATTCACCATCGGAATAGATTTTCTGTTCCAAATCAACATCAGCCAGCTTTAATTTCACAACTTCATCAAATGCCAACGCAAATGCGGGATAGTCATGCATTTTTAAACTCATACCGGCTGCCATTGCATGGCCGCCAAATTTGCTCAATAGTTTGGGATGAGCCGCCGCGACATCGCTTAATACATCACGAATATGCACACCGGGAATGGACCGTGCAGACCCTTTAATTTCATCCTTACCCGCTGGCGCAAAAGCAATCACGGGCCGATGCACACGATCTTTAATACGTGACGCTAAAATGCCGATGACGCCTTGATGCCAATTTGCATCGTAAAGACAAACGCCAGCAGGAAGATGTTGCTCATTAAGCACGTTCATATCGGCTAATAACGCCATCGCTTCACGGCTCATTTGCCCTTCAACTTCGCGACGATCATTATTTAATTCATCCAACTGCACCGCTATATCCTTTGCCAAACCAGGATCATCAGTTAACAAACACTGTATACCCAATGCCATGTCATCCATACGGCCGGCGGCATTCAGTCGTGGACCCAAGGCAAAGCCCAAGTCCGATGCGACAATTGTCTGTGGATTTCTGCCAGACACTTCGATAAGCGCATTCAATCCCGGATGCCCACGCCCGGAGCGAATACGCTGCAAGCCTTGATAAACCAAAACGCGGTTGACCGAGTCCAACGCCACCACATCAGCCACTGTGCCTAAAGCCACATAATCCAGTAACTGCGCCAAATTGGGTTCAGGCATTTGTTTTTGCTCAAACCAGCCCTGCTCCCGTAACCGACTTCTTAACGCCATCAAGACATAAAACATCACTCCAACCCCAGCCAAAGCGCCTGATGGAAACTTATCATCCGGCAGATTAGGATTTACGATGGCATCGGCGGCCGGCAACTCAGATCCCGGTAAATGATGATCGGTAATCAGCACCTTAATCCCCAAGTCCTTAGCGACTTTAACCCCGTCAATACTGGAAATGCCATTATCAACGGTTATAAGTACATCCGGATTTTGCTGTTTGACTAACGCGACGATTTCCGGCGTTAAGCCATAACCGTACTCAAATCGATTAGGCACGACAAAATTCACCTGCCCTGCCCCCAACAATTGCAAGCCTTTGACAGCCACCGCGCAACTGGTCGCCCCATCGGCATCAAAGTCCGCCACGATAGAAATTTTTTGCCGGGTTTTAATGGCAGTCAGTAAATGTCCTACCATTACATCCATTCCAGAAAGCAACCAAGGTGACGGCAGTTTTGCAAGCGTTCTATCGAGTTCAGCTGCTGAAGTGACACCTCGGGCCAGAAAAATACGTTCTAGTAGTGGCGAAACGTCGCTTAACTGAATTCGCGTTTTGGGGATAGGACGGGTAACAATAAGTTTTTTTACGCCTTGATAAACCATAACTTGCTCAATAAAAAAGCTGAATTGATCAGCTTGGTGTGACTAATTAAATGTTCAGTACGCTCACGATTCACAGGCTCACCACGAACGGGCTAGGTTTTTCTAGGTTCTTTAGTATCAAAAACACAAATTTGACATTTTAATAACCTGCGCAAAAATAGTGAGTAGTTTATTTAAGGAAACCGCCATGACTAAAAAAAGTTATTTAGACGAACCGGCTGAAAACGCTGTCGAAGCCATTTTGATAAACATTGATCGCGATGTTGAACGCGGAGAAGACATCGTCATGTTTGGCTTTTGCGTGGTCATGCTGTCGTCCACATTCGCTCCGATAGCACCGCCAAGCGTTGTCTTACCGATGGTCGCGTTAACCTTTGCGCTTTCCTCCAGTCTGGCTCGGATCAATTACCATGCGATGGAAAGGAAACTCTACGAGGCGATGGCATTAATTGAGGACCACGAAAAAGTCATGCTACGACCTATTGCCACCGTTTTTAATGATAACCCCATGCATTCGCTGACGATTTCATTTAATCCATTCAAAAATCTAAAGCGAACCTTAAAAAGCATCGTTGGCGGGCTGTTGATTAATCCGCTGTGGATGCCCATTTTTTATGTCATGGGCATGCAGATTATTGAAGAAAAAAACTTGGGACTTCTTAACCAAGCCATTATCGGCGTTGAGCAAAAGCTGCTTAACCGTTCGCACTGAGCCTGTCGAAGTGCTTAGTAATTCAAACTTACTCTGACAACGCTATTTTTTTAATAGTTTCAACCCAATCATCGCCGCTATTTAAACTCTCAACGAGTTGAATTTTTTCACCTCCATATTTATGAAAAATTTCCTGATATTCAGTACCGATTTCATAAACCGTTTCCAAACAATCTGCAGTAAATGCCGGCGATAAAACCAACAAGTTTTTAGCACCTTTTTTAGCCAATTCTTCAATGACCTTATCACTGAATGGCATTAACCATTTATTATCTAAGCGACTTTGAAAGCTCAAGGTATATTTACTTTCAGGAATATTAAGTTTTTCAACGACTGCTTTGGTGGTTTGGTAACAGGCGGCTTTATAACAATAATAATTTTCTTCAGTTAACTCATCTTCGCAATGATGATCTTTGCATAAATAACCATCGTTATAGACCTTATCAACTTGTCTCTCAGGCAGTCCGTGATAACTAAAAATAATATGATCGTATTGATTAAAATCGTATTTTCCAGCTCTATTTACGATGCAATTAATAAAGTCTTCATTATCGTAATACTGAGAAATAATTTTTAATTCAGGTATTACCCACCATTGACTAACAATCTCCATAAACCGCTGCAAAGCGCTACCGGTGCTGCTTGAGGCATATTGCGGGAATAACGGAAACACAATTATCTTGTGATACCCCTCTTTTTTCATACGCTCCAGCACAGAGTCCATGCTCGGGCTTTTATAGCGCATCGCCATTTCAACTTTAATATCATCGCCAACGGCTTGTTGTAATTTATTTTGCAAATCAACCGTGTGCTTTAACAATGGCGAACCTGATTCTTTATCCCAAATTGCTTTATAAAGCTTTGAAGAACTGCCAGAGCGAAACGGCACGATGA
>Ga0208752_100111_pt1 | contig 25741 bp, 7 predicted proteins | sample LakWasMet27_LOW6_2_FD_183871 | JGI IMG/M metagenome (GOLD analysis project Ga0208752, IMG submission 183871) | Freshwater sediment methanotrophic microbial communities from Lake Washington under simulated oxygen tension - Sediment Metagenome... | ecosystem: Environmental > Aquatic > Freshwater >... | reverse complement strand
AGGTCTATCAAACGGCTAGAGGCGGCGGGGCAAAGATTGTCGATAAATTTAATGGTACGGGGGAGACATCAGGCCCCGCGCCGCAAAACGGGGACAGCGCCATTCAGCTGGAGTGTGAACAGGGCTCTATCTTAAATTAAGGTATTTTTTGTCTGGACAATGGGGTCCACTTTATTTCTTCATACGGCGTGAACCATAAAAAGGGTGACGCGTGTACTCTTCATCGAGCAAGCGCAATAATACGAGTTCGTCCTTATCCGTTTCTTTCAGCAAGCGCTTTTTTTGCTCATAAATGACTGAACGCGTGACTTTGAGAAGCTTGCATTGCGTTGATAACGCAACAGAATCATGCGGCCCTATCCAGCTCTGGCGTTCGTTTAAAGGCTGATCCCGGACTTTTTTTCAGCCAATCCAACTCCATATTCAACTGTCCTATCTTGGCGTATAGCCGGTCCGGGTCACTTTGGGCATCAACCGGTTTTGGCCCTCGCTTGCCTTCAAACAGGCTGCCCGCATTCGCCAACAACTCTTTTTTCCATTGACTCACCTGGTTCGGGTGGACGCCATGTTCTTGAGCAATTTCATTGATAGTCTTCAATCCTTTGACGGCTTCCAAAGCAACCTTGGCTTTTTGCGCTCCGGTAAAAATCTTCCGTTTCTTTTCACTCATTTTCGGTCTCTAATTTAGCTCAGAGCGTAGCTTAAACTACTGTCCGGATTTCGGGGGCCACTATACCATTCCCCAAAATTGAGGTTGGTGGTAATGATCAGGGATGTTTTTTCGTATAGATGGCTAATGAGGTGGAAGAGTAAAGCCCCTCCGGATTCTGGGAATGGTAAGTAGTCCAATTCATCCAAAGTAAGCGACCAGCAGCTCCACATCCTCAGTCGTTTCTGGTTATGATTTAATCCAGGTCGCCGAAAGGTAGCAGTTCATCGATGCGACTGTTGGGCCAGGTGGGGAGTTTTTCCAGGGTGTCTTTTAGCCAAGCTGCGGGATCGAGACCGTTAAGCTTGGCGGTGCCGAGCAAGGTTTGTATGACCGCCGCACGTTGGCCCGCGCTGGTTCGTTATGCCGAAACCGGTCATCTACCCATCGACAACAACCTCGTCGAAAACTGCATCCGGCCGATTGCACTGGGCATAAAGAACTGGCTGTTTACCGGTTCAGAACGTGCCGGGCAACGTGCCGCTGCCATTCAATCCTTATTAGGCACGGCCAAGCTCAATGGTCTAAACCCTATGACCTGGCTAAAGGAGACGTTGGAAAAACTACCGGTCTGGCCCAACAGCCGCATTGATGAATTGCTGCCATTGACACCGGAGCAGATCGACACCATTAAACACACTTTGCCTGCAAGGGCACAGTGGTAGGGACGCGCGCTTACTGTTTACGAGGGAGATGGGCTTCTTGTTCAAGCCAAGCTTCTAGCTGCTGATGAAATAAGCCCAGCTTTGGATGGGGTTAATTTTGACGCTGATAAACAGGCTCTTCAATCGTTTTGAGATGTTTACGGATGGTGGGGCGGGACAGATTGAAGGTACTCGCCAGAGACGTGATGGTCTCATGGTCGACATGAAAACGCCGTCTGATTTCGGCAATAACGTCCATTGCTAACACTCCAGGATTCTCCGGTAAAAAACCGGACATTAAATAACCTGAGGTGGAAACTTTTCAACGCTCTTTTCCCCAGGACCCTGGAAAGTTTTGCACGCTTTTTACCACCCGCTGGAATTTGAGCGGGAATTCTATAAGAAGACTGCTTAAGAAAGTGTCCTATTTTAGTTGACCATTACAGTTTGGCGATTCCTGTTTAGCAAGGGCGAATGCTCTATTTAGGCTCATTAATTGGTTTCAGAAAAAAGCTGATTCAGAAGGTCACCAAGCCTGCTCGAAGTGCGCCTGTAGGGACTCAGGATGAATGATACCTGCGAAGCTGAGCCCGCAGGAAGACCGTACTTCAAAGAAGTCGCTAATGTACCCGAAGGACCAACATCAATATATCTATAAGGCCCGCTTTTCTCCAAATAGATTATCGAATCCTGCAAACGCAAAATATTTCTCATAGAATTCCAAAGCACGCCCTCATTAATACAACTCAGCTCTTCAGCCTTTGCACAGCATACTACCGGTATAGATGGCTTTCTATTTCCAAAGAATTCATAGAGACCAAGATAACCGTTTTTTGCAGCATCCATCCAATGTGAGTGGTAGGCATGCTCGACGCCCATGACTTGATACGTAATACGCCGACGCTTTAAATCTTCCTCAACATTCCCTAGGTTTTCCGTCGGCAAAGAGATCACGAAACTAGCATCGTAATTAACGCTGGCAATTTCTGATTGAGCGCGCAACACCGAGCTTTCCTCGTACACGTCCACTCTCTCCAAAATGGCAATCATATAGCCTGTTCTACAAGTTGCCTTAACTATTTTTCCCTGCTCATAGATATAACGAAATCCATCCTCTTCTGATATACACTCCGCTTGCACACTGGCGGCGAACATGCCCATACTGGATCCCAATACACAATCAGGAGTTACGCCATAATCAATTAGAGTTCTAGTTAAGGCCCGCTCCATCATATATATTGACAGACCGGACAAAATGACGTCATTGAACACATCGCTAACACCTTTGTCGGAATCGAAGATAACATCTCTTAGCGATAAGCCTACAACACCAGCCGCCGTTTCGTCCAACGTATCTACATGTGTTTTAAATCGGGTATTCTCCAAATAAAGATCCGCACCCATTTGATAATACTGCGACCCTTGGCCTGAATACATAAAAACGATTGGTTTACGTGACAAAATACTCTCCTTTCAACGATTAGATAACCCTCCAAAAACGAATAAAAATCTCCGTGGAACTCATTCGTATGATATTTTGCGTCTCCGCTCACCCTTGACCTCAAAAGCATATTCTTTGATTTGGCGTACCTTGAACAATAGGCGGCCGCTTGTGCTAGATAACCCCTTTCTCAAGAACCAACTTGGGCTGATCTTATTTGAATTTTAAACTATATTTTGATCGGTTATGCTTTCTTCTACCGTTACTCATGGACACCTCTATTTGCAACCCTTTAGAAGCATCCTGATTTATTTAACCATTTCACTGTAAGCTTTAGGCATCATATGAATGCCTTCTGCTGCCTGCAAAATAAAGTTAGCAACTGGTTTTATTTCCTGATTAGGTAACAGGCGTAAATCATACTTCTGAGCAATAGTTGCCAAAATAAGCCGCGCTTCAAGATAAAAAAATTGCTCACCAATACAACGGCGTGGGCCAGCGCTAAAAGGCAAAAAGGCGAATTTCTCTTGCCCCATTATTCCTTCAGGGGAAAAACGATCTGGGTCAAATTTATTTGGATCGATCCAATAGTCAGGATTACGCTGGATTCCATAGGTATTAATTACTATTTTGCGCCCTTTTGGGATTGGATAACCATCAATTTCATCATCATCCAAGGCCTCACGAGAATAACTCCAGGCAACCGGATAGAGGCGCATCGTTTCTTGAAGAATTTGTAAAGTGTACGGTAGCTGTGGGAGGTCATCAATGGTAGGTGGGCGACCGTTTAATGTATTTTTTAATTCGCTCCGTAGTCTCGTCAAAACTTCTGGATGTTGCGACAACAGGTACCAAGCCCAAGCCAATGTTTGTCCAGTCGTTTCATGGCCCGCAAAAACAATACCTTGAATTTCATTGATAAGTTGCTCCATAGATAAACAGGAACCATTTTCTTCATCATGGGCTGCAAGCAACATATCGAGGAAATCATGTTCTGGCGTTTCTTGATGCTGTCGTTGTTCTATAATTTCACGAATGCGTCCACAGAGCGTATTAACGGCTGCCTCAAAGACACGGTTTTGTCTGGTTGGTACCCACAATGGTGCTGATAACGGATTTAACGCACGATAAATCACATGACGGGAAGCAACTCCAAAGGCCTCGCGCATCTTTTGTTCACCTTGACTCATATCAACATTAAACAGTGCCCGGCCAATAATTTGCATTGATAGATCCATCATACTGCTCTCGATCTCAATCGACACATCGGGATTTTCTGTCATGCGAGCCAGATGTGCTCCTGTTTCGCGAACAATCATCTCGCCAAATTGAGCTATCTGCCGCCGGTGAAAAGCGGGTTGCATCATACGCCGCAAACGTAACCATTCAGGCAGCTCACTAGTAAAAAGATTTACACCGACCCAAGATTGAACAACATTTCTAAACCGTTTGTCACGTATATATTTTCGGCTTCTTCTTTGCAGAACCTGTTGTGCATAGGCTGGGCTGCTCAGAAAAACAACTTTAAAATGAGCCATACGTGTTTCTACAATAGAGCTGTCGTTGAGAGCGATCTCCTGTAGAAAAGAAAGTGTATCATTTCTAAATTTACCTAAATCCCCCAAAACTAATTCTCGTGATTTACTATGAGGTATTACCTTAGTCTTTGCTATATTTATAGTTGTCATTCTTGTCCTTACTTGGGTTTATATATTTCACATTACTAATAACCCGTCCAATATCTTCGTAGCAATAACGCCCAAAAAAATCAAATTGCCGAATTGCAAACAGGTATTGAACAAGCGCCCGATTTTTTCCAAAGCCGCTGGCCTTTCTCCAGCCACACAAATGATCGATCCATGACCCAGCGTTGCAGAATAACAGCAACGGCATAAAGCTCATTACATCCGGCAATTTGCACTAAAGCGCCAAGCAAATCTCTTTACAGTCTCGGCAAAAAGTTTTCCTGTATAATCGCCATCCATACGCTTTAGTGCATACGCGGCCCCTTCTAAGCATCTACGATGCAGAAACTCGTCCCAGTATTGCACTCCTATTTGGTACAGGCCCCAGCAACCTGATTTTTAACATTCTCACTAACAGACAAGTTACGCCTTCTGATTTCTCACTCCACAACAAAAAATAATGAGGCACGCCGTGCTCCATTTCGGAAAATCACTCAGCAGCATGTGCCACTGACAGCTCCCCTTCACAAATAAAGAATGGCACAGAAGACCTCATATAGACCCACTGTGTGAAACCATGTTTTCTTACGGGCATTTTCCAGAAGCTCTCTAACCGGGTTCAAATCTTCGCGACGGGTGTCGCTGAGGTAAGCTTTTCTCAGACCTCTAATTATCAATCGTTTTCAGCAGACACCGAACAGGTTTATTAAAGTTGTTTAAACTGCTCGGCAAAGCCATCGGACCGAAAGGTGTAACGTTTTATATCATTCAATGTCAACTTCACATCAGGACGGAAAAATTCGGCAGTAACCTTTGAGTACTTGCTAGGTGCCCTAACCCGATACGGCAGTTTTTTGTTAACTTTTGATAACAAACTCATGATAAAACCGCCTATTATATGCTGCGTTGGTAAAGTTATATCCAAAGCCTTTATCACTTCCATAGATTCTTCATGCATTGCATGAGGGCCTTCCAAACGATACTGAAAAGGCACTAAAGAGCCGACAAACAACTTCACAAAGATTGATGGTTTAAACATATATTTTTTCACGTCCGGCAAACATCCAATTAATTCAGCAAACGATTCCATATATCGCTTCCATTCGACAACCGAATTATAGTTCGGGCTCCTACACAACATTTTTGCATAGAATTTTTTATCCTCTTCTATTCTCTGATGAATATCTTTTGGTAAAGATAATTTTTCGGACAAAAGCAATGAAAAGTATCGGGCCGTTATCTCCGAGCAAGCTGGAACTCCGCCAGTCACAGGACGGCACCAGCCAATAAAGGCGCAATGTACAAGTGAAGGTGGCATAGCATTCATAAACATATTCCGCACATTACCATCCTCTAGCTCAAATCCATCAAAAAAGCTGAAATCATCCTGAAAACCTGTACACATCACTATCGTGTCGATTTCATAGCTCTCTCCATCATTGAAAATAACAGAGTTTTCACCAATTGATTGGATACCCGAAGCATTTACCTTTATTTTCCCGTTAACTATGTACGGCACAAAAGAAACATTTTTTGTAAAGAAGCGACCGCCTTTGGATAAATAATTCCAAGACTTAATAAGTTTAATACACTCGGAATCACCATCGGTATCCAGATCCACCATGTTTCTTTCAGCATCCTGTAAAAAGGAATCTTTTTCAGGACGTTCAGAACGGAACAGCTCTCTTTTGGCGAATAACCAATAAATTAGCAACATAAAATAGGACAGCAGACTATCATTTTTATTGTAGTAAAAGTGAGAAAGTCTTGTTGTCCAGCTATCGGACGATGAGTCCGCCAAATTTCTTGGCAACAGCATAGGATACGATCGAATACCCAATATACAACTATCGGCTGAAACAGCTATTTCTCTAGTAATATCAGCTGAACTTTCTCCCATACCAACACACAGCACCTTTCTTCCTTTAGCGATAGTGTTGTCTTTGTATTGCGAGCTATGTATCACCTCACCTTTAAATATATCAAGACCTTGAATATCAGGAAACTTGGATATTTGATTAGAACCCTTACAAATGGCAATCGCGTCAAACGTCCTTACTGACTCCACCCCATCATGACTGCTTGTAAATACACGATAGCCTGATTTACCGTTATCAATTGCCTGAATCTTTACTACATGGCAACGATAATTAATATACTCATTCAAGTGGAACTTGTTAGCATATTCCTTTAAATAATCAATGTACTCAGAATGATGCCAGTGCCGCCTATGTCCACTGGGAGCAAAATCGGAAAACGCCATAAAATAGTTTGATATGGTAAGAACAACATTGTCATAAACACTATTAACTTCGCTATTTCCCTTAACATCTTGATAATAAAAAGCTCCTCCTAAATCGTCGTTTCTTTCATAACATGTTGGATTATGCCCTTCATCCAATAGCTGCTTGATTGTGGTCAGCCCTGAAACACCGGCGCCAATAACACAGACTGTTTTTCCTGTCATTTTGTTTTCCTCATTTTTCATAATTCCAAACCCTATTTTGATTTACATAAATACCCAATAGTGGGTTACAACCTATATGCTTAACGGCACAATTTTTTAGCTACCGTTAAGCCGCTTCACCATGTTATTTTTTAAGGTAGGCGCCTAACACCTTTTTCATATACGCCAGAAGATCGGCCTCATTCTGATACGCCTCCATAAAAAGATGCCCACCGGAGAAACGCTGAAAGTCAAACTGCCCCTGAGTCAACTCTCTCCAAGACCGAATTTCATCTGCATGAACCAATTCGTCTTCATCACCATGCAATGCTGATATAGATATAGATAATGGCTTAATATGGCTCTGATCAAAGCTTTCGATCATATACAGTTGGGCAACTGCCGAGTGAAGTTGAGCGTAAATCATTTCCCGGGATGCAATTACATTACCCGTCTGAATATTTAGCATTTCGTACACATCAATGACTTTTTTAATATAATCTCCGCTGCTGGGAAGCGTAATATTATCCAAAGAAGGCAAGCTACTTAAACCCAAAGACAAACTTGTCTGTTTTACTTTTTTCAGGACGGGGTTTTCACCTAGACAGGGTGCTGTATATGCCGCGGCAAACAAATGGCATGGTAGAGGCTTACCATGGCGCTGCAAATATAGGCTCCATACGTAACCTATAAACGCTCCAGCACTATGACCAAAAATAGCGTAGGGTATTTGCAAATCATCGCCTATCACCTGCGTTAAACACTCAGCCAATTCAAATGCCGATTGAATAGGGCGTTCGCTAAGACGCTCCCCACGCCCTGGTAACTCGACAGGACAAACATCAACCGATTCAGGCAACATCTTGCTCCAATGCCGAAACATGGAGGCCGACAAATAACCATAAGGAAAACAATAAAGTCTAAATTGTGCGCCAGGCTTACGGCTACCTAACAACCAAGCCTGTGAATCCATGCTATGGGGCGATAGATTGAGTAGTGGCCCATAGGTTTCGGTTTTATCGTCGATTGGTATGTATGCTGCCTCATTGCTTACCCCATGCTGTAATTGCGAAAAACTTTCAATCTTCTCAATCAAAGCCCTCACCGTGATAATGAACAGATTGTTAACAGGCAATTCGAAGCTATCAAGCACTTTCTGAAGACTCATAATCATCAACGAGTCCATACCAAGTTCCAACAACTTTGCATTAGCATCAATTTCATCAACCTGACACTCCAACTGATTAGCAATCACCTGAAGTATCGTTGCTGAGTTTAATTCCTTGGGAAGGAATTCGGCTGTTGACCCTTGCTCACTGTGTGCCAAGCGTTGAAGTCTGGCACGACCGCAAACAATAAGAGGTTCTCCGCTAGCGCCTGTAAGCCGCCAGGATTGGCTGAAGCTTGCGCCGCCGTCGACCACTTCAATTATTTGGTTATGAAGCAAAATATCATTATTTCCATCCAGTGTTTTCCTGATACTCACATTTTCTAAATGGGTTGTCATATACGGAAATTTTGACTCGGCCCCTATCATCACCAACCCCGGCTGAAGAACAGCGTCAAGGAACCCCGGATGCCCCCCAAGCCTATAGGAACTTTCATCCGCACTGACGGCCAATTTGGACTCGCTAACTTCATTAGACAGTTTTGAGCTTCGTATAGCCCGAATATAACCGTTGGCGGGAAAGCCCATTTTCATATAACGTCTATAAAACTCAGTCTCGTCAAGTACTTCGATAGCATCGCAGGATGATATTCCCGCTATTAAAATCTCCTGTGCATCAGTCGAAAGTTGATAACGTATAATCGCATCGGCAGACTCCAACCATTGCTCATCATCCCCGGCATATCGATAATAAAAATTCACACAAAAATCATCTTCCAACTTTTTTATGCTGACCCGTATCTGTGTCTCGGCTTTTGGGGGGATAAGTAACGGAGACAAAAATCGAATTTGCTTAATGTAAAGGCCATCAGCATGAAAATTATCAACGAATAATTTGTATAGGATTTCGATATAAAATCCAACATGGAAATTTCCTGTTTCTCTGACTCCCGGCAGTTCTGATCTCACCGACAAAACAGCCCTTAAGATTGTTGCCGTCGACTCTTCAACACTATAATTAAGAAACGGCCTTTTTTCCTTAGCCTTCAGCGCATCCGCTTGTTTTTTATTAAACCAACAATGTCTTAAATTAAATTTAGCGATTGGATAAGTTTCCAGTAAATCCGCTTTGCTGGCGACCAACTCATGAGGGGGATTTTTTAACACAACATGACCATTAACTCCGCCAAATCCAAAAGAACTGACGCCGGCAATACGCTCACGATTATTCCAGGAAAGCGTTGTTTCGGGTAAGGTAAACAGGCTTTGATCTAATTTCAGCAGCGGATTAACCTCCTGCAAATGATTATTTGGAGGAATTTGTCCCTTATACAGACACAACGATGCTTTAATTAAACTAGCTATTCCCGCCGCCGGTTCAAGGTGCCCGATATTGGTCTTAAGGCAACCCAGCACACAGGGTTGAGAATGCACTTCATGCTTTCTCTCTAACGCATTGGATAAGGCTTCAATTTCAACGGGATCTCCCAGATACGTACCGGTTCCATGGGTTTCAATATATTGTGCTCTACTTGGCGACAACTCAGCCTGTGCAAACGCTCGGCGAATTACATTCTCCTGCGCCATTCCGTTAGGGGCAGTCAGACCGTTGCTTCTACCATCCTGATTAATAGCACTACCGACAATAACAGAATAAATTCGACTCTCCTGTCTTTCAGCATCGCTAAGCCGCTGTAGGACGAGCACCCCCACGCCCTCCCCAGGTACATAACCATCGGCACCTGAATCAAAGGTCTTGCACCTTCCGCTTGCAGATAACATTCTGGCATCCTGCAGCAAACGAGTGGCAAAGGGATCGAGATTCAAACTCACACCTGCTACAATCGCATAATCAATTGCACCACTACGTAGGTATTGCAGCGCAATATCTACCCCCGCCAAACCCGAGGAGCACGCCGTATCCAATAACATACTCGGGCCATTTAGATCATAAAAATAGGAAATACGGTTTGCGGAAATCGAACCGGCATTGCCGGTGGCTATAAGTAATGCATTGTCTTTATTGTAATCCGTTGCATAACGCATATACATACTGGCATAGCGGGCAACAAATACACCAGTATTAGCAAAATCCGGCTTATCCCTGATACCCGCATCCAATAAAGCCTGATGAACATTAAGCATCAGCAGACGCTGTTGAGGATCCATGCAATTCGCCTCCCGCGGTGAAATCCCAAACATCCCAGGGTCAAACAAGGAGATATCGTCTAAGTATCCCCCATATATCTGCCGAGCCTCTTCCTTGGATATTTGATTTTCAATACCCAACAGGGCTAATCTGGACTCTGGATAATGGCCCACCGCATCAAACCCGGTACATAACTGTTTCCAAAAGCATTTTAAGTCAGGTGCATGAGGAAATTGACAGGACATTCCCACCACGGCTACTTGTGCATTACCGCCAACTGTTGCAATAAATTCCCGTTGAGTTAATTTCTGCTGCAGCTTGTTGATGGTTGTTAGTGCTTCAAGTAATAAGCTCTCGTCACTCATGCAATTCTCCAATATATAACGGGCATAGATCTGGTTCCTTTTTCCAACATCAACATGCAAGTCGCAGTAAACACACGCATCTAAACAGAATCACTCAACAAAGCTTCTGCGGAGCCAATCGCCGCCCTCAACTGACTGCGGATATTTTCATTGCTTTCCCCAGTTTCTCCCTGAGCCTTTTCCCCGCTGGAGCCTACTTCCGCCAACTGTTCCAGCAGATAAGCTACCAGAACCGTAGGTGTGGGATAACGAAATACAATGGAGGGCGATACTTCCAATGCCAACTCTTCTGACAGCTCAGTAAAAAAACTCACCGAATTAATCGAATCCAAGCCCAGTTCATTAAAACTGCAAGAGGTATCAATATACTCACTACCCAACAATTGAGAGAGCTTTGTACGGATATGTTTATTTAAACTTTCCTCATCAAGATTCTCCAGGCGTTGTCGTGGACTCACTGGCGAACCAAACTGCAAGCTAACCGGCACCGAGCGACGCTTATCCATTTCCTCAACATAATCACTGAAGAAAGGTAATTTACGGATGCCTGGATTAACTATGGAATATTTCTGCCATTCCACATTAAAAACAATGCATTGACTGGTACCACAGGACAATATGTTTTCAAGTAACTGAACAGCCAGCGAAGATGGCAACATATACATTCCCATCGCGTTAAAAAATGCACTGTGGTCATATTCCAAAGCCATTCCAACCTCCTGCCAGTCAGTCCATTGAATTAGCTGAACCGGCATGCCCTGCCGACGGCGCCATTGCGCGACCCCATCAAGTGCTGCGTTCGCGCTGGCATAGGCGCTTAGCCCATTGCCTTGCATACCTTCCACAGAGGAAATGGATGAAAACAAACAGAAATACCGAATGGGGTCTTGCAGTGTCAGCCGTTGCAGCGTAATGGCACCGTCAAGTTTAGGTCTAAGAACATCCCTAAACTTTTCTTCGGTCATTTTATTGAGAGGAATCGCGTCAGTAGTTATTCCCGCCAAATGAAACACACCCGTGATCGGATATTGAAGCTCTTCCCGCACCCCACGGATGCATTCCTGCACTGCATCCGCATTTGTCATATCCACCTGAAAGTAATGTATCGAAGCGCCTTGCCGGGTGATATCCTCGATCAAGCTATCGATCGTGACCGAATCATCAGCGTTAATACCCAATTTCGCCGAGCGAGGTTTGCGCCCCAAAAGAATTAGTTCCTTTACTCCCGAGACAACCAGCCACTTCACCAAAACTTGCCCCACGCCCCCAAATGCACCTGTTACTAACATGCAACCACGTGTATCAAACGTTTTTTCGTTTTCTGTCATTGTTCCTTGCATCGGCACCTGATAATGCAGACGCTGTACTTGGCGATCGCCATTGATAAACCGGATGCGGGTCTCGCCTTGATTCTGGTTGAGCTCGCGCCAAATATCGCGATGACCAGCGTCGTTCCAAACATCAAGGTCGATAATGCGACACGACAATTCTGGATATTCAACACGTATAAAACTAAAATATTTTGATAAGGTTTCCTGCAAGGAATCGCTATCACCATTAGGCATATCGTTTATCATCGCTACGTTAACCTGTTTACCCGGCAGAACTTGAATCATCGCCTGCAAAATTCTATGTAGCTTGCTTAAATGCCAGTCAATACATTGCGTCAAGCGGCTATCAATAAGTAACTCAGGTGCAGTAGCCGGTTGTAAAATCACAACCGAGTGTAAGTCTTCCTGATCCAATACTGATATTAGTGACTCTATGTCAAAATCCACATCCAGAATAAAGTCAGTCTCGCATTGAGGTTTCTCGCCCTTTTTAATCCAGCACTTGAGTATTCGAATATCACCAAAGAAATCTTGATCGAGCGCACCATTAAAAGCCTTATCCAACAATTCACCACTATCACTGATAATCAACAAAGTGCGCTCTGATACAGAGGTAGGCAGCAACATCAATTCTCGTGGCGCAGGTTTCGATTTCCAGCTTGTTTCCAACAGCCATTCATCAATCTGTGTAAAATCTTCAGCAATCCCCACCTTGCCCTCATCGGATAAACACATACCCGATTCAGGCGAATCGATCCAATAACGTTTTTTGTCAAAGGGATATGTTGGCAATTCAATTCCATAACCGCGACGTCCGGCCGTCAGTATGGACCAATCAAACCTAGCGCCCAGAACCCAGAGCTGCGCCAGGTTATTTAAATTGTTTTTATCAAACCTCCCATCGCCCTGTAACGCCGCGTTGATAGACTCAATATTGTCAGCCCCCCCCTGATGCTCTGCCTCGCTGGAAAAGCTCTCCAACAAATTTTGTTCTCGACAATAACTAGACAATACCGCACATAGCTCAGCAACACTGCTAACCACCCATGCAACTCGGTGGTTAAAATGGGCGCGCTGTTGCTGAAGCGTATAAGCGATATCCTCGATACGAACGCTTTTTTCACGCTCAAAAAATGCCAATAACCGCTCAGCCATTACCACCAAACGGCTTTTATTGATCGCTGACAACGGAATTAACCAATAAGGATCTTCAAGTTTGGTGTGATCCGCCACTGTCGGGGTAGCCTTTACTACAGGCGCCTCTTCCAGAACTAGATGAACGTTAGCCCCGCCAGCCCCAAACGAACTAACGCCGGCACGCAGTGGTGTTGTATGCCCATCGCGCTCGTTCGCTACCCAGGGTGCTTTTTCACGTTGAACGTAGAATGGGGAACCCTCTAAGTTAAGTCCGGTATTCATGGGGCCATGTAACAAACTAGCCACTTTGGTCTTGTGCTGCAACTGCAACACAACTTTTGTCAGCTGGGCTATGCCGGCAGCGGCTTCTCCATGGCCAATATTGGATTTCACCGAACCCAGCGCACAATATCCACTACGAATTTCAGTCCCGCGATGATCATTTACAGCAAAAACATCTTTAAGCCCTTGTACTTCAATAGGATCGCCCAGTTCCGTCCCCGTACCGTGAGCTTCAATATAGGAAATACTGGCGGGATCAACTTTGGCCTGAGCTAAAGCGGCCTTTATCGCTTTGCTCTGCGATACGGGATTCGGTACCGTGAATCCCTGTGTTTTACCATCATTGCTGACACCACCGCCCTTAATTAAAGCTAATATGCGATCACCATCCACCAAAGCTTGGCGATAGGGCTTTAGCAGGACAACGCCCACCGCTTCCCCAGGTACATAGCCGTCACCTCCACTGGCAAACGAATGGCAACGTCCATCTCTAGCAGCAAAACCTGAACGACATAACATAAGATATTTACTTGGGTGTAAAGACAGATTCACACCACCTGCCAACGCCATTTCGCATTCACCGCGCTTTAAACTCTCACAAGCCTGATGAACCGCATAGAGTGACGACGAGCAGGCAGTATCCAGCGTTAAGCTGGGGCCTACAAAATTAAAAAAATAAGATACCCGGTTAGCAATCGAAAACGTCTGAGAGTTCGCCACATAAAACGGCGCCTGATGCCGACCTGCATCAGCCATCAATAATTGATAATTATTAAAGGTAGCGCCGGCAAAAACACCTACCTCCCGCGGATGTCTCTGCCAATCAGGACCGATATATCCTGAAGACTCAAGACAATTCCAGGCGCATTCCAAGAACAGGCGTTCTTGCGGATCAATGCCGCAAGCCTCTTGTGGAGTTATCCGAAAGAATGAGGCATCAAACAGCTCAGCCTCGTCAATAAATCCCCCCCATTTGCAATAAATACCTTCTTCGCTATCGGCTTTTGCACTCTGCTGAATGCGATAATCAAAACGCTCAATGGGAATCTCGGTAATACAGTCTTTGCCTTCTTTGAGGTTTTCCCAGAACGCGTCAAGATCGGCGGCACCTGGATAGCGGCCACTCATCCCGACAATTGCAATATCATCCTCATTTCGCGGTACGACCTCCAGCGGCACAGACGAACCTGTGGTTCCGGTTGCCGTTTCTTCCTGAGACGAAAAGACAGTAGATCCACGCTGAAGCAAATATTCGGACAAACTTTCAAGTGTTTTATATTTATAAAAAAGCGCTGTCTCGCTCCAACCCAGCCAATCATCAATCTTCCGATTTAGCCCCTGAATCATAACGGAATCTAAACCGAATTCCTCAAAATCGGCGTCAATATCTATTTTATCTGCCGGAATATGGGTGGCTTCGGCAATTAAACGAGTGAGATGCTCTAAAATACCAGCACCATTACTATGCTGCCGCATAAGCACATCAGCTCCTGCCGTGCTAGTGTCAAAACGTTCATCATGTGTCGATACCGTTTCTTTGATAGTTTGGCTTCCAGCGTTATAGGTGGAATGGGCTTTAGCTGTGACTGGGTATTGGATCGACCGAGCCACGGAGTGCGCTGTGCCACCTACCCAATAATGATCTTTGGCAAAAGGATAGCTGGGCAAGCTCAACCGCTGGGGTAAAATATCTTTGTATAAACTGTGCCAATTAAAATTTAACCCCTTAACCCAAAGCTCCAACAGCTTAGAGAATTTACCCCGCTGACACCATTTCGTGACAGTTTCCTGAAACTCCTCGTCCCCAGCCAGCGCTTCCAAGTCACTTTTGTTCCGCTTAACTCGGCCGCGGAACAGACCATCAATTGATTTGTTTCCTAACAAATAAGCACTGAGCTTATCCTCTAACTCGCCCGTAGAATTAACTATCAGTGCCAAACGCTCTTCCATTGCCTGACGCCCCACCTGAAGGGTGTAGGCAATACGCTTGAGGTGATCCGCATCAATATATCTGCTGTTAACGAGGTAATGTTTTAGCCTGACCACGACTTCGTGAAGACGCACTTCATCCTTGGCAGACAAAACAATAAGCTCAGGCTGCTGGAATTCAATTGTAGAGTCAAGTGTACCAATGCCGCGCCCAGGTACTACTCCCCTATTAACATACTCCTCAATAACCACATGGGCATTTACACCGCCGAATCCAAACGAGCTGATCCCCGCCCGACGAGGCAAATCCCGTCCTTGATCATCCTTAAGCGGATTCCATGACTGCTTTTCCTGCACGACATAAAATGGACTATCCTTTAAATCAATGTAAGGGTTAAGGGGTTCGCTATGCAAACTCTTCACCAGTGTCTGGTGCTGCAACTGTAATAGGACCTTAATGACACCGGCAATTCCGGCCGCCAATTCCAAATGACCAATATTGCTCTTAACCGATCCCAAACCACAATGAGTGGTTTGCGCGCCACCCTTATCGCCGTCCTTAACAAAGTCCTGATAAAGTTGGCGAAACGCACTCTTCAGGCCATTAATTTCAACCGGATCACCCAGTTCCGTACCTGTCCCATGAGCTTCGATGTAACCGACACTTCTTGGATCTACACCGGCATTTCGATAAGCACTCTGCAATAGCTCTGCCTGGGCTTTTGGATTGGGAGCGGTCAGCGAATTTGCGCGACCACCATGATTTTCTGCGCTACCCAAGATTAGCCCATAAATATGATCCCCATCACGTTCAGCGTCACTCAGTTTTTTAAGTAATAAAATACCAACCCCCTCACCTCGCACATAACCATTGGCACGATCCGAAAAGGTTTTGCACCGTCCATCACTACTTAACATACCGGCCTTACTAAAACTGGTATGAGCATGCGGTGTAATAATGGTATTCACGCCCCCTACAATAGCTTTGTCGCAATTGCCGCTCTGCATGGATTCTACAGCTCTATGGATGGCCACCAGAGAACTGGAGCAGGCTGTTTCTATTGGCTCACTGGGACCGTGAAGATTAAGCAGATAACTCACGCGGTTTGGCCCCATAGAAGGAACGTTCCCCGTGGTACTATACCCTTCTATATCGATATTAGGCTGCAAAATGAGTTCACTGTAACCGGTGTTACCAGTGCCGATAAAGACTCCTGTTTGAGTACCGGACAAATGCTCCGGTGAGTAGCCCGCATCTTCAATAGCTTTCCAGACGTGGGTCATCAATAAGCGATGTTGAGGATCCATAAACTCCGCTTCTCTCGGGGAGATGCCAAAAAACAGTGGATCAAATTCAGCAACACCATCCATAAAACTACACCATTTAATGGCAGTATCCTCACCATTATCACCTTCATCGAGCTGGGCTCGCCAATCCCAGCGTGAGGTTGGTATCTCCGCGATACAATCCCTTTCTTCAACTAAATTGCGCCAAAACTGCATCAAATCTTCAGCCATAGGAAAGCAGCCACTCATGCCTACAATCGCAACAGGCTCTCGATGCGAAGATGCTGGAGTAGTAGCCGCGGCAAAATGAGTAGCTTCGAAGTACCGCCTCCTGAGCTGCCGAGCTTGTACAGGCGGAGAAGCATCTAATTCACCACCAGCCGAGGCATGTTTATCAAGCTCTGCGTCAGAAACAACCGTTTTATCTTGCGCCACATCAAGCTTGAAATGTTTACTAAAAACAGTGTGGTGCTCTGCAATAAAATACTTCGCCACTTCCCGAAGTGTTGGATATTCAAAAAACAGCGTTGGAATTAATTCCAGTTGAAATTCATGATTAAGCTGATTAGCAAACTCCGTCAAGCCAATGGAATCAAACCCAAATACACTGAGTTCTTCATCCACATCAATATCATCCGGTTTGGCGCGGATAATACGGCAAACCAGTTGCACCAGTTCTTTTTGAACCAGCTCCTGCAATTGATCGGAGTTCACAGCTATATCCGCCACTGGATAACTTTTCTTTTTCTCCTCCGTGTTGATATTAAATTTTTGTAAAATCCGCTCCTTATTACCGCACAACACCAAAAACTGATCCAATTCGGTGGCAATTCCCCTGTAAAGCACATCCAAGCCCTCCGAGGTCTCCAATGGCGCCAACTGGGCATTCTGCAGCATCAGTTTTTCCGTTTGCTCATTTATCCGCATACCTCCATGTTTCCAAAGAGGCCAGTTAATCGACAAAGTCCTTCCATAGCGTTTTTTTTCTGTGACCAGCTTGTTTCGGTAGTGAGAATAATTGTCCATAAAGGCATTGGCGGTGGCATAGTCCGCCTGCCCGGCGTTACCCATGCTTCCTGTAACGGAAGAAAACAATACAAAAAAATCCAGTTCAAGATATTGTGTTGCCAAATCTAAATTTACCGTACCAGATACTTTAGAGGCCAATACCGAATCAAGCTCCTCCACTGTCTTTTTGATAATAAAATTGTCTTGAATAACCCCGGCACTATGAATAATTCCCTGCAAACGCCCCACATCAGTTTTTATCGTGGCGATTAGGGCTCGCACTTGATCGACATCACTGACATCAACTCTTTTATAAATCAACTGTGAGGGGGTAGCATTCAATGCTGCCAATACCGCAGCACGCTCATCATCCAGTTCCGAACGTCCTGTTAAAATAACCATAGCACCACTTACATTGCGCAGAATATCTTCCGCTAGAATCAGTCCGAGACCACCCGCGCCGCCGGTAATTAAATAAATACCATTGTCCCGCCAAGGCAGTACAGTTTCAGCTTTGCTAACCTCGACGTCGAGCAAGGACCATCCAGCCACATGCCGCCCATCACGCAAATAGCGAATATGCTCGTCCTCTACAGCCTGATGACATTCATTAAGCGCGGCAACAATTTGTTGCCCAGTTTGACTGTCCTCCAACTCAATTAACTGACACTGTAATTTTGAATTTTCCAACTGTGCTGTTTTAAGCATTGCCAGCAAACTAGAAAGCCCGGAGAAAACACCTTCTAGATTATGTTCAATAAGTGCCAACTGAAGGAGTGTTTTACCAGAGGGTTTTGATCGCAAGATTTCCTGAATAAACTCAAAGAGTTCTCGAGCACACGCTTTAAATGCTTCGCTCACATTTTCCCGAGTCAAAGCAATATGTTTAATATGCGCTCCTTGCAATTGAGCAGCAATATCGCCATAGATAACCTTGCTGTTGCTAATCAATACAATATAGCGGTCTTCGACATCATTGGATGACCAGGCGGGCAAATTATTTTTCGCCGATTTGTTAAACCATGTTGGCTTAAGCATAACAGTATCAACAGCCGATAATCGTTTTTGCTGCGTGAACACTCTGGAGGAAAAGCCCAACATACGTACACAAATATTGCCCTGATCATCGCAAAGATCGATATCAAGGTATTGCACCCGATCTCCATCAGAACTATTACCACTAACTCGGATCCATGCCCAAATTTCGGCTGGACACCGCTTGTATATAGACAGAGATTTTAACGCGAAGGGCAATGCAGGTAGCTGAGGCAGTGAATCTAAGGGCATTAGCCCTATCGATGCCTGAAGCGCGGAATCCAACAAGCTGGGATGCAAAGCAAACTGATGAAAACTACCAAGTAGAGTCTGTGGCAGAATTAACTTCGCCAGTATCTGGGCATCACCAACAAAAATTTCAGACACACCACGATGTGCTGGGCCATAGCTAATACCCATTGTTTCAAATGCCTGATAGCATTGCGCTTTAGACACTCTACCCCGCCTGCACGTCTGCTGTAGCATATCAAGGTCCAAAGGGAGCAATTCAGATTCTACAGTAAATAACATCCTCCCCTGGCTGTGAAGCGCAGAACGACTGTTCCCTTCATCACTGGCGTCGCTATATATTTCATAAGCAATCTCCCCGTTACTCTCTGGAAATAAGCCGATATGAGCACTAACCGAATTATTCTCAACAATAATAGGTTCTGACCAGACCACGTTTTTCAGCTGCAAAACCGCATTTCCATCAGCATCCTCGCCCAGCGCCTTAATCATTGCGGCTTGAGCCATCTCCAAATAGGCAACACCGGGGAGCACCATTTTTCCGTTTACCCGGTGATCATTCAGAAAGAATTCTTTGCCGGTAAAAGTGGAACTATACCGCTGGCAAATTAAAGTTGAGGTGTTTTCATGGAGCAAAGGGTGTAACTTACTGTTCTGTGAACTAGCCCCCTCTGGAACTTGTCTGCTGAGCGATTGAGTATCTAACCAAAAGCGCTCCTTGGCAAAAGGATAGGTTGGCAGACTAATGCAGTGGGGTTTAAATCCTCCCTGTAGCTTGTTCCAGTCAATAATAAGTCCTTTAACCCAGAGTTCTAGAAGCTTGTTATACTTGCCTAGTTCAATCCACCTATCGATCCCCTTTTGTAAATCAACATCCCCTGTTAATACAGATAAAGTCTCTTTATTGCGCTTGACTTGATCCCGATAGAAATTCTCAATGTCGCGGCGACCGCTGAGAAACTTAGATAATTTCTCCTGTAACTCAGCAATAGATGACACTATGACCGCCAAACGCTCATCCATTGCTTCACGTCCAATCTGAAGGGTATAGGCTAAATCATGCAGATCATCATCGGAAACATCCTGCAAATGCTGGTGCAAATCCCGTGCATATAATTTAAGCTGATCCTCAGTCTTGGCGGACAGTATAACTAATGCAGGATTTAGCTCACTACGGTTTTCCGTTTGCAACCGAATGACGGCATTATTAACAGGCGAACAATATTCTTCGATGATGACATGGGCATTTGCACCGCCCGCGCCAAAAGATGATAGACTTGCAATACGTGGAGACAGTTCAACTCGACCATTTTTCTCCAAGCGTGGCTGCTCCCAATCCGTCAGGGATTGCTGTACTACAAACGGCGTTTTATCAAAGTTGATATTGGAATTTAACTTTTTTGCATGCAACGTTGGCACAATCTGCTGGTGCTTCATCTGCAAAATAATTTTAGTCAGGCCAGCAATGCCGGCTGCTGCCTCTAGGTGACCAATATTAGATTTTGCCGAACCCAGAGCGCAATATTGGGTATCCTGCGTATCATGTTGAAAGGCCTGGGTCAGTCCGGTGATCTCAATGGGATCACCAAGCTTAGTACCAGTACCGTGTGCCTCAACATAGCTGACCGCTCTGGCATCAACACCGGCCTGCTGCAAAACCTCGCGAATTAAATTTCCCTGGGCAGTAGGATTCGGCACGGTGTAGCCGTTGGTTTTTCCGCCATGATTAACACCAGATCCGCGAATAACTGCATAAATAAAATCCCCATCCGCTTCAGCACGCGATAAGGATTTTAACAATACCGTACCCACACCTTCGCCGGGAACAAAACCGTTACCGCCCTCGCCGAAACTTTTACATTGACCATCAAGCGATAACATTCGTGTACTACATAAGCCAATATAACTCGAAGGATGAAGATATAGGTTCACCCCACCAGCAATCGCCATCTCACACTCACCACTCCGTAAATGCTGGCAAGCCTCATGAATTGCTGTCAGCGATGAGGAACACATGGTGTCAACAGGCATGCTGGGACCATGCAGATTCATCACATAGGACACACGATTGGCGACCGATCCAAAGGAAGTATGAGCAAATACCGGTTCACCGCCCTGCCAAATGATCGGCCCATACAATCCAAAACCGTTTTTGGTAACACCCGCAAAAACACCAACGCGTCCATTATGTTGTAATGCCAAGCGTTCCTTGGTATAGCCCGCATCCTCAAAGGTGTGCCAACAGCTCTGTAAAAACAGACGCTCCTGGGGATCAATACTTAATGCCTCGCGCGGGGATATATTAAAAAAGAACGGATCAAACTCTGCAAACCCCTCAATAAAACCGCCCCACTTTGAATAACTTTTGATTTGCTCTACTGCAACATCTGGGTCTGCTTCGTAAAAGCCATCCAGCGACCAACGATCACCGGGAATTTCATCAATGCAATCAATGCCATCAGTCAAATTCCGCCAAAAGTCTTTTAAGTTATTTGCCTTTGGATAGCGGCCACTAATACCGATGATGGCAATGGGCTCTTGATGAGAATGGGAGCCAGCCAATACGGCAGAACCTTGATCGTAATTTCTGTTGTAATCCTTCCTACAACAAGTAATAGGCGATAAAACCGGGAACGGGAAACACTCTGTCAGAGAAGCTGATGGAATCTTTACATTTACATTTTTATAATCAGCTGTCGATGCAGCTTGCTTTAGCCCAATCCAATCAATACAAACGGTTTGATAAACATCAACAAAGTAATCCGCTAGCGCGCCTAAGGTTTGGTATTCAAAAAATAGAGTCTTAGAAATCTCTCCAAATACCAGAACTAGTTGATGATTAAGCTGAGCAATTAAAATAGAATCGATCGAATAACTTTCCAGCGGCTCGGATGCATCGATTGAATCATGCGGCAACTTCGTCACTTCAGCAAATAGTCGTGTCAGTCGCCATTGTGTCTTTTCCCGTAGCAGCGCAAGATCCAACAGCCCCTTATCGTCACTTCGCCGGGGCGAATCTGATTTTTCATCCCCCAAAATGGCTTTTTTATCGTCCTGTTCCAACTGTGTTTGAGTTAGCTCGCTATGCTGCTGAAATATAAATGACTCAAGACGCAAACAAACAGTACCCTCGTTATCACATAAATCCACATCCATGCATCGTAAACCTTGATTCAACCCCGTAGAATCCCTTAGGGAAACAACCGCCCACATATTCTCCCGACAATCAGCAATATATATCAATGAGTCTAGAGAAATCGGCAATAGTGAATCGGATAGTTCTTGAGATTCCAGCGGCTGACGATTAACCATAATTGCTCGGGAAACCTGTAGCACCGCCTCAAGCATATAAAGATAGAACAAACACTGCTGTTCAGTACTGATATTTGCATCGGTAATGGAAATCCTCGCCAACAAGTGGTTGTGACTGAGATAAATGGTATCCACACTACAAGCAGCCGCACTTGAAACTAAGTTTGCCCATTGTTCAATATCCTTAGCGGCAGGATGATATTCTTCCTTCAGACTTTCAAAATCATAGCGTCGAGTTTCCGTTTGCGCCCCTAGGTTGACTTGCCCCTGACAATAAACAACAGGTGCACGCCCCCCTTCGCCCTCGACGCTAGAAATATCAAACAACGCACCACTACGTGTCGGACTCAAGCCCACACAAAGCGATACAAAACTCCCATCCAAGTATAACGGCGCCGCCCACTTCAAGTCTTGCATCCGAAGCGTAAATGAATCTCCAGCATTTTGAAAACCATTTGCTTCCATATAAGCAATCCTGGCCATCTCCATATAAACAATTCCTAACAACACTTTTCGGTTATCAAGGATTTGTTTCTTCAGATACAACTCGTTTCCCGAAAAATCAGTACGGTACTGAATCCCGTTAAAATTCGAAATATTTTTATGTATTAAGTGGTGCAAACGAGGTGCGGGAGTGCCACTTTCGCTCTCATTCGTCTCATTGACCCAATAGTGCTGCTTGGAGAACGGGTATCTTGGTAAAGAGGTTTTTAAGAAAGATTTGCTCTGATAAAGTGCCGCTATGGGTTCCTCTAAACCATATGACCACAATTCAAATAATAGATTTTTGTCGGAATCATTAGTCAATGACTTCAAAAACTGTGCAGCCTGTTGGTGCTTTAAAAATAAATCTATTGTATCGCCAACATGTTTAGTATCACTCTTCAGTTGATAGCCCAACTGACCGCTAGATTCTGTGTACTTTGTTAGTTTCTGTACCAGATCATCCAGAGTGTTATATCGTAAGACAAGACGATGCCGAAAAGACTTTCTTGCCGTCAAATATAAGTATTCCAGCTGTTCCGCTACAATCAGCGGCTTGGTTTTGAGGAACTCAAGCAACATTCCGGCGCTCTCTAAAAGCTGAGTATCAGACATAGCCGACAGCGGTAACAGATATGTACCCGGTTCCGACTCTGAAGCCAAAGAGCGGTCTTCGATACCAATAAATTCTTCTACTAGAAGATGAGCATTTACCCCCCCCACACCAAAGTTATTAATGGCCGCTCTTCTCGGTACTTCTGAGCCATCGGTTTCTTTAATTCTACTCCAAGGCTCAGTGGCATCAGAAATATAAAATCGAGTATTATCTATATTGATATTTTTGGCACTACTGGAAAATCCCCTAATACCAAGCTTTACACCCTTTTTAAAAGAGTGAATCACCCGTACCAATGAAACAAGACCGGAGGCACTGGCAGCATGGCCTATATTGGGTTTGAGTGAACTAATTTTACAGGGAGTGCTTTCCTTAATTTTAAATAGCTTACCTAACTTTTTATCACTGATTTTGAAAGCCTTGATTTCCTCGGCGTCTGCAAAAATTGAGGAAGCTCCATGAGCCTCAATATAGGTAACTGTGGAAGGATCGACCTTTGCATCAAGATAGGCATTTACAATCGCATCCGCCTGCGCACTAGACGATGGAGCAGTCATTGTTCCAACAGCCCCCCCGCTATTAACGTGAGAACCCAGCAATATCGCATGAATATTGTCCTGATCTCGTTTCGCATACTCATATTTTTTTAGAAGTACAGTTACTACGCTTTCTGCCGGCAATATCCCGGCTGCTTTATCTTGAAAAGGGTAACAAGACGCTGTATCTCCTAATATACCCAGAGACTCCTGCCCCAAATAGGCCATAGATAGCTCTTCACCAAACAGCAACTGTGATGCACCTACTACAGCATATTCGGCTTCCCCTTTCCTAAGAGACTGAATGGCTTCATGCAACGCAACACTGCTGCCTGAACAAGCAGTATCAATCACCAAGCTTTTTCCTTTGAAGTTGAAGGCGTGGGAAATACGGTTAGCCAAAGCCCAACAGGAAGTACCGATGCCTGAATATGGAGTTAGACTACTTCTTTGGATAAAAGAACTATAAGGAGATCCATCAGAGCTAATGTAGACATTAACACTACTCTTATTAAGATCCGATACCGAATAACAGCTGTCCTCTAACATATGCCATACAGACATCAACAATAGGCGCTGGCGAGGATCCATATAGTCCGCTTCAATCGGAGACAAATTAAAAAGTTCACGATCAAAGTTTCCTATCTCCTTAAGAAAAGCACCAAAACGATTCTTGATATTTGGTTCTGGAAAATGATTTTCGGGCACCGAGGTAAACAAAGACTCTTGATTTTCAAGCTTCTGACAAAACTCTTCTATGGAGTCTGACCCTGGAAAAAAGCCAGCCATACCAATCACTGCCACAGCATCATTAAGATGCTTATCGATAGTATTTTTCTTTGAGGAGGATTCCTGCTTAATTGCGCTAGTTTCTGTCACACTACTTCCTTACTAATTGGGCATTGTTAAATTCATATAGTTATTCATATTTATGTATTTGAAACCTCAATTTTAAAATTCAGCAATCTATACATAATTAACAATGCTCTAATTGATTCTATTTTGATTGGCATTGTCTAGGGTTGGCAATGAAGGCTCATTTATGCAGAAGAGACTAAAAAGCATGTCTCTTCCGTATTAGGGAAGCGCTGAATAAATCGATTCCGTTTATGGTTCGACAAGCTTACCACAAACGGAATCAACAACCTACGTCCACCATGAGTCTATATAAGGACTTATTCAGCGCTTCCTTAGAGATACTAAATCAAATCTTTCATGCGGGGCTCTGTCTACTATGTCCGGTATATCAGTTCCCCAAGAAAGCTTGTACTAGTTCCATTCCCCCTTAAAGAAATTTAGCATTTTGGTATCGCGAATATCGTTGGTTTTCTTTACGAGATTCTTAAAGAGGTCAAACTTAAAATTCAGAAACCCCGGATCTGAATCCAGAATATTGTCGTAGATCGGTGCCGCTGATGTGACCCTCTTATTCATTTCCATATTGTCGAGATCCACATTATTAGTCCAACGCATGGTAACCAGAATCTGCAATGGCGTAACATTAATAACCGCATGTGGCCAATAACGGTTAAAAATAATCACATCCCCGGGTTCCGTATCAAAATAATACTTTGGTATATAAGCATAAAGAGGATTATGTATCTTCTGAAACTCCAGATCCTGTCTGACGTCAAGTTTACCCAATACACTTGAACCATTAAAAAACAACTTAATACTATAAGCCAACCTAGGATCCAGAAATACCCAGCGTTTAATACCATTTATCATTAATGCGGAAGAGGTATCATTACCCTGATGCCAGTTAGTGCCCCAGGTTTTATCATTACCTACAAACAATTGACTGAAACTATTCATTGAATGCCCGTCAAACAACTCAATCATTTTGTCAGCACCGACTTGATCGATCAAGAAAGGATAATCCATGAATATCGCTGCTGACGCATTGATATAGTATGACTCCTTGGACTTTTTATCTAGCTGGGACTTAACAACATCAGCCAACATCTTCTTCTTGTAGTTAAGCCCATA
>Ga0208752_100096_pt1 | contig 27784 bp, 22 predicted proteins | sample LakWasMet27_LOW6_2_FD_183871 | JGI IMG/M metagenome (GOLD analysis project Ga0208752, IMG submission 183871) | Freshwater sediment methanotrophic microbial communities from Lake Washington under simulated oxygen tension - Sediment Metagenome... | ecosystem: Environmental > Aquatic > Freshwater >... | reverse complement strand
CCAGGGCTTCGACGTGGCGACGACAGAGCTCGTCGGGCGTCACCGGGGAGGGTTTGGGTGGTCGCATAACCGCGAGCGTCCCAGGTCCCCGCAACGGCTACTGCCATGGGGATTGCGCACCGCGTACACCGAAGCGCGGGCCAACCAACGGGCGCCTGGGCGACCGGCGACTTCGCGTTCGCGCGACACGGTCGACGCGTGGACCGCGGCGTGCACCGGAGAGCCTCCGGGGCCGGCATCACGCCGGCGCAGCGCGGCGACGGTACGCTCGCTGTGTCAGCGTGAGCCGCGGTCGACGAGGAGACGAACCATCCGCGTCAGAGCCAGGCGCCTTCCCCGATCGCCAGCGAACTCTCCAGCGGCCACATCCAGGCGACTCGGCCCCGCCACGACGGCGCGAGCTTCGGGTCATGGGTTCTCTGAAAACCAGAGGGATTCCTGCCTGTCGAGGTGTCGGGTTGACCTATCCCCCGCCGCCCGGTGCCGCGCTCAGCCGCCGAAGAGGCGTCGCGCGTTGCCCGCGAGCACGGCGCCGCGCTGCGCCGCGGGCACCACGGCGAGCAGGCGGTGCAGCTCGCGGTCCCACGCGTAGGGGAGATTGGGGAAGTCGGTGCCGTAGAGCAGCCGCGACGCGCGCCCCGGAAACAGCCCGGGCGGAACCTCCCCCGGGAAGTACCCCGCGATGGCCATCGTGGTGTCGAGCCAGAGGTGCTCGTACCGGTCGAGCAGGTCGAGGTACCCGTCGAACTCGTCGGCCCCGAGGTGCGGCACCACCAGTTGCAACCGCGGGTACCGCTGGAGCACCCGCTCGACCTGCTGCACCGCGCAGAGCGCGCGCGTGTCGACCCCGTACGCGGGCGACGACGGCTCGCGCCCCGAGTGGATCACCACCGGCACGCCGGCGTCCTGGCAGTGGGCGTACACCGGGTCGATGCGCGGGTCGTCGGCGCCCATGCGCTGCACGTGGCAGTGGAGCTTGATGCCGCGCAGCCCGAGCGGCCCGAGGGCCTCGCGGAGAATGTCTTCGGCGCCGGGCTCGCCGGGCAGCACCGTGCCCAGCGGGATCACCACGTCGCGGTGCGCCGCCGCAAGCTCGGCGACGTAGCGGTTGAGCACCGCGGAGAGCCCCGGCCGATGCGCGTAGTGCAGCGCGCAGAACTGCGCCACGCCGCGCTCGCGCAGGAAGGCAATCACCTCCTCGGCGTGCAGGCGGTAGCGCACCGGCCACGCGTGCGCGTCGAACCACCGCCAGATGGCGTCGAACATCCCCGGCGGAAACAGGTGCACGTGCGCGTCGAGCACGTCGAGCCCGGCGGGCACGCGCGCCCCCTCGGCGTCGTCGAGCCCGCCGCGCGGGATGAACGGCGCGTGCGCGCAGCCGGCGGGCCCGTCGTCGTCGTGGGTCATCGGCGCACAGGGTGTCGCGGGGCGCCGGACGGACGCAAGCGAGGGTGGGGAGGGCGCGCCGACCGGAGCGGCGCTCACTTCGGCGGGTGCAGCAGCTGTCGCAGCATCGCCTCGTGGTGGTTCAGGAAGCGCCGCGTGACGTCGACGTGCTCGGTGGCTTCATAGGCCACCCGAGAGAGCCCCAGCGGTCCGATCTGGTAGATCCACGCGTCGGGGTAGGCCATCAGGATCGGCGAGTGCGTGGCGATGACGAACTGCGACGCCTCGCCGACGAGGTCGTGCAGGCGCACGAGCATCGACATCTGCCGCGACGGCGAGAGGGCCGCCTCGGGCTCGTCGAGCAGGTAGAGGCCCTGGCCGCGAAACTTGTGCTGCAGGAGCCACCAGAAGGCCTCGCCGTGCGACTGCTCGTGCAGGCTGCGCCCGCCGTAGGAGTCGAGGCCGGCGACCACGCACTCGCGCTGTCGGCGTTCGCGGTGGTGGAGATTCCGGTCTCCGTCGATGGCACGGCCGACGGCGCCTCGCTCGCGGTCAATGCCCGCTGCGACGAGGGGAGCTCGCTCCGCTTCGAGGGCAACGGCGTCGTTACCCTCGCGGGCGGTGAGAGCCTGGTCTCCGACTCGCCCGTCTGGCGTCGTCGCACCTGGGAGCTCAGCCGCGCGACCCGGGTGCTCCAGTCCCTCTCCGAGGCGCAGCGAGGGGTCACCCGCGCCACGCTACGGTTCTCGATGCGGGGCCCCGGTCGGTGCCAGCTCGACCGGTTGAGCTACCGGGTCAGCGCCGTGGTCTGCACGGCCCACGAGAGCGTCCGTCAGCAGTGCTGCCGCCTCTCCACCGCCGAGACCACCCCCGCTGGCGACGGCGGCGTCACGGGGCGGTAGGGCCTTCCGTCTCCCTCGGTCGACGCCAATGCCTTGAGTGGGGGGCCTTCAGCGCGCGCGTACGGCTTCCTGGCTGTCTTCGCGGCAGGGCTCACGCTCCGCCGCAGCGGTGCTGCGTCCGACGGTCCTCGGCCGTCGCATTGCGACTCATCGACTCCAGACGAAGGCCCACGTCATCACGAGCGGCGCGGTCGCCAGCCACAGCACCATCAGCGCCCACGCGTGCTCGTGCGCGCTCCACGCCCGCCGCCACGGAGCGATCCGCGCCAGCGCCAGGAGCACCCCAATCGTCGCAACCGCGAGCGCTCCACGCTGTATGCGTCGGACAGCGTCGAGCCCCGGGTCGGACGGCACCGCTCGGCCGCCGAGCCGATGCAGGATGAACCGGTGTACCAGCTGGATGACCGGCTGCGAGTGCGCGCTGCGCTCGCCGAGCATCGTGGTCTCGTGGTGCGAGTCGCTCCCGTCGCACACGACGAACCAGCGATCGCGCGCCGGGTCGTCGTACAGGATCACCCGCAACCCCGCGTCCGCGAACGTCAGGCAGTGCGGGAGCGCCGCGCCCGCCGGTGGCAGGCCCGGACCGCGTAGCACGAGCCCCTCACCGGGCCCCGACTGCGAGGCACGGGCGAGGGTGAAGGGGCCGAGCGCCCAGGCGCGCCGCGACTCGGTCGTTGGATCGCGCCACCGCACCGAGGCCGACTCGGGTCGTCGCGCCAGCGCTTCGGCTGCCACCACGTCGGCGTCGAGACTACCCTCGGGGCACCAGTCGGCATCGCAGAACCCATCGACCAGCACCTCCATCGCGCCGGCGTGGACCAGACTCGAACGCGGCGGGCGCACGACCGTCCCGACGATCATCGCGATCGTCACTACGAGTCCCACCCACGCGACGGGGCGTGCCCGACGCGCGAACCACGCCGAGCGCACGGCGACGAACAGCGCCGCGCTCGCGAGCAGCACCCCGACGACATCCACCGCGGAGGGCGAGAGCGACGCGATGGCGACCCCATCGAGGCGAAGGCGCCATCCGAGCGCCATCCAGCCGAGGGCGTAGACCCAGGGCACCGCCGCTGCGACGACGGCCACAGGCGTTCTCACCGGGCTGGTGAAGCTCATTGTGTCGACCTTTGTATCCGATCGCGCGCTCGTCGATTGTCACGAAGACGCCGTGGACCCTCGCGTGGCACCCGTCGATGGTGTTCGTCGATGGAGAGCGTAAACACCGCTCCCATCACCTATTTCACTGGTCGACACGGCGCCGCGGCCCCGCTCCCGGAGCGCGACTACATCGCGACGAGCGGCGAGCGCACGGGCAAACCGATGAGGTCCATCGTCGCTGTGGGCACCGCAGCGCCATCAAGGAGTCGGCGCGAAAGCGGGTCGCGAAGCCTCAACCCACGTGCTCGGTAACACCCCAAGACGCCCGCCGCGGACCCGCTACCGCCGACGCGGCTGCGCACGTTGCTCGCTCTCGAGCGCCGCCCTCACGGCAACAGCGCTCGAAGGCGCGCTCAGCGAGTGACCGTGATCGCGACCTCGCCGCACTCGGTGAAGCGCTCGACGCCGAACAGCCGGGTCTCGTTCCGGGTCGTGACGAAGCTGCCCGAGAGCCCGCCGCATTGGGCCGGCGCCGGGTCGCCGCACTGGTCCCAGGCGGTGATCTGCGCGGTCCCCGTCGTGAAATGAAGCGGCTCGCCCAGCGGCGCGTCGACCCGAAAGAACGCCCGCGGGTGGGCACCGCCGCAGATGCCCGCCGGGGCGATCGCGCAGCCGCAGGTATTGAGGCGAAGGGTCGTGCCGAGCGCGACCAGGGGAGCGGCCTCGCAGCGGTTCATCGCGCAGCCGCCGCCGTCGGACCCAGGCAGAGCGCGCGTGATCGGAGTGAGCGTGGCGTGGTGACAGACCGGCCCGCACGACGGGCCGTTGGGTGTGGACGTCGTGTAGCGGACGCTCTCCGCCGCCTCGGCGAGCACGGTACCGGAGGGCGGGTGGGAGACCCGCACCACGAAGGTGTCTCCGTCGCGCGCGCCGATCGAGTTGCCGAACGCAACGTCGAGACGGTAGCGATCGGGGGAGACGTTCCAGACGACGCAATGGCTGTTGGCGTCCGGCGGCAGCTCGCAGCCGAAGCCCACGGCGGGCTGCTCGGGCAGGCGCGCAGGGGTGCCCATGACGCAGGTGCCATTGCGGCAGAGGTACACCGTGATGGCGCGCATCTCCGCGCCGGAAAGGGTCACCAGTCCGGGGAGGCGGATGCTCTCGCCACACCCGATGACCGAGCAGTCCAGGGGCCTGACGGAGCCCGCGTCCGACGGACCGATGAGGTCTCCACCGCAGCCAGAGGCGAGGAGCGCTGCGAGGACGACGGACGAACCGGAGCGAGGAAGGGTCTTCACGGTAGTGAGCCTCCCCCGATTCCGTGGACACCCCTGATCCGCGAAGATGCGCGAGGAGTGCTGCCCGATGGCGAAGCGAAAGAAGCGAGTGTTCACCCCCGAGTTCAAGGCCGATGCCGTGCGGCTGGTGAAGGTGGGCGATCGGTCCGTGAGCCAGATCGCCCGGGACCTGGATGTGGTCGACAGCGTGCTGCGGGACTGGGTGAGCAAGGCCCACGGTGAGGTCCCGGCCGCCGCGTCGGGCGTGCTCCACGAGGACGAGCGGCGCGAGCTGCTGGAGCTGCGGCGCGAGGTCCGTCGGCTCCGAGAGGACAAGGAAATCCTAAAAAAAGCGGCGGCCTTCTTCGCGAGGGAGAACGCGTGAGGTTCGCGTTCATCGACGCGCAGAAGGCCATCTGGTCGGTCGGCCGCCTCTGCCTCGTACTCGACGTCTCTCGCAGCGGCTACTACGCCTGGAAGGGCCGTCGTCGATCGCGCCGGTTGCTCGACGACGCCCAGCTCGCCGTGCGCATCGCGGGCGTCCATCGCCGCAGCCGGGGCCGCTACGGCAGTCCGCGGGTGCACGCCGAACTGCGCGCTCAGGGCGTGCGGGTGGGGCGCAAGCGGGTCGAGCGCCTGATGCGGCAGAACGCGCTGCGCGCCCGCCCCCGCCGACGGGTCGTGCGGACGACGGACTCCACGCACGCGGGGCCAATCGCGCCCAACGTGCTGGCGCGGCGGTTCACCAGTGAGGCGCCCAACCTGGCGTGGGTGGGGGACGTGACGTACGTGCCGACGGCGCAGGGGTGGCTGTACCTGGCGGTGCTGTTGGACCTGTTCTCGCGGCGTATCGTCGGCTGGGCGACGAGCGCGACGAACGACCGCGCGCTGGCGCAGGCGGCGTTGGCACGGGCGGTGTCGACCCGACACCCGCGGCCGGGGCTGGTGCACCACACCGATCAGGGCAGCCCCTACGCGAGCGCGGACTACCGGGCGGCGTTGGCTGCGGCGTCGATGACCGCGAGCATGAGCCGCCGCGCCAACTGCTGGGACAACGCCGTCGCCGAGAGCTTCTTCGGCACGCTCAAGACCGAGCTCGTCGATCACGCGACATACGCCACGCACGCCGAGGCCGACGCCTCGATCGGCCACTACATCGAGGACTTCTACAACGTCACCCGGCGGCACTCGACCCTCGGGTACCTCAGCCCACTGGAGTACGAATTGAGAGCCCAGACCCAACTGCTGGCCTCATAACCCCTCTGTCCACTCAATCGGGGGAAGCCCAGTTGGGCGCGACGGTCGCGTGTGGCCGGGTCGTCACGAATGCCATGGACGACGGTGGCGTGGACGACGTCGCCCTCGTCGACGCGCCTGTCGCGCTCGAGTCCGCGACGGTGGGCGACGCGGGCGCCGTCGACGTTCCCATGGAGATGTCCCCGGTGTGCCCCGATCGGTGTCCCGAGGGGCGCCCGATCTGCGTCCGCGGGTCGTGCCTCGGGGTGGCGCAGGTCGCCGTGGGGGGCTGGTATACCTGCGCGCTCCTCACCGATACGACGGTCTGGTGCTGGGGCGGCAACGACCAGGGCCAGCTCGGCGACGGGACCACCACCGCGCGCTCGACGCCTGCCCCGGTGGCAGGACTGCGCGGCGCCGCGGGCATCGCGACGGGCTACCTGAACGCCTGCGCGTGGATGCTCGACGGCACCGCGGTGCTGGGGCACGGACCTCGGTGTGTCCCGGGTGTCGAACGGCCCGCGACACCTCACGCCCACGGTCATCGACGGGCTCCACGACGTGGTGCAGATCAGCGCACGTGCGATGTCGGCGTGCGCGCTGATCGGCGATGGCACGGTCCGCTGTTGGGGAGACAACGGCGTGGGGCAGCTCGGGCTCGATGCGTCGGTCGAACTTCAGCCGACCCCGGCCCGGGTGCCGACGCTGCAGGACATCGCGCAGGTCTCGGTGGGTGATTTCCACTCGTGCGCCCGGGACGCCCGCGGGCAGGCCACCTGCTGGGGGATGAACTTCAATGGACAGCTCGGTGACGGGACCGACCACAGCTCGCGCACTCCGGTCGAGGTCGTTGGCCTGTCGGACGCGGCGGAGATCTACGCGGGCGTCTTCTTCTCCTGCGCGCGGCGACGTGGCGGCGCGGTGCAGTGCTGGGGAAAGAACACGAACGGGCAGCTCGGCGACGGGTCGCGCATGGATCGTCACCTACCCACCGACGTCAGCGGGCTGCGCGACGCGACGCAGCTCTCGACGGGGCTGCGCTCTTGCGCACTGCTCGCCGACACCACCGTGCGCTGCTGGGGCTACCAGGAGGTCGGCCCCGCCGAGGTCGAAGGGCTCACCGGGGTCGTCGAGGTGTCGACGAGCATCCGGCACGCGTGCGCCCGGCTGCGGGATAACTCACTGCGATGCTGGGGTCCGAACTCCCAGGGTCAGCTCGGCGACGGAACCGCCGACGGTCACGACGCACCGGTCGCGGTCGTGTGGTGAACGCCCATGGCCGCGCCCCCGAGTTCGCATGAATGCGAGGCGCTTCTCGCTCGGTCGCAGGACAGGGGCAGTGAGCGGATGAGGCCGACACCCGTCGCTCATCGACGCGAGGGATGACCTGCATGAGCCTGGGATGCAGGGTGGCGAGGTTGTCCATCGTCCTGCGCGCCTCGTAGCTGGGTCGGCATCCTTCGGCCACGTGGATCCTGTACTGGTCGAACGTCACTGCGCGTAGCGCGCACGCCCCGGCGGACACAACGTGCGCGAGGTCGGCGCGAGGATGAAGGCTGCCTTCCAGACGTTCGCGACGCCGCGCCCGCGCTACCTGGGCCCGCGCATCCCCATCGGAGGCGACGGCCGCACCTCCCGCGGTTGATTTGCGCTGGGTGAAACCGTCTACTGGATGTTGCATCCGGCACCCTTGTCTGGAGGGTCGAGGGAGTGGTCTTCCGTGTCCTCCTGGGCGTCTCGCGAAGGCGCGCTGTCGCGAGTCTCTCTGGACGACGGCGTCGATCACCGCTCCCGGCGCTAGACCGGCAGCTCCGGGCGCTCGACCACCCTCACGGCTCCGAGAGTGTCAGCGCGGCTCGAAGTACGGCCGGATCACGATCAGCAGCGCCATCCCTGCCAACGCGAACAAGAACGCGATCGTCGCCAGCTGGTGCTGCCCCGCCGGACTGAACAGCGCGTCGAGCGCCGCCTCGCTCGCGATCGAGCCCTGCTCCACGCGCCCCGCGGCGTAGACGCGCCGCGCGCCGTCGAGGTCGGCCGAGACGAGACGGAGCGACACGAGGTCGTGCGCCAGCCCGAAGATCAGCGCGCCCAGCACCACCCCGAAGCCGCGCGGCCGCGGCAGCAGCAACGCCAGCACCGCGACGACGTCGAGCGCGACGCCCAGGCCGCCCAGCACGAAGTGCAGCGCGGGCGCCCCGACCCGCGCGAAGGCGAAGTGCCCGACGCTGTACTCCCACGCGTAGAGGTGACCCGCGCCCAGCCACGCCGACCACGCGAGGCCGACCACCAGGACCCACGCAACAAGGCTCCTCCACATCGACGCCTACCCTTATCCCCTTCGCCCGCGGCCTTCAGCCACACGGTGAGCCGCTTCGTTGCAATCGCGCCATCGCCCACTCAAGGAACGCAGCGGTCGGCGACCACGTCGCAGCGCAGCCCGGCGTCGCAGGGCGGCGCGTCGGGTCCCCTCCGGCAGAGCGCTCCTCGGCTGCCCAGCACACGGCAGACGTCCGTCGCGCACGCGCTGTCGTCGCGGCAGGTGGTGCGCGCGTCGGTCGGCGAGCAGGCCTCGCCGGGCTCGCGTGGGCGCACGCACTGGTCACGGACGCAGCGCGTCCCCTCCCGGCAGCGGCCGTTCGCGCAGGCGGAGCCTTCGCCCGGAGCCCGGCATACGCCCTCCTCGCAGACGAAGTCCTCCTCGCAGCCGTCCCGGAGCGCGGCGGGGTCACACGCCTCGCCAGCGAAGCGCAGCGGGACGCACGCGCGGCCGCCGCAGGTCAGCCCGGCGCCGCATCCCGAGGCGTCGAGGCACGGCGCCCCGAGGCTCAGGAGCGGGACGCACACCCGCGGCGTCACCGCGCCGCGCGCGCAGCCCGTGCCGCTCTCGCAAGGCGGCCCGCCCTCGGCGCACTCGGCCCCCTCGGCGAGAGCGCGCATGCACACCGCGCCTCGGCACGCGAACCCGCGCTCGCAGGTCTGCACGTCGGCCCCGCCGCAGGGCGTCCCCTCGACGCCCACGCGTGCGCAACGATTGTGGCCCGTCGGGGTGTTCGTGCTGCGGCACTCGAAGCCCGGCTCGCACCAGAGCGGGCGCTCCGCTCCGCAGAGGTCGCCCTCGCGCCCGACCGGGGCGCAGCCCATCGCACCGCACCGCAGCCCGTCGTCGCAGGGTCGCACCGCGTCCGCGCGGCACGGCTGCCCGTTGGCCCCCGCGGCCACACAGCGCAGCCCGAGCTCCGGCTCCGGCCCGCACGCCGTCCCTTCGGGACACACCGCCGTCGGTGGCACGCAGGCCTCCGTCGTCGAGGTCGCCGCGCATCGCAGGGTGAGGGCGTCGCACGTGAGCTCGCCGTCGCAGCGGGCCGAGCCGTCGGGAGCGCGGCGGCAGTCACCGCCGACCGTTCCGGGCGCAGGCACGGGGCGGCAGCGGCCGACGACCCCCACGGGGGCGCCCGGCCACGCGCACATCCCGCTCTTCCCGGTGCACCCGTCGGGCGTGGCGCAGACGAGGCCCGACCCGCAGGCGCCGCGCTGCCAGAGATCGAGGCGGCACCCGGCGCCCTCGGCCAGCAGCGGGACGCACTGTCCGACCGCGCAGATCAAGCCCTGGTCGCAGGGCGCCGGTCGGTCGGCGCGGCACCGCCCGCCGAGCACGCCGGACGGGAGGCAGGCGAGCGTCCCGTCGCTCGCAGGGAGGCAGTAGCGGCCGTCGCCGCAGGGCTGCGAGTGGGCCACCCGCGCGCGCTCGCACCGGCCATCCACGACGCACTCCCCCTCGCGACACACCGTGCCCGCCGCGCAGCCGCGGCCGCACGGGGTGCCCCCCTGCGCGTAGCAGCGGTGGGTCCCGTCGTAGGCGAACGAGCAGCGGAGCGGCTCGGTGCAGACGCTCGGGTCGGACGAGCACGGTGTGCCCACGGCGGAGGCCGGACGGCAGCGATCGTCGGAGCACCCGAGGCCCGCGTCACAGCGCGGGGCGCGATCCCGGCAGAGAGCGCCGGGGCCGCCGGGGGTGCGGCAGACCCAGGCGTCGCAGCGCAGCGGCGGCCGGCACGCGCCGCGCACCGTGCAGCGCTCGCCCTCGCCGGGGCCGAGCGAGCAGCGGTAGGCGTTGCACGTGAGCGGCGCGACGCAGTCCTGCTGGCGGCCGGTCTGGGTGCAGGGCTGCTCGGCCGCGCCAGTGACAGCACAGCGCCTGAACGAGCAGACCAGACCCGGGCCGCACTCCGGGCCGCCGTGGTTGTCGACCTCGCAGGCGGCGCCTGCGGCGAGCGCGGGCACGCACACCGTGTTCGAGCTGCGCGCGCACACGAGGCCCTCGGCGCAGGTGAGCCGCTCGCCCTCCCGGACGCACGACCCGCCCGCGAAGCCCGGCGGAACGCATCGCGCCGGGTTGCCCGGCACGCAGCGCGACCCCGCCGCGCAGGCGCGCGTCGCGTCGCAGACCCCGGTGCGGTTGCCCGGCGGCGAGCAGCTGTCCGTGGCGTCGCAGGCGAGGCCCGGCTCGCACGACCCGACGCCGTCGGCGTTGGACGAGTCGCACCGGGCCCCCTCGGAGCCGCCGAGCGCGCACACGAACGCCTCCCCGCGGCGTACGCACTCGGCAGGCGACGCGCACCGCGCGGTGGTGCTGCGAGGGATACAGCGCGCGCCCGGGGCGAGGGGCGAGACGCAGTGGGCGCCCTCGCACCGCAGCCCGGCGCCGCAGCGGACGAGGTCGCACCGGTCGCCAGGGTCGCCAGGACGGCCGCAGCGGGCCGTCGCGGTGCCGATGCCGCCGGGGTTGCAGACGAGCCCCGCCGCGCAGAGGCTCAGCCCCTGCCGATCGTCGCAGACAGCCCCCGAGGGCAGCGTCGGGAGCACCGCCACCGAGACCGCGACCCGGCCCGGGGTCACCAGCAGCCCGCGTGGGTGGGAGGTCTCCAGGCCGATCGCGACATCGACCACCTGGCCGTCGGCGACGGCGCCGAGCAGCTCGCCGCAGAGGGCCTCGCTCACGCAGTAGGGCGTGGGCGCGTCGCACGCGATGGCCGCGCCCGAGGCGTCGCAGCGCTCCATCCGGCGGGCGCGCACGATCGCGGTCGGCGCGAGCTGTCGCGGGAGCGAGACGAAGAGCATGCCCGCGCGCGGCGCCCTCACGCGCAGCACCACCGGGCGGTACAGCCGGGCGCAGGCGCCTCCCGCTGTCGGGCCGATCTGCACCTCCGGCGCGTTGGCGTGTTCGAAGACGACGCCGAGGCCGCGACCGGTCGCGAGGCCCACGCGGTCGAGGTCGACGAGGCGCGCCGCGTCGCACGGGTTCAGGGCGGGCGGAGGACGGGTGAAGTCCACCGCGTCGGAGGGCGCGTCGACCGCGGCGTCGCGCGACGACCGGGTGTCCGCCACCGTGCTGCTGCAACCGAGAGCCGCGAGACAGGCCAGGCCGATCCACCCCACCGGTTGGCGCATCCGAACACCCTACAACGGCTTCATCCGGTGGGGAGCTCGATCAAGTCTCTCCATGCGCACCAGCGACGTCACGACGCTTGAGCCCTGCCTGTCGCTCCGCGTGGCCATCGATGGAAACGCTGACCCGCCAGGGGTTGGGCTCCCCCAGGGCTTCGGTCCGAGGGCCTTCACGGTCGCTGGCGGGGGCGCGACGCTTGACCTCTTCGCGCTGCGGGCGCTGTGATGGGCGATCGTCCGGGCCGGTCAACCTTCGCGGAGGAGATCAACACGATGAGACGGATCAATCTGGTCGGGAGGGTCGAGCGCGGCCGTCCGGCGGCGGTGTCGCCGTGGGTGGCGGGCGCAAGCGCGGGCTCGCTGGCGCTGCTGCTCGCGTCGCTGCTCGTGGCGCACGCGACGTCGCAGTCCGAGCTCGCGGTGCAGGGCGGCGCCAACGCCGAGCAGCAGGCGGCGATCGGGGCGATCACCTCACGCGCGTCGGACCACCCCGCGGTGCGCGCCGAGCTGGGCGCTCTGCACGAGCGGGCTTCGGTGGTGGCGGGGGTGCAGCGGAGTCGGGTCGACGCGTCGACGCGGCTGCTGGAGATGTCGCGGGTGCTCTCGCGCGGTGGCGGGCCCACGCTGGCGCCCACGGGCGATCGGGGCGCCGGCGGCGCGGCGCGGTTCTCGACGACGTGGGACCCGCACCGGCTCTGGCTCACCGCGATGGAGGAGGAGGGCGACCGGCTGACGATCCGCGGCGAGGGCCTGTCGGTGGGCGACGTGGGCGAGCTGCTCGTCCGACTGCAGGCGAGTGTCTACTTCCGCGACGTGCGGCTCGAGCGCACCGAGCAGGTCACGGCCGGCGACGACGCGCAGCGGGTGCAACGCTTCACGCTGGTCGCGCGGCTCTGACCGAAGCTCTCCTCACGCTGCGCGACGAGCCCGCGTCCGAGGCGACGGTCCGACGGCTCCGAGTGAAGGGCTCGACCGCGCCTGCTGGAGGCCGCAGGTGCTAGCGTCGTCCGCGTGCGCCTCGCCCGGGTGATCGCCGCGGTTCCGCTCCTCCTCGCGGCGTGCTCTCGGCCGCAGCCTCCCCGGGCTCGCGCGCCCCGCCCACCCCTGTCGGCCCCACCCGTCGCCGCGGCAGTCGCACCCGCGCCGACGCCCGCCTGGAGCGAGGGCTTCCGCATGCGCTCGGCCGTCGCCGACTTCGCGCCGCTGCCCGACGTGGTGGTGCACGCGCCTCCCGGCTTCGACGCACGAGCGCCGCTGCACCTCGTGGTGGTGCTCCACGGCATGGGGCACTCGCCGCTGACCTGGCTGGGAGGCGGGCTGACCGACCCTCGCACCGGGCGGCGGGTGGTCGGCTGGGGCGCGGAGGTGCGCCACGACCTCGCTGGGACGCGCTCGCTCATCCTGGCCCCGCAGTGCGACGAGCGGCGAGGGAGACCGAGGCTCGGGCGGCTGCAGTCCCGCGGCGGCTTACGGCGCTTCCTCGACGAGCTGCTGCGCGAGACGCTCGCTGCGCGGCTCGGCGGCCCTCACACGCTCTCCGACGTCGAGAGCATCACGCTCGTGGGGTCGAGCGCTGGGGGCCCCGCCATCGCCAACCTCCTCGACCTCGACGACCTCGACGGCCGCGTGCGCAACGTCGTGCTCTTCGACTCGATCTACGGCGCCGAGTCGATCTACGCCCGCTGGATGCGCGGCGGGGACGCGGCGCACCCTCGACGCCTCGTCTGCATCCACGGCGGCTCGCACTACACCTCGCCGTCGGCGACGCGGCTCGCGGCGATGCTCCGCCCGGCGCTGCGAGAGCAGCTCGCGGTGCAGCCCGACGGGGCGATGACCGAGGCCATCCGAACGCACCGCGCCGTGTTCGCGATGGTCAACTGCGAGCACATCTGCATGGGCAACGCGTACCTCGACAAGGTGCTGCTGGGGCTCGAGCTGCCGCGACGCGAGCCCGACCCCGACCCCAAGACGCCTGCCGCGGACCCGCCTCCGGCGACGCTCGTCGTCGCCCCGGGGAGCGTCACTCGCGGCGCCCTCACGGCCAACGACGCCCTGATGCGAGACGGCTCGCGCTTCGACGACTACGCGATCGACCTCGCGCAGGGGCAGGCCGTCACGCTCGACCTGCGCGGAGGGAGGACGACGGGGTACCTCTGCCATGCGCTCGACGTGCAGCTGCGGGTGCTCGACGGCGAGCGCGTGCTCGCGGACGACGACGACAGCGGGGGAGGGCTCGCCAGCCGGGTGACCTTTCGGGCGCCGCGCGCGGGGCGGTACACGGTACGGGTGATGGCGCACGGCCCGTGGGGGAACCGCGGCGAATACACCCTGCGGTATCCGGCCGGGTGAGCGAGCGCCCGGCGTCCCGCGACGGCTCGGGGTGGAGCCCTTGCGGGTGAGCCGCGGATCTCCCCATGTCGTGAGCGACTATCGTCCCGAAGCGAGAGGGCGCGCTGACACGGCCGTGCACTGGGGCGCACCCCGCTGGCCCTGGGCTCGCCGGCAGAGCACCAGCTCGGCGCGGTACACCTCGACGTCGTCGGCGATGTCGACGTCGAGGCGCCCGTCCGCGAGGACGGACTCGACCGTCCGGCCCGATCCTTCGAGCAGCACGCCGAGGGGCAGCGAGAGGTGCCCGCGCTGCTCACGGCAGCAGCGGGTGACCGCTTCGGTGAAGGCCACGTTGCGCCCGGAGAGGTCGCGGGAGATGAACGCAGGGACCCGGAACGGGGGCCACGTCGTCCCCGAGAGCACGCCGTCGATCCAGATGCCTTCGGTGCCCTGCACTTGCGCAGGGATGATGCGCAGCTCGACATCGAGCTCGAGCTTCGCGGAGACGAGCGGCCCGGCGGCGGTCGTGGAATCCGCCGCGGGGAGGTCGAAGCGCATGGGCACCTGGTAGCCGCTCAGACCGTGCGGGTAGGCGAAGCGCTCGCCGATCGTCGTGGGCGGGTTCTCGACGGGATCGAACGGCAGCCCCGCGAGGCTCGCAGGCGCGGGGGACGGCGGAACCACCCTCGGCGGAGGTGGGCGCACGGGGCGAGGACGCGGCGGGGCGTCGTCCAGGGGCGTCGCGAAGGCGCGGCCGACGCCGAACAGCGTGAGCCCCGCAGCAACCGCGACGACTCGCGTGATGAGCAGCGAGCGTCGCAGTCGCGCGAGCTCCGCGGCCAGGGGATCGGGCGGGGGAGCCTTCGCGGCGCGGTACGGTCCCCTCCGCGACTCCGTGATGTCTTCGCGGTGGCCCTCCTCGTGGAGGCCGGTCCAACCGAAGCGCCGCGCGAGCTCCGCGAGGGGCTCCACCAGAACGATCGCGGCACCGAGGCTCAGGAACAGCAGGATTTCAGGGAACCCCATTCCGAACATGCCCTCACCTCCGCGGCGATCGTAGGGCAGCTCCGTTCGAAGGGCACCTGCGGAGCCATGAGCCGACTCCGGTGGAGCGCGGGTCGATGGGGCCGACGTTGACTCGCGTCGCGCGGGCGCGTGACGTCCCCCCGGTCGTGACCACGCCCGGCCCTTCGCTCGTCTCGTGGATCCTCACCGGCCGATGGGATCCCTCCGATCGACCGCCGCCGCCTCGGGGCATCGGTACGGCCCGCTCCGTCGGTGGAGATGACGAAGACGCGTCCGTCGCGGTGCGCGCGGTGGCGCAGCACGACGGGGCGCAATGTCCGCCCGCACGAGCCACCGACCGGGTCGATCTGTACCTCCGGCGCAGCACGCCGCCGGCCCGAAGCGCAACGGCGAGGCGACGGCTGACGCGCGCGGAGATCCGCCTTGCGCTCGTGCTCTGGTAGCGTGCGCTGATGCGACGGGCGGTGGCTGCGGTGGGGTGGGTGGTGCTCGCTGCGGGCTGCGAGCAATCGCGCACGGAGCTGGTGGCGCGCGTCGACTCCGAGGTCGCCTGGGGCGCTGGGCGCACCGTCCAGAGCGTGACCCTCACCGTGCGCCGTGGCGGACCCACCGGCCCGCTGCGCAGCGCCCGCACAACGGCGCTCGGCGCGGGTGGCGAGCGGCGCCCGCTCCCGCTGCTGGTGGGCATCGTCCCGACCGATGACACCGACACGCCCGTCTGGATCGAAGCCCTCGGGTGCCGCGCTCCCAACGGGTGCACGGTGGCAACCGCAGTCGTGGCGCAACGCGCGGTGGTGCGCTTCACGCTTGGGCAGACGCAGGAGGTGCCGTTGCTTCTGGCGTCGGCGTGCGTCGGTGTGACGTGCGGGAGCGATGAGCGGTGCGGCGATGGCGGACGCTGCGAACCGGCGACGCGGGCGGTGGTGCGCCCGTTCGATGGGAGCGACGCGGGGATGGTGGCCGATGTCGCGAGGGATGCGGGCGGCATGGATCGCCCGATGGTCGCCGATGCCACGATGACGGACTCGGGTTCACCGCCCGACCGCAACGACCTCGGGGTTGTGGTCGACGCCGTGGTGCTTGTAGACGCTCCCCCGTCCGATGTTCTCGCGGCGGACACTGGCGCCGTTCCAGACACCGCGACGTCTTGCGGCACACTGGAACTCTCCTGCGGCGGCGTCTGTCGCCGGGTGCTCACGAACCCTGATCACTGCGGCGACTGCGGGGTTGCGTGCACCGCCGTCGCAGGGGCCACGCCGACGTGCATGGGCGGGCGCTGCGGGTACGCCTGCGATGCCACCCATGCTGACTGCGACGAACGCCCGAGCAACGGGTGCGAGTCGGAGCGGGCGACGGACCACGCGAACTGCGGCGGGTGCGGGATGGCGTGCACCGACCGTCAGGACTGCCGCGGTGGCGTCTGCGTGGCCTGCGGTGGGGCGCTCGACTGGTGTCCGGGGCTCGGGTGCATCAACACCGCCACCGACCGCAACCACTGCGGCTCCTGCACGACCATGTGCCAGACCGGTTTCGTCTGCCGAGGGTCTGGTTGCGTCGCGGACCTCTGCACGCCATCGACGATGCCACCCGACTCTGGGGTACCTCCCATATGGTTGAACTGTCCCGCGGGGTGCGTCGACACGGAGAGCGACCCGCGTAACTGCGGGTCGTGCGGCAACGTCTGTCCACCCCACAACGCGACGTGCCACCGCGGCGGGTGCCGAGACGGGATGTGTCCGCAGGGGTACCGACTCCTACCCGCGGGTTCGTTCATGATGGGTGGCGGGGATGCGGGGCCAGTCCACCGCGTCACGTTCGCGCGCTACTCGTGCATCATGGATCGCGAGGTCACGAACGTCGAGTATTCCAACTGCACAGACCCCTTGTGCGTGCGCCCGACACCGAGTGCGGACTGTCCTACATCGGTAATGAACTGGCCGCCCGATGGGCATGACTGGCAACCCATGAACTGCCTCCCGTGGTCGGCCGCAGACGCCTACTGTCGCACGCAGGGCATCCGCCTACCGACCGAAGCAGAGTGGGAGTACGCGGCACGCGGGACCGACGGGCGAACGTACCCGTGGGGCAACACGCCTCCATCCATCGCGGACACGCCGCAGCGACTCTGCTGGAATCGAGGGGCGGCTGGTTCCTGCGACTGGCGCGAGTTCACGGCGGGCGCGTCTGGATTCCACGCATTCCACATGGCGGGCAACCTCGCCGAGTGGGTGAGCGACTGGCACGGAGGTTACCCGTCTGGCGATCAGACCGACCCGCGCGGGCCGTCGTCGGGGACGCAACGTGTGCTGCGGGGCGGCTCGTGGCGAGAGTCCAACCCCAGCGCCTTCACGACGACCGCGCGGGGCAGCGACGTGCCCACGGCGAGGAACGCGGCCTACGGCTTCCGTTGTGTATGGACGCCTTGAGTGGATGATAGCCGATAGCAATTGTCGCGATCATCTCCGCTCTGACATACACTCACAACAAGCAATCTCCATTCTCGACAGCCGTCGATAAAGCGGATACTTCCCGCCGATTCTCATGGTGTATCGCCCGCGCGGTGCTGCCGATAACGCACCGTGCCCGTGCGCCACATTCGCTCCCGCGTCGGTCCACGTCTCCGCGTGCTGCAACGGAAGTACACCCGCATCCGCAACCCCGACGTCGCTCCGCTGGTGCGCGGCGTCCCGAAGGTGCCGCGTCGCCCCGCGAAGCACCGCGCGCCTTCTCCTCCGGTCGCGCGTAGCATCCCCCGATGCCCTACCGCGCCAGCGATCTCCGTGCGCCCGCTGTGCCGCGGCGTCGGCTCAGGGGGTGGCTTCCCGGCCTCGTCGTCGTCGCCGCGGCCGGCGTCGCCGCGTACTTCTCTCACGCGTACCGTTCGCGGCGGGCGGGACGATCGTCGGTCCCGGTTCAGGCGTTCACGGGAATGGCGTGCGAATCGGCGCGGGTCGTCGCCACCCACGACGACGCCGCCCGCGACGTCCTCTGCGGGCCCGTCCGGGAGACGGTGCCGTCTCGGGGCGCACCCGCGGTCGCGCCCGAGCGCTTCGCCGTCCCCATACTGTCCGCCACGCCCGTCCGCCGCGGCTGGGTCTTCGTCACCGCCGACGGAACCGTCACCCGCAGCGACACCTTCCTCGGCCCGCTGCACCTCCTCGGTCGCATCCCCTGCCTCGCCGCTGCCGCCGTCCCCGTGCGCTCCGCGGGTCGCGTCGCCGTCCTCGACGCCGCGGGCGCACTCTGGACGACCGACGGCGCAGCACCTCCCACACGCTGGCGGTTCCCGAGCCGCGCGATCTCCGCAGTCTTCGCCGACACCGAACACGGCGCCGCGGTGCTCGAGCACGGCGAGCTCCTCACGACGGACGACGCCGGCCGCACGTGGTCGCGCGTCGACCTCCAGCGCGAGGTCGCCTCGCAGGTGGTGCTCACCCCGAGAGGAATCGTCGCCGCGACCTCCGCCGGGACGCAGGCGCTCACCGCCGACGGGGCGCGCCCGGAGGGCCTCTGCCTCGACGAGTCCCTGACCCAGCCTACCACCTACAGCGACCCGCTCGGCCGACCCGCTGCCGCAAGCGTCCGAGCGCAGCTGCTCTTTCAGGTCGCGACGATCGAGGAGCGCTGTGCCCCGGCTGCCACCGCACCGACCAGCGCCGAGTTCGAATCGGCCTTTGCGACGTCCACCGATGCCCCAGGCTACCTCTGCCACATTGCGTCTCGAGGGGGCGCCGAGCCTGAGGCTCCGCCCTCTCGTCTGCCCGCCGGGGCGCCGCCCGGCAGCGCCACGTACCCGCCCATCCTGACCGGCGCGGGGAGCGTCGACGCCCACGCGTGGCGTACGCCCGACGGTCGAGCGCGGCTCCACTTCGCGTGGACGGGGCGCGACGACGCGGGGCCCTTCGTCGGCCACGCGGGGCCGGACACCGAGGGCCTGCCCGTGCGTCCGCCGGACGAAGCACGCGACGCCTACGTCGGATGGGAGATCCTGGTGGAGGGAACCTCGCGCAGGGGTCTGCTGCTCAGCTTCGATCACGGGTTGCACTGGGCCGGCGCCGGTCGATCGGTGGTCGCGCTCGGACGCCCGGTGCTGGACTGCCTCCACATCGGTCTGCGTCACCAGCAGTCCGTGGCGCTGCCCGATGGCGGCGTGGCGGTGCTGCAATGGATCTACAGCGAGGGCCGCACCCTCGTCGCCGCGCTGGAGGTCGGCCCCGATGGGGCAGTGCGTCAGCACCGCGGCCTCATCGCCGACCCGTCATTCCAGGTCGCCATGAGCCGCTGGGGAAGCAGCCTCGGGATCGTCCTCTGGCGGGCCGACCCCGTGGCGCCGTCGTGGTTCCATCCCATCGATGGATCGCCGCCCCGACGGCTGCCGCGGATCCCGCTGACCCCGCCCCGGGCGTGCTCCCTCGGGGCGCCGGGCAGCGACCCGGACGCGATCACGTTCTGGTTCGGTCGCCTCGACTCCGACTTCGGGCCCGCCACCGTCGAGGATGGCCTGTTGGAGTCGCCGGGCTTTGCGTCTCCGACCCGCTATGAGGTCGAGTGGGCGCGCGGCGAGATGTGCGTTCGCGCGGTCACCCTCAGCCGAGGTGGCATGGGCGCCGAGGGCCTTGGCGGCGTCACGATGACGCTCTCCGCCCGACCGGGCGACCGCTTCGTGGGCTCGCTCGGCGACGCAGGCACGTTCCGCGTGGCGTGCCGCGCGAGCCGCGAGCCGCCCTCCGTCGGCGACCCTTCACCGGAGTGATCTGCCGACGAGTACATGCTTTTGCGGGTCCTGCTCGAGCACGCGCCGTCTCGCGCAGGAGAAGCCGCAGCGGGCGCTCTCTCCCGCCGAGCTCGAAGGTGAGTTGATTGCCCGGCTGTCCGCGGCTGTCCGAGGCCATCGCGAAGGCCGTCAGTTCGCCGGCCTAGTCATCGAACGATCCTGGTGCTCCCGAAGAGCGAGCGCCCTACGAGGACAAAGCCGATCCTGCGCCGATCTGCCGCGGGGCGCTGACCGTGTCCATTCGCAGGCCCGGCGCGACTTCGGGGAGATCGTGCGGGGGGAACGACACAACGCCGCGGAGAGGGCCAGCGAGGCGCACGCGACGAGCGTCGAGGGCAGGCGAGTGGAGGCGCGGTGCCGCACTGCCTCACCGCAGTCGCAGCATGAGTACGTCGGTGCCGGGCGGGTCGACCCCGTAGCGCGCTAGTAGCGCCCTCCCCGGCGGCGTCGTGCTCGCGACCCGCAGCCAGCGCAGCTCGCCGCCGCGCCAAGGGACGCCGACCCGCACCCGCTGCCGAGGAGAGTCGATGCGGCCCAGCTCGAGGTCGTCGAGCGTGATGGTCAGTCCCAGCGTGCCGATCGCCGCCGAGTACAGCGACACCTCCAGCCCGGTCCCGCCCTCCGCCGGCCACCGGATCGGCAACTCGATCCACGCCTCGGGGCCCTGCGCGCAGCCCTCTTCGAGGCTCCACGGGTCGACCGCGAGCGACGCGCCCCCCGCCGACATCACCCAGTCGTCTTGGACGAACATCGGGTCGTGCTCGTACAGTCGCGCGATCGCAGCCGCAGGGCGCGGCGATGGGCTGAGGGGCGGTCCCGCGCAGCGCGCGGCGGCGTCGCGGAGCGCGAGGCGGGTGGGCTCGTTCTCCGAGGCGTGCGGGCCCCACGCGAAGATGCCGTGGGTGTTGTCCTGCTCGGACCACGGTTGGTAGACCCACGCGGCGACCCCGGAGACGCCCAGGCACTCGGCCGCGGTCAGGAAGGCCTCGTACCAGCGCCCCCGGTCGGCAGGGTCGAAGGCGGCGCGCGAAAAGCCCACCTCCCCGATGACCAGCGGCTTGTGCAGGAGGTCGTGTGCGACCGCGACGCGGTCCGCCAGCCAGGGCCAGAGGTCGGCCGGGACGTCGACGTTCGCGTCGTGGTCGAAGTAGGCGTGATGGTCGGCGTAGTCGACGCTGTCGAGGGCATTCACGCGCCGCCAGATCGCCCGCCCCTGCGCGCTCGCGTACCCGCCATGGCCGGCGCCGACGAGGTGGTTGGGGTCGCGCTCGTGGATGAAGCGCGCCTGCCGGTCGACCCACTCGACCATGCGGTCGCCCGACTCGCAGGTGAGCGCGCCGCCCTCGTTCACGAGCTCCCAGGCCATGATGGTCGGGTCGTCGCGGTAGGCCACGCCGGTCACCGCATTGGTGCGCGTCACGAGGCGGCCGACGTGGTCGCGCCACGCGCGCTCGACGGCACGATCGGTGTACACCCGCCGCAGTTCGCCCGCCCGGAGGGTGCGCCCGCGCGCCGGGGCGCCCGTCCAGCGCAGGTAGGCGGGGAAGCCGCCGTAGTCCTCCCAGCGGTTGGCCAGCACCAGGATGACGCGCAGGCCGCGCGAGCGGGCCGCGGCGAGGACGCGGTCGAGATGCGCGTACGAGCCCGCGATCCAGCCGCGGGGGCCACGGCGGAAGGCGAAGTCGTCGCGCCAGGCCTCCAGCCCCTCGGCCTCGCCCAGCGCCCAGACGCGGGCGACGCCGAGCCGGTCGGCAGTCAGGGCGTCGAGCACCCGCGAGGCGGCCCGGCGCTCGCGGGGGCCGTGCATCGCGTCGACGTTGGCGCCGACGAAGCGGAAGGCGTGGCCGCCCACGACGAAGCGCTCGCCATCGCGGCGGACGAAGCCCGGATCGGAGGGAACGATCCAGCGCGTGGCGACGACGACAGCGAGCGCCGCGCCCAGCAGCGCCGAAAGGGACGAGCGGGAAACGCGCATCGCGGAAAGCGGCTCCTTCGGCGCGAGGGGACCGCAGGAGGCGACGTCCCGTCAGGTCGAACGGGCGCCGCGGTGGTCGCGTGACAGCGCGGGTGCGCCGCGCCCTCATCTGCGAGTCGATCGAGGCCTACGACGGGCGCTGTTCCTGTCCCTATCAGCGGGACTCGCGCGGCCGCGCCTGCGGTTGGCGCAGCGCCTGGTCGCTTCGCGCCTCACTCGTCTGGGCCGGGCAGATGGACGGTCTCCACGCCGGTAGCGAGGAGGCCTCGTAGGGGGTCTCGACGACGCAGCTCCCCGCAAGAACACCTGCACCCCGCGGGCGGGCCGAGGGGACTCGGCGAGAGCGACGCGCCGTCACGCCGCCGGGACGAGCGCGACGAAGAGTCGCGTGCCCCAGAGCCGCTCCGACGAGGGCCACGCGTGCGCCCTTCCGCGCGCCTCGCCGGCCGCCCAGGGCTCGCCGTCGAGGAGCACCTCGTTGGAGAGCACCCGCTCGCCGACTCGCGCGACGTACACCCGAAGCGCGTGGATCTGCCGGGAGAGGTCCTCCCGGGCGAGGGCGTCGCGGAGCGCGTCGACGAGGTCGCCCATGGGCGCGTGGTCTACGCCGCCGTAGAGCACCAGCTGCGCGCCGAGGCACGCGCGGAAGACCCCCGACGGGTGGGCCCAGTCCTCCCACGTCACCTGATCGGCGCAGGCCCCGGGGTCGAGCAGCGCGGCGATCATCACGTGGAGCGAGGCCCGCTCGAACTTGCGCACGGCGTCGGACATCGCCGCGAGGTAGGGACGGCCGATGCCCGCGAAGCTCTCGCAGAGGCGCCCCGTGGCGACACGCGGACAGCGCGCGACGAAGTCGACCTGGGGCATGAAGACGCCGTCGGTCCACGGGATGAACACGTGGGCATCGAACTCCACGTCGCCGACGCGCACGGCGGTGCCTTCCCCCGGCAACGGCGCGAGGTCATGCCCTTCGAGGAAGCCCCGAAGCACCCGACGGGGTTCGAGCACGCCGCCGTCGCCCTCGCCCATCGGAAGGAGCGGGCTCGCGAGCGCGATCTCGGCGAGCCGCAGCTCGGCCAGCGTTGCCCCGGGACTGCTCAGAAGCTGGTTGATGGCGTTCACCTCGCAGCTCCGATCCGCGATGGCGTAGGCCTCGTCCCGGGTCATGCGCCCGGCGCGTTCTACCGAGGCGCGGTAGATCGGGTCATCTGCCATGCGCAGCGTCACGGCACCGCTCACGTAATGGTCTGGAAAGGCCGCCGCGCGAAGGAGCTGCCGGCCGAACGCGATCGGCAGCCACACGACCAGCCGTGAGGAGAGCCACGGCGCCACGCCGAGCGCGTCGAGGCGGTCGTAGATCGCGTCGTCGTCCCTGCCGCGAAGCGACAGGAAGCAGCTCACGCCCAGCTCGATCGCGTCGGTCCACACGGCCGCCGTTGGTAGCACGGGCCGGCGCCCCGCCGACCGACGCGCTGATCACGCGACTCCGACGTCAGTCCTCGTCGGTGGGCGCGCCGGAATGCCGCCCGCCTTCGCAGGTTGGAGCCTCATGACTGATTCCGACTCCAGTGAGCCGCTCGGACGGGCGACCGTCGATGCCGTCGCGCTCGTGGCGAGGTACCCACCCCGCCTCTCGCATCCCAACAAGCGGACGGTCTACGAGCTGGCCTGCCCCGCAGGGACACAACACGGCGGCGCCATCACCGTCTCTCGCTGGCCCCAGGCCCCGCTCCCCGATGACGCGCGCTGGGCTGCGGCGAGCAGCCGCCTCGAGTTGCGCGAGGACGCCTTCACCTACGGCCCGCCGACGGGAGACGGGACGAGCGCCGTCGTCGAGTGGCACCTGAACTTCGCCCACACGGTTCTGTTCGTGGCCTACGGCGGACCGCTCTTCGCGCAGGACGAGATGCAGGTGGCCGAGCACCCCGCGCTCGGATCGGTGCGCGAGTGGCTGACGAGCGAGTCTGTTCCGGGGCTGCGGCCCGTGACACGCGAGGGCGGACAGGCGACGCCCGTGCTGCTCCGCGGCGTCGAGCGGCGCTGCGCGGTGGCCACCGACGCCGACCTGGACGAGGGGCGGCCCTACGGCCTCTACGGCGCCGCCTTCGGGCGGGCGAAGGTCGAGGCGGTGCGGCGGGCGACGCGCGTGCTCGACCCGCCGACGGTCACCAACCTCGTGGCGATGGAGGCCCCTTCGGGGGCGACCGGGCGCTACACCGCAGCGCAGATTCGCGACGTGCTGGCGACCGCGTACACGGGCTTCCGCGCGGCGCGGATCGAGTCGGCGAGCGAGGCGGGACCCGAGGCCGCGGTCGTCGTTCACACGGGGCACTGGGGCACCGGCGCGTACGGCGGAAGCCGCGTGTTGATGGCGATGGTGCAGCTCCTCGCGGCGAAGGCGGCGGCGATCGATCGGCTGGTGTTCCACACCTTCGATGCGGCGGGGATGGCGCCCTGCCGAGAGGCGGCGTCGAGGGTCGAGGCGCTCGCCGCGCGAGGCGTCACCCTGGAAGAGGCCGTCGAGGCGATCGAGCAGCAGGGCTTCGAGTGGGGGACCTCGGACGGGAACTGACCACAACCCGCGAGGGCGTGCGGACCGCTGGAGGGCGAAGGGCGACCGTTGGGGCGCATCACGACACAATGGTCGGACGACACCGTGATACGAGCGGGCCGTGTCGACCACCGCGGGAGCGCTCTACTCCGCCGCCTGGGCGCTCCTCTGCCTCGTCGCGGCGGTGGTCGCGTGGCGATCTCCCCGCGAGGAGGGGCCGTTCTCCATGGGGTATCGCCGACTGCTCATGACGCCCTGGCGGCTTGCCACCGGGGCCGTTGCCACGGTCTTCCTCGTGGGCGCGGCTCCCTATGCCAACGACCCCACATGGGATCACGCCGTGGGGCTGCTCATGTCCGTCTTCACCTACGCGACGGCGCCGTGGGCGGTGGGAGCGGCGGTGCGCTCGCTGCGGGGCGAGCTCCCTCGACGCCAGCTCTTCGTCGCAGCGTGTGCGTGGATGTTCTCCGCGAGCTGGTCCTACGACGCCTACAACTTCGCGCGGAGCGGCGTGTACCCGCCGTCGTGGGCCGCGAACATCGTCGCATCGTCGGTGCTCTATGTGAGCGCGGGACTCTGCTGGAACCTCGTCCACCGCCCCGGTACGGGCGTGACCTTCGGCTTCCTGCACCCCGGCTGGCCCTCCGCCCCGGCGGGCGGCGACGACCGGCGCGTCGCCGCGATGGCCCTGGTCTTCGTGCTCTTCGTGGCGGCCCTGCTGCTGCCCTTCGTCGCCGGGATCGTGCCGGGGCTGCCGCGCTGGTGACGCTTCGGCAGGGGCGCCCGCCTCCTCGACCTCGTGAAGCGAGCGGTGCGTGGCGAGATCCCGCTGGGCGCCTACGATGAACCCGGCCCCGCGGCTCCCCGGCGGTGAGGACCTCGGGGGCGATCAGCACGGACATGCCTCGTTCCTGTGGCCGGCTCAGATCTGATCCGATATCGAGTTCGCCGCGCGAATGAGGCACGCTTCCGACGAACACGCTGACGGCGCGGCTCATCGGGCGGCGGCAGGCATTCGATGTTCGTGAGGAGGGACGCGGCGATGCGACATGGGTGCTGGTCGGTGATTCTCGTGGTCCTGGCGGTGCAGCCGCTGTCGCCCCGGGAGGTCCACGCGGAGGCTGGGATGGTGCTGGTCGACGCGACGAGCGACACGGGCGGCTGCGCCGTGAACTCGAACTGCCCCTGCGGGTACTTCTGCGTGTCCGGGCGCTGCCGATGGAACCCGAGCCCGCCGCCCTCGTGCGCCTCCGAGAGGGACTGCCAGACCTCGTGCTCGGGGCTGCTCTGCATCGGAGGGAGCTGTGTGGCGCCCGACGGGGGAACCGCGACGGACGTCGGGGTCGATGGCCCCACAGACGTCGACATCCCGACGATCGATGTCCCTGCGGTGATCGACGTCTTCGTGCAGAGGGACACCGGCAGCGTGGACATCGGGCCGCGCTCGCAGGACGCCCCAGTGGATACGGGCGCCATCGCCGTAGACCCCGAGAACAAGGGCGGCGGATGCACCGTCCGGCCGACGGCTTCACCACGCCCAGGCCTGCTTGCGCTGCTGGCGATCGTGGGCGCGGCGCTCGTTCGAGGCCTGCGGCCCGCGCCGAGGCCCGCGCTTGACCCCTCGCGCTCATTGCCCCGACGATCCCCCTGATGCGCTGCTCCCGATGGCTGGTCGGTACGCTCCTTCTGCTCGGTGCCTGCGGCTCGGCGGAGCGACCCGCTGTCCTCGACGGCGGCGTCGCCCCGACGGTCACCGACCACCACGCCCGACGCGTCGAGGGATCCGTCGGCCAGCCCGTCGACGCGCTGCCCCTGCTCGGTCTGTTCACGCTGCCGGTGCGGGTGGACGGCGTCGCGGGCCCGCCGATGCTCGTCGACACCGGAGCGCCCGTGACCTTCCTGACCCCTGGCGCCTTCGGCACCACCCGCGCGAGTGGCACCACCGGGCAGGTCGACCTGGCCATCGGCGCGCTCACGCTCGGCGACGTCCCGGTCGTGTGGTCCGACCCCTTCGGACTCGGTGGCACCCTCGGCGGAGTGCTCGGCGTCAACCTGCTCTGCCAGTTCACCAGCACCTGGGACTGGCAGCGCAGCCGCTTCACCCTGGGCGCGGCACCGACGGACGCCGACACCACCGACGACATCGCGCCGCAGGCCTTTCGTCTGACCGGCGGCGGATACCTTCAGCTCTCCGCCACTCGGACGGTTCCCGTGCCGCCGACCCGCCTCGTCGTGGACGTCGAGATCGAGTCGCGCGCCTTCCGCCTGATCCTCGACACCGGCGCGTCGAGCACCGCGTTGCGCGACGACGCGGTCTCTTCCTTCACCAGTGACGGCCGCGGCACCTTCGCCCTCGACGTCGCCGCGCAGGGCGGCCTCATGCGCCAGCGACTCTTCCGCGCCCGTCGGATCACCGCCCTGGGCGTCACGCGCGAGTCCTCCGCGGTGGTGGGCTACAGCGCGGCCGGCCTCGCGGCGCTCTCCGAGGAGGTCGGCTCGCCGATCGACGGGCTCCTCGGGGCGGACTTCCTACAACCCTGGCTCACGACCATCGACTACCCGGCGGGCCAGGTGCGGCTGCGCCGATACCGCGACCAGTCCCACGTGCGCGACGCATGGACCCGCGTGGGCCTCCTGCTCAGCGTGAACGCCGCCGGGGCCGCGGTGGTCGTCCAGGTGGCGACCGGGAGCGACGCCGCCCGGCAGGGCTTCGGCGTCGGCGAGCGCCTCGTCGCCGTCGACGGGCGCGCGGTGGCGGGGATGTCCGGCGAGCGAGTCGACCTCCTGCTGCGCGGGTCCGTCGGAGAGAGCCGCCGCGTCCGCACCGACCTCCGCGAGGCCGACGTGCGCGTCGAGGACCTCATCCCGCTGCGCTGAAGGGGATGAGCGTCACACGACGGCCGCGCGGCTGCGCAGGGTGGGCGAGCAGCGGCCCCGCTTCGCCGCGGTCGAGCCCTGCGAGGGCGCATCGCGTACGGGCGAGCGACCCGGCGGCAGAAGACACGGCTCGCTGACGAGGGTGGGCTGACCCCCACTCTCAGTCGGCCTCTGCGTCGAGGCGGGCGAGCGCGCGCTCGTAGACCGCCCGCCGGTCGGGCCGCGCGTGACTCGCCGCCGCGCGCAGCGGCCCCAGCGCCCCATTGCCAAACCGTGCGACCCCCTCCTCGACGGCCCGGCGCACCACCGGGTTGGCGTCGGCGAGCATGTCCACCAGGCGCCCGATGGACGGCGCGTAGCGCGCGAACGACAGCACCCGCACCGCCGTGCGCCGCACGTCCGCGAGCGGGTCGTCGAGCAGCCGCGCGGTGATCTCCAGGTAGGCCTCGCGGGACACACACCCGCGCAGCAGCCGGTGCGCGTGCAACCGCAGCCGGGAGGAGGGGGCGTCGACGTAGCGATCGAGCAGCTCGACGAGGCGCGCGTCAGGGCGCTCGGCCAGGAGCGTGAGCGCGCGGCGGGCGGCCTCGACGTCGTCGCCCTCGGCCGAGGCGAAGAGGGCTTCTCGGTCGGGGCGCGCATCGGGCACGATGTGACGCTCGCGCTTCTCGGCGAGGCCCACCGCGAAGGAGGTCGTGGGCTGGCGCACGGGCTGGGGGACGGGCGACTCGCCCACGGCGACCCGAACCGCGGCCTCGACGCGCCTCTTCGTCTCGGGGTCAGCGACGTTTTCGAGGTCGAGCAGCAGCGCCGGTGCCCACGCCGTCAGCGTCGCGCGCCCCAGATAGGGCAGCAGGGCGAGCACTCGCGGGCCCGCCGACGGATCATCGATGTACGCGC
>Ga0208752_100092_pt1 | contig 28260 bp, 33 predicted proteins | sample LakWasMet27_LOW6_2_FD_183871 | JGI IMG/M metagenome (GOLD analysis project Ga0208752, IMG submission 183871) | Freshwater sediment methanotrophic microbial communities from Lake Washington under simulated oxygen tension - Sediment Metagenome... | ecosystem: Environmental > Aquatic > Freshwater >... | reverse complement strand
TGCACGACTTGTAATTTAAAGACGCTATCAAATTGGCGACGGGGTTGACTCATGATCGGGTTCCTTTTAAATAGATTGATGAATTTTACCAACCTATCAATGTGTCCGTTTTTATTAGACCACTACAAGTCAATGGCGGTAACGCCGTCAGAGTGAGAGGCATAGAGACCAAAATATTTAGGGTCATAGTTGCCGGAACCCGAACGAAGCTTGGTAAAGGTGCCGTTTGTTTGCTTGAATGTTGACCAAGTGTAAGAGTTAGGAAAACCGATAGCATCCCGCTTTAGAAATTTAATAAGGGTGTCTATTCGACGCTTCCACAACATATGGCAATCGCGGTGATCTTGACCCATACAAACAATGTCGATGCCACGGTGGCGGTGCTGGGTTACAAATTCCGTGATACCAGGCGATAAATGAGTTTTACCAGCGGGGAAAAAATCTTGTAACTCATCCAAGATAACAAGGGAATCATTAGCCACATGAGCTTGAACATCTGACACCTGTTCTTTAGTTAAAGGGTTTAAAAGCTTAGTGACACGCTCTAAGGGTATGCCGGTAATTTCCGCGAATTTAGGACGGTTAAGCCCTTCGATATACGCATAAACGGAACGGCCCTTCATAAGGGCCGGGATGATTTGATTAATTGCCGCCTCGTAGCTTTTGCCTGAACCTGGGAGACCTTCGTGAAAAATTATCATGCTATTGACCTCACTAGAGCAACAACACGGAAAGCGGACCAGATAACCATTGCACAAGACATAATTTGCAAACAACCCACAATATCTGACTGATTAAGCGCATAGAGAATACAAGGCGACAGGGAGTTATAAGCTGCTTGTATTTTTTGACCGAATTGAGAAGCAGCAGAGCCGGAACCGCTAAGCGTTGACCCGCCCAAACAATACGAACAATAAGAACCGGCCCAGTCTAAAAACATCATTATGAAATCAGACGCATACTCAAGAAGCGTTGCCGGAAGGTCGGTTATAAAATCCTTTATAGAATCCGCGAAATCTTCAAAAAATTTGATGAAAGCATCGAAATAAGCTTTTAAGGTGTTGACTATTGATTGCATGGATAACCCCTAGAATGTTGGTGTAATCATTATGCGAAGAGCAACAAAGACGGCGGCGATCTTCAATGAAGCGGCGATAACATCCCAGACAGTTTCCATCCAGACAGCGCAGAAAGGCTGAATGTCTGCTTTAGGCATGCCCATAATTGCAGGTATGTTTAAATCACAGGCAGCACAAGCGGCCACCGTGGGAATAGACGCAGAAAAGATGTCTGAACCCGCTTTTAAGAGCGGAGAGTTAACAGCCTTATTCATGAATGCCGTTCCCACAGAAGTGACGGTTTTACCGTTACTTGTATAAAAACGGCCTTTACCGGAACCAGCACCAGGAGAAGCACCAACCGCGGTTCCATCGGTTACCCCCTGCCCTTGTGAGTCACCTTTTACAGTTGAGGTGCTGGTGGTTTGGCCGGATGAATTGATGTTGGTTGTGGTGACGGTGGAGGTAGTATTTACGATGTTGTTTGTAGTGGTTTGAGTGATAGTTTTCGAACCGTCTGCATTGGTAACGGTGGCGGTTTTGGTGGCTTCTTTGACTTCTTTGTTGATAGGTACCGGCGTTGGATTTGGGGTTGCTGTGGTTGCCGCTGGTTTTATACAGACGATACCGGTGCCACCTGGGCCACATGTGCCAGCAGGAACAGATGGGAGGTTTATTCCAGGCGGTGACGAATCGGTACCAACGCAAACAGCTTTGCCGGAAGAATTTAAGACGCAGTTTTGTATTTGTCCGTTGACGTTTTGTTTTTCTGCGACAGGTTGACCATCGACCAAGTAGGCATGGCCACCATTCATTGTTAAGCCAGTATCGGTAACACACACTTCGGTTTTGTCAGAACCAATTGTTCCACAGTTTAATTTTGGTGAAGACGGACAAACTTCGTCACCCGTTGGGGAGGTGTAACAACCCAGGTGCGCAGACGGAGGCGCGCAATGGTCAACCTCGAATTTTAAAGGCGCAACGCAATCAGCCGCTGTTTTTGGAGGCTGTATTTCTTTGGCGGTATCATTGCCGGATATATATTCGCCAGTTTGGGTGCCGCGTACTTTGCAATAAAGATCTGAGCTGGTTGGCGTAGTTATTACCTCGCATCCATAGGAGTTGTTTGGGTTAGCGGGAATATTGTATTTACATCCACCTGTTGAAACGCTTGTTGGGTTTAATGCGACCGATGAACCGCCGGAACTATCGTGCACCAGGTTAACGGTTGGCGTACCGTCAACAGGATAAGAGCCACGCGGAACCAGAATATCTTTTTGCAAGCCAGCGGTGCAGGTTATAGGCGGAGCGGTACAAGTACCAGCAGGAAATACGCGAGATTGACCGGACGGACAGGCCAATTCACCGTTATCGCAATGCACATATTTAGTGTTCGGTACATTTGTTCGCGACACATAGTAGGAACCAGTACCGGGAGAAGCACAAACCGATGAAAAGGAATAATTAGAGTAAACAGTACAGCGAGAACCACTTGCATATCCGTTCGGCGGTGTAGAATTCTCACAAGCGGTTTTAGCTTCCTGGGTCGAAGTTTGGTAATACCCATCCGCAAAAACAAGCGAGGAAAATAGATAAATAATGATAAACGAAACTATCTTACGCATGACTAAAGCCACTAATCACAGCGTAAGCGCATATCATGCCAGAGATAAAGAAAAGCATTGCGAAGATCATAAGTCACCTGTGTTGGGTTGGTGATTTAAGAAAAAAAAGGGAGCCTAGGCCCCCTTTCTTGGTTTGCTGGTTTAGCGGATGAAAGCCAATACTCGACGGAATCCGTAAGCAGCTGCTTTTGGCAATACAAGTACGCCAGCGATTGCGGCAATGCCTAAAACGATGTCAGAAGCGTTAACAGCCGAAACAACGGTGTCATATTGTGTTACTGCGAATGCAGGTGAAGCGCCAAGTGTTAAAAGGCCGAATACCATGAGTAACACTGCTTTTGTTAAATTTTTCATTTTGTTTTTCCTTTAAAGGATTAAGTGAAGGTTAATAGGGCTTGGTATCGCTTAACATGTTAAGTAAAACACCAAAGCCCCAGGCCGATAAGTAACAGATCATTGGGAGGCCAAACCCTAATGACCACATTTGCACCATGTCCTCGGCTAGAGGGATGGCGAAGATGTCTTGCATGGATGGCTGGTCAGCGATCGAGGCGGCGCTTAGTACCGTGTAAGCTTGCGGGTCGATTGCTATGCATTCAGCAACTGTGTCTACAATAGAGAAGGCGGTAGCATTGGCATGGATACAAAGATATTTAAGCGCCATGTTGTTATGCCTTTGGTGTTGCTGGTTTGGTTGCTGGGTCTAAGTGCTGCACACCTTTAGGCTCGATTCGTTGCTCTAGGGAGTCAGCCAGGTAGCGTATTGATAGGGCTGAAAGGACGGCTTTGTTTTGGCCACCCATGGTGATTTCAGCAAGTATTTCCATGTAGCAAGGGAATTTGATTTCACCGGCTTCGACTTTTAGGCGTTGTTGGTCGAACATTTCAAAGGGCATTTTGATTTTTATTAGTTCGTTGCCTAGGTTGTTGGCGTTTTTTCCGGTGTTGGGTTTTGATACCCAGATGGAGCCGCCTTTGTTGTCGCCGTCTATTTCGTAACGGGTTAAACTTTCTACTTTTCCAGTGACAACGGTTTGCATGTCTGATTGGAAGCTGTTGTTTTGTTCTGACATTGTGTTTTTCCTTGGTTAAATTTAATGGTTAAAGCGGTTGTTTTGACCCTTTTGAAGCCCGTAGGGTCTAACGGGGGTAGTCGGTTGTTTTAGAATGGCAGTTGATAGATTTCACTTTGTGTTGTGAGGCCGGAGCCATTACAAGCAGTACAGTAACGAATGGAATATTCATTATTTCCAAGTTCACCAGAACCATTGCAAACAGGACATGAAACTTGTTGGTCTTCGTTTTCTTCTAAATCAGAGTCGTCCAAGTCGCTGTCGTGTAGGTCTGACATGGCGTTTTATCCGTTGTTTAATGTTATTTGGACGTGGCATTTACATTGGCAAATGAAACGGGTTATTACTAATTTGTTGTCTGTTGAGTTACGCATCTCAAAGATTTGTTCGGTGTTGCATTCTGAACAGATTCTTGTTTCTCGTATCATTAAGCGAACCCTGAAGGGCCGGGCTTTACGTTCCAATTAACCTTTTTGTCTGGTAAGAATCCGTAATTAATAAATGCTATTACGCAGGGCTCCATAGATTTATTAATAACGGCTTCTAACTCAGTCAAAATGGCTAATTTCCTCTGCAATCCCTTTCGCAAGATCAACGTCAACATCAAGAGCAAGGACAATGTGCTGCGCGCTTTATTTAGATAGCCCCACCAACTCACCAACCGGCTAGTTCCCGCCAGACGGTGCCATCTATGGTTTGTGTCTATGGTTTCACCGGTTTGAGGGGTGTCAACACGATAAAGCCTGTGTTGACACCCCTCAAGCCCGGCGACCATAACGACACCCCCCATACGACGGCTCCGACTGGCTAGGCTAATCCGGCAGGCAACATCAATTTTTTCTCTTTTAAAAGCGATGGCTGACATAATCGTTTTTTCTAAATCGAAACAGGTTTAGAGACGGATTTTTGATAGTCAATGATGGCCGTTTGTATTTGTGGCGGCAGATCACGAACGAAAACCAGTTGTTTGTTTATGTAAAGGGTCATAACGGATTTAGTTAATCCGAAGGGTTTTAAGCCCCGTTCCATGGCTTCTATTTCTAATCGCAGGTAATCGCGAGTGTTTAAGCAGGTGCGATATATGCGCTCATCTTTTACAGAAGGATCACCACCAGAGACGCGAGGCGGTAGGTTGAATTGTTCAGAAGTCATTTTTTAGCCCTTTTGTGAGTTTAAATAGTTATTAATATCGGTTATTTGTTGAATCTTGGATTCATTATCTAAATTGATAATGTTTTGATACATAAGGGCTAATTTATAAATGAACAGGTAGTTTTTTGATTGATAAACCGGCTGTGGATATATGCCAAAGTAAGAATATTCGGTTTCGTCTAAATATTTAACGTGACTATTTAATCGTTGTGATATTGCCTTATTGGTTAACTGGTTTACTGATTCAAATTTGGAATGATCTTTTAATAACCGAATAACGAAGTCGTTAGTAAATTGACATTGTTCAATTATTAATTGTTTAAAGTTTTTTGAATCTATGTAAGGTTTTTTAGTGAATATTTCCGGTTGGAATATGTCAGTTTGTTTGAATTCGGATGATTTAAAAACGCGGGTATAAACACGCGGTGTATTAAAACGATTTAAACCCACTCTATGACGAGTTTCTGTAAAGATGGCTAGTTTCATGATTGCAACGCCAGTGATGTATTAAATAAAGCCGCCAGGTTGATTAAGCGGTACTTGCCTATTTTCACTGTAGGTACGTAGCCTAAATCTATCCAACCACCCACAACGCCCGCTGATAATCCAATCAATTCCGCAAATCTATCAGGATGCATTACCGGCACTTGTGGCAGGTCTATGTATTTGACTTCGATAGTCGGCCCTACTGGGTTGACTTCTTTTTGTTGTTGGTCCATGTTTACCCCTTTAGCTTTAGAAGCTGGTTTGAGCTGGTTCTGAAATTACATGTATTATATACATGTACAATACAATATTACAAGTATTATTTACATATATGACAGATGAATTTGAAATAAACAATAGATTCAAGGACTTAAGAAAGCGCCTAGGAGTAACAGTAGATGAACTATCCTTAAAGACTGGTATTAAAAGCACTCAGATAAGCAGCATCGAAAACAAAAGACAGAAGGTTTACGGATGGCAAATAGAAGCTATATCGAAAATATGGCCCGAATACGCTTACTGGCTTGCAACCGGCTTAACAATTCCTGAAGCAGGACAGATAAGCCCAGAATTAGAAGAAACCCGGCAAAAACTGCAAACGGGTACATAACCGCGCGGAAGGTCTTAGACAGGTGGAGCGGGAACTAGGAAGGATTTTTTTTAATTAAAAAAGGAAAAAATATGAAGTACACGGAAGAAGTAGAAAAAGAACTGAAAAAACTAGAGGAAAGCCGGTCAATTTACCAAGTAATAAAGATAGAACGAAACCAACCAGAAGAGTTTAAGAAATGGTCAAAGGATTTAATGATGGAAATAGAATGGAAACTCTACGAAGACGTTTGCAAAGAATTTCTACAGATAAAGAACATTAAATCAGAAGTTACAAACACAGGCGCAGACGGCGGAATTGATATAAAAGTAACAACAGATAAAGGGAAGGTTCTCGCAATAGCACAATGCAAAGCACAGAAAAAACAAATAGGCGTTGCCCTAATCAGGGAGCTTTATGGAGTAATGACAGCCGAAAATATAAAACAAGGAATGTTTTTCACAACATCTAACTACAGCCCCGACGCTAAAGATTTTGCAAAAGGAAAAGGTATTGCACTTGTGGATTGCGACGGACTTTTTAACGCAATTAATAATCTAAACGAGACAGACAGAGAAAAGATAGAAAATTTAATCTCAAACGACAAAGATTACAAAACACCTACCTGCGCAAACTGCAATATCAAATTAATAAGACGAAAAGCAAAAACCGGTAAAAATATAGGCAGCGAATTTTGGGGATGTACAAATTTCCCAAGGTGCAGATCAAGAATTAAGATCAAGCCGGAAATTTAAAAGGGGATACAACAATGATTAATTACGACAAAGATTTTTACAGCTGGACACAAGAACAAGCCGAAATGTTAAGAAGCGGCCAATTTAACAATCTGGACATACCTAACCTTATCGAGGAAATCGAAACAATGGGAAGAAGTGAAAAGCGTGAACTCGAAAGCCGGTTAACTGTTCTGTTAGTGCATTTGTTGAAATGGCAGTACCAGGAGGTAAGACGCGGCAGAAGCTGGGAGCTCACTATTATTGAACAGCGATTGAAGCACAACGAAACGCTAGAGGAAAACCCAGGGTTAAAACCTAAGCTAAACGATATATTAGAAAAAGCGTATCAATACGCGACGATTCAAGCATCAAGAGAGACAAAAATAAGCCGAAATGTTTTCCCTAAAGCATGCCCATGGACACTAGAAGCAATAACAAATGAGAACTTCTACCCCGAGTAAATCTTTCCAATTTCTTTCCACTTTATGAGCTGTTTTAGGCGTTTCTAAGCTGATTGGTTTTTGTTGATGCTTGGTTTTAGCCGTGTTCAGCCTGTTTAAGCCCACGACAAGCCCCTTTTAATGCGATGGTCATGCGTTCGAATCGCATGCGACCCACCATAAATACTACATAAATCAACCAGTTAGGGTTTTTTACTCGACTGGTTTTTTTATGTCTGCCGGTTTCTTTCCACCGCGAATAATAACCTTAACCAGATATAGGGTTATTAATACCAGCCAACGGGTTCAAAGCAACAACCTGATTAATGTAACTAGAGGGCCAAATGTGAATACCTCGTTGTCATTTGAAGAGAGGTAAGTGCCTAAGTATTTGCTGTAGCGCCCGAATGTTTCCGTCACCCATGACAAAATGACTAGTGAAGGTGTGCCTAAGAATGTGCGACAACTGAAGGGTAGTGGGTGAAATCTGAAATATCTTGTATTGCCAACTATGACCCACTATCAAGAAATCGTCTGCCCCGACTGCGGCAGCAACCACCTTATGAAAGCGGGGCGAAGCGCCAGTGGCGTGCAGCGTTACCGTTGCGACAATATCGAGTGCACCACCAAAAGCCTCATACTGGAATACCGTTACCGTACTTATGAACCGGGTATCAAGGCACAATTGGTAGACATGGCCATTAATGGGAGTGGTATCCGTGACACGGCGAGAGCGCTCAAGATCGACAAGAACACGGTGATCAGCACGTTAAAAAAAAGGCGACTGCCTCGTACAAGTTAACCCCCGATTGACTGATTTAAGACGCGACGGTGAACTGAGCGTTAGACTGGAAGTGGAGACGGATGAGCAGTGGTCGTATGTGGAATCAACGCTGGTGTTGGTATACCCAAGGGCACCAGTGCCGTTGACCACGCCACCAATACGATCTTGTCTTATGTGTTTGGCAAACAGACAGATGACGTTTTTAAAAACCTTAAGGCGCTGGGTATCAGCCATTATTATTTATGCCCTTTGGGTACACCGATGATTGGGGCGCTTATTCACGCCATTTGGATGCTGACAAACATGAGGTTAGCAAACGTAACACCCAGAAAATTGAGCGCAAAAACTTGAACCTCAGAACCTGGATCAAACGGCTGACACGTAAGACAATTTGCTTCTCCAAACTCGAAGTCATGCATGAGTCGGTCATCGGTTTACTCATCAATAAGGTTGAATTGGGAGAAATATTTATTCATGATTACAGATTTCAACTACTACCGTCGACCATAAGGCTGGCGACAGCTGCGTTTTTTCGGCGAAAAATTGCTGAAATTTTTTGACCATGGATTCCACGTCGATATTATCGACTAAACCCGTAACGTGCTGAATTGACAGTTATTATAAGGCAGCTTCAAAAACCCGAAGGCCTTCAAGGTGCGCTGTTCTGTAACTGTCAAGCTATGACAAGAAAATTAATTTGGTTATGCAAGCAGACTATTCGCGTCTATAGAGACAATTAACGGTTTTTTCGGTAAAGGCATTTTGAATGTGGACTTTAGCGAAACCCCTTATCAAGCTTTATTTTTGAAAATTAGGCCGAATAATTACAATTTAACTAAATTTATAGTTGGTATAGACAATCTAGATTCTACGTATCAAATATTTAATACAAACCAGAATAGTACTGATGCACTGATGCACTGATATATGGCGTCCCCAGGGGGGTTCGAACCCCCGTTACCGCCGTGAAAGGGCGGTGTCCTAGGCCACTAGACGATGGGGACTAAGGAGCTTATTTAACTTTTTACAACTTAAACTGACACCCATTGTTTTTAATAATGGCGTCCCCAGGGGGGTTCGAACCCCCGTTACCGCCGTGAAAGGGCGGTGTCCTAGGCCACTAGACGATGGGGACTAGTAATTAACTATTTATAATATCTGGTGGAGCCAAGCGGAATCGAACCGCTGACCTCAACACTGCCAGTGTTGCGCTCTACCAATTGAGCTATGGCCCCTCAATTAAGAAGGAAAATTATACATCATATTAAAATTATATCCAATAAAATTCACCATTAAATGCAATTAATGGTGAATAATTTGGTTCGATTGAAAAAATACTGGACTATAGCAACTTGCATTTCCCATTCTTTAAAAAAAATGGGCGTTATTCGTTGAATCAAGGTGTTGTGCAAACGATCAGTATTTCTCCAAAGCCTTCGGCATTTTCCTAACCGCACAAAAAACCTTCTCCCCCAGGATCATTTGTAGCTAGTCGGCTAGACTTCCCCGTATAGCCATCATCGACCAGCAACGAAGCTACCTATGATAGATGATGTGCCAACACTTTCTGGGACGTCTGATTAAGCAGCTTTGTGCTGCAATCAGTTATCTAGTGGCGACAAAATGCAATCGCTCACAGTTGTAAAAGACTTCCATATATCCAAACACTGCCTGTCACCTCAGCTCGAGTTTGCAAGCGAGTCGCTATTTTTAGTAAAGATTTTTCTGGGTGTCCTACCCAAAAATCCTCAAAAATTTAGCGACGGTTAAATTGCTACGCAAGCCCGAGCCGCCTACTCCTATATCGCTCTCATCCAACAAGGCACTGCCATTAAGCCAAGCTTATTTGGTAAAAATAACAGGCGAATAATTACCTAATTTAGAGATTAACATAGTAAAAAAGCAAGCGATGGAAATGAGCCAAAAGCGAATTGAAGCTGATGATTTCAAGGCGCGCCACCGCCAAACTAACACCGCATTCACGCGGGTGCGTAGCTTACCCTTCGCATTAGTCTTGGTAAAAAAGTGTGAAACCATTACAAAACGGTGGTGAACGAAGCAATGACGTGGCTGGAGCAGGCACCGGTGACCGCCAGTGCTTATTCGCAGGCCAGGTACAAGCTAAAACATACCGCGTTTATCGAACTCAACCAAGTGGCCGTTGTCGACACCCTGTATAGCGATGACCAATATCAGACATTCTGGGGCTTGCGGGTACTGGCGATCGATGGTTCCAAGCTTGTGCTACCGGACCCTGGCCGTGCGTGAAGAATTTGGCACGATTGCTTGGCCGAACGACAAGACTGCAGAAATACAAGGCGAGCGTCCGTATGCCTTAGCATCGGTATTGTACGACGTGCTGAATCGGGTGGCCTTGGCCACTTTAGGCAAGGCCAAGGCCTATGAAATCGATTTGGCGGTGGGGCATTTGCGTGTTACCCAGGCGGGTGACTTGCTGACGATGGATCGTAATTATCCCTCTTACCGAATGTTGGCAGCAACCCACCAGCATAGCCGCGACTTTGTCGTCCGTTGTTCTGGCGCCTCGTTTGCCGTCGCGCGGCAGATGCTCAAAGGCGAAGGCCCCGACAGTCAAATTGTCACACTGACGCCGTGTACGGAACAAAAGCCGCTGATTCGGCGACAGAGATTGCCGCCATCATTGTGTGTCCGCTTTGTGCGCGTAAGATTGAGCACCGGCGAAGATGAAGTATTGGTGACGTCTTTACTGGATGAGAACGCTACCCCACTGCCGAATTTTTAGCCCTGTATGGGCTGCGCTGGGGCATTGAGAGCTTTTACGTCCTACTCAAGACTCTTGCTTGGCGTTGGAAAGCTTCACCGGCATTAGTGCTGAAGCCGTCAAACAAGATTTTTACGCCACCGTGTATTTATCCGGCGTGGAGTCGCTGTTGACCGATGCAGCACAAGCCCTGCTAGATGCAAAGACCACGAAATATCCACAGACGGTCAATCGAGCGGTGTCGTTCAATGCGATCAAAAATCACGCATTGGCTTTGTTAATGAACGATAAGGACACCGATGCGCTGTTGGAAAAACTAACGGCGTTATTTCTAACCAACCCATGTCTTGAGCGAAGTCACCGCAATCCAACACGTAAAACTTCATCATCCAGAGTGTTGCTGAACTTCCACAGACGCCATAAAAAGCACTGTTTTTAAATGAATTTTCTTAACTTAATGGCAGAGTGAGCCAACAAAGAGATTTGAACATCGCAGCAATGACTTTACGCCCTCGATATCGACCGGTTGCATTTTCACTTCGCAAACAGCACGCTCTATAAAGCCGGTATCGATAGGTCTATTGTTACCTGTTAGCAATGAACAATAGAAAACTGTTATGAAAAGGCACGAAACTTAATGTGCTTAAAATGTGTTTTTTGTGTATCTCCTATCCAACACTTCAAGGCTTTACGTTACTACAATGACACATTTTAATTATTACCCAGCCTATTAGTCCGCGCTACTCAAACACCCAGGTTTCAGCCGGGGTTACCATCCTTAATTAACAGACTTCTCACTTTGCAGCGCTTGAAGGAGTTGCTTAGGTGGTAAGTAACCAGGGAACACAGAGCCACCAGTAGTCACAATCATCGGAGTACCTTTTACTTCAAAGTCCTCGGCTAATTGCATATGTTCATCAACTGGGTTGTCGCAAGTTTTAGACGGAATATTTTCGCCATTTTTTGACGCTGTTAGTGCAGCTTTACGATCGCTAGCGCACCAAACTGAAACAGCCTTATCATAAGATTCCGAAGGCTTACCTGCCCTAGGAAAAAACAGATAATTAATGGTAATACCTTCAGCCATATATTGATTAATTTCAGAATGCAACTTACGGCAATAGCCGCAGTCAATATCGGTAAACACATAAACAGAATACTTACTGACTTTGGGCTTGAATACGATCATTTCGTTGTCTGTAAGTTTAGCCAATGCCTGCTTACGAGAACTACTTAACCGGCTTTCTGTTAAATCCGTCCGGGTTGTAACATCAATTAAACGTCCGTGTAGCAAATATTTACCATCTTCAGATACATAAACGATGCTAGAACCTATTTTTACTTCAAATAATCCCTTTATTTCTGCAGGCTGGACTGATTCTATCTTGATCCCTGTCATGGATTTGGTTAGTGCCTCCCTGATGGCATTTTCATCAGCATGGGCTTGCGACAATGCCAAACTAAGCAGAGACAACAAAGCAGTGTTTAAAATTTTCATGAAATTCCTGATATTACAAATAATTGAAAAGTTTACTCTAACGCTTAAAACAGCCTTTGCACGTCCAAAAACATTGCCAAAACCATTAATGACACTAACAAAGCAATACCAATTTGCTGAAAAAATAATTGTATTTTTTCTGAAACCGGACTGCCTTTAATTCCTTCTATCGCAAAAAAAAGTAAATGACCACCGTCCAATACTGGTACGGGTAGCAGGTTTAAAACGCCGAGACTTACACTAACCAATGCCATGAACTTTAAGAAAGGTACCAATCCCATATTTGCAGATTGCCCGGCATACTGAGCAATACTTATAGGCCCGCTTAGATTTTCGACTGATGCGCGTCCTACCAACATTTTACCCATCATTTTTAACGTGGTTAAGGCATAGTCGTATGTCGTTTCAAACGCTACTGGCAAGGCTTCTAGCGGTGACAATGCATACTCAACCGTTATAGATTTAATAAGATCCTCGGGGACCTGAACCGATGCGCCGATTTTGCCTTCTGTTTTTTGTTCAACCTGGACAGCCTTGGGAGTAATGCTTAACGGCAGGCGCACACCATCTCGTTCTATCAAAAGATTTATAGGCATATTGGGATGAGTTTTGACATAGTCTACCCACTGCTGCCAATCCTGAATAACCACATTGTCAGCACTAACTATCAAATCGCCTTGTTTTAAACCGGCAGACTGTGCAGCACTATCAGGAAGCACTTTTCCAATAGTGGGTTTTAATTGCGGTGCCCATGCTTTAAAACCCAGCCGTTGGTATAACACTTCGGGATTTTCTGCATCCTGCTCAGAAAACTTAAGGACTTTCACGGCCTGCAGATCGTCGTGATTTTTTACTGCGACATTTATTTCCTGTTCGCCTTCCAGAGCGGCGCCAATTAATGTTGTAAGCGTCTGAGTCCAAGTTGGTGTTGGCTTGTCGTTGACTGAGATAATCTCATCACCTTCAATAAAACCAGCAGCTGCGGCTAAGGTGCCCTGCTCCACTTTACCTAATATCGGTTTGATACCACTTTCACCAATAACCAATACGCTCCAAAACAATGCAACAGCTAGAATTAAATTAAACACCGGCCCTGCTGCAACTATCGCAGTTCTTGCCCACAGCGGCTGGCGATTAAAACTAAACGGCAAATCTTCGCTAGTAACAGGGCCTTCTCGTTCATCCACCATTTTCACATAGCCACCGAGTGGAATGGCCGATAATACATACTCAGTGGACTGATTATTTTTTTGTTTAGACCACAAAACTTTGCCAAAACCAATGGAAAACCTGAGCACTTTCACACCGACTTTACGCGCCACCCAGAAATGCCCAAATTCATGAAATGCGACCAGAATGCCAACAGCAACGATGAAATAAAACAGGGTGTGAAGGGTTTCCATTAGTGCGTCAGCTCTGCAACAATCTCGGTAGATACAACTCTGGCTTGTTGATCAGTGGACAAAATAATATCCAGCGTATCAGCGGGGGTTGCTGAAAACTTATTCATAGTCCGCTCAATAATTACAGGAATATCGGTAAAACGAACTCGCTCGTTTAAAAAAGCATCGACTGCTATTTCATTAGCGGCATTTAACACAGTAGGCATAATACCGCCTGCGGCTATTGCCTCATAAGCCAAACGTAAGCAGGGGAATCGTTGGAGATTGGGTTGTTCAAAATCCATGCGCGCCACATCGAAAATATTCAGCGGCTCAACCCCTGAATCAAAGCGGTCTGGCCACGCCATCGCATGAGCGATAGGCACACGCATATCAGGATTGCCCATTTGCGCCAATACAGTGCCATCGACATAATCGACCATTGAATGAATAACGCTTTGCGGGTGGATCACCACCTGAATTTGTTCAGGCAACATATTAAATAACAAGCAGGCTTCAATCATTTCTAAGCCTTTATTCATCATAGTTGCCGAATCAACGGAAATTTTCTTGCCCATATCCCAATTAGGATGAGCAACCGCTTGCGCTGGCGTAACATTGACCATTTGCTCAATCGGCATTTCACGAAATGGCCCGCCTGAGGCTGTCAATAAAATACGTCTGGCAGTTTTTGCCTGAACGCCAGTCCTATAGCCGGCAGGCATACACTGAAATATCGCGTTGTGCTCACTATCAATCGGCAATAAATCAGCTCCTGAATCTGTCACTGCCTTAAGGAATATTGCACCTGACATTACCAATGCTTCTTTATTAGCCAACAGAATGGTTTTCCCGGCCTTTGCAGCCGCCAATGTTGGTAACAATCCTGCAGCGCCAACAATAGCCGCCATCACCGAATCAACTTCATCCAACGTGGCAACTTGCTCCAATGCGGCTGCACCAGTCAGAACTTTTATATCTGCAATTGGTGAATGAGCTAATTTAGATTCAAAAGCTTTGGCTTTGTCTGTATCAACAACTACTACAACCTTTGGTCGGTGCTGCAAACATTGTTCGTATAACAAATCGATATTGTTATTAGCAGTCAATGCAATGACGTCGTAGAGATCAGCATGTCTTGCGACCACATCTAAAGTACTAACCCCGATTGAGCCAGTGGCGCCTAATATGCAAATACCCTTCATGAAACCTGCCTATAAATCAAATATATACCTGCGTAAAACAAGGGCGCGGCTGCCAAAATGCTATCAATTCTGTCAAGAATGCCGCCATGGCCGGGTAAAAGCGAGCCACTGTCTTTGACTCCGCGTTGGCGTTTGACGACACTAATAAATAGATCACCATAAATTGAAATCAATACTGCCAGAACTGACAGTAATACAAAATCAGCTGCAATCATCCAAGTAAAACCATAAATCAAACTTAATACAACTGCACAAAGCACACCTGCAGTCATAGCTCCATACATGCCTGCAACGGTTTTTCCCGGACTAATTTCCGGCGCAAGCTTGGTAGTACCATATTTTCTACCTGAGAAATAAGCGGCAATATCTGCTGCCCAAATTAGTATGAAAAAATACATTGCCATTTCTGAGCCATAAAATGTTCTAAGGCGGGATAAGAACATCCAGGTAGTGATCAAAATAAACCAACCGATCAACGACTTATTACGGGGTTTTAATTCCAGCTTTAAAACACCCTCCGGTGTATTTCGAATTAAGACCATAACTATTATCCAAAATAACACCGCCGGGATAACCAACCATTCTAATAGTCCAGAATAAATCCTTAGATCAGGAAAATCCCAGCCATCAAGAAAACTACTTACCCCAATCCAATCAGCACTTTTTGCCGATTTGTAAACAGCCTGCACGGACAGCTCTAATGCTTGCGCACTCAGTTCAAGGAACTCAGACCAAAAATGTATCCAGAACATTGGCACCGCTAGGAGTATAAAAAACACACCGCGCTTAGCCAGAGAATCAATTTTGATTAAATTACACCACTCCCACGCTGCCACAAAAGTGACGACAGCGAGAAGCAATGAGAAATACGCTGAAGATAATTTAAACACCGCCAAGGCAAGCAATGCGGCAAGAATGGATCCTGTAATAATTCGCTGTATTAACATTGTTCTAATTATTATTAAAGTTATAAAGTAACGGATTTAGTAAGCACTTGTTCACCAGTGTGTCCGAATCGTCTCTGCCGATTTTTAAAGCTCTTTATTGCATCATCTAATGAGGACTGATCAAAATCAGGCCACAGTGTGGATGTAAAATACATTTCTGTGTATGCCAACTGCCAAAGCATGAAGTTACTAACCCGTTGCTCGCCACCTGTTCTAATAAAAAGATCCGGTTCGGGCAAATCGGCAAGTGACAGATGCTGATTAATAAGTGCCTCAGTGATTTGATTGGACTGCAATTGACCTGTGGATACTTTTTCTGCCACTGACTGGCAAGCCTGGGTCATATCCCAGCGCCCCCCATAATTAGCAGCAATCACTAATGTTAACGCCGTGTTATTTTGAGTTTGGGTTTCTCCTTCGGACATTTTTTTTTGTAGCTTTTCAGAAAAACCCTGCCGATCACCAATAAAACGCAATCTAATATTATTGCGATTGAGTTTGTCTATTTCTCTTTGCAAAGTAGCCATAAACAAACTCATCAACAACGACACTTCTTCTTTAGGACGCCGCCAATTTTCGCTACTAAACGCAAATAAAGTTAGAACTTCAATGTCCTGATTAGCGCAGTATTCAACAACTCTTCTAACTGTTTTAACGCCTGCCTGATGCCCATAGGCGCGGGGCATAAGTCGTTTTTGCGCCCAACGACCATTACCGTCCATGATTATTGCAATATGTCGGGGCATATTATTTTCAGTTATCAAACTATCGACTTCATTAGTAGACATTGTGAATACTCAGCGTGTTCTTACTTAAATATTGGTTGTAATGGCCAATCAAAATGATAAGAGATCCGCTTCTTTTGTTTCCAATAGCTTTTCAATGTCTTTTATATTTTGATCAGTCAATTTCTGGATTTTTTCTTCCGCTGCGCGGGCGTCATCCTCAGAAATTAATTTTTCCTTAAGCGCTTCCTTTATTTCCGAATTAGCATCTCGGCGTATATTTCTTACGGCAACACGGCTATTCTCTGCTTCGTGCTTAACCACTTTCACCAGACTCCGACGACGCTCTTCGGTTAATGGCGGCAACGGAATGCGAATTGTCATTCCATTAGTGGCTGGATTTAGGCCCAAATCAGATTTTAATATCGCCTTTTCGATAGCTTGAACCATCCCTTTTTCCCAAGGTGTAATCGTCAATGTCCTAGCGTCTTCAACAGCGACATTGGCCACCTGTGACAAAGGTGATTCTGACCCATAATACGACACGCTGATTTGTTCGAGCAGACTAGGATGCGCCCGACCAGTTCTTATTTTCGAAAACTCATGTTTTAAAGCATCAATGCTTTTACCCATTCGGGTAGCGGCATCTTGTTGAATATCATTAAGCATGTTCAGTTCCTCGTTCAATTAGTGAGCCAATTTCCTCACCCAACATCAGCCTCATTACGGCGCCTTTTTCGAAGATATTCATCACACGCATGGGGACATTATTATCTCGACACAGCACTAACGCAGTGGTGTCCATTACATTCAAGCGTTGGTCCAACGCTTCATCGTAAGTCAACCGCGCATAAAATTTAGCATCCTTAACTTTTTCAGGATCAGCCGAATAAACGCCTTTAACTTTGGTAGCTTTAATCATTAACTCAGCATTAATCTCAATTGCTCTCAGACTCGCAGCCGAATCGGTAGTAAAAAAAGGATTACCAGTCCCTGCTGCAAAAATAACAACGCGACCTTTTTCTAAATGCCTTACTGCCCGACGGCGAATGTAGTCTTCGCAAACTTGGTTGATTTTAAGTGCAGACATTACTCTTACTTGCTGCCCCAAATGCTCTAATGCATCTTGCATAGCAAGTGCATTGATCACCGTGGCGAGCATGCCCATTTGATCACTGGTGACTCTATCAAGTCCCTCTGAGGCCTTCTCGGCACCGCGCAATATATTTCCACCACCAATAACCAAACCTACCTGAATGCCAATATCGCATAGATCTTTAATCTCAGTCGCAAGACGTTTGACGATATCAGCATCAATGCTGCCGCCGGTCTCGCTCATTAAAGCTTCACCGCTCAACTTAAGTAAAATTCTCTGGCAAATTTTGTTAGTCATAGTATTTTAAGGGCTAATTGTGCAGGACTTCCGCCCTGGCCATACCAGGGCGGAATATCTTAATTTCCTCTAACTTGCGCCATTACTTCTTCAGCGAAGTTTTCTTCTTTTTTCTCTATGCCTTCACCCACTTCAAAACGGGCAAAGCGAATAACATTATTGCCTTTTGAAGAAACCAGCTTACCAACTGACACCTTGTCATCTTTGATAAAAGGCTGACCCAACAAAGTAATTTCAGCAAAAAACTTGCTAATTCTACCAGCAACCATTTTTTCAATGATTTCTGCAGGCTTGCCACTCTCTGCCGCTTGCGCTGCAAAAATTTCTTTTTCTTTTTCAATAGCGTCTGAAGATACTTGCTCCTCTGACACACATACTGGTTTGCTGGCGGCGATATGCATTGCAATATCTTTACCTAGCTCAGCATCGGGTTTAGCTAATTCAACTAAAACGCCAATTTTACTGCCATGCAAATAACAGGCGGTACCGCCATCAGTTGTTTTGTATTTTACGAAGCGTCTGATAGTGATGTTCTCACCTAACTTAGCGATCAAACCACGACGAGTCTCATCAACTGTCGAGCCGTTAGCCAGTGGCAGTGCCAGCAATTGCTCATCTGTTTCAACATCAGACGTTAACAAGATAGCGGCAACATCGTTAACAAACTTAACAAAGTCATCAGCTTTAGCAACAAAATCAGTTTCACTGTTGATGTCAACGATTGCAGCAACTTTGCCGTCATCACTGACTTTGACGCCAATAATACCTTCAGCGGCAATACGATCGGACTTTTTATCAGCTTTAGCCAAACCGGATTTGCGCATATTTTCAATAGCTAATTCCATATCGCCATTAGCTTCTACCAATGCTTTTTTGCACTCCATCATGCCAGAACCCGTTCTTTCCCTGAGTTCTTTAACCTGTGTTGCACTAATTGTATTACTCATTCTTTAATTTCTCTTGTTGTTGATCATTATAAAAACGCCCCCATAAGGAGGCGTTTTATTAATTTCGCAGCTTTTTCACTTACAGGACATTTGCCTGCACGCGTAAGGCAATTTTTATTCCGCTGCAGCTTCTTCGACAAAGTCGTCAGCTTTAGCAGACAAGCCTAATACGGCTGTCTTAGCATCAAGCACTGCCGAAGCAACGCTTTCGCAATACAACTTAACTGCCCGAATTGAATCGTCGTTGCCAGGAATCAGATAATCCACACCTTCAGGTGAGTTATTGGAATCAACGATACCAACAACAGGAATGCCCAATTTCTTAGCTTCGCTGATAGCATTTTTTTCATAACCGACATCCAACACGAAAATCACATCAGGAACCCCTTTCATGTCCTTAATGCCACCAAGACTGCGCTCCAGCTTTTCAAGCTCGCGCTCCATGCCCAGCGCTTCTTTCTTACCAAATCTGTGATAAAGCGTGCCGTCAGCCTTCAATGCTTCAAGCTCTTTCAATCGTGCAATTGATTTTTTAATTGTTTTAAAGTTGGTCAACATACCACCCAACCAACGATGATTAACGTAAGGTTGTCCAGAACGTTTAGCTTCTTCGGCAACTACTTTACGAGCTGCTTTTTTAGTGCCAACAAACAAAACTGTACCTTTATTTGCTGCCACTTGACCCAGATAATTCATAGCGTCATTAAACATTGGAAGCGTTTTTTCCAAATCTACGATATGGATTTTGTTACGAGCTCCGAACAGGTATGGTGCCATTTTCGGATTCCAATAACGAGTTTGATGTCCAAAATGAACACCCGCTTCAAGCATTTGACGCATGGTTACTGCTGCCATTTATTTCTCCTAAGATTAAAAATCGAAACATTTTGTTTCGAGTGGGTTACGCCTCCACTTATCCCGCTTGGAAACCGACAACAACAAGTTGCGCCAGCACCCTTCCAAACGTGACGATTAAGTGTGAGTATTGTTACAAAAAATGAACTTATCTTTATACCACAATCGCCTTTTTACAACAACCGAATCTCTGTTAGAATCGATACCATTAACAACATAACCAATATAATAATTTGCCTGTTTATTGCTTAGTTAAACGCAATTGGCAGTCAAATACTTAAAGGAAAAAACATTGCATTCATGAGCATTATCATCAAAAACGACACTGAAATTGAAAAAATGCGCGTTGCCGGAAGATTGGCCGCTGAAGTTTTGGAAATGATAGAACCCTACGTAATCCCCGGCGTAACCACCGATGAACTCGATCAAATCTGTCACGACTACATTGTCAATGTGCAAAAAGCCATCCCTGCCCCACTTAACTATCACGGCTTTCCAAAATCGATTTGCACCTCAATAAATCAGCAGGTTTGCCACGGTATTCCCAGCGACAAAAAACTTAAATCCGGCGATATCGTTAATGTCGACATTACAGTAATCAAAGACGACTATCACGGCGACACCAGTAAAATGTTTTGCATAGGCGAAGTTAACGCTCACGCCAAACGCCTAGTCGAAATCACTCGAGAATCGATGTGGCTCGGCATTCAGCAAGTTAAAGCCGGTGCAACACTCGGTGATATTGGCAGTGCCATTCAAAAACATGCTGAAAGCAATCGCTACTCTGTAGTTAGGGAATTTTGCGGTCATGGCATAGGTAAAAAATTCCATGAAGAACCCCAGGTCTTGCATTATGGCAAACCTGGCGAAGGTGACGTTTTAAAAAGCGGCATGATTTTAACTATTGAACCTATGATTAATTTAGGCAAACGCCATATTAAAGTACTGGGCGATGGCTGGACCGTCATTACCAAAGACAGAAGCCTCTCCGCACAATGGGAACACACTATTCTTGTTACCGAACAAGGCTTTGAAGTACTAACGTTACGCCGTGAAGAAATGTGACCACCTTGCACAAACCAATCAACGCCGCGTTGTTTACAGCGCCAGACAGCTTGCAACAAATCAAGCAACTACTAAAACAAAAAGATACCGAACTCAGAGAAAAATTCGACCCACAAAGCTCAGTTTCAGGCCTGATCAAAGAAAAATCTGATTTTATTGACCTGATCTTAACCGGCTGCTGGCAATATTTTCTGGGTAAACATGCCCATCATCTTTGTTTAATTGCCGTTGGCGGCTATGGCAGAAGAGAACTATTCCCTTATTCAGATATTGATATTGTCGTAATACTACCCACCGAAGATACCGACAGCCATCATCAAGCCTTGGCAAATTTCTTTACTTTTTTGTGGGACATCGGCTTAAAACCCGGCCAAAGCGTGCGCACCATAACACAATGTGTCGATGCTGCCGTCAGCGACCAAACCATCATGACCAGCTTGATGGAAAACCGGCTCATCACCGGCGACAGCTCACTTCATGAAGCCCTACTCACACAAATAACACCCGACAAAATCTGGCCTTCCAGTGAGTTTTTCGCCGCCAAAATGGAAGAGCAACGACTGCGTTACGCCAAATTTCACGACACGGCCTACAACCTTGAGCCCAACATTAAAGAAGGCCCCGGCGGCTTGCGTGACCGGCAAGTCATCTCTTGGGTTTTCAAGCGTCATTACAATGCCTCGTCTATTCGAGAATTAACTCACTACGGCTTTTTGCCTGAATCCGAATACATGGAATTGGTCGCTGCATTAGAAGTATTGTGGCGCATTCGTTACGCACTGCACCTGTTAACGCATCGTGCCGAAGACCGCTTGATTTTTGATTACCAACGTGACCTAGCCCAGCAATTCGGCTTTAGCACCGACGACCAGCAGCGTAATGAAGATGTTGAGCAATTTATGCAGTTTTATTTTAAGACCGTACAAGGTCTTGAACGCCTAAATGAAATGCTGCTACAACTATTCAACGAGCGTTTTGTCTGTGGGGAAAGTGCCGGCGCAGCAACGCCCATCAATGATAAATTTATTGCCATCAACGGCTATATCGAAGTCGTCGATGAAACGGTTTTTGAACGCCATCCCTTAGCATTGCTGGAAATATTCCTATTACTTGAACAATACCCATCATTCAAAGGCGTCAGAGCGACCACTATTCGCCTAATCCGCAAAAGCCTGCACTTAATCAACGACGACTTTCGCCAAGACAAAGCAGCCAACCGACTGTTTATTGAAGCCTTTCGTCAGCCTCGAGGCATTACCGATCAACTACGCCGCATGAATCGCTATGGTGTTCTGGCCGCCTACATTCCCTGCTTCGCCAACATCGTTGCGCGCATGCAATACGACCTATTCCACATTTACACCGTCGATGAACACACCCTGTTTGTGATTCGCAACCTGCGCCGTTTTGCGCTGGATAAACACAGTGATGAACTGCCATTTTGCAACACCATCTTTTTACAAATTGCCAAACCCGAACTACTTTATCTCGCGGGTTTGTTCCATGACATTGCCAAAGGCAGAAAAGGCGATCATTCCGCCGTCGGCGAAGAATTAGCCAGGACGTTCTGTAGTCAACATGAACTTTCGTCACATGACACCAACTTGATCGCCTGGCTGGTACGCAATCATCTGATTATGTCGATGACAGCGCAACGCAAAGACATTAGCGACCCCGAAATAATTCATCAATTTGCCCAGACCATAGGCAGTATTGAATACCTGAACCACCTTTACCTTTTAACCGTGGCGGACATCCGCGCGACCAATCCTGAGCTGTGGAATGCCTGGAAAGACGCCTTACTTAAAGAACTCTACTCAGCCACCCATAATGCCCTGCGCATAGGCTTACAAAGCCCTCTAACCACAACTGACCGGGTATCGGAAAACAAAAAAGAAGCCGAACAAGAACTCATCAAGCTGGGCATCAGTCAGGCAGATATTGCTAATGCTTGGCAACATGTCAGCGACGATTACTTCCTGCGCTATTCGGCGGATGAAATTGCATGGCATACCATCGCGATAGCCTCATCCAGCGAAACTGATTTACCACTGGTATTACTGCGCCCGCAAACACAACGCGGCAGTGCGGAGGTCTTTGTTTACACACAAAATGAAGAGGCTATTTTTTCTTTAAGTACCGCCACCCTCGACCAGCTAGGTTTAACAATTCTTGACGCCAGAATCATGACCACGCTGGACAACTACGTGCTCAACAGCTTTTTAGTGCTTGAGCAGTCCGGTGAAGCTATTAACGAATTATTCAGGGAAATCCATATTTGCACCGCTTTACGCAACAACCTGCGTTATCACCAAGTCAAAGAACACAAAAACATCCATCGCCAATCCCGGCAAGCTCAGCATTTTCCTATCCCGACCAGTGTCGAATTTTTAACCGATCCACTCAACAATCAAACGATTATGGAGCTGGTCACCACTGACCACGCCGGCTTGTTATCGAAAATTGGCCGGATTTTTATTAAACAAGGCATCAGCCTACATAGCGCAAAAATCAGCACCATCGGCAGTCGAGCAGAAGATATGTTTTACATTACCGATACCCAACTGCAACCGATCACAGACACGGCGAAACAGCGGCAAATACGAGAGGAAATCTTGAAAGCGCTAACAGCAAAGAAATCTGCCAACCATAAATCAATGCGGTAACTTGCTTAGATAAAAGTTAAGCCATTCAGGCTCACCACGAACGGCTTAACTTAAGACAATGAAGGGATGATAGGATTTAATTTAAAATGCGGGGCAATTGCTGAGAAAAAATACCCAGCAGATTTCTATTGCGAAAACTCAGCATCCAAATTGCTATCCGTAGCATCCAGAACTTTATCGTAAACTTCACGCAAGCTGAGTATGCAGCCAATACTTTCCAGCGACACAGAAGCGTCAAGCCCTTCAGCTTCTGACAATATCCAAACATCTCCTTGTCGCTGGTAACGTTCGATAATTGGTTGATCCTGCGTCACCAACAGATATTCGTTTAAAGAGGCAATTTTTCGATAATGGGCAAACTTGCCACCCCGATCATAAGCTTCAGTGGAAGGCGACAGCACTTCAATCAGTACCGTAGGATTGAGTAAGGTATCTACGTAGGCGTCTTCAAATTGCGGCGACCCACAAACAACCGCAATGTCAGGATAATGGTAACTGCGCGCTTCCGCTGCTTTGACACGCATATCGTTGATGCAAGCTTCACAAGGGCGTTTTTTGAGTTAAGTACTTACTCCCTTACCAGATTATGCTTTCGGCTGGCACCGGTCATTGCATAAATTTGGCCATCGTGAAATTCGCTTTTACAAAGCGCACTTCGTTCTAAAGCTAAATACTCTTCGGCGCTGTAATGAATTTGGTTAGCTACGGCTGGCATAGAATGATGGCTTGCTACTGATAAGTTTTTTTAAACTAGCCTGATGATTGCGGGATGTCAACACTGAATAATCAATCAACAGCCTCTACAACACCGTCAAATACTCACTATTTTGGGCATAAACCAGAGCGCCGTTGCGATGCAACACAAAATAACCGCAATTTAAGATTTCTTCTTTAGCCTCATCATTATACCAACACCAGCACTGGTTAGACTTAACAGCGACACACGACCTGCTCATCTGACTACACTTCTATAGTCTGACCACGACTTAAAGCAGTCAATTGGAACTTGACTTGCCAGCGGTAATGCTGCACGCCGCTGGTGCTTCATCCCTCTTTCATAAGTTGATTCCTGCTTCAATCGGGGCAGACGACTTCTTGATAGAGTGTCATAGTTGAGAGTATTAAAGATATTATAGGTTTCACCCACCACCAGCCACTCAACTATAACTTAACAGATTGATTTTTAATACGAAGTTCGCATTGATTATCTCAAGGGACTGGAATTTTAGAGGCTCCCGACTTTCATTATGCAACGCTCTTAGCTTGACCTTTTTGCCAATAACGATCAACAAGTTCTCGCGTTGAACGTATATTTCCCCGACTAGAAGCGCCGAAAACAATCGATTCGATATTCGGCTGTTCGCAAATCCACTCAATAGCTTCTTCTGGAGGAATAGCACCTGAAGCAAAGACCGACATTGCAATTGCACGAAACTTCTTATCTTTCAGCGAAGCCTCATAAGCCTCAAAGCCACCAGACATACGAAAACCAGCCTTATTAATATTTGCACACACGATTGGATTTTCTATACCCAGTTCTTCTAAAACATCCAGCAACTTCGGCATATTCATAGTAATAAACCCTGGTTCCGCACCATACCGGGCCTTAACATGGTTTGCAAAGATTCTAAAGGCTTCGTTAAAACCTAAGCCAAGAAGAAAATCCACGACCACGTTTTGAAGGAAAATCACTGGTGTTTGCAGGCCCGCAAACATCTTCATTTCTGCATCAATCAACAGCGTGGTTATACCCTCGATGTCTTTCTTAGCTAGAGACATGCCTCCGCGCATTGCAGAATCAATAAAACCCTCTTCAGGCAGAAAATTCTTGATCGCGCCCAGCAGACCATGATCAGTCATTGCATTCGCATATTTGTGAGCATAAGGCATACAAGGATAGAACTTGTAATCAGCATAGCGTTCAGGATTGGCGCGCATATGATCACAAACCAATGCTATGCGCTCATGTGTTGTACACATAAAAGTCTTTATACCTTCATCATAGGCATTATCTAAAACTTCGATCACAGTTTTAATGTCCTGAAATCGCATCGCTTGGCTACGAGCTTTTTCTTCTGACATATGATTAACGCCGAAGAATTGATTGTCGCCAAAAAGTAGTTTATCCATGCAAAGAGCTCCAAACCCAACTGGGTATTCAAATATTTATTAATGTCGTAGAAGCGGAGATAGATAATCCGCTAACTCTGTAAATTATTTAGAGAAAAGAGAGGAAAAAATCCCGCTCTTTTTAATAGATTGTGTCGGTAAAACAGTGTCATTACTAACTGACGGGCCTTTTTCAGCATCCGCAATCATCATCGCAATTACCTTATCTGTCTCTGCTGCACTCGAAAATGAATTGACGTTGTCCTGGCGCTTCTCAGCAATGCATTTAACGAAATAATCTAGCTGCGCTGAATATTCTTCGCCCCGCACATAAAATCCAACCTCATCAGTCAATTCTGTAGTGTTACGAAGATTCCAGCCTAACTGATAGCCATCAGGGATTTTTGCCGTATCTCTTAAGTAAACCTGTATTTCCTGCCGATCCGCAATGATCCGACCTGCCGTCCCCCAAATGCTGATCTTCGTGCTCATCTTACGATAAGACTCATCACTCCAATTCACAGAGATTTGCGCGTTTTTGCCACCATCAAAATACAAAGTGCCAAATACTTCGTCATCGGTCTCTTTTGAAAAAACGCTGTTTAAAACACTACCGCCGACTCCGTGCGGCATGCCTAAATACCAATTCAACAAATTGAGCGGATGTGCAGCATAATCATAAAGACAGCCGCCGCCAGCGGTTCGTTGTGTACGCCAAGTACTGCCTTTAGTGCGCATTACAACCGGACCATAAGCCTCTGCAAGTACATGAGATACCTCGCCAATAGCCCCTAACTCAAGGAGACGCTTTACTTCTTGAAAAGCACCAACAAAACGATAGTGATAGCCGACTTGATTTACCGCACCCTTCTCGAGAGCTAAAGCGGCTAACTCATCCGACTCCTTGGTGTCCAAACTAAACGGCTTTTCGCAAAACACATGCAAGCCCTTGTCAAGTGCTGCGCGCACCATAGCCCCATGCATGCTTGACGGCGTGGCGATAATTACCGCATCCAGCTCAGCCTCTCGCAACATTTCATCAAAGTCAGTAAACGTTCTTACCCCAGTATATTTATTGAGTACGTCAAGAACATAGCCTGTGGCATCACAGACAGCGGCAAGTGTTACATCAGGATGTGCGTTAATAATGGAATGGTGCGACAAACCCATTTTTCCAAGTCCTACAACAGCTATACGAATCACAATTGGAGCTCCTTAATAATTTAAATTTTAATACTACGAAAACGCTGCATTAACCCAGCCAATGCAGCCTCAGCAACAAACACAAAAGACCACCAATAGCGCTTTGCGCGCAGTTTTGGCTGGATAATCAATCGAAATACCCACTCAAGTCCAAGAGCACGAATCCATTCGGGAGCCCAAGGTATAGCTCCCGAGTGATAATCAAAAGACGCACCAACACCAACCATCCAGGGCGCTTTCACCCGATTAAGATGTTTTGCAATCCAGGCTTCTTGTTTGACCAGTCCAAGCCCAACCCAAACAATATCCGGCTGAGTCTCATTAATCATCCTAACAACTTCCTCATCTTCTTCAGTCGTCAGATCCCGAAATGGCGGACAATAGGTACCTACCACTTGCAACTGCGGAAACTGTTCTTTCAACTTTTCAGCCATCAAGTCAGCAACCCCCTCTTTACCGCCATAGAAAAAGTGACGCCATCCTCTCGACTCACCAAATTCACTGCAATCAAGTTGCAGGATCGGGCCATTGTAGCGATTAATCTTTAGTCCCCAGAAATAACCGGCGGCAATCACCCCAACTCCATCACATAAAGAAAAATCTGACCCCTGAATAAATTTCATGTGCTCGGGACGACGAAGCGCGTGATACATAGATTCAGTGTTAGTAATTGAAATATACCCACCCACCTTACGCGCCGAGATACCTTTATCTATCTCATCCAACACATAGGCAGGTTGCCCGGTATAAATCGGAATATCCATAATTTGTTCAACTGCCATCTTCACTTCTATTTCTCCACTGGTTATTGATGCCTTTTAGCTCTTTATAAAAAAGACGACGGGGGATTAACACTTGATACTATTGAGAACCTCGAAAAACCCTGCACTTCGATAAACTCAGTGCGAACGGTGTTTTATAAATCAATAAGTTCCGTTCATGGTCGACTGCACGGATGCAGGAAGTAGGGCAATGCAGGAGCAGTTGCCGAGAGCTTGTCGAACCATGATTGGAGTAGGTTTTTCGAGGTACCCTATTGTGCAACCAATGCTATCCAGGAGTTGAATAACTCCAAACTGCTTTCGAAATCTATGTTGATAAACTTAAAGCCCAGACTGTTAAATGTATCCGGGTATTGTCCGGAGTTTTGGTTCAAGATTAATCGCTGTATCCATTGCCCTTGCGGCTATTTGTTTTAAAGGTGAATATTTATGAAAAAAATGAATTGGTTTGCGATTATAGCAAGCTTATGTGTCAGTAATGCAGCCATGTCCACAGATTTCTATGTAAACCCCAAAGGCAATGATTCATGGTCGGGCACCTTAAAAAAAGCAAACAAACAAAATACTGATGGTCCATTTGTAAGTATTGAAAAGGCCAAACAAGCCATAAGAACACTAAAGCAAACCAATACCTTTAATGACAAAGTCACCGTTAACATTGCCACCGGCCGCTATTACTTAAGCCAACCATTGAATTTTAACTTAATGGATTCGGGATTAGCCGGTAAAGAAGTACTCTGGCAAGGTGAGTCAGGCGCGCAAGTGACCATTAGTGCAGGCATGCCTATTACATGTA
>Ga0208752_100086_pt1 | contig 28667 bp, 35 predicted proteins | sample LakWasMet27_LOW6_2_FD_183871 | JGI IMG/M metagenome (GOLD analysis project Ga0208752, IMG submission 183871) | Freshwater sediment methanotrophic microbial communities from Lake Washington under simulated oxygen tension - Sediment Metagenome... | ecosystem: Environmental > Aquatic > Freshwater >... | reverse complement strand
ACTGGAACAGTAAACGGCACAATAAACGGCAACACAATCACATGGAGTCGTGATGACGACGGTGCTTGGACTTGTGTGACAAATATTGCTCTTGAAAAACACCGCCCTGGTTCATGTGCAGCAGCAGCAGCAGCACCAGCACCAGCACCATGAGTATAAACTTGTAACCAGCTAGGTAGTGTGGGTAACGCTTTTCTGCCCACACTACACATAAAGAATGACAACCAGACCATCCAATCCTTCACTGGGTTGGGTGGTTTTTTTATGTTTTAAACATCCTTAATTGTATTTTGACTTACGATGATTTCGCGCAATCGCACATTAGTAGTTTCTCGCTTTTTGGGCTGTGTTTGCGCCGCACTCTACGGGCTAATAGCGCCTTGGTATTTACTCGAGTTCACCGGCCCTCTTTACGATAGCGCCAGAGTTCTGGAGCTAATACTGCTCATCCCGATTGTGGCTCTAGTTATCGTTATTCCAACTTGGCGACACCAAGCCCTAATGGTCCTTGCCTCAATCCCGAATACTATTAAACTTAGGCTTAGCGCGTTGTTAATCCTTGCCCTAACAAGCAGTCTATTCGCCCAATTCCCAGAAAAATCCTTACAAGAAATCAGCCTGTTTCTGTTGTTATTCATGTTCGGCATCATCTATTAGGTATTGGTCCGATGCATTTTGCCTTCAATAATTTCACTATTGCCGCACATCCTCATAATTCTATTCTGCACATTGCCGCAGAATATGGTTTACCTGCCGTATTGATAGCCGTTTATTTAGTGGTTGCCTTACTCAAGAAGGCTGTAGCGTGGTGTATTAAGCCAATTTACAGCGAAAACCCAGAAATCAACATTGCTTTAACAGCCTCGCTCGTTTGTGGTTTATGTGATTCACTCTTAAGCGGCAATATCATTATGCCGCACAGCCAGATGCTGCTGTTTATGATTGGCGGTTGGCTGATCGGTCGCAATCAAGCAACGGATTTAATTTCTATCGAATTACAACCTTTGCAAAGTAAATGGCGAACTTTAGTTTTAGTTACCGTAGTGTTAGCTGCAATCATTATCCAATTGAATGGCGTACAAAGTTACTACTCATATATGAAGCGCACGCAGTTTTCTGTACCTGAGTACGCTCATCCAAGATTTTGGAATGACGGTCATTGGCCCGCCGAAGAAAAACACAACATCGCTAAATCGAGTAATGATGATCGTTAAGACGGGCTTTTTTATGTCAACAATTTAGGCCGACTTAGTGCTAGCAAGATTATTAGGTCTTTTGCTTGAGCAAATGCGGTTACAAATTGGTTACATCTTACAAAAACGTCAGACATAAAAAAGGCCTTCGATTTCTCGTAAGGCCTTGATTTTATTGGTGGGGTGTTAGGGATTCGAACCCTAGACCTATGGATTAAGAGTCGTTTAAATTCAATAACTTACAAAACATCACAACAATCAATAACAATAATATCAACTGTTTAGGCTGTATCGTTTTTTGTCATGTATTGCCACTTACTACCCCTTTTTATTTCTAAGTGTCCCGTTAGTGTCCACGTTTAAAATATGGGGCATTTGTCCCGCGCAGGGACAGCTTGTTTCTTAATAAGCTATTGATTAGTAATTATGGACTATTGATTTACCCAATCCATTGTTCCATACAACCTATTGAATAATAATAAAGGACATGGGATTAGCTATTCATGGCTCAATCAATTGTTCTATTACTAGCTTGTCCTACGTAACAAACACAAAAAAGCCGCATGATAGCGGCTCTATTCGTTTCAATTTATAACCCCACAAATTAACACTTTTTATTTTTGCGAAGGCCTTTTAATGTCAGCAAACCCAAGCCACTAGTAAAAAGCCAGAATGCTGCGGGAACTGGAACTGCAGATACTGGCGTCAAAATATAGCCGTGTGAAAGGCCATTAAATGAACCATAACCTGTAATTTGACCTAGATTGTTGATTGCCTTGGCTGTTATAAAATTCCAACCTGTTGAATTCTCAATAAGAGCATCATTAAGGTCTTTCATAACTCCATTATCGGTAATAAAAGCGTGAGTGCTACCCGATGCTGTATAGGACTGACCTACAACTTGCCCCGAGTCATTGATACTGTATCCCTCGCTCCTGTTTCCACCTAAAGTGCCCAAATCAATCATCTGATTATCACTGTCAGTTATGAAGGCATGGGTAAAACTTGAATAAACAAAGTTCGAGTATCCTGTTATCTGCCCTAAATTATTTATATCGCTTCCATGCCCCCAGCCAATTGTAGACCGATTCCCATTAGAATCGGTTACAAAAACATTAGAAATATCAGAAGACCCAAACCATGAATCGCCAACAACCTGCCCAAGGTCATTAATTCCATACCCTTCGCTATATTTCAATCCAGGCAAACCGCCTAGCCCTATCATTTCGCCCGTTGGACTAGTTATGAAAGCTCCACCGTTAGCAGTTCCGGCTACCTGTCCAGAAGTGTTAATTGCGTTGCCGAAGCTCATATTGCCCCCCAAGTCAGTCATAATATGATTGGCGTCAACAATAAAAGCATGTTGAGCAATGTAGGGATTGGGATGGTCAATAATTTTGTCAGACCATCCCGTAACCTGACCAGCATCATTTATGCCAAAAGCAATGCTATTCGGCCCTCCTAAGGTTCCAAAATCAAATATTTGACCGTTTGTGTCTCTAACGAAGGCATGAAAGATACTCTGGCTAGCGTTTGGCGCACCCCCCCCGGCCACTTGACCAAGATTATTAATCGCTATGCTATTCCAATATGCCGAACCCAAATCAGTAATGTTGTACCGTAAATCCGCATGAACAAAGTTACTTGCGGTAATCGAAATTAAAAACCCAATAATCTTTATTGCTTTACCAAACCGAATCATTTTTACAATCCTTGTTGCGAAATATAGCTCGATTATCAGCAGTGTTTTCGGTTAATGTCAATTCGGCTAAATTGTTGTGTATTGATTCAATGATTTAAGGTTTGTTATGGGTTGCGGGCTTAGGAAAGACAACAACCGCAAAAAAGCCCGAATTAAAGTACAGTGCCTTGTGTAACTTAGTTGTTATTATCGGCATTCCATCCCCGTATTAGCTTTAATACGGCAAGTTTTCCCATCTTTACAATCTAAACTCGTTTTGCATTCCGTCGAATTATTTAAATTTGATTCTTGAATAGGAGCGGCATAACTAGCTAGTGACTGACAAACTACCTTATATTTTGTTCCGATAGAGTCACAAATAAATCGGGCATCATAAATAGGGTAATGATTTTCCGGCCTTTCATTGAAGCACATGATTGTATTTGTTGAAGCTGGCCTAGAAGAAGTAAAAGTTTGCCCGCCATAAGTGGTTGTGGTGGCCGTGCCGTAAGCTGAATTGCCATAGGCGGTTGCGTTTGCATTAGTGAATGATTGTTTTGGTGTAGTGTATGAATGCTGAGTTTCGCTAGTGTTACCATCAATAACAGTGAAATATTTAAACCCCTTACTTAGAGTAATGTCAGCACTGCGAAGCATAGCAAAATCTGCTGTCCTGTCTGCCTTGGTGTAACCGTTACCACGAAACGAAACTCTAAAAATATTCAAGTCTAGTTGTGTTTCACTGTAGCCGCCCGAGAAGCCATCTGGCTTATATGAGCTTGCACATCCTGTTAGCGCAACAAAAATCAACATTACAACAAGATTTTGCATACTGTTAAATCCAATAGATATTTATAGGGTTACGGCAATAAGTCAGAGTATAGTCAAAAACTCAAACATAAATAGGCCAGACATTAGCTGGCCTTGTTTATAACTCGGTGATTAAAATAGGTTCTTTTACTGTTTGGGATTATCAAGTAATCCGGTAAGTATTGGATATTTTCCTTCAGCTTTAAGCCTAAATTAACCCCGCAAACATATCAGCATATTGCTTTATCAACTCGGTATCAACTTCCGGCAAGTCATAACCTTTGAATTCATCTGGTAGGCATGAAGCCATTTTTTTGATTGCGCCCACATCAACTTTAATCTGCTTGCAGACTTCTATCAGCGCCAGCTCTAACGCTACTGTTTTGTTAAAGAATTGATTAGCAATTTGTTCCCCTTGGTGCTCGCCTTTATCGAATTTATCGCAAGCCACTATCATCAGTGCCCGATTTTTCCAATACTCAATACCGTATTGACCGACAAGGAATTGCAAGCCAAAGGCGCGGCGGTGGTAATCAGCATGAAGCGTTATATAGGTTTTGCGCTCGACCTGTTCCAGAATTGCATCGACTTCGTTCCCATCCAATCGGACAGCCGCATCAAAAGCTAAGGCTGCTTGTTCATGCGGTGTTAGCTTTGAATAAAGCTTGTTTACTTGGCTTGGCTTCATGTTCTGGACTCCAGCATTTTTTCAAGACGCTGCAAACGTTCGGCCATTTCCTGCAATTCAATCAGCTTGCCTTGATTCGATAGCGCCGTTATTAACTGACTACCAATATCCGGCGGTATCTGTCCGGCCATGGTTGCCTTAATAATTTCGCTACCCTGTTCAGTAAGTGTTCCATTCGTGGGCAAGCTAATAGGCATGGCTTGCGGTTTCAGTGCTGGGCATATCCTATCAAGTAACACCTTCGCCGCTTGTACATCGCCGCCTTTTGCTAAACTTACTAAGGTTTTGATGATTTCCGGCATGTCTTGTGAAATGGATTTTCTCAAGATGGTGGCCGGTGTTTTGTCTTTCGGCCTGCCGTTGGGGTTGCCAGATATTCCCGGCTTAAATTTTGTTTGTGTCATCTGTTTGGTTCCTGCTTAAAACAATGATTTTTTACTCGAAAATGCCTAGACCACGAACCCGCTAAAATGGCTAAAATAATTTAGCGGTTTTAGCTGGTTCAAGGTATGCGTGTTTTCATAGAAAAACGGGGTTAATGAAATACTCTGGCAAAGGTGGCCGCCCACGGTTTCCAGTGGCAGGTTTACGCGTCATCATCAGCCAGTTTTCATCAATCAAGATATTACAGGCGGCTTCCACTTCCTGTTTATCCTTCAAACCATGCCAGCCTTTGTCGTAAACTGCTTTACTGGTAAATGGACTAGGCAAAGCCTTTGCTTTTATCTTACCGGCCAACCTTACCGCCGCTTCGTGTTCTGGACTCTCAGCCATGGCATAAATGCGCCTAGCGTGGCTTTCCAGGTACTTGCACCAATCAACTGCAAGCTGTGCAGATTGAGCCGATACATTACCGGGCGCTTTGCCGTCTGCAATTTCTATACAATGAAATATCAAAGCCAGACTAGGCATAAGTGAACGAAACTTGCCGAAGTGTTCCACCATTAAAGGGTTTTCTTCATTTGTTAGCTTGATGGTTTGAAGTTCGGTAAGCCATTGGTTAAAAACTGTTTGCCCGTATTCATCAAAGCGAAAATAAGGCCGTTCGTCATACTCGCCTTGGCTTGCCCCATGTTGAATAAAATCCAGCTCTGCCAAACCCTTTACAATGCTGTAGGCGCGCTGCTTGTCGGCCTTATTCGGTAGCGTGTCGATTAGTTGCCAGTGTTCCGGCTCGTCAGGCCACACGGCAAGCTGTAGGCGCTGCATTAAGCCGTCATTGTTGCCTTGTTGGGCTTGATACAGATACCGCTTTAACTTGTCGGGCTGTATGCCGCCTAGTAAGCTGATACAGATTGATTTCGCATCAGTAACACCCCGGCCAATCTTGCAATCAGTGTATGAACCGTTACCATTCCAACCTTCCAGAAAATAGGCGCGTTCGTCTTGGCCGTCCTCTCTATCCCATTTCACAAGTAAACCGGTTAGTTCATCTCTGAAAACCAATATGCCGCGCGGGTTCTGAGTTTGTAAAACAGTCATACTCTGTATGCTGCTTTCGTTGGTTTTGAATAAGCGCCGGGTGGCTTCCGGTTCTGCATTTTGAGTCAGGTCTAAATAGTCAGCCTTTAACTTTTGCATGTCGTCAGGGTTGACCGCTCTATCTTTACCCGCGCCTTTAGCTGCTTTGGATAACTGCCCCTTCACATCATCAAGCATGGCTTTATTCGCTAAACTATCAAACTCAGCCCCGGCTTTTTCTTGCTCGAACAATTCGCCATATTCAGCTTGTAGGCGTTCGAGTAATTGCATGGGTTCTTTCATTGAAGGCGATTTAAGAACAACCGAAGGCCGCCCAATACATGCACCCCATACATTCGGGATCACTTCCCAATCATCAAGGCGTTTAGGCCGCATACCGCACCCCGCGCCAATAATTGAACCTGTAATAACAATGGCTGATATTGCCGCAAAGTCTGCCGGTGTTTGCATCCGGTGACTAACATCCTTAAGCCATGGCCGGAACGGTGCCGGTATCAATTCAGGCGGTAGGGCTTGCACAGATGGAATTTTGCTTTCGATTTCTCCCGGTTTTTCCCAGTCAAAAACGCTAGAGTATGAACCAGCTAAAACCGCTAAATTCCATTCTTCCGGCACTGATTGCGCTTTTTTAAGTTCTGCCTGTAATTCTGAAACTGCCCACGTTTTCGAATCTGCCGGGAATGCTTGCAAGCCGTCCCAATCAGGGGAATGACTCTGTAGCCAGTCCACCACATCGCCAGCCGGTGGCAAGTCTGGCAGGTTCAACACCTTAACTGTAGGCGGTAATTCTAAGACCGATAGCACCGCGAAAACATCACGCATAAAGTGTGTGCCGGGTTCATCATTATCGGGCAATAGATAAACAGTTTTGAAGCCATTTAACGGCATCCAATCGGCTTTGCTAGCACTTTGACTGCCACCTAATGAAGTAACAGCACACACGCCAATACTTTGCAGCGCCGCTGCTGATTTTTCGCCTTCAACAATGAATACCGCTTTATCTTTGGGCTGTTCTGCCAGCTTATCCAGTCCAAATAATGGCCGCGGGTTTAACTCGATTCCAGCCGCAAAGCCGGAACCATTGGCCTTAAAAAACGGCACTATGTCTTTTTTGCCGGTGCTGTCCTCATACCTGCCAACCACCCCGAAAGGCGCGCCATCCGTAGCGCAATAGTTCCAGGCATGAATTAACGGTTTGCCTTGGTATGTTTGCGGAATGTTCATAATAAGCCCCATTCATTCGCAAGCCTATTCATGGCATCGCCAAAATTAACCGCATACAAGGCCATAGTGAAGGCCACCACATCGCCGCCGTAACTAGCGCAAGCAAAGCATTTGTAAGCGCCTGTGGATAGATTCACACGGAATGAACCGGGTTTGTTGTCAGAATGGAAAGGACACAGGCCGCCATCATTCCAGCCAGCTTTTTTCAGTGGCGCTGTGGGCAATTCGTAACGATAAAAATCTAACGGGCTTAGTGAGTTCTTGATAAAATCTACATTCAGTTTTTTGTATTGGGCTGCTGGTTTCGCATAGCTAGCGGCCTTTTTAATGTCCTTACGCATGGCTGCCCCCTAGCCATTCATGCGCCAACACTCTATCTTCTGGCATAAGGCTATAGCGTCCGGGATAACAAGCGTTGCCGTCTTTGTCGTATCTCTCCACACGTTCACAAGGAATTGTTAAACCTTTGCTTCTTAGTCCTGCGACAAGTGCCGGGCCATTTGAACAGCCTGCGATAGAGTCCAGGTTTTCACGCATAATGCCGCCACCATTCATTAGAGCCAATAAAGCGCGTTTTTCTCGTGGGGTTAATAAGCGGCTCATTACACACCGCCTTGGTTTTGTGACTCTACCCAAGCAAAAAACTTGGCTTCATCAATTAGAACCTTTCTGCCAATTCGAACAATAGCGCCTGACTTAGCAAGGCCGTTGGTGTGTTCGTTGAATATCCAGGCACGTAGGCCGCCGGTATTGAAAGCGGGTTGTTTTTCGGTGAACTGTTTTACCGTTGATAATGTTGGCATTTTAAATGACTCCAAAAAGAAAGTTTTTTCCCTGCTTTTGCAGGCTTTCCACAAGATTTCTCTTGCTTCGTGGGTCATCATCCAGAACAAAATCACGGGTATGGCTTAGAACTAATACCCGTGATGATAGGCGTGATTTTTAACTCTTTACCCGTGATAAATGGTTGGCAAGAGTTTCTTTTTGCGTATCGTGAAGCCTTCCTCTAGTGTCAATCCATATAATGTGAGTGTCGGTGTAGTCCTGAATAAAATCGGTTGTGTCTTTGTCATCCTGAAAGTATTTCCATAATTCATCAAAGCTTGGTTTCTGGCTAAATGTTTTAACAGCGGCTTCAACTGCACGGCTTAAATTGGTTTTTCGTGTACGTTGTTTATTCACTCCATTGTTTATCTTTGCCGGGTCATTGGCTGCGTGACTATCACCGCAATCACTCGCCACGGTTTCGGCCTGTGGTTCATGCTTTTCAATCTCCAGTCGAACAATGTCGCTAATCTGTTTAAAATTATCTAGCCCTAATCTGAAATCATCTGGAACCGGCAGGCCTCTAAAAATCGCCCATTCAATTAGTTTTCTGGGTTCGTAATAAAATTCACCTTCAATAGATTTATAAGGAATACCACCGGCCACGGCATCGGCCTTCAATTGTTTTTTCCTTATCCTGATTTCCTTATAAGTTTCTTCATAAAAAAGGGCTTCATAATTGGCTTTGTAAACATCCTCATCAATCCCGAACATTAAGCATATTCCAAACAATTCAGACCATAGCTGCATATCAATAACTTTCAGATAATCCATCACAAGCCCCCGAATATTTTAGCATTCATACTGGCAACCACATTTGAAACATGACCGTCTGAAAGGTGCGCGTAACGCTTTACCATTTGAAGGGTTTTGTGTCCTAGCACTTCGGCAATTTCAGCCAGTGAAGCGCCGTTCATGGCTAAATAAGACGCTGTACAGTGCCTAAGGTCATGCCAGTGAAAATCGACTATTTCAGCGGCTTTCAGTGCTGTTTCAAAGGGCTTGCGTAAGTCTATCGGTTTGTCTTTGTGGATATTGCCGGGGAATAATAATTGAGTGTCAAGCCGCCTAACTTTGGCATGTTCGCGCAACAATTCCAGGCCATGCCCGGCCAATGGTACGCGCCGCCGTTCGCCGTTCTTGGTTTCGTGCAAAATAATAACGCCGTCTTTAAGGTTGACATCAAGCCATTTAAGCCCCATCAATTCGCCTTGTCTCATACCTGTTGATAAGGCCAGAATTACACACATATAAAGCTGTTTATTGCTGGACTGCTGGCAAGCGGTTAATAGTTTGGCGCGTTCTTCATCATCCAGGAATCGAACACGGCCCCGCGATTCCTTCGGCTTTTTGACTTTTCGCATGGGGGAATTTTCCAGCCATTGCCACTCATTCACGGCAATAGTAAAAGCGTGGCTTAATGCGGCCATATATCGAACGACTGTGGCCGGGCTGCGTTGCTCCCCTCGTGGTGTCGGTTCCGTTAATAATTTATCTCGACACTCAACAATTAAAGCCGGTGTTATATCTGCTAAGGAATAACTGCCAATTTCAGCTTTCCAGCGTTCCAGTTGTGGGCGTTGTGCATAGGCTTGTTTAGGCTTGGTTGGTAATACGTCCTTAATGTACCTGTCCACCAAATCGGCTAAAGTATGCTTTTTGGCTTCCGCTGTTTTAAAGTGCCGCCCTTCTCTGATTGCCGATTCTGTATCTTGAATCCATTTTTTAGCGTCTGTTAATCGCTTGAATGTTGCGGTTTGAGCTGGATAACCCTTTAGCCTGATTTTTACCCGGTAGGATGTTTCGCCGCTCTCAGTGGTGCGTTTTTCTATGGTTGCCATGTAATCCCCTTGGGGGCAATGGCGGTATAATTTGCGGTAGCCATTGCTTAACCCTGCTTGTTAAGTGATTGGTTAGGGTTTGGCGGTGTTGGTAGCACTTCCAAGCCCGTTTTTTTATCTCAGTGAAATACTACAACAAAGCACAAATAATCACAACGATAGATACATAGTCTTTTGACCTATTTAATCAACTTACTGTTTTAATTGAAAATAGTTAATTATCTATAACAAATGGGACACTTAAGGGGCATTAAAAAATAAAAACGTCTTGAATTGGCTATTTTTTAGCCATCTTTCAGGGTGTTGGGATTGGGGAAATTTAGCGGTTTTAGCTGGTTTAAGGTAGGCACGTTTTTGGATAAAAATTCGGCCTGTTGTATTGCGGCTTGTTATGGCTTTTTATTTTAAAGTGTCCCGTCCGTGTCCATCTGGCAATAAAAAAGGCCTTCGATTTCTCGTAAGGCCTTGATTTTATTGGTGGGGTGTTAGGGATTCGAACCCTAGACCTATGGATTAAGAGTCCACTGCTCTACCAACTGAGCTAACACCCCTTCTGAAACATAAATGTCCAGAACGGGGCGAATTCTAAAGGATTTTCAGGTTAAATCCAAGAAAAATAAGCTAGTTTACTGTTTTTAAAGGGATTATTTTAATTTCGACAGGGCTTTGGCTAGTTCCTGACTCAGTGTTGCCAGTGTGTTATTCAGCGCTTTTACGGTACCGGCGGTGGTCGCATTTTCTGGTTTGGCTTGGATTTTAGAAAAGCCATTACTGACAACGGTGTGCGTTTTTTGATCCATGATGGCCCAGTTGGCTTCAAGATTGGCTGACTGTTCTGGCTTGGCGTCGAAACGACTGATCTGCACGATGATTTGGTAATCAATACTGCCGTATGCACTCCAAGGGTAGGCCCTGATTATTTGGCTGGGTTGCAGTGCAGTTAGATTTTGGGCTAACACTTCGGCAATGTTGTCTTTTAACGGTGCGGCCCATTGCTGCAATTCGGCGATTTGCAGGTTGTTATCAGCATCACGGGTCACCAATTGCTTGCGCTCCAGTAATGCAGGAATTGATATGGGGCCGATGCCGACAATCAATTTTTTTACTTGCGTATCGGTGCTGACGGCTGGCACATCAAACTGGGGTTCCAGCACATAAAACTGGGTAGGCGGCGTCGCAGTACAGGCTGAAAGCAAGCTGATTATGACGATTGATTTAATAATGTGAGCCATGATTATTCCCCTTCCTTGCCGCGAAGTAGCGAATCTGGATGCTGTTCCAGATAATCAGTGAGTTGTTTTACTGAGCCCGCGGCGCGGGTCAGTTCTTGCAATAATTTCTCCAACTCATAATGTGTGCTGGCGCCAGGCTCTAAGGTGTTCAGCACTTTTTGCGCGGAGTTCATGGTTTTGTCTGTGGCAGTTAATGTGCTTTGGGCCGTGACCAGCATATCTTTGGCGGCTTTAGAGGTGCCTTGCAACGATTGCAGGGTTTTGTTGACCTCTTCACTCAAATTATCCAACGGTAATTTGGCGATTTTATCCATGATGACAGTGGCGGAACGAGTAAGTTGATCCAGCGAACCCGCCGTGGTGGGAAACTCAGGATAGATACTCTTATTATCATTAAGTACCACCGGAATTTTCGGATAGAAATCCAGGTCTACCAGTAATTGTCCGGTCAAAAAGCTACCGGTTTGTAATTGCGCACGCAGGCCTTTTTTAATCAGCTGGGCAATGATTTCTTTATCGCTAAGATGCGATTTATCGTTGATTTTATGGATGCGTTCCAGCTCCAGCTCAATCGTTACCGGCACTTGGATGTCTTGAGTGGTTTCATTCAGTTCCAAGTCAATATGTACCACTTTGCCTACCGGAATACCACGTAATTGCACCGGCGCACCTTCGGTTAACCCGCGCACTGAGCCTTTAAAATACATCACATATCTCAACGTGTTGGTGTAAACAACTTGGGTTGATAACTGATAATTGTCATACAGCTGAAATTGCGTATTTTCCGGCTGAATATTCTCCACCGGGTCTTCCGGATCGCTTCGAAAAGCAATACCACCACTAAGTAATGAAACTATCGGTCCGGTGCGGACTTTAAAACCATCTGCGCCAGCGGATAAATCAATACCGCTGTCAATCCAGAAACGGGTGTTTTTTCTGACGAATTGATCGTATGGCTTATTGATAAAAATAGTCAGGCGTATGGAGTTAGCATCTTCGGACAATTCGTGAGCGAGCACCGATCCGACGTTAATGCCATGAAAATTGATCTGCGTACCGGCTCTTAACGAGCCAAGATTATTGGCCTCGAGAATAAATTGCCTTCCTTCAGTATTCGTTTTCAGTGGCGGCGGAGTAGCGAGTCCAACAAACTCGGTTTTTGCATCACCATCACCCGGTTTTATTTCAATATAAGCCCCGGATAATAAGGTGCCCAGCCCGGAAATGCCGGATAGTCCCACTTGAGGTCGCACCACCCAAAACCGGCTGTGTTCTTTCAGGTAATCATCAGCCGTATTGCTCATTTGCGCAGTCACCCGGATGGTTTTCATATCATCATTGATAGAAATTGCCGTGACTTTGCCGATTTCCACATCCAGATATTTGATTTTGGTTTTATCTACCTCTAAGCCTTCCGCAGTAGGAAAGGTAATGGTAATTTCCGGGCCTTTTTCCATCATCGCTTTGGAAATCAACCACCCGCTGACCAGCAAGGCGACGAGCGGTAAAAACCATACTAAAGGCAATTCAGTGCGTTTATTGATAGTTGCGTCAGCGGCTTCGACATCCCTGCCGTCGTCGATCGGATCGTTAAAGTCATTCATAAGCGTTCGGGTTATCCCAGATCAGGCGTGGATCAAAACTTGTCGCGGCAAACATCGTCAAAACTACCACACAAGCAAATGCGGTAGCGGCAGGACCGGCAATAACCTGAGCAACACCGCCCAGATTGACCAGCGATACCAAAATGGTAATCATAAAAATATCCAACATCGACCAGCGCCCGACAAAGGCAATAATGCGATAAACAATGGTTGCCAAGCGCGCATTGATAGGCCAGCGAAACTGTACGCTAAACACCAACAGACTTAAGCCCAGCAATTTAACCATCGGCACCAAAATACTGGCAACCAACACTAATAGCGCAATCGGCATCATGCCGCTGTCAATCAACGCAATAATACCGCCGATAATGGTATGCGGCTCCCCTGACCCAAGACGTGTCACGGTCATAATCGGAAATACATTGGCAGGAAGATACAGGGCGTAACTGCTTAATAATAATGCTGCTGTGCGTTGCAAACTTTTGGGTTTACGCGGATGTAAATGGCCGTTGCATACCGGACAATGAGGTGTATTTACTTTACTTAAGTGTCCGCAATCGTGACACCGGACCAGACCACGGCTGAGCGCATTCGCGTTAGTTTTCATGACTTGTTATTGAGCCGCCGAATGTGTTGCCAAAATAAATGCTCATCCAAATTGCTAGCTAACATGCCGGTAACCACAATCAGGGCAATAAAGGCATACAAGCCCAGACCGAATTTAACTTCAGACATGGATGTCAATTTGACGCAGGCGACGATAATACCCAGCATGTAGACTTCCAGCATGGCCCATTCTTGCAAATGTTGTAACCACCGCATCCAATGAGCTAGGTATTTATTGGGTTTATTAAAATGCAGATAAAAACTGACTAATAACGACAAAACGACATTCAGCAACGGGAACAACATACTGGATAAAAACACCAACACCGCAACCGCCCACATGCCTTCCATAAACAAGGTAAACACGCCAGACCACAACGTGCCATCGTGACTGGTACCCAATACCTTAATACCAACCAACGGTAACAAATTAGCCGGTAACATCAGCATTAAACCGGCAATTGACAAGGCCAATGTTTTTTCAATGCTTTGTTTGCTGGGTCGCTGCAATAAATAACCGCAGCGTGGACAATGAGCTTTTTCACCTACCGCCGCTTGAAGCGGGTTTAGCAACAAATCGCATTCAGGACAGGCGGCAAGTTCCATAACGTTTACAGACTGTGACAAGGCTTACGCCCTGCACTTAGTTTTACCACTGAGACTCGCCGGTTTCCGGATCATACATTTCATGCACAATTTTATGACGATTGGCGGTCAACTCTTCAATGCTTGGGGAATTGCTCAAGGCACGGGAAATAGCTAATTTCATCGCTTCGTAGTTGGTGCGATACAAATCTTTACGGTCCAACTCAGGATTGGTGGCGCATTCCGGTGCAATCCAGATCATGGCGATAATGCATAAATCATTCGCTTGATCAGCAGGAATCACACCTTCAATCACACTATCAAGCACCGCATCAGCAATCGCTGATTGCACCGGACCACCAAATAATTCGACATAAGCGGACGATTTAATAGTGACTTTGGGCACCATAATTGTCGCTGGGCGCACTTGCTGGTTGCAGGCACGAATGGCAAACATACGGGTATGGCCTTCGGTTTGCCCCATCAAGTTAGCAAAAGCATGTCCAGCCGGACCTTTAACGCTGCCAATCAATATTTCCGGCATCGCATCAGTGCCTTGGCCTTCGCTAGAAAATACTGTGGCTTCGCCGGTTCTGAACCAAATTTCGTCTGACATGAATCACTTCCCAATCACAGTTAAAGAAGCGGCCATTCTATGCCGGATAAACAGACCGGGCAATAGAAGCCATAGGCGCCAAGCCACTTAAGTAGGCGTTTTATCAAGTGGTTACCCCCCTACTTGCAATTAAATACATTGACCGGGTCCGCTTTGCCTCAGTAAAATCAGTAACGTTTTTAGGTTCCCGCGTTTCGCGGGTGAAGCTGGAAGTCGGTTAAATGCCGACGCTGCCCCCGCAACGGTAAGTGATTTGTCACGAGTCCGGAGACAGGCCTAAAACGGATACACCACAGTATTGCGGAGGGCGATCTGTCAAATCGGTTTTTATGGTTTGTCTTTATTTCCCTCTGTTATTCCGTCCACCTACTTCGGAACAGACAACCATGAAAACCCTCACTGCCGCAACCGCCATTTCTTCCGCAAAAATCCTGCCCGGCCTTTGTGCCATTGTTTTAGGCCTAACCGTCGTTTTAGGTTTGGGTTTCTTGCAGGATTCCAATAACTACCTACATAACGCCGCTCACGACGGACGCCATAGCGCTGCATTTCCTTGCCATTAACATGGCTAATTTTCGTAAGCTAGTCGCCATCTCGCTACTGGCGGGACTATTGGGCGGCTTGTTACTCAGCGTGCTGCAACACTATCAAACTCTGCCATTGATTTTAGCCGCCGAACAGTTCGAAATACCATCGGCTGAGCATGTCCACGATTGGCAACCGATGGACGGCTGGCAACGCAATGGCTTTACCTTGCTGTTCAATGGTTTGACTGGCTTCGGCTTTGCCTTATTGATCAGTGCGTCGATGTACTGGCGGGATCAACGCGGTTATCTGTATGGGCTGGGTTGGGGTTTGGCAGGTTTTCTGGTGTTTTTTGTCGCGCCATCATTGGGATTGCCGCCGGAATTGCCCGGCACCGACAGCGCTGAATTGCATAGTCGCCAAGCGTGGTGGCTATTTACTGCAGTGGCTACCGCCATGGGTTTGTTTGGGCTGATCTTGACCAAACAACGTTGGCTGCAAATCGGCGGCGCCAGCTTACTGGCTTTGCCGCATCTGATCGGCGCACCACATCCGGACGTTGCTCACGCGTTAGCCCCTGAAGAATTACAGCAGCATTTTGTGGTACTGACATCCATTAACAACGCCATTTTCTGGCTGACCTTGGGCGCCATATCGGGCCGATTGCTGCGTAAAGTGACATTTGCATGATGACCGCCACCGCAACACGTCATTGCCCAGCTATGTTGATCAGCGCCCCTGCCTCCGGTCAGGGCAAAACAACCATTACTGCGGCTTTGGCCTTTTACCATCGCCAGCAAAATCGCAAGGTGCGCGTCTTCAAGACCGGCCCGGATTTTATCGATCCGCAAATCTTGAGCTTTGCTTGCGGACAACCGGTTTATCAGCTGGATTTATGGATGATGGGCGAAGCGCATTGCCGAGAAATGCTTTATAACGCAGCCGCCGACGCTGACATCATCTTGATTGAAGGCGTGATGGGCCTGTTCGACGGAGATAGCAGCAGCGCCGATTTAGCACAAACACTCGGTGTACAGGTGGCCGTTGTCATCGATGCTGGCGGCATGGCGCAAACCTTTGCGGCCGTGGCATATGGATTAGCCCATTACCGAGCCAACTTGCCGTTTGCTGGTGTCATCGCCAACAAAGTCGGAAGTCCTGGTCATGCTAAATTGCTGGAAGAAGCATTGCCGGAAAGCATGCCATTGCTGGCTGCGATGGCGAAAGATGACGGAGTCGGCTTGCCGTCGCGGCATCTGGGTTTGTTGCAGGCTGACGAAATCGGCGACCTCGATCTTCGTCTGGCGCGTGCGGCAGAATTGCTCAGCAGCCTTGCGCCGTGCCGATTGCCTGAGCCGGTCACCTTCGCGCCGATCGCCGCCACGCCGCCGCCACTATTACTGATCGGTAAACGCATTGCCGTGGCTCGCGATGCAGCTTTTTCGTTTATCTATCAGGCCAATCTGGATTGTTTACAAGCGATGGGCGCTGAACTTAAGTTTTTCTCGCCGTTAGCCGACCAGACCTTACCCGAAGTCGACAGCATCTATCTACCCGGCGGTTATCCCGAACTGCATCTGCAAGCATTGGCCGACAATGTCGCCATGAAACAAGCTCTTTATGCACATCATCAAGCCGGTAAACCAATTTACGCCGAATGCGGCGGCTTTTTATATTTGCTGGAACGCTTGATCGATAAAGACGGCAATGCGGCAGCGATGGCAGGATTACTACCCGGCAGCGCGCAAATGCAAAAACGCTTGGTGAATCTGGGCATGCACAGCTTACAGTTGGAACAAGGTGAAATTCGAGGGCACAGCTTTCATCACTCGCAACTGGAAACGACACTGCAGCCGTTCACCGAATCGATCCCGCAACGCAATCGCAGCCGCAGCGAAAACTTTTACCGGGTGGGTTCATTGCAGGCGTCTTATCTGCATAACTATTTCCCATTCAACCCGCAGGTCGCGGCTGGATTTTTTCTATGAGCAGTCAGTCTACTCAGTCGAAGGTTTGGTTTGTTGGTGCAGGTCCCGGCGATCCAGATTTAATCACCGTCAAAGGCCGCGACTTAATCGCCAAAGCTGACGCCATTTTGTTTGCAGGTTCGTTAGTACAAGCCGCCGCGACGCAATGGGCACCGAGCAGCTGCGTGATCAAAGATTCCAAAGACATGACCTTGGAGCAGATTAACGACTGGCTGATCGAACAAGCCGGGCCTGGAAAAATCGTGATTCGCCTGCAAACCGGCGACCCTGGTTTGTACGGCGCGCTGATCGAAATGGTACAACCGCTGGATGCCGCCAATATTGCCGTCGAAGTGGTGCCGGGCGTGTCGTCGGCGTTTGCCGCGATGGCTTGCGCCGTGGAAAGCTTAACCTTGCCGGAAGTCACACAAACCGTGATTTTAACCCGCGTTGAAGGCCGCACCCCAATGCCGGACGGTGAATCCTTGCAAGAACTGGCCAGTCATCACACCACGTTGTGTTTGTTTTTATCGATCACCTTGTTGTCCACGATCGAGCGCGAATTAAAAGCCGCCGGTTGGGCTGATGATGCCCCGGTATTGGTGGTCCATAAAGCCAGTTGGCCGAACGAACAACAGATTATTCGCGGCACGCTGGCCGATATTCGCGAACGCTGCCGAGCCGCCAAAATCAACAGTCAGGCCATGATCGTCATCAGCCCTACCTTGGGCGCGCGGCATTGGCCCGAGTTAAAAAAATCCAAACTTTATGATGCTGGTTTTACGCATCGTTTTCGCCGCGCTGAGCGGCAAAATCCTTAAGGAACAAGCATGACAACCACCATTCTCTTAGTTGGCCATGGTTCGCGCAACCAAGCAGGCAATCAAGAAATCCAAACCTTTCAGCAACAATGGCAGGCTCAACACCCCGACTGGCGCATCGAGTTGTGTTATATCGAACTGGCCGAGGTGCTGCTGCAAAAAGGTTTGAGCCGGGCCGCGCAAGGATCTAGCCGCGTGATTGTCGTGCCTCTGATCATCAGCGCCGCCGGGCATGTGAAGATGGAGATTCCCGAGCATATCGAAGAAGCCCGCGAAAAATTTCCGGCGGTCGAATTCATCTACGCGCCGCATCTGGGCAGCAATGAAACTCTGCTGGCCGTGCTGCAAAATCAACTGAAAAGCGCACTGAAAACCCTGTCCATGCCGGATCCGAAAACTACCGGCGTGATTATTTTAGGTCGCGGCTCCTCCGATAAAGTCGCCAACGGCGAACTAGCGAAATTGGCGCGTTGGCTGTTCGAGGCCACCGAGCATGAACTGGTCGACATCGCCTTTACCGGCATTACCCATCCGCGACTGGAAACCGCCGTGCAACGCCAAGTACGACTGGGCATGACCCAGATTGCGATTTTGCCTTATTACCTGTTCACAGGCTTGCTAATCGAGCGCATCGGCAAACAAGTCGAGCGCTTGCAAAGCCAATATCCGCAGATTGCCTTCGGTTCCGGTACGTATTTTGGTTTTGATCCGGCGATTTTTAAATTGCTGGATCAACGGGTTACCGAAGCCAGCGACCCGGTCGCGCCGAAAATGCTTGAATGCGACGGCTGTCAGTACCGCGAGCAAGCCGAACATCACCACCATCATTAATCCGCCATGAGCCAAAACATTCAGACCGAACAACTGACCCAAGCCGGGCAACAAATCGAGCACGATTCTTTTGCCATCGTCGACCGCGAAGTTGGCGAGCACAACTATTCAGACGGCCAATGGCAAGTGGTGCGACGCATGATCCACGCCACTGCGGATTTTGAATTTAACGGCCTGACCGAGTTTTCCGAACAGGCGGTCGAAGGCGGAATTCAAGCCATTCTAAGTGGTTCGCCGATCGTTGCCGACGTGGAAATGATTTGCGTCGGCTTATCGCAGCCACGTCTGGCGCACTTTGGTATCAGCGCTCGCCAATTCATCGCTGATGCGGACGTCATAGCCGCGGCCAAACAAGTCAACAGCACCCGCGCAGTGCAAGCCATGCGCAAAGCACACAACTTAGGTTTACTCCATGGCGGCATCGTCGCGGTTGGCAACGCACCCACCGCGTTGTTGGAAGTGTTGCGGATGATTAAAGAAGAAGGCATCAAACCGGCACTGATTGTCGGCATGCCGGTCGGCTTTGTGTCCGCTGCGGAATCCAAGGACTTGTTAAGCGAATTGAACGACATTCCTTGGATTATCACTCGCGGTCGCAAAGGCGGATCCACCTTAGTCGTCGCGGCGATTCATGCTTTGCTGAGTCTTGCCGAGTCTCGACAAAAAAATGCTTAGCAACACCAAAGTCAATTTACAGCAAGAGATGCTATCGCCCGTTTGCCGCGCCGAGTACTACAGCTTTTGGCGGGAACAGCCCGCCAGGGGAGCGGCATGGATGCCGCACGTCGACAGAGGGGCAGGAAGCCCCTTCTGTCGACCCACGCTAAAAGCTGTAGCGCGCAGGATCAAAGCGGCTGCCGGGTCGCCTTTTCTTTGGTTACTTTCTTTTGGCGAAGCAAAAGAAAGTAACTCGCCGTCGGGTACGAGAACCCGATTAAATCAATCTGTAACCTTCATGGCATTCCATTGGGAACCTCGAAAAACCATGCACTTCGATAAACTCAGTGCGAACGGAACTATACAAATCAATGAGTTCCGTTCGAGGGAGAGCTTGTCGAGCTATGATCGGAATGGGTTTTTCGAGGTTCCCCATTGCACCAGCCAATGAATACCCCCGAACGCAAACCCAAAGGCACCCGCAAAGGTTACACCACCGGTGCGTGCTCTGCTGCAGCTGCAACTGCGGCGGTGCAAGGCTTACTGACTGGTCAAGTGCCGGACAGCATTGAATGCCAACTTCCTAACGGTGAACTGGTCAATTTTAAAATTGAGGATGGTTCAATAAACGATGGCTGCGCCCATGCGGTGGTGGAAAAGGACGCGGGCGATGATCCTGATTGCACGCATTTAGCCCGCCTGACTGCCGATGTGGTTTGGACAGACTTGCCTAACATTGTCGAGCTACTTGGCGGTCCCGGCGTTGGCACCATTACCCGACCTGGCTTGGGCCTTGCAGTTGGCGGCCCGGCAATTAACCCGGTGCCGCGCAAAAACATTGAAGACAACATCCGTCAAATTGCCGCCGAACAGCTGCAACACAAAGGTTTGCAGGTGACGATTTCGGTGCCGCGCGGCGAAGACATGGCAAAAAAAACGCTCAATTATCGCTTGGGTATCATCGGTGGCATTTCTATTTTAGGCACCACCGGCATCGTGCATCCTTATTCTACGGCGGCCTTCCGAGCCAGCGTGGTGCAAGGTGTCGAGGTCGCAGCCAATCAGGGCCAAGGCACGGTAGTGTTGACCACCGGCGGTCGCACCGAAAAATTTGTTATGCAGGAATTGCAGGAACTGGATGAAAGCTGCTTCGTGCAAATGGGCGATTTTTTGACGCCAGCGCTGGATGCCGCCGACAAGTGTGGTATCCAGGCCATCATCATCGGCGGCATGGTCGGTAAGTTGACTAAAATGGCCCAAGGCGAAACCATTACTCACGCCGGTCGTGCGCCGGTCGATGTTGAACTGGTCGCAGACATTGCCCGCAGCATCGGCGCACCAGAAGATATTTGCAACGCCATCGCCGCTCAGGAAACCGCCCGCTACGCCAGCGAGTGCATGGCGGAACTGGGTCTTGAATATGAATTTCATGTCGAACTGGCAAAACGAGTTATCGCCACCTTGGCAAACCGCTACCCCGGTCGTTTTGAAATCGCCGTGCTGGTCTGCGATTTTGACGGCAACAAACTGGCGGAAGCCGGAAGGAATTTAACATGACGGCATTATGCAGCATCATCGGCGTGCTTGACGACGGCGCCTCCAGCTTAAGCCAAGAAGCTCTACAACTTGTCCGATCAGCTAAACATGTGATCGCCGGAAGCCGCTTGCTGGCAACCTTGGCGGACGACATCGGCCAAGCACAACCATACGATTTGACCGGTCACTTATCGCAAGTCCCCGGCTGGATCAGTGCAGCAATTAATAACAACGAAGCCGTTGCCGTGTTGGCCAGCGGCGACCCGCTGTGTCATGGCATCGCCGGCTTTCTGGGGAAAAAATTCGCGCCCGAGCAATTACGTATTCTGCCTAATCTCACCAGCATTCAACTGGCGTTTACTGAGCTTAAACTTCCTTGGCAAAGCGCGACTATCGCCTCGGTGCATAGTCAGGATGCGGGCGAATGGGTGCGCGGTGCCAGTCCGCAACACGGCATGTACGCCTTACTGCAGCTATGTCGGCAACACGCGTTATTGGCGGTTTTGACCAGCCTGGAGAATAACCCGGCGCGCATCGCCCGGATGTTGCAAATAGAAGGCTTGGCCGATGATTTTGACATCGCCGTGGCGCAAGCCTTGAGGCAACCTGAGCAAATCGTCACCGGCTTTTTACCGGTTTCGAGCATTGCCGCAGGCGAGTATATCGACCCGAACGTGGTGATACTTAAACGTAAAACCGCCCTGCCCGCGCCGGTATTGTTCGGCGTCTGTGACGATAGTTTTCAGCAGCGCAAACCCGAAAAAGGTTTGATCACCAAACGCGAAGTCCGCGCTGTATCACTCGCCCGAATGCAACTAACCCGCAGTAGCGTAGTCTGGGACATCGGTGCCGGATCCGGTTCGGTGGGTTTGGAAGCCGCGCGATTGTGTCCCGATGGCCATGTCTACGCGATTGAAAAGAACGTCGATGACATCGCCAATGTCGAATACAACCATGCCGCCTGGGGCATCAGCAACTACAGTTTTGTCCACGGCAAAGCTCCGCAATACCTAGATACTTGGCCCGATCCCGACGCGGTATTTATCGGTGGTTCCGGCGGTGAATTGGCAGAATTAATTGCGCTGTGTTTACGCCGCTTAAAACCCAACGGCTGGCTGGTGATGAACTTCGTTACACTGGAAAACATGTCCACTGCGGTGGAGACCTTAAAACAACTCAGTGCAACCTGGGATGCCTGTCAAATTCAAGCGTCACGAAGTAGCCCGATTTTGAATATGCACAGGTTACAGGCGGAAAATCCGGTGTGGGTGGTTTCGGCAACTGCTCGCCGTCGGGTGCGAGAACCCGATTAAATAATCATCGCGTAGCGATACCAAAATAAAAGCCATACATGGAAACAAAAACTAATCTCGGCACCCTTTACGGTGTCTCTCTCGGCCCCGGCGACCCTGGCTTAATCACCCGTCGCGCCTGGGATTTACTCACAGGCTCCGGCCATTGGACTTATCCTGTGCGCAAGAAAAACAGCGACAGTTATGCGCTGGACATCGCCTTGCGCGCCGGTCTTGAGCTGCCACAAGATCATACCGCACTGCATTTTCCGATGACTCACGATGCCGAGATTCTGGCTCGTTACTGGCTGGAAGCGGCACAAACCGTGTTGGCAATATTGCAGAGCGGCGTTGATGTGTTGTTTTTAGTGGAGGGAGATGCTTCAACTTATTCCACTTTCGGCCACTTGCGACGCAGTGTTCGTGCCTTGCAAGCGGAAGTTACAGTCGAAGTAGTGCCGGGAGTGTCATCATTTCATGCCGCCGCGGCGCGCAGTGCTGAACCGCTCGCCGATGTTGATGACACTATCGCCATTATCCCCGCCGGATACGGCATTGATCAGATTGAACGTCTGCTCGAGGATTTCGATACCTTGGTGCTGCTTAAGGTCAAACCGTTGCTGGACGATGTAATAGATTTGCTGCGTCGCCGTGATTTGCTTGACCAAGGCTGGTTTATCGAAAAAGCCGGTGCGCCCGAAGAGCGCGTGGTGCATGACCTCGCCAGCCTGTATGGGCAAAAGGTCAATTACTTATCTTTACTGATTATCAAAAATCCAGGCCGTCAGCGTTCAGAAATGCAACGCGGCTGTCGCAAAAAAAAGGAAATTTCCGATGACTGAAGTACGTGTCGCACTGGTGGCGATTACCAAACACGGTGCCGCTATCGCCAGCCGTTTAGCACCGCAACTGCCAGAAGCCGAGGTGGTGGTATCGGAAAAACAGGCCGAACATCTTGGCGATTTCAGCAATCCGCGCCACGTTTACCAAGGGGCATTGAGCGCACAAATCGCGGAATTGTTTACGTCCTACGATCAGCTGATTTTTTTGGTGTCGCTAGGCGCTGTGGTTCGATTGATTGCGCCGCATCTTAAATCTAAAGATGAAGACCCCGGCGTATTGGTGATCGACGATGCCGCCGAGTTTGTGATTCCGGTGTTGTCCGGTCATGTCGGTGGCGCCAATGCTTATGCTGAAAAAGTCGCGGCTTTGTTGAGTGCTACGCCGGTATTAACTACCGCGTCGGATGTTGGCAAAACCATTCCTGTTGATATTTTGGGCCGGGAATTGGGCTGGCAAGTGGAAGCACCCAAAATCAACATTACTCGCGTATCAGCGGATGTGGTCAATCAACAGCCGATTGCCTTCGTGCAGGAAGCTGGCAGCCGCAACTGGTGGACACGGCCCACGCCATTGCCCGGCAATATTCATTTGTTTGAGCGCTTTGAAGATGTCGATACCAGTCAGTTCCGGTCGGTGTTATGGGTGACTCGACGCGAGATAGATCCGGCTCTTTGGCAGCAGTTGGAGGAAAGATTAGTCGTGTATCGGCCGCCAGTGAATCAATGATCAAAGTCATCATCGGTATTGGCTGCGATCGCAATGCCAGTTTGCAAACTTTGCAAGCGGCATTAACGCAAGCCTTACAGCAATGCGGATTGGATGAGTCAGCCGTGGCTGGCATTGCTAGTATCGATAAGAAAAACGATGAAGTTGCCTTGTTGCAATTGGCGCAAAATCAAGGCTGGCCGCTGCATTTTTATCCTGCAGAGCAGCTGGCAAAAATCCCGGTGCCTAATCCGTCTGCCGTGGTGCAGAAATACATGGGCACGCCAGCGGTGGCAGAGGCTGCCGCGTTAATTGCAGCCAATACCGATATGCAAAATTTGCTGGTCGAAAAACACAAATACCTTGGGGCGGACGGTAAGAACGCCACCATTTCCATTGCGAGAATCATTGAATGAAAACAGGCAAAATTTTACTGGTCGGAATCGGCCCGGGCGCACATGAACACATGACCTTCCGCGCCAAACAGGCCATTGCTGAAGCTGATGTGGTCATTGGTTACAGCACTTACATCAAACTGGTCACCGACTTGCTGGAAGGCAAAGAAGTGATCAGGAAAGGCATGACCGAAGAACTTGATCGCAGCATCGAAGCTTACGAACATGCCAAACAAGGCAAAATCGTAGCGTTGATTTCCTCCGGCGACATTGGCGTGTACGGCATGGCCGGGCCGACTTATGAATTATTACTGGACAGCGGCTGGACCCCGGATGACCCGATTCAGGTGGAAGTTGTGCCCGGCAGTACGGCATTATTAAGTTGCGCCTCATTGGTCGGCGCGCCGCTAACCCATGATTTCTGTTCAATTTCGTTGTCTGACTTGCTCACTCCTTGGCCGGTGATTGCTCGCCGCCTGGAAAGTGCGGCACGCGGCGATTTTGTCGTGGCGTTATACAACCCCAAAAGCGGCCGCCGCACGCAACATATCGTTGAAGCCCAAAACATTTTATTGCGCCATCGCAGCCCCGATACCCCGGTGGCCATCGTTAAATCCGGCTATCGCAGCTTGCAAAACATTCAGCTGGTGACGCTGGCGGAAATGGCGGAATGCGACATCGGCATGTTGACTACCGTGCTGGTCGGCAATAGTAGTACCTTCGTGCGCGCCGGTTTGATGGTGACGCCACGCGGTTACGCCAATAAATACGATGCCTTGAGCGGTGAAACACTGGCTGGCGAACAAGCCGGACGCTCGTTGAGCATGGGACTGGATGGCTGGAAGGCTTGTGTACGCGGCTATTTACGCGATACCCCAAAAGCGACGTTGCAAGAAGCGGCGAGTTATTTTGACCGGCCATTGGCGGAGATTCTCGATGCGGTGACTAAAGCCACAACCGAAGATGTTGCGGGTGTGTTTAGCGCGCAAGCTATCAACGCCGGGCAACTCGATGATCTGTTATCGGCGTTTTCTAATTGGGGTTCATTGCGTGCCGTGGTGCGCAGCGAGGGCGGTGCGGTGGCGGAATTGTTAATTAACGGGGCAGATTTTCAACTCAATAAAGGCTGGCTCAGCATCGTGAATGAACATTTTCATCTGCACATCGATTGGCGCAAAGCCCAGCAAGCCTGGTTTGTTAGCCGAGGTGATGCCGCCCATGGTCTGCAAATCGTCGGTGCTCATGGCGATAACTTATTAAACCTGTGGCTGGTGGCGCAAGCGGGCAGTTTCGACACCGATGCGCTGACGCGTTACCAACACGATAAAGGCCAGCTTACTCACCCAAAACAGGCATAACCATGAGCAATGACATTTCCACCTTAGAAAAACCCAAAATGGGCGATTACAAACGGCATTTATTGGTTTGTACCGGACCGCGCTGCACCGAAAACGGCGAAGCACAAGCCTTGTTTGATCAGCTCGGCGAAAAATTCAAAGCAGCGGGTATCGATAAAGGCGAGTTGCGAGTCAAACGCACCCGCACGCATTGTTTCGCTACCTGTAAATCCGGCCCCATTATGTGCGTACAGCCCGACGGCATCTGGTATTACAACGTCAATGAGGCCAATTTACAGCGCATTATTGATGAACATTTGGTTGGCGGAAGGCCAGTTGAAGAGCTGATTTATCATCGCGCCAGCTCTGAAAAAGCAGACGCGCCTTGTTCAATGAATTCGATTTAATACAATTCGACTGAGCTCCGCTAGCGGAGCGCAGTCGAAGCCTAAGACTTAAAGCGCCCTTAGCTTAATCTGGGCGCGTATCAACGAAGCAATCACCACAATCAACAAAGTTGCCAGCGACACTTCCAGGATAATAAAAGCGCCGATTTTAAAGTAGGCAAATTCAGGCGCCACAAAGCGCACCAGCCAGCCACCAGCTTCATCGGCGATGGCCGACAAATAAGTCGAGACACTCAACCAGATTTTTAGCCGGGTGGAAAAATCGGTCATCAACATTAAATGGGTTAAGGTCAGCACCAGCATGCCCATTGAAAACAAATGAAAATGCGATACTTCCAACATGCCTTGATAACTGCGCGCAGGAATAAATTGCTCTTCCGAGCCCAGGTAATACGTAATCACGGAACCGGGCGTTAAGTCCATGTGATTAAAATACATCAGGCCATTACTGAACCAGAGCAAAGCGATGTAGCCTAAAAACATCAACACCAGCGCGTTTAATAAAGCCTTGCGCTGCTGCTCGCCGGTGACGAAGTAGCGCATTAGTTTTTACCTTCTTTGATCATCACCTGATAAATCCCCATCACTTTACGGACGCTGGTAATTGCAGCACGAGTGCTCAAGGTCGCCCCGGCAATGCCATCTACACCTTTATTAAAATCCATATCCGTGATGGCTCGTTTATACAATTGCTCAAACCAACGCTCAGGCGGTTGATATTCCGGCGGCTCGTGAAACGCCAAGGTGGTGATGTTGCGCAATTCGCCTTCCGGGGTCAGCACAATCATCAAGGTTTCCGGCTTGGTTCTGACAGTAATGCTTTCAATCGCCGCATAGCCCAACACTTTGCCCTGCTCTTTGCCGACGTAAAAGCTAAACATGCCTGATTCAAGCTTAGTCTTGGCTAGATCTTGAATTTTGGCTTGTTGCTGCTCGTCGGGAAATAACGACAGCACTTCCACGGTTGCCGTTTTACCGAACGCCAGCTCCATTGCCTCGTTTTTGCTGTAGAAAATCTTGGCAAAACTAGGGGGAGCTGTGCAGATTAATAGCAACAGTATTATGCGGATTATTAAATTATGATAATTCATAGGTTTGATTTGATTTGTTTTGGTAAGCAGCTGAAATTTTCATCAATTAAAACTTTATAGAGTTTTGATACTCACTATTGAACTACATTAAATCTCGATGGCAAATTTGTTTTTTGTATTTGAATTAGGCATACTGCGATGCAATTGCAACGCAAGGAGTCTATTTTATGAAAACTGCCACACTCCCATCACTTCGCGTCGACCTTGAGCTAAGAACAGCAGTAGAAAACGTTTTGCAACAAGGCGAGAGTCTATCCAGCTTCATGGAACAATCTCTAAGAGCCAACATTGAGCGCAGACAGTTTCAACAAGCCTTTTTAGCGCGCGGGTTTGCCTCGAGAGAAGAGGCAAAAACAACTGGCGAATATTTTGCGGCTGAAGACGTATTACGTGACCTGGACATTATGCTCGCCGAGGCAGAAAAAAAGGCTGCGCAGTGAGCTATCGCGTTCGCTATACCCAAGCGGCTAGAAACGACCTGTTAAGACTTTATAGTTTCCAGCTAGAACGTGACTTAAAAGCGGCAAGAAGAGCCCGCGATGCAATCCTCAAAAGCATTGAATTTCTGCGCGATTTTCCTTTTTCTTGCCGCAAAGCCAGTGTAGAAACACCTTTTTTCCGCGAGCTAGTGATTCCGTTTGGTTCCGATGGTTATGTTGTCTTATTCGAAATAGACGACAACGAAACTGTCACTATCCTAGCCATTCGCCATCAGCGTGAAGAGGATTATCATTAACCATTCACGCTGAAATAATTGCTCTTAACGCTTAAAAAATAAACCCAAAACCTAAATTGAAATCATCCGGCATTGTGCCTTTTTTAGCTTTGAAATTACGGTAATCTGCTTTGATAACAACATTAGGAATCGGTTTGTATTGCAGGCCGACTTGGTAGATTTCTCTGTCTTTAGTTTCATCATCCAGATAACCATCAGGAGCGCTAGCTACGGTATCCAGATGTTCATAACGGAAAAACGGCGCTAAATACTGAGTGGTTTCTGGAAGAAACCACGGCAACACATCGTAGCCAGCTTCAGTGTACCAACCGTAGTTATCTTCGCCTATGGTTTGCTTTTTGGCCTTACTAAGCACACCCGCGTCATCAATATGTCCCCAAGAACCCAAAGTTCTAAACTCTAGTCCACGGTATTTCCATTGCACATGAGCTTCATAAAGCTGTGTTAACACATCCACTTTTTGACCGGCGAATTCTTGATTTTGGCCTGAATTGCCTACATAGGCAGAACCGCCGACTGAGACGCCCGGCAAGACTGCCGGCGCATAATCGACACGACCAACAAAGGCTAAATCTTCCGCGCTGGCTTGCGCGCCTTGTTGCCTGCCAGAACGAATGCCGGAAGAACTAAAATCAGCCGCGTCCATACCATTAACGACATAAGTCGTATAAGTCAGATTAGGTAAGATCTCTCCGAACAAGCCAACACCAATTTCTCGCCAGGTGCTGGGAATAATCTGCCGTTCTACTTCCGGACGGTTGTTGCCGAAGTAAAAAGGCGGCTCGTGGATTTGATTAACAAAGCCCATCGGCATTAACACCATACCAGCTCGAACATTGGCCATCGGATCAATAAAGAAATCCAGCGCTGCAAACTCGACGGAAACATCACCGTTGCCGTTGCCACTGCCTGCGACTGAGGCATGTTCAAACTCGATTTCACTGTTAAACAGAATACTGTCGGTAAATTTATAACCTGCATAAATAACCAAGCGTTCCAAATCGGCGTTATCGGGATTATTTAATTTGCCATTGGTACGCCCGCCTTGGTCATCAACACGCACCTGATAATTGGCCTCGCCATAACCTCCAATTGATAAGCCCTTACCCACCTGATAGACCTTGGAAGCCGCAGGCC
>Ga0208752_100081_pt1 | contig 29539 bp, 24 predicted proteins | sample LakWasMet27_LOW6_2_FD_183871 | JGI IMG/M metagenome (GOLD analysis project Ga0208752, IMG submission 183871) | Freshwater sediment methanotrophic microbial communities from Lake Washington under simulated oxygen tension - Sediment Metagenome... | ecosystem: Environmental > Aquatic > Freshwater >... | reverse complement strand
GTTAGGGCCTGTCTGAAAACTACCTTTTCAATTTCGATGGTGCGGACCGATCGTATATCCCCACTTCGGAAGCGTCGTGTGCTCGTAGATCTTGACTGCGGCGCGCTGTTCCTTGGTGGGCTTGACGCCCTTGGGGTAGCGCCGCGGATCCATCACGGCGCTGCACCTTCGGCCCGAGGCCATGCGCGTCCCTCGGATGTACTGGAGCATCGTGGGGAAGCTGATCAACGGGCGACCCGCCCAGTTCTCGCTGATCCGGCTGAAGAGGCGGTGCTCGACCGGGTTCCACTTGGACGCCCCGGCTGGGTAGTGCAGCACGGTGATCGTCACGCTGAGGTCGTCTGCGAGGCGTTGGAGTTGGACCTTCCAGGCGGCGTTGCGGGAGCCATTCCCGCCGCCACAGTCGGCGAGCAGGAGCCATCGTCGCGCGTGCTGGTACCGTCGGCGCCCCTGCGCGCGCCACCACGCCCGCAACGCCGCCACAGCGAAGGTGGCGGTGTCGTGCGATCGGCCGAGCACGACGAATCCACTGCGGCGTCCGACATCGTAGATGCCGTAGGGGACGGCGAGCCCGTCGGCATCGCGGCGGAAGTCGTGATCGCGCACGCGTCGAGGTCGGCGTCGGTACGTCCGCCCCACGTTCTTGAAGAGACCGACGGGCTCCTTCTTCTTGGTGTCGATGCTGAGCACCGGCCAGCCAGCGTGCAGGAAGTGCCGCTGCCAGGCACGGATCCGACGGAACTGGGCGTCGCGCTCGGGCGAGTGTGGCCCGCCGATGCACTTCTGGTTGACGCGCAATGAGTAGCGCCGCGCCCGAAGCAGACGCTGCACGGTGGATCGCCCGACCCGGATCCCCTTGCGACGGAGTTCGCGCACCAGCGTCCGCAGCGACGCGTGCGTCCATCGCAACGTGGCCATCGGATCGCCCGCCGTGGCGTCATCGACGAGCGCCGCGAGGGTCCGGGGAAGCCTCGGAAAATCGATGTTCGGCGCGCGGCCTACCTCCTCCGGGGCGACGAATCCGACTGCCGGGGCCGCCGCCCGTCTGCAACTCACGTCGCCCACGAGCGATGGTTGGGCGGCTCAGCCCAGTGATCTCGGCCACGCGCTGGATGCCACCCCACCCCAGGTGCGTCGCCCACAGGCCCGCGAAGCGGCGGCGGTTGCGCTCATCCAGCGCGGCCAGCACGCGATTGATGCCCCGGTGGAGCTTGGCCGTCGCGCCACGTGGGTGCGCGTGGCACGCGGGACAACTGCAGCGATGGACCAGCCGATGGTGCGGGCGGGGCATGGCGGCTCCTGTGTGTTGAAGGACACTGTGCAACCCGAGGTCCCTGCGGGACAGGTCTCGCCGCGCAATTTGGCAAAGTAGTTTTCAGACAAGCCCTTACCGGGATCCCGATCGGACGCGCAAACTCATCAGTGACGTTGTTCACTACGCTGGGCTCTGCTCGATCGCCTTCCTCCGCGGCACCGAGTGCAGCGTCCCTCCCGCACTGCAACGATCTGCCTTCGAAGTGCTGAAGAAGCCGACAAACGGTGCATGGCTCGAGTTCATCGAACGAGGCGACAAGGAACTCTCCGGCAGAGGCCAAGGGCACGTGCTCGGGGTCTCCTTGAAACATGTGCTGGAGCGAGCGAACTGCCACCAGTTACTCAGAAGCGCGTGGGGCAAGTCTGCGACGGAACGGGTGTCCGTGCTGGATGCGCTGAATCTATTGACTGAGTTTAGGAACGATCAGTCACACGATAATTTCGAACTGGCGAAGGCCAGACATCTGGCCCCGCTTGTCGTGCCCGCCGTCGCCGAACTCCTGGAACAACTTCCGCTGTTTGCGACAGAGACCCTGCTGCTCGCTCGAGTAGTATCGAAGGAGAGTGAAGGACTTCGCGCGACGTTCGTCAGAATGCACGGGCCTGAGCATTTCATGCCCTACCCGGAGGGTCGAATCTCACCGGCGTTCGGTGATCTGTCTGTCGGGAGATTGTTCCTGGTGCGAACGTCAACTGAGATCGTTCCTCTTTACCCGCTTATCGTGTCCGTGGAAGAGAAGTTCTATTGGGCGTACAAAGAGGTCTATCTCGGTCGTGAGGCGGTGAGTGGTGGTGGGCAAGATGTCGAGAAGGCCCGTCAGGATCTCGATGCTCTGAAGGCTTCGTGGAAACAGGGGCGCGCACATACGGCCTCGACCGGAGTGCCTCCAACGACAGCCTCTGCCTCTCCCCCTCTCGACCTGACGGGCTACCTCAACGCAACGGGCCTGGGGAGGGAGCTCGCGGAGCAGCTGACACCTGGCGGCGTCAGACTTCTTCGTGAGGTGCTGAACAAGAGCGATCCCCGTGGCCCCATCGGCGGAGGCATCGTCCACACGTTGCTGCAGGACATTGGCTTCCTGGAGAAGCGCGACGGAGTCTGGCACATCACCGCTGCCGCCGGAGAGCTTGCCCGCGAGACCACGTCCATCCGACACGGGCAGAGTGTCCGCGTGATCTACTGGAACCGCGAAGTGCTCAAGCGGCTCGTCAACGAGGTGCGGAAGCGCATCGGGGACAGTGCCATGGACGCGATCCAGGCCAACACCATCCCCGACTATGACGCGGTCGGTGGCATGACCGGTCGACGCGCCCTCGACGAGCAGCTCAACGACTACCTCGCGGAGGTCACCGATCTCGCCAGGGCCGCCGTCACCCGCCGCCTCAACGAAGCCTCCGGTGGCCAGCATGTCCGCAATACCTTCGCCGACTGCTACGACAGCCTCGACGCCCTCGCTCACCTCACCGCGAGCCGTGCGCGCGAACTCCGCCTCGAAGGTGCCCTGGCCCGTCTCACCGGCCGTCGTCCCCAGTGGATCGCTCAGCGTCTCGGCGTCGCGCCACCCGCCACCCGCCTCGGAGCGCTCTTCCCCAGCGAGTAGCCCCCCGCGGCCTCACGTCCTCCATCGCCGCGCACGAACCCGATCGTGCCTATGTCGTCAGGCTCAGTGAGCCCTTCGAACGCGTGCTCCGCCGTGTCGCGCGAGAGTTCGTCGTCCGCCCGCGCCAGCGCCCGCACGATGGCGCCCACGTCCGCGCGGGTGGTCGCCCGTACCTTGCGCCCATCGATGAACTCCCACGTCACGTAGACCACCGAGGAGCGGCGGGGCGTCACCGGTCCGCGGGCGTCCCCGGCGCGGTTGGCGACCTTCATCCCGCCGCGGTCGGCGAGCACCTCCAGCGCCCGATTCAAGCGTCCCTCCCACTCCACCACCGCGGAGGTCAGCGCGCGAAACAGCACCGCGCCGCACTCGTGCCCCCGGCCGCTCGCGTCGCTGTGGACCCGGAAGCGCGCGGCCACCGAGTCCTCGTCCGCGGCCGTGCGTCCGATGTAGATGCGCACGCCACGACCCTCCGCGCGGCCCATCGCCGCGATCGCGTGCAGCACACGCACCACGTGCCGGATCGCGTAGGCGAAGCGCTCGTAGCGGGGCGCCGCCCGCACCGCGGTGCCGGCGGATTCCGTGCTCCAGGCGCGGCGGAAGTCGATCGCCATCACGTCCGGGTCGGCGACCGCGGTCCGGGACCGCGGCGACCCGAGAGTCGCGCGGGCGCGAACGATCCCCTTCTGCTGGATCCCAGGGTGAGATGAAGTGCTCGGTGGCATCGGCGGGAGGACCTCCGGAGAGTCAGACGCCCGACCCATCCGGCGTCTGACAGCGCGGGTGCGTCCGGCAAGCCGCTTCCATTCCCGTCCGGCGCCCGACTACCATCCGCCCGCCAGGGGAGGCACCGCGATGCACCAGAGAGCAACGACCCGATGAAGCCCGCATCCGAGAACTTCGGCTTCCTCGCCAACCACTACGCGAGCCTCGAAGGCGTCGCTGCCAACGCCGAGCACGACTGGTCGCGCGATCCGGTGGGCAGCCTCATCCGGGTGCGGCTCTTTTCCGAGCTGCTCGCGCGGCAGAGCGCGACGAAGCTGCGCGTCTTCCTGCCCGCCAGCGAGAACTTCGCCGACGTCGTCGATGCCCTCGGCGCTCGCGGCATCCCCGCCGATGCGCTCGATCTCTTTCGTCGGGTGCGGAAGCGCGGCAACGACGCGGCCCATCGCAACGACGGCTCTCCCGCCGAGGCCCTCGCGCACCTCGGCCACGCGCAGCAGCTCGCGGTGTGGTTCTTCCGAACCTTCCACGACAGCGCCTTCAAGGCGCCCGCGTTCAAGACCCCCGAAGACCCCAACGCGACCCTGCTCCGGCTCCAGGCCGAGCTCGCGGCCGCGCAGAAGCTCGCGCGCGAGCACCAGTCCGCGGCGCAGGTCGCGAAGGCCGCGGCCGAGACGGCGCGCGTCACCGCGGAAACCGAGGCCCTCGAACGACTCCTCGCCGAGGAGCGCGCCGACAAGGAGGCCGCCGATCGCACGGTCTGGGAGCAGATGGCCCAGGAGTTCGAAGCCGCCGCGGCGAAGGCTCCTCCGACGCCCGCCCCGGGCGCGCCGGACGTCACCGCGCTCATCGACGATTTCCTGAAGAAGGCCGCCGCCGCGGCGAAGAAGATCAAGGTCACCGAGGCCGATGTGCGCCGGGGCATCGACGAAGAACTCCGCGCCGCCGGATGGGAGGCCGACTCCGTCGCGCTCACCTACGCCGCCGGCGCGCGGCCCGAGCACGGCGTCGATCGCGCCGTCGCCGAGTGGCCCACCAGCGACGGTCCCGCGGACTATGTGCTCTTCGTAGGATTGCGCCCGGTCGCGGTCGTCGAGGCCAAGCGCAGCCTCACCAGCGCGGTCGATGCCATCGGGCAGGCCCAGCGGTACAGCCGAGGATATGTCGTCAAGGGACACGACACCCTCGTGGGTGGACCGTGGGAGGGACACCAGGTTCCGCTGGTGTTTGCCACCAACGGGCGGCCCTATCTCAAGCAACTCGAGCACACCACCGGGGTGTGGTTTCGGGACGTGCGGAGTCCCAAGAACAAGGCCCGCCCGCTCCAGGGCTGGTACTCCCCCGAGGGCATCAAACACGAACTCGGCGCCGACGTCGCCAGCGCACACGCGGAGCTGAAGAAGAGCCCGATCGAGACGCTCCACCTGCGGGGCTATCAGAACGACGCCATTCTCGCGGTAGAAGCCGCGCTCGCCCTCGGGCGCTCCACCATGCTCGTGGCGATGGCCACCGGGACGGGGAAGACCCGCACCGCCATCGGGCTGATCTATCGACTCATCGAGGCCGGGCGCTTCCGTCGGGTGCTGTTTCTCGTCGATCGCAGCGCCCTCGGCGAGCAGACCGCCAATGTCATCAAGGACTACAAGGTCGCGAGCGAGAAGACCTTCGCGCAGATCTTCGGCTTCAAGGAGCTCGCCGACGCCTCGCCGGACAAGGACACCCGACTGCACATCGCCACCGTCCAGGGGATGATGCAGCGCGTGCTCGACGACGACGGAGCGGCGCTCCCGGTCGACAGCTACGACTGCATCGTCGTCGATGAGTGCCACCGCGGGTACACTCTCGACAAGGAGATGTCCGAAGCCGAGATGCTCTTCCGCGATCAGCGGGATTACGTCTCCCGCTATCGCAAGGTGATCGAGTACTTCGACGCCGTGAAGATCGGGCTCACCGCCACGCCCGCGCTCCACACCACGGAGATCTTCGGGGCGCCGATCTTCCAGTACACCTACACGAAGGCCGTCATCGACAAGGTGCTGGTGCCGCAGGAGCCGCCGATTCGCATCGTCACGGCGCTCGCCCGCGACGGCATCAAGTACCGCATCGGCGAGAACGTCTCGGTCTACAACCGCACCACCGGGACGATCGAGCTCTCCGCCACGCCCGATGAGCTCGACTTCGATGTCGAGGCCTTCAATCGCTCGGTGAAGACGCCCGGATTCAACCAGGCGGTGTGCGAACAGCTCGCGGCGGAGATTGATCCGCACCTCGAGGACAAGACGCTGCTCTTCTGCGTCGATGACGAGCACGCCACGGAGGTCACCCGGCTGCTCAAGGTCGCGATGGACAAGCGCTGGAAGGGCGTCGACGACGCGGCGGTGATGAAGATCACCGGGCGGGTCGACCGGCCGCTCGAACAGATTCGCAAGTACCGCAACGAGCGCGAACCCACCCTGGTGGTGACCGTCGATCTGCTCACCACGGGCATCGACATTCCGCGCATCTGCAACCTGGTCTTCCTGCGGCGGGTGAAGAGCCGGATTCTCTATGAGCAGATGCTGGGGCGCGCGACGCGGCTCTGTCCCGAGATCGGCAAGGAGTCGTTTCGGGTCTACGACGCCGTCGGGCAGACCGAGCTCATCGGTGACCTCACGGACATGAAGCCCGTGGTGATGGTGCCGAAGTTCAGCTTCCAACAACTGGCGCAGGAGCTCATCACGACGCCGGACGCGCGGGCCCGGGAGGCGGTGATGGAGCAGCTCCTGACGAAGCTGCGGCGCAAGCGGGCGGTGCTGGAGAAGGTGGCGCCGAAGGAGTTTGCGGAGGCGGCGGGGATGGAGCCCGCGGCGCTCATCGAGAAGCTCGCGGCGCAGACGCCGTCGGAGGTGGCGGGGTGGCTCGTCGAGCACCCGACGGCGGTGGGGTTGCTCGATCGGGTGAGCGGGTACGACGCGCGGGTGGTGATCCACGAGGGGGCGGACGCGGTCGTCGAGGTGCGGCAGGACTTCGACGGCAAGACGCCGACCGACTACCTCGAAGCCTTTGGGGAGTTCATTCGAGCGAACATGAACCTCATTCCGGGGCTGCTGGTGGTGAAGACCGCCCCGCGCGACCTGACCCGCAAGCAGTTGAAGGAGCTGGCCGAGGCGCTGGAGACGGCGGGCTATTCGGAGATCAAGCTGCAGACGGCGTGGCGCAAGAAGACCAATGAGGACATCGCGGCGTCGATCATCGGGTACATCCGGCAGCGGGCGCTGGGTGAGCCGCTGGTGCCGTACGCCGAGCGGGTCGAGCGGGCGATGAAGCGGGTGCGCGAGGGCCGCGCGTGGACCAAACCGCAGCGCATGTGGCTCGACCGCATCGGCAAGCAGATGGCGGTGACGACGGTGGTCGACCGGCCGGCGCTCGACGCCGAGCCCTTCAGCGACTATGGCGGGTTCGACCACGTGAACGACGTATTCGATGGGCAGGCGGAGGTGGTCTTGCAGGCGATCAACGACGCCGTCTGGATGGATGTCGGGTGAGGGCGCTCGGGCGAGCCTACGCCCGCGGGCTGAAGCCCGGGGCTACCCATGGGTGAAGGCCCGCCGCCGCGGGCCTTTGCACTTCGATCTCCCGATGGCTTACGACGCCAACACCGAATGAGTGCACGAGTACTCCCTCCAGGATCCCGATTGAAGAGGCCCGCGGTGGCGGGCCTTCACCCATGGGTAGCCCCGGGCTTCAGCCCGCGGGCGTGGCGCGAGATGAGGTCCACCATCAGCCCGCTCCCCCGTCCAGCCATGAAGCACCCGACCGAAAGAACCCCATGAGCAGCAACACGCATGACATCGTCCAGAAGCTCTGGGGCTTCTGCGACATCCTCCGCGATGACGGCATCACCTATCACCAGTACGTCACCGAGCTCACGTACCTGCTGTTTCTCAAGATGGCCAAGGAGACGAAGACCGAAGGGCAGCTCCCGGAGGCCTATCGCTGGGACGCCCTCCTCGCGAAGAAGGGACTCGGTCAGCTCACCTTCTACAAGAAGATGCTCGTCGACCTCAGCACCGAGGGGTCCCCCGCGGTGCAGGCCATCTACGCCGACGCGCAGACCTCCATGCGCGAACCCAACAACCTCGCCAAGCTGGTCAGCCAGATCGATGAACTCAACTGGTACCGCGCCCGCGAAGAGGGACTCGGGGACCTCTACGAGGGATTGCTGGAGAAGAACGCTAGTGAGGTGAAATCCGGCGCGGGGCAGTACTTCACGCCGCGGCCCCTGATCGACGCCATCGTGGCGCTGGTCGATCCGCAGGCGGGCGAAGGTGTCCAGGACCCGGCGGCGGGGACGGCGGGCTTCCTCATCGCGGCCGATCGGCACGTGAAGTCGAAGACGGGAGACCTGTTCGCGCTCACCGACAAGGCGCGGAAGTGGCAGAAGAGCGAGGCGTACCTCGGGGTCGAGCTGGTGCCCGAGACGCGGCGCCTGGCGCTGATGAACCTGATGCTCCACGGCATCGAAGGCACCGTGCTGCTGGGGGACTCGCTGTCGTCCATCGGGAGCGGGCTTCCGAAGGCCGATGTGATCCTGACGAACCCGCCGTTTGGCACCAAGCGCGGGGGCGAGGCGCCGCGGCGGGATGACTTCTCCTACAAGACCTCGAACAAGCAGCTGGCCTTCCTGCAACACGTCTATCGGGGATTGAAGCCCGGAGGGCGGGCGGCGGTGGTCATTCCCGACAACGTGCTCTTCGAAGACGGCGTCGGGGTGCAGATTCGCCAGGACCTGATGGAGAAGACGCGGCTGCACACGATCCTGCGGCTGCCGACGGGGATCTTCTATGCGCAGGGCGTGAAGACCAACGTGCTCTTCTTCTCCCGGGGGAAGACCGAGAAGGGGAACACCACGGAGACGTGGTTCTATGACCTGCGGACGAACATGCCGAACTTCGGGAAGCGGACGCCGTTCACCCGAGGCCACTTCGCGGACTTCGAGCAGGCCTATGGGGGAGATCCCGGCGGCGGGGCGAAGCGGAAGGACCAGGGGGAGAGCGGGCGGTGGCGGCGGTTTACGCGCGAGGAGATCAAGAAGCGCGGGGACAACCTGGATGTGTCGTGGCTGAAGGATGACAGCGCCGGGGCGGGCGGGGAGTTGGAGGAGCCCGAGGTGATCGCGGCGCAGATCGTGGAGAAGCTGGAGACGGCATTGGCCGAGATGAAGGGGCTGATGGCGGCGCTGGAGGGGGAGGCCGGGGCGTGAGCGAGCTGCCGAAGGGGTGGGTAAAGCTCAACATGGACCAACTCGCCGCTGACGTTCCGTACGCGACAGCGATCGGACCTTTTGGCAGCAGCTTGCGGGCAAGTGACTACCGCGAAGATGGCGTCCCGCTCGTTTTCGTAAGGAACATTCGAAGTCAGATATTCGGAAGTCAAGGCGATCGCTTTGTCTCGGAGTCGAAGGCGGTCGAGTTGTCCCCGCATACTGTTCGCCCTGGCGACCTTCTGGTGACCAAGATGGGTGATCCGCCTGGCGACACGACGGTATATCCAGAAGGCAGGCCCGAGGCAATCATCACGTCTGACTGCATCAAGCTGACGCCGGGACCGCTGACAACGTCAGCTTTTCTTCAGCGCTGGCTCATCACCGACAACCTTCGCGCAAGACTGCTAGAAGAGGTTCGTGGCGTCGCTCAGCAGAAGATCAGCCTGGAGCGGTTCCGATCGATGCAAGTTGAACTGCCGCCGGTTGCCGAGCAGCGGCGCATCGTCTCAAAGCTCGACGACCTGCTCGGGCGCAGCAAGCGAGCGAAGGAGGAGTTGGCGGCGATCCCGGCGCTGCTGGAGCGCTATCGCCAATCGGTGCTGGCAGCGGCGTTTCGCGGGGACCTCACGGCGGACTGGCGGGCGAAGAACCCTGAGGCGGAGCCGGCAAGCGAGTTGCTGAAGCGGATCCGTGTGGAGCGACGGCGGCGCTGGGAGGAGGTCGAACTGGCGCGGCTGACAGCGAAGGGGAAGGCGCCGACGGATGAGAAGTGGCGGTCAGACTACACCGAGGGAGCCGCCCCCGTTTGGCAGGGCGTCATGGACGTTCCCGCCGAGTGGTCGACGGCCTCCCTGGAAGCACTCACAGATGCGAGCAGGACGATCCGATACGGGATCCTGATGCCAGGGCCGGATCGGCCCGACGGGATTCCTTACATCAAGGTCAAGAACATCAGGGGCGATCGGGTCATCTTGGACCAGATCCAGCGCACGACGCCGGAGATCCATCGTCAGTACCTGGCAGCGCAACTCGCTCTGGGCGATCTCGTGGTTTCCATCCGCGGAACATATGGTCGGGTTGCCCCGGTTCCACCTGAACTTGTGGGCGGAAATGTCACTCAAGATTCGGCGCGGGTCGCTCCCCTGTCCCACGTAGATCGCGACTGGCTCGCCTGGATGCTGCGATCACCGCAAATTCAAGCACATTGGGAGGCGGTGGCAAAGGGGGTGGCGGTTCAGGGAGTGAATATCTCTGACCTGAGACCGACGGGCCTTCCCGTATGTTCGCTATTGGAGCAGCGTGAGATCGTCCGTCGCATCGACGCCGCCCTCGCTCGCATCGACGCCCTCCGTCAGGTCGTCGACGCCCAGCTCGCGTCCGTCGACGCCCTCGACCGCTCCAGCCTCACCCGCGCCTTCCGCGGCGAACTCGTCCCCCAGGACCCCAATGACGAGCCCGCCGCCGTGCTCCTCGATCGCATCCGCGCCGAGCGCGCCGCCGCTCCCGTGAAGAAGCCCGGTCGCAAGCCACGCTCACCCAACCCGTGAGCCACTGAACCCTCCAGACCCCCGAAAGAAGGAACTCCATGCCGAAGATCCAGCAGTGCCTCATCTCCATCGAGCTCGCGAACTCCCTCGCCGACGTCGTGAAGGCGCTCGGGGTCAAGGTGCCGGGCGGGGAGCTCGGCTTCCTCTGCCCGGAATGCGAGCGACCCCTGCGGCCCCACGGCGGCGCCTCGCCCCACTTCGAACACACCGAGCGCAACGCGGACTGCCCGCTGAGCCACAAGCTGACGCCGCAGACGTGACGGCCGATTCGGTGCGGGGGACGTTCGGACCACGACACCTGCGCCCGGCCTCGCCGTACGGAACAGCTCACCAGGGAGGGAATACAGTCGAATGAACAACCAGTTGAAGAAGCTCCAGGAGGTCATTCCTCCGCGGGCGTTCGTGATTCCGGATTACCAGCGCGGGTATGCCTGGAAGGAGGAGCACCGGAAGGACCTCCTCGACGATCTGCGCGATCTCGCGGCGCTCGATGATGCGAAGAAGATGCACTACACGGGGACGCTCGTGCTGCACCGGGGGCGGCACGAGCCGAAGACGGTGCTCGACCGGACCTTCGACGTGCTCGACGTGATCGATGGCCAGCAGCGCCTGACCACGCTGGTGATCCTGCTGTCGGTGCTCGCGCGGCGGTTGGAAGCGATCGGGACCGACGACGCCCGCGAACGCGCCAGGCGACTGCGTGAGGCGTACATCGCGGATGGTGACCTGCAGAAGATCACCCCCAACGGCGACGCCTCGGTCTTCTTCCGGGATCACATCGTGGGGACGGCGCCCAACCCCGCCCCGGCGAGCCCGCCGGAGAAGGCGCTGCTTGCGGCACGCAAGCAGTTCGAGGACTTCGTTGACGGGCACCTCGCGAAGGCCGCCGACCCGGCGGAGCGCAGCGCGTGGCTCGGCCGATGGACCTCCCTCATCACCACCCGACTGGGGTTCATCGTGTTCGAGGTCGACGACGAGGCCGACGTCGGCGTGATGTTCGAGGCGATGAACGCTCGCGGCAAGGCGCTCACGCAGTTTGAGCTGGTGAAGAACTACCTGCTCTTCGCAGCGGCTAAGGTCGCGAGTGGATCCGCGCTGCGGACCCTCACTGACGACATCAACGACACCTGGAAGAAGGTGGTCGTCGCCCTCGACGCCGCGGGCCTGAGCGACGCGGACGACACCCTGCTCCGGTACCACTGGTGGATCTGGCCGCGCGCGAAGGGACTCGATGGCGACGCGGTGTGGAAGACGAGCAACATCCACCGGGCGCTGAAGGAGTTGATCCGTGTGACCGATGGCACCGTCGTGGTCACCGGGCGGATCAAGGAGTACCTGCTCGACCTGCGCAACGCGGTGCGTGCATTTGTCGACCTGTCTCGCCCCGGGAGGGCAAGCGCGTTCGCGTATGCGGGCGCGTCGCGTGGTGCGCTGGTGGAGCGCGCGCAGGGCATCCGGCGCATCGGCCGTACCGCCGTGGTCACCCCGCTGCTGATGGCCGCGGTGATGCGCCTCGACGGCGACGCACCGGGGCTCGTGGAGGTGCTGCGCCTCGCGGAGACCTTCGTGTTCCGGCTCGCGCTGGAGGGGATGAAGGCGAATACCGGCACGGCCGTGATGATGGGACTCGCGCGGAGCATCCACGGTGGACCGATGACGGCAGCAGCGATGCAGGAGCGGTTGCGCGAGCAGATCCACGACTACGTCCCTGACAAGGATGTCGAGCTATCGCTACTCGCGCGCGACGGAAGCATCGACGATGGGAATTTCGCAGAGTGGGGGCATCTCCCGCATCTGCTCTTCGAGTACGAGCGCTCACTCGTGGCGGGTTCGTCACAGAAGATGGTCTACGACTGGGATGAGTTCTACAAGAAGTGGAATGAGTCCATCGAGCACATCCTGCCGCAGGGTGACGGCACGTTGAGCGTCCCCTACTGGGGGCAACGCTTCACGCCGGACCAGTTCAAGCGCAACCGTCATCGGCTGGGGAACCTCACCCTGACCGAGTGGAACTCGCACTACGGGAACCGCGGTTTCGACGAGAAGCGCGGGGCCTTGGGTGCGCCGCAAGGTGCGAAGATCTATCGGAATTCGAGGTTCCACTGCGAGCGCGAACTGGTCGACGAAACGCAGTGGGATGAGGCTGCGATCGACCAGCGGCAGAAGCGCATTGCCGACTTCGCGATGGCGCGCTGGAAGGCGTAGCAGTGGTGCCACACGCGCGCGCCTTCGAATATGGATCCGTCCACGCCACGCGCTCCCGCCGTTGCACCCTTCTCTTGTTGTGTGCCGTCGTCGCTCTGCTCATCTCGTCCTGCTCCGCCTCCGTGGCGCAATCGCCCGGCGACGCCTCCACGCGAGAGGCCGCCGCGCCCGATGTCGTGGCCGTCGTCGACGTGGTCCGCTCCATCGACGCGGGACCCTCCATCGACGTCGCTGCCCGGCCCGATGTGCCCGACGTGCCCGACGTGCCCGATGTGCCCCCGCGCCTCGACGTCCCAACCGTGGGCGTCGTCGATGCCCCTTCGCCCGGCGACGTCCGCCGGGTCGACATCCCCGACGGGCTGAGCCCCTTCACCATCGACTGGATGGAGTGGGAGAACGGCGAGCGGTACGGCCCGGGCGGCGCGCTCCAGATCGGCACCAGCATCGGACGCTACGGCCTCAGCGACGGCCGCACCTGGCGCTCCGGCGCCGGCACCGCGCGGTCGCACCTGCTGCGCTACGACCGGGTCGCGCGCGACGGCGCCACACTGCGGTACACCCTCACCATCACCGGGAACCTCTTCGACCGCACGGACTACGACTCGGGCGACGACTCGGCGAACTACCGCCTGGAGGCCGCCGGCCCGATCGAGATCGTCGCCGCCGAAGGGGGGACCACGGGCGCCGTGCGCGGCCTCGCGCGCGTGGTGCTGGACGAGCCTGCCAACTACCGCGATCAGCGCTTCCACCGACTGTCGGCGCCGGTGGGGGCGGTGGTCCGGTACACGGCGACGTTAGCGCTGCGGGGCGCGACCTTCACCATGGGGCTCTTCGACGGGTCGTTCGGCTACGACGCGCGGGTGCGTGTCGAGTTCACCGACGTCGTGCCGTGAACGCCGGCGCGGCGCCGGCATCGCTTCCTGTGTCATCAGGGTCCGTGTACGAACAGCCGCGCCCTTCGTGACCGTCCGCATACCTCACAGGATCACGTCATGAACTCCGCCACGCTCAAACTCTATCTTCCGTTTGGCGATCCTCGTCGCCTCCGCACGGCGGAGATCTCCAACTGGAGTGGCAAGTCCATCGCGTCGCCGCGCACGGACTTCGACGAGCTCCTCTCGCGGGAGGAGCTCGGCCAGGCGGGCGTCTACCTCCTGCTCGGGACGAACCCCGACACCGGGCGCCCCGCGGTGTACGTCGGCGAGGCGGAGGTGCTCGGCAAGCGCTTGAAGCAGCACCGCGACAAGGACTTCTGGAACCAGGTGGTCGTGTTCTTCAGCAAGGACGACAACCTGACGCGGGCGCACATCAAGTTCCTGGAGGGGCGGCTGATCGAGCGGGCGCGGGCGATGACGCGCACCGATGTGTTGAACGACATCCCGAGCGGGGCGCGCCTGCCGGAGTCCGACCGCGCGGACATGGAGGTGTTCTTCGCGAAGATCGAGCAGCTGCTGCCGGTGCTGGGCAGCGACCTGCTGGTCCCGATCGACAGCGGCGGGGGTGGCGGGCCGGAGGAGGCGTGGCTCACCTGCGAGACACGTGGGCACGTGGCGCACGGGCGACGGACGGCCAACGGGTTCGTCGTGCAGAAGGGCTCGCAGGCCGTGGAGGCGGAGCGCCCATCGGCCGCAGAGCGCCACCGCTGGGTGCTCAACCTGCGTGAGCAGCTCATGACCGAGGGGGCGTTGAAGAGGTCGAAGGGGGGACTGGTTTTCACGCGCGACGTGGAATTCGCGAGCCCGAGCGCGGCCGGGGGCGTGGTGCACGGCGGCGGGGTGAACGGGCTGATCTCGTGGAAGGACGCCGAGGGCCGGACGCTGAAGGAGCTCGAAGGCGGGTGATGGCGCCCCCCCCAGGGCGGCGGAGCTCGCGGCCTCACCCGATGGGGCGTTCGCGCGGGCTCTCGGGCGGGAGCGTGACCCCTCGATAGACGCGATCGACGTCGAGCGATCCCTCCACGGCGGACAGCGGGACGGACTCGCCCGCGGTCGCCTCGCGCAGCGTCCAGACGCCGTCGGGACCGCGCGAGTACACCTCGATGCAGCGCTCGTTCTGCGACACCAGCACTTAGTCGCGGAGCGCCGCGATCTTGCGGTAGCGACGAAACTTCCCCGTGCGGTCCCACCGCTCGGTGGAGTCCGAGAGCGCCGCGAGCGGATGGGGAAACTCGTGACGGACGGCGGGGTCGTCGAAGTGGCGATCGGCGCTCATGGGGTCGCCGCGCGCAGCACGCAGCGGAAGCTCACGTTGCGGTGGCCTCGCGCCTCGGGCTCGGCGGCCCACGCGAAGGCCGCGCCCCGCCGCGCGCCCCGCACCGGGCGCATCCCTCCGACGGCCGGATCGCTGCTCCACTCCTGCGTGTCGGCGACGAGTCGCACGCCGACGCGGTTCGCGGCCACGGCCTGCCACTCGACGCGCGTGGGCAGGTCGCCCTCCCCGCCGAGCTGTCGGCAATACGCGCGCGCCAGCTCCCAGGAGAGGCAGTTGGCCGCGTACCCATCGGCGCGGGCGCCGTTGTCCCAGTTGCAGCCGGGCTCCGGGGCCGGTGGCGGATGCGCGCAGCGTCCGCTCGTCACGCAGCGTCGGTACTCGCCTTCGAGCACGGAGTCCTGGTCGATGCAGAAGGCGCCGGGCTCGCCGCGCGCGCCCACGCGCAGCATGCCCGACGGACACGCGGTCACGCCCGACGGTGCGACGGGCACCCCAGGGACCTCGACCACCGGCGCAGACGCCGCCGCCGGCGCGACGGAGGGCTCTGGCGTCGGAGCCGCGAGGACGGTGGGCGTCGGCGCGGGCGCATCGGTCGACGACGCGAGGGAGAGCCTGCCCACGCCGAGGCCGATGCCCGCGCCCAGCGCGACGAGGCCGACCCCGATGGCCGCGAGGCGGGCGGTGAACTGCGGCGGCGGGCGCTCGACCGACGGAGTGGCCGCGGCGCGGAGCTGCTGGGTGAGCTCGTGGGCTCGCCGACGCTCCTGCTCCAGCGCGAGCTCGGCGGACGAGCGCAGCCGATGGCGCACGTCGATGAGCGCGGCGAGCGGGCCGTGGAGGGCGTCGGGCAGCGCCCGGTCGTCTCGGGTGTAGAACCACCGCGCGAGCTCGGAGAGGGCGTTCGCGACGATGGTCGCGTTCGCATCGCTGGCGGGTCCTTCGGGCTGGAAGTGCGTCGCGGAGTTGCCGTACTTCTGCGCGCTGTCGAGGTGATCGCGCATCGCGCGCGGGATCACCCCCTGGAGCTTCGCGTGCTTCGCGAGGTTGTCGAGCCCCTTGCCCTGCTCGGCGAGCTGCGTGACGTCGACCTTCGCCTCGACGAGCAGCGCGTACAGCATCGCCTCGGCGCAGCGCCGCGCCCGCCAGAGGAAGCCCTCGACCGGAACCACCCAGCGCTCCGCCGCCGCGGCGGTGAGCTCCACGTCCACGGCGCGGAGCACCCGCTGGTTCATCGTGGACGTCGCTGACTTTCGATCTCCCGCCATCGTGTCGCGCGGACTCTACAGGCCCGGCGACGGGGAATCGAGGCTTCGCAGCCGTCCTTCAGGCGACCGGTGACCAGCGCGCTCGCCCGCGGCGACGTCCGGTCAAACCCCCTGTTTCAATACGGATACTCCACCGCCAGCCGTCGCGCCTGCTCGACCGGGGACAACGCCTCGTCGAAGAGCCAGCGCGCCCCCTGCGGGTTCGCCGCGCGAATCGCCGCGATCGCCGCCCCCGGGTCGCGACCGTGCTCGATGACCTCGTCCAGCGCCACGAAGAGCGCCTCCATGGGCACCTCCTCCGCGTCTTCCTCCGCGACCCGGGCGCGCAGCGAAGTCACCTGCTCGTCATGCCCAGAGAGCGCCACCCGCCCGCGGGCCTGCCAGCGCATCCAGGTACGCTTCAGCCACTTCGGCATCGCATCGAAGTCGACCGCATCGAGCGTCGCCACACCCTCCCTGGCACTCCCTTGAACGATGAGCGCCCGCCCCAGCGCAAAGCGGACATACCAGGGGCCCACGTCTTCGGACGACCGCTCCGCCGCCAGGTACTGCTCCGCTCTCTCCACCGCGTGCGCCCACGCTGCGGCGTCGTCTGCGATGGCGGCGACCCGGAGCCATTCGGACAACGCGTGCGAGCTCGATCCGATCTTGCCGCTGTCGAACCACCGCTGCGTCGTGGCCGACAGCACGGTCAGCGCCGCGGGGTACTGCCGCATCGTGGCGCGCGCTCGTCCCACCGCGCCGCGGAGCTGCCGGTGACCGTCGTCGTCGTCGGCGTCCTCCGCGAGCGCGTCGGCCCTCTGGAGATACGACTCCAGCGAGTCGGAGCCCGCGTCCGCCGCGGCCTGTACCATATGCGCGGCCATCACCAGGTCGCGCTGGCAGAGCCGGTCATTCCAGGGAATCTCGATCGATGAGTGATTCGCGTGGCGCCGCGCGATCAGCGTCGCCACCTCCACCCGAGCGCGCTGACGTGGTTCGAGCGTCTCACGCTGGAGCCACTCGCCCGTTCGCGCCACCGCGCGCCAGTCGAGCACCGAGGCTCCCGCCCGGCACAGGTCGATCAGCGACTCGACCACCCCACCGCGGACCGCGGCGTCGTCCCAGTGCGGCGGCGCAGCCTCCCGGGCCGTCGAGAAGACCAGATCGACGGCCTCCTCGCAGGTCTCCACTCCCACCGCACGGATCGGCCATCCGTGCTTCTGGATGAGCTCGTTCGCCCACGCTTCCTGCTCCTTCGCGACCAGCACGGTCTCGATCGCCAGGGCGTTCTCGGCGAGCATCGAGAGCTTCCTGTCGAGCCCTTCCACCCGACCGGGCGCGCCGCCAGCCCCGATGGTCGCGGAGGCCGCGAAGTGCCCGGGGACGGGGCGCTCCATGAGCCGTGACGCCACGGCCAGGAGCATCGACAGCTCGTAGGAGCGGTCGTCGAGCTGGCGGTCGCCTCCTTCGCCCCGCTTGCAGATCAGCGAAGCCACCGTCGGCAGCTCCCGGGTTGGCGTGACGGAGTGCAGGTGCGGCACCACCCCGCTCGCCAGCTGGGCGACCCGCTGCAGGCTCTCCTGCGCGCGGTCTCCGAAGGGCGCCCCTCGGTCGCCGCGCCGTCGGCGCCATGCGAGACGCCAGAGCGCCTCCCGAGGCTCCTCCGCGCTCACCGAGACCAGCAGCACCTCGCCGACCGCGGGCCCGGTCGGCACCGCCGTCCCGTACGATCGGGCGGCCTCGCGCATCGACGCATCGCGCGGCCAGCACCACGGCGACGTGAGCGCGTGTTCGACCGCGTATCGCAGCGCGCCGGCCGGACGGCCGCTCAACACCTCGCGCAACGACAGCCGGCTCATGAGGCCAGCGAATACGCGGCCCACCACGCGTCGGGCTCCTGCCACGCAGCGGCGGCGAGCCTCGGGGAGGCGACGGGCGAGAGCGCTCCCCACGTCGTGGCGTGGGTGCGTGCGCGGCGGTCCAGCCCCTCGAGCCACGACCGAAGCGCGCCCCCCTGCCCCGCCGCGTTCAGCAGGATGAACACCGAGGCGAGGTCGTCGCGTCGCTCGAGCCAGTCCCGCGCGGCCGCGCGGTCTTCGTCCTGCGAACCCATCGTCTCCAGCGCCTCGGCCAGCGTGTCCACCTCGAGGCGAGCGAGCTCGCCCACGGCGACGCAGGTCTCGGCCGGCAGCGCCCTTGCCCAGCGGATCGCTCGGGCCAACGGGTCATCGCTCGCTCGCACCCTCGCCATCGCGGCTGCGATCGGGGTGGCGGTGCCGCGAGGCGACCAGAGGCGGCCGAGGGTGCCCACCGCAGCGACGACGGCGTACGCGTCGAGACGCAGGGATGGGTCGAGCGGGGCGGTGATCCACGCCGGCGCATCGAGGCCACCGAGCAGCGCCTCGGCGCCAGGCGAGGCGAGCGAGGGGCGCGCGGGCGGGCTCCAGGCGGCCAGCGACTGCAGCTCTTCGGACACCATCGAACCGACCCGTCCCCAGGTGAACATGGACCCCCCGAAGCTCAACACGGCCTCGCCCGACGGGCCCGCGAGGCGAAGGAGCACATCCCCCTTGCGGGTGTCGATCACCCACAGGTCCCGGTCATGGATGGCCTCCCCGGCGACATCGACCGAGAGCTCGCCGGGCGACACCACGAACACCCCCGGCGCCAGATCGCTCCGCTGCACCGACGCCCCGCCCTCCCCCACCCGCCTGGCGGTCACGGCGAAGTCGGCGATCGGGGTCGTCGATGCCAGGAAGGGCCTCAGGTCGGCGAGCGAAGCGCCTTCACTGCCCGCAGAGGAGAAGCCGAGAGCGACGCCGCTGTCGCGCGGGCTGTGGGTGCCTTCGACCTCGATGCTCGCGTCCGGTGAAAGGCCCAGCGCCCTCCGCTGCTCATCTGTTAGGGACTTCATCGTATCGCTCCGGTCTCGATCGTAGGGCGCCCGCAGGCTCTCAGCGTCCGCCTGGCGTGCGGACGCTGCGGGCGCGCCGCATCTGACACCCCTTCGAACGGTCTTCTCATCGCCGCCGGAACTCGAGTGCGAGCCGCTCGATCAGGCCCAGGTCGCCTTCGGTGCAGCGCCCCTCCCGGTGCCGTGCACGGGCCGTCTCGATGACGGCCTCCCTCACCCGCTGGTGGTTCTTCATCGCGGCGTCACAGGCTCGCTTCAGCGCCGGTGGGGCGACGTCGTCAGTGAGTCCGTCGTCCCGCATCACCACGGCCACGACCGAGGTCTCCTCGAAGTAGAGTTCGAGCATCTGGCGGAAGGCGCGCTCGCGCCCCGGGCGATATCGGACATCGGTCTCCGCGAGCGTCTCTCGGAAGACATCCTGGAGAAGCGCCGTCCCATGCCGCCACGCCTCGTCTTCGTCCACGGTGTCGGCGAAGTGCTTCCCCAGATCGGCGTTGGTCTCGAGAACCTCCGGGGCGGTGCTCGTATGCCGCTTCACGGCGCGGTGGGCGGAGTGCCAGCCATTGCGCACCATCTGGTCGATGTACCGGACCACGGCCCCGTCGCTGGTGCCCGTGAGCGTCAGCGTGCCGTTCTGGAGTTGCTGGACGAACTTCAGCAGCACGTTCTGCTGCGCGTCGCCGCGGTCGCTGAGGTTCGCGATCTGTCGCGCCGCCCGGCTCTGCACCAGCGCGTCCAGGGCCTCCCACGCCTCCGAAGAGGGGGCCCCCGATCGGAACGCCTGGATGATCTCCGCGGGCTTCATCGGGCGGCCTCCTTGCGACAGGGCAGCAGCGGGTCGATGCGACGGAGCACCCACCGGGTGACATGCCTGCGGTTGTCGTCGTTCCCCATGAGGAGGGCCGGGAGGCTACAGGGCGAGGGCGGGGGGGCGCCAGAACGCGCTACGCGTCGAAGCTCGCGCGGCCCGCCGTTGCCCGCCCGTCCCTCCAGCACACCTGCTCTCGGCCCTACGACACCGCTCACCACTCCAGGGTGACGACCACCGGGCGGTGGTCCGACGCGTCGGTCGCCGGCACCTCCACCTGGACCGACGCCAGCGTCGCCGCGAGCCCGGCCGAAGCCCACGCGTAGTCGACGCGCGTCGCGAACCGGCACGTCTGCGCGAGCGACGGCGGCATCGGCTGCTCGAGCTGCGCGCCATAGCGCGAGAGCTCGCCTGCGAGCGCGAGCCGAGGGAGGTCGATCCATCCGAGGGCGTCGAGGGCCGCGACGAGCTCGCCGCGCGGCTCCTCCCAGTAGTTGCGAGCGCGCACCGCCGCGATCTCCGCCCAGCGGTAGCGCGCGTAGTCCGTCGGTCGCAGCGCGTTGAGATCGCCCAGCAGGATCGTCTCCGCCGGGAGCCCGGCCATCGCCGGGAGCAGCTGTCCGAGCTGCGCCATCCGGCTCTCCTCCTCCTCGTGGGCGAGGTGCGTCGCACAGACCCCGAGCGGTCCTCGCGGCGTGTCGAGCACCGCCAGCACCGCGCTTCGCAGCTCGACCCCGCGAACGTCCAGTACGACCGCGTTCGCCGACCCCGGCCGGATGCGGGTCAGCAGCGCGTTGATCCCCCACCCGGCGGGCGCGGTGGCGACGTGCAGACCGAGGGCACGGGCGACGCGTTCGAGCTCACCGCCGCGCGTCACCTCCTGGAGCGCGAGCACGTCGAGGTCGAGCGGCGCGAGCGCGCTCACGACGCGGTCGGCGTTGCCGCGGCCCACGGCATCGGCCCAGCTGTGGACGTTGAAGGTACCGACGCGCACGGCCCGATCGTATCCCTTGTGTGCATCGGGCAGGGACGCCTCATCGGGCTGCTGGTGGTCGCGGCTCACCCCACCGTCGTGGCTTGCTGCAACTGGTCGAGCTCGAACGTCGAAGCGCCGACACGGGGATTTTCAATCCGAGGACGAGCCCTATCCACTGCCGCGTAACCGCAAGACGAAGCGCACCGCGGGCAAGTCCCTTGTGGCGCCGGTGTGTCAGCGGCCGAAGAAGGGCGGATTGATCAAGCCGGTGTACCCGCGGACGCGACCGCGAGAGCCGTAGGCTCGCGGGCCGTCGGGCGCTGACTGCGGACTCCAGGGACGCACGATCAGACTGCGGTCCGCAGGGGCGCACAGGCGCCCTATGCCCGGGGTGGATGCCCCCGATGGAGCACGATGGCGGACCTGCGTTCGGGCTTGATTCGAAGCCCTTCCGCGCAGCTCCCCGTCGGCGTCGGAGTGCAATCGACACTGTGGGTTCCAGGCTGCGTTCCAGGCCCGGCCCCGCAGTCGCACGATCGCCGACCATGGCCCCCTCTCACTCTCCCACCGCACGGAGCCCGTCTCCCCCGACGGCGCCCCTCGCCTCGCCCCTCATCGGGGTCGCCCACGAGCTCGTGCCACTCGTCGCCGCCCGCGACGTGCAGGCGCAGTTCGGGTGCTCGCGCTCGACCGCCTACGAACACCTCCGCCGCGCCTCCGGCCGGGTGGTGGGGAGCGGCCGACTGCTCCGAGTGACCCGCGACCGCTGGACCCAGTACCTGAAGGAGACCTTCCATTGCGACTCTGCAAGCGCGGCGCGACCTGGCACTGCACCTTCTACGACGCCTCCGGCGCGCGGGTCCGCCGCTCGACCCGCTGTCGCGACCGCAAGGCCGCCGAGGCCCGCGCCCGCGAGTGGGAGCGCGACGCCGCCGATCCCGATCACGCGGCCGCGCGCGACGCAACGCTGACCGACGCGCTGGGGCTGTTCCTCGAGCACTTCGAGGGGGAGGTGCACGCGAAGAAGCGCTCCCCCGAGACGCTCGCCGCGTACCGCAAGCAGGCGGGGCATCTCGTACGCGTCCTCGAGACCGACGCCGAGGGCGCGTGGCGACCGCGCGCGATCGCGACCTTCACCGTGAGGGACACGCGGGCGTACATCCAGCAGCGCCGCATCGAGGGGGCCTGCGATTCGACCATCGCCAAGGAGCTCATCCCCCTGCGCGTAGGTCTCCGGCTCGCTGCCGAGGCGGGGCTCTGGCGGGGAGAGGTCGCGAAGGTGATGCCCGTCGACTTCACGCCGGTCTACCGGCCCCGGCAGCACTGGCTCTGCCGATCGAGCCTGCGGAAGCTTATGGCCGAGCTCCCGCCCCGCCGCGCCGCCGTGGTGGCGTTCATGGTGGCTACCTCGGCGGAGTGGCGGGCCGTCGAGCGAGCCCGCCGCGAGGACGTGCTCCACGACGGAGCGGTCGTGCTGCTGCGCGGGACCAAGCGAGCGAGCCGCTATCGCGAGGTGCCGATCGAGTCGGAAGATCAGCGCGCGCTGCTAGACCATGCGCTGGCGCACGCAGACGGCGAGGGGGCGATGCTCTTCGGCCCGTGGGGCAGCGTCCGGCGGGACCTGCGCGCGGCGTGTACCCGGGCGGGGATCACGCACTGCTCGCCCAACGACCTTCGTCGCACCTTCGGCTCGTGGATGATCCAGGCGGGTGTTCCCACCATCGTCATCGCGAGGATGATGGGTCACGTCGACACTCGCATGGTCGAGCGGGTGTACGGGCACCTCCGCACTGAGGACCTCGCATGCCAGCTCCGCGCGGCGGTCCGGGCGAAGGGGGTGACGGCGGCGGCGGAGTAGGGCCCCGGATGGGGCCCCGACGCCGTCGGTCGAAGGTTGCTTCACGACTGCTTCACGACTGCTTCACGACTTCTGCACGAGCGCGGCAGGAGGTGCCGGAGCGGCGGAAGGCCGCTGACTCACCCGGTCCGTCGCCGCCCCGTGCGAGGCATCGGCCGCTTCGTCACGGCGACCTGCCCTCTGGGCGGTGGGCATCGCGCACGGCAGCCCGCGCTCCACGGCCCGTCTGGGGCACCGTCCGGCCCGCCGGGAACCTCGCTCGCCGGCTCGCGGCCCTGTTCGAGCACCACCGATGCGATCGGTGGCGTCGAGTGCTTCGCCGCACCGTGCGTTACGCTTCGCGGTGATGGCCTCCGACCCCTTGGGCGCGAACGATCCCCGCGTCGACCCCGCCGTCTGGGAGGCGTACCTCCGGGCGCCCGAGGATCGCGTCACCGAGATCCTCGACGGCGAGCTCTACTCGATGCCGCGGCTCCGCCCCGCCCACGCGCGCGGGAGCGTCCGCCTCTGCTCCCGCCTGCGCGCCTTCGATGACCCCGATGAAGGCGAGCCCGGTGGGTGGGTGATCCTGCCGGAGCCCGAGTTGCACCTCGGACCGCGCCCCGACGTCGTGATCCCCGACGTCGCCGGGTGGACGGTGGCGCGCATGCCGTCACTCCCGCGGGAGGCGACGATCACGCTGGCGCCGGACTGGGTCTGCGAGGTGATCTCGCCGAGCACGGAGGGCATCGACCGCGGGAAGAAGCGCCGCATCTACCGGCGCGAGGGCGTCCGCTGGTATTGGCTCCTCAACGTCGACCTGCGCGCGCTGGAGGTCTATCGCCTCGTCGAGGGGCGCTGGCTGGAGGTCGAGACCTACGAGGGCGACGTCAGGGTGCGCGTGGAGCCCTTCGACGCGATCGAGCTCGACCTGTCGCGGCTCTGGTCGCCCGCGGGTTGAGCCGATAGGGAGAGCAACGCGGCAACCTTGCTGGCATGGATCAGCTCCAGGTGACGGAACGCCCAGTGTACGAAGTACGCGCTCCCGCAAGCCTTGGCCGGAGCTCTCGGGACGCCACCATGGCAATGTCACCTGATCCGGGAATTGGCCCCGGAGGCTCGAATCCCTGTGATCTGGGCACCGCTCTGTTCCAGAGAGTTTTTGGCTATCAGACGGGCACTCATTGGGCCGACGTTGTCGTCTGCCTCGGCCGGCCGAATCCCCGCACTTTTGTTCCGACGACGCCCGGTTGGACATATGCTGGCTGCGCTTCTTGTTGCCGAAGCCATCTTCGCGATGTGCCGCCTTCCTGCGTTGCCACTTGCATCAGCGAATGCAACAGGATCAGATACTGGGTGGAATTTCCGATACCCACCGAGATGATGTATCAGGTGAGGTGGTCTGAGATCAGTCGGTTCTCTCAATCCGAGACGTGCATCGCCTTGTATGTTTACTCAATTGCCTGCGATAGATATCAGATAACATTCGGCAAAGAAGGCAAATGAATAATGAGCAGCGATCGCTTTTCATCAACAGAGAGCACCGCTGCGGCTTTCGGCGGCCGCTTCTTTCTCTTTCAGCGACACCCAATTGAGATCATTCTGGCACGCGTATGATGCACCAGAAAGCATCATGACGATGCCTGCGCGAGGCATGGTAGGTAGCACTCATTTTTGTGGAAGTGCCTCGTGGTCGACGGGGCTGTACATTTCCCTTCTAGTGATCGCCTGTTCGCGCCCCCGGAGACCCACTATCGCAATTCGAGGCATCGCAGCTGCGACTGAAAGCACGTGTGTATTGTTAGCCGACGGTTCGGTTCGATGTTGGGGATCGAACGAACATCGGATGCTCTGCCCGAACGAACAGCAATACATTCGGACGCCGACTGCTCATGAGCGATTTCGCGGAGTACGCTCGCTCTTTGGTGGTATGTCTGGCTATTGTGGTGAGTTTGTGTCAGGTCGCTTGCAATGCTGGGGGCTGATCCCAGGTGGTCACGAGGGCCGTTTTGATGACAGCGCAACGGTGTCCGTGAGACGAAGTTTCGAGCTTGGCAGCGGGGTCCGAGTTGCGATGGGGTTGGAGCATATCTGCACCGTGGACACCCGAGGCCGAGTTCAATGCTGGGGCCTCGGACAGTACGGTGAACTGGGTATCCCCGGCCCGGCACCTTCACCGGTCATGGTTTCGCTACCTGGAACGGCAGTCGAGGTGGCAGCTACCGCCAACGATACCTGCGTGTTGCTGTCGAATGGAGAAATGCATTGCTCTGGGTTGAGTGCTCATGCGCGGACATTTCATCGCCATCGCAGTGGAATTCGTCGCTTGATCCCTGGCTTTTCAAACATTTGTTTTGTCGGCACTCGTGGCGATGTGGACTGTCTAGTGCCAGACGGGATGGTGCAACACCTTCGCCAGACGGCAGGCTGGAATGCCGCGAGGGGCGATTCACTTGTTCTTGCCGGTAGCTTCGGCTGCATCATTGGCCCGACTCGCCAGCGGTTGATTTGTTCAGTTTCGCGCCCCGAACCGCCGCAGTTGCTTGGCGGTGTCGCGGCGACGACATGGGAGACTAGATCGATTCCGCTTCAGCATCCCGTGCGTTTTGGTACCGCGGGCGTCCTACATGCCTGCTTCGTCGATGCTAGCAATGCCGTGTTCTGTGTGGGTAGCAATCTATTTGGTCAACTCGCACGAACTGGTGTTGGAAGTGAATGGAGTGTGCGTCCCATTGAATTCGGCGCATCACGTTGTCCGCGCGGTACGTGACGTGACCTGACCAGAGGCGGGAACGGGCGCGTCGGCGGACGATTCTATCGCAGTGATCGGCGGTACCTCGGGCGCGTCCCTCCGTAAGCGCCCGGCGAAGTCCATCTCGTATGCCCTTCGACCGGGTCTGGCTCATCGTCTGACACCTCGGCCGAGGGGTGTCATCACGCCGCCAGCGTGACCGGCTCGATGACGACGTCGTTCACGGCGAGCAGTCTGGAGAGCGCCGGGCTCCAGTGGTCGCTGAGCGCCAGGGCCCGCAACTGGAGGACATGCTCGCCGGTGTCCTCGTGCCATCGCGCGCCGGGCCGCTTCATCCTCACTTCAACGAGGTACTTGCAGGTCTCCTCGACGTTCCCACTTCCGATGGGCAGACCCGCGGCGCGGGCCTGCGCGTAGAGCATCCGCGAGGCGTGATGAGCCAGGTACGTCCGTGCGTCGTGCAGCGGGCAGGACGTGTCCTTTGAGGGCGTCGGGACGTCCCACGACGCGATCTCCGCCGCGATCCGCTCGGCACCGTCGGGACGTTCGAGCAACAGGGTCTTCCATCGAGTGAGCAGCTTCGACCCCTCGGCCGCGCTCTCCGGGTGGCGAGCCTGGGCCGCGCGGCCGAGCTTCTCCGCCGCGTGCCGGTAGTCCACCGGCTCCCGCACCCTGGTCTTCAACGTCGTCTCGTTGATCTGCGCGGTCAGCAGGTTCCACATCTCCGAGGCGCCGTCGCAGCGCTTACCCTCGATCACCAGATCACGCGGGGCCTCGGGCACTGCCACGGCCGGTCGGGGCACGAGCTCCAGGTACGGGACCGATGGCGCGCGTCCGAGGCGGCTCGACCTTCACCGCAAGGTGCTCGCGGAGAACGCCTTGCCCGAAGAGGACGCCTCGGCAGTCACCCCGCTCGCTCGCCATGCGCTAACCCGCTCACGCCATCGCTACTCCGTCGAGGGAGCGGAACCCGAGATCTTCCTTGAACAGACAGTCGCCATGCCGCCAACCGTGCATCCGGCGAAGAGGCAGCGGAAGAACGCGGGCTCGCGCAGCGCTTACGATCGGCAGGCCCGCACTCGGCGCGGCCGCGTAGTCCAACTACCGACTCCGCACGCAGGTACTCTGCGCATTCCTCCACCGCCTCGCGGCGGGCGTCGGAGATCTGTAAGCGCTGCACGAGCACGCCGCCGCGAGGAGCGCTCAGGACCCCGAGCACGATGGGAGTCACTCCCTGGCGACCTCGCTCATTCCCATCAAACTCCTGTCGAACGGAGTTGGGAGCTGAACGGCTACGACAGCTCTAGAGAATGGTTACCAACACCGGAGTCGTACGATCCACGGTGGAACCGTCCCCGAGTTGCCCCCACGTGTTCACGCCCCAACACCACACTCTACCATCGGCGCTCCACGCACAGGTGTGGCTGTCGCCCGCAACCACTCCGATGATTCCACTCAAGCCTCTGACCTGTGTTGGGTGGCCGCGATTGATTCTCGTACCGTCACCGAGCTGCCCGACATTGTTGAGCCCCCAGCACCAGACAGAACCGTCGAACCGCCACGCACAAGCATGGGCACCACCCGAGGTGAGGGCAACAACACCCGAGAGACCGACAACGGCTGCCGCCGTTGATCGACTGATCGTCGAACCGTCACCGAGCTGACCCCACTCATTCCAACCCCAACACCATGCGGTGCCGTCATGCAGCCATCCACAGCCGAAAGCCCCACCAGCGGAGAGGCCCGCTACACCTTGTAGGCCTGGTACTCTGACAGGTCTCGAACGCATAAAGGCATTCGTTCCGTCACCAAGACGTCCAGACTCGTTGAGTCCCCAACAGTATGCAGTGCCGTCTCGCAGCCAAGCACACCCAAACCCGCCGCCAGCGGTCAAGCCCGAAACCTCACTCAGCTCCGCGACCATAGTCGGTATCGCCCAGTTGTGGGTCGTACCATCGCCAAGTTCACCGAAGCTATTCGTACCCCAGCAGCGAGCACCACCCCCACGCAGCCACGCGCAGGATGTTGTCTGAGCTACTTCGACTCCCAAAACATCTGGCAATCCCTGCACAACCACCACTTCGTTACGATCATCCGTCGTACCATCTCCCAGTTGACCCTGAGCGTTAGCCCCCCAGCACCAGACAGTTCCTTCCCGTCGCCACGCACATGTGTGGGACGCAGCAGATGAGAGACCTTCAGCGGCGGTCACACCCAACACTGTCACGGACCCCGAACGTGGCAATTCACTCCCATCACCGAGCATTGCGTTCTGGTTTGCCCCCCAGCAGCGGACGTTTCCATCCTGCCGTAGAGCGCAAGTATGCTGAACCCCAATAGCTACACGTGGAAGCGAGGCGCTTGGAGTACCATCCGAATCACTAGTGCTTGCCGTTGCGTCAAGTTCAGAAGCGACGTCAAGTCGACCGCTGCTTGAGCCGCCTTCCATACTCTCGATCGTTTGAGAGCACCCCAGCATGCTAAAGATTAATATCCACGATCGGACCATCAATCTCAACCTCAGTGCCGCAAGCCGTAAAATCCAGCGAGTGGTAACAGTCATTCGCCGATCGACAAGGAGGATCACTGCAGTTGGACTCATGTATTGCTACGCGGAAGGACGCCGCGATTGTCAGCCCCTAGGCGATTGCGAAGTGAAATGCACAAAAGGCTCATCGTAGTCGAGAGCCCACGAACTGCCAGCATCTCACGAAATTTATCAAGAGTTCTTCAAAAATCAGACCAATGCTGTACTCCAGACACACTCCTATGGGTCCAGCCGATAGGGAGAGCAACGCGGCAACCTTGCTGGCATGGATCAGCTCCAAGTGACGAAACGCCCAGTGTACGAAGTACGCGCTCCCGCAAGCCTTGGCCGGAGCTCTCGGGACGCCACCATGACCGAATCCAACGCCCCAACCACGCCGCTCTCCTTGTCGTCCGACGCACCACGGCCCTGACCGTCCAACCTCTCGCTGGCGGTGTCGAGCCGACGCCCCTCCATCACTTCCCACCGCCGCCGATCAAGGCCCGTCGCGCGCTCGCCTCATTCGTGGGATTTCGGTCGAGGCGCCCAGGTGCTCCAGGATGCGCACGATGCCCACGCGCTCGTGACCGCCGCGATCATCTTCATCCGCCCATCGCACGCAGGACACTTCAGCGCGTCGACGCCCCACACCCGCCAGAGCAGCCGCGCCCAGTCGATGCGCGACCGCTTCGTCGGTGCCTCCCGCGCCCCGCCGCCTTCCCCTGGTTCGGTGGCCGTCTTCCTGGCTCCGTCGCCGCACTTCCCTGCGAGCGGCGGGAGCGGAACCACGGCGACTCTCCATGGCGAGTTCGGTGCGAGCACCCCGTGGTAACGAACCAACGGGGTCCTGGGAGGAGGCACCAGCGCGCTCAACCGAGCCATGAATTCCATCGGCGTCATCACCCGGTGCGTCGCCCCCGCGCTGCGCGGTGACTTCACCCGGTACGCCACGTTGCCATCGGGCAGCACGCTCACCCGGCCGCTCGCCACCGCGGGCCGCGCCATGTACCGACACAGCCGCTCCAGCGCCTCGCGATCCTCGCCCACCACGCACACGCCCGCGTGCAGGTTGAACCCCTCGACCTCCGCGACGAGCCCATGTGAGCGCATCCGAAGCGGCGCGAACGCTCGCTCGTCCGAATCATCCGCCGCGTCGCCGCGCTCTCTCTTGTCATCGACGCGAGCGAAGCTGCCACGCCCACCCGCCGCGCGACGCAGACCTTCCATGCCGTCGTCATTCACCTCGCAGCTCTCGCTCGCCGCCCGCTGCACGCGCCTGCGCTCGATGATCTGCAAGCGCTCGATCACCCGCTCGATGACTGCACGCAGGTCGTCCCGCGTCGGCGCCGCGGTAGCCCCGTCGCATCGCGACGGTGAGGGGCATTGAGCTGGCGCCGCGGTCGCTCCCCAATTTGAGGTCAACCATCAGCTCTCTCGCGGCGCCGCGGTACCCTCGCGCGATGAGCCGCCGCACTCCCGCCATCCCTCCCCTCCCAGCCGCCCTCCGGAAGAACGCCGACGCCTCCAGCGCGGCCCACCTCGCGCGCCTCGCGGCCGAGGGCCGCGCCGCCATCGCGGAGGTGAAGGCGTGCCGGTCGTCGATCGACGGCGACTACTACTCCATGGGCCTGG
>Ga0208752_100059_pt1 | contig 36593 bp, 42 predicted proteins | sample LakWasMet27_LOW6_2_FD_183871 | JGI IMG/M metagenome (GOLD analysis project Ga0208752, IMG submission 183871) | Freshwater sediment methanotrophic microbial communities from Lake Washington under simulated oxygen tension - Sediment Metagenome... | ecosystem: Environmental > Aquatic > Freshwater >... | reverse complement strand
CATGAGTGCCGCAGCATTCTGCTGAAAACGTCTGAAAATCACTTTTCAACTTATCAAACTCATACTTAATGGTCCCGTAATCATCGATTCGGCCTTTATCAACGGCGGCTTCAGTTTTTTTGGTTACCGATTCCAGCCGTTTAGCGAAATTCGATAAAGCTTTTTCTCTCTTTTCGTATGTCATGGTTTTAATCCTTTTCTAATTTATTTATTGATACAGAACGCCGTTAAAAGCATCTGGAAGATCGTCTCTAAAATCGACAGCCTGGCCGCCTAATGCAATGCGCGTTGCGTGGCCGACACCCCATCCCCACATCAAATAACCTTGATTGAGCTTTAAGTTTCTCGATTGAGAGTCCAAGTAGCCAAGGGCATCATTGTTCTTGGTGTAGTAAGCTTCCTGGTTCAATTCATTGGCAATCGCCTCTAAATTGGTCGTAACGAAAGCGGCAATGCTACTTGTAATCTTTTGACGTGGAAAAACGCATACCCGGCACCGGCTAAAAACGGCATCAAGGCCTTGTTGCCTCAATTGGGTTAATGGTGTGTTGGTTGGTATTGGTGTGATCGCCATGATGTATGTCCTTTAGTTAAAAACGGTTGATTGCTGGTTTTAACAGTCCAGTCGCCTGTTCTCCTCAAGCCTGGTTAACAATCGGTTTTAATTACGTTGTCTTTGACACACCCCCCAATGAAATATCTTGTTTCCCATGTTGTATTCGGCCTGCCAAAAATGCCGCCAAAATAACACCAACAAAAAAAACACGATTTTTACTACCCCAACTGTACCACCACGCTGAATCCCGCGTCATACGTGGCCTTAAGGGTGGTACAGCAAAAATACAAGCTATACCACTATCTATACCAACTACACCACAAAACACCCTCCAGCCCTCGCCATTACTGGCTTTAAGTCTGGTGTAGATAGTGGTATAGCAACTAACCCACTTTGATGAACTTTGAAGAGAAAAACCCCTTCTTGGTTTAGTTGGTATAGTTACGGTATAGTTAATTAAATGTTTGCTGTACCACTTAAGACCATGAAAAATAATATGTTTTTTATGGTGGTATAGTTGGTACAGTTGTTTTATAGATTTGCAGATTTTCAAGGCTCCAGCTCCGTTTCAGGAATATCCAACATTTTGGCGAATTGCTGTACCAGTTCGACTTTGCCGGGCAGGTCGTAAAATTTACCGCCTGCTCTGTCTGATCGACCATGAACCTCAACCCCCAATTTAGCCATCATCCTTCCGGTGAGATTTGCCGCTGCCGCTTTGGTGACTTTTTCACCCTCTTCAACGCTCCATTTCATAAAATCATCAATTAGCTCTGAGGCATTAATACGAGCTCGACCACCAAAGGGCTCTGGTTGAGTGATTTGGTTGTAAAAAAATTGATTAACCCCGCGCAAGTTGCTGAGTTTTTCAGCAATTAGCGCCGCCGTTTGCGGGCATCGATAAGGATCAAAGTCGGACAGGTCAACATTAAGCAAATAATGCAGTAACTTTGCTGCGCCGTTATCATCTATCCAGCCCCAAAGCTTTTTAAAGTAAAGTGGATCTTGGGCGTTTTTGTCAGATGGCTCTAAAACCAGATAACGACGTTCGCGGATACCCGCACTAATTACCCTGCTATGGTTACTGGCGAATATCAGTCGGCAATAATTCGGCAATGGCTCCATTTCAAGCCCCTTACGCTCCATGTTTACGGTTGTCTCTGAAATAATGCTCTTCAGCCGGTCAGCGACATGTTTTTCTGTTAAATCAACCTCATCAGCAAATATAAGTAATCGATTGGCGACGGTGCCGTTAAAGCGCCCTGCAATTGCGTATGCGCCATTCGTTTTAACACCGTGAGGACCAACAATTCTAAGCAATGGCTCTGCCATGGTGCCCTTACCGGTTCCTTCTACCGATTTGAGCACCACTGCAACATTCGGCTTAATATCCGGATACTGAAACAAATGGCCAAGCCACCCCAACAGATAGCGATATGAACTCTCATCCCCTGCACACATGACATATCGCAAGTGGTCTAGGTATGGCGAACAATCACCAGGTTCAGGCTTAACCTGTAATCCTCGGAAAAAATTCATAACATCAGGCGGGCATTTTTTAGGGTCAGGATAGAACCCTGTTCCGTCAGGTTTGAAATTTTTCCCCGGCCATTCCAGCCATGCCTGGCCACGGTTTTTTCTGCGACCCGAACCAATCATAGGTTCGTGCATAAACTTCTTTTTAAACTCGCCGGGTAACTCAAAGGTAATTACATCCCCTTGCACCTGGCAAACTCGCTGACCAAGTATGATATTTTTACCGCCTATTAAAGCGTGTGTGTATTGCTTATTCATCATCTTAAGCTCTTGAAGATCCTTACCTTCAAGCCCTGTGCCATCGGGTAGCCTGTCGTGATTGGGTATCTCATCGGTAGCTGGCACCGACTGATAGTTTCTTAGTTCTTTAAGAGGATCAATAGCACGGTTTAAGTCGATAGCCGGAATACTCGGTAGCGGCATTTCACCTTCTTTTTCCAGCATGGCGTAAAGGTCTCGTGTTGATTCGTCATACTCATCAATCATCACGCCACCCCAGCCGATAAAACATCATTCCAATCGGCTCCAGCTTGATCTGGAATCAAATATTTACCACTTACAGCAAGCGCCGCTTTACTGGCTTCAGCCTGGCCTTTGCCGCTTGCGTCGTTGTCACCGGCCACAATGATTTCAGCCTCTGGAAACAGCCGCCGCGCTGCCTGTGCTACCTGCTCCAAATTACCGGCATCCATTGCCACCATCACAAACACACCAAGTTCTTTATGCAAACTGGCGCCCGTGGCGTAACCCTCGCAAATCAACAGCCGTTCACGTTCAGCCTTGGCAGAATCGCCAATTACAGAAAAACAGCCTTTTTTCTTACCGCCTGCCAAAAACCGCTTATTGCCGCTGGCGTCTATGAATTGCAAGTTAACCAGCTCCCGTGATTCATTGAACAACGGGATCAGCAAAGCGCCTTTGTAAAGCCTGGCCAAGTACGGCTTGATCTGTTTCCGAATCAGGTAAAGGTGCTGGATCGACTCATTGATAGGCTTGGCTTTACTCCATATAAATCGAGCCTTTTTAGCGGCTTCCTTCTGGCGGTGCTTGCGTTCAAGATTCCGAAGTTTTCGGTGGTCCTCGATCTGCCGGCGCATCGATAGCGATAACGGCTCACGCTGTACTGATAAGCTCCAGATAATCTTAAAGCCACTGGGGAAGTGCTCAGCGTAACCAGATGGCTTACCATCAGCATGTAGCACGTAAGCGCCGTTTTTAGTGCCTGTCTTGTCGCCTTCTACGTAGACGCGATGCAGCACGCCATCAGCAATAATGGCCTCTTTGAAAACCATACCGGCATTGGTAATATCCGCACGGAACTGGTCGATAATCTCTTGATAGCTAGTCATTTTTGGCAGTCCTTGCCGGGCTTGCAATGTGCGCCCCAATAGCTACAATAGCCATGCACTTGAGGAAAACATTGCAAAAAACCGGCGAATCTTTGAAGGGGTCGCTGGTTTTTTTATGCCCGTTGTTTTGCTGTTTCCTTATGAAACGCGCTAACTACTGCCTTAATGTCGGCAAGCTCATCACTAACCGATTTTAGCGAATAGAAAATAACATCGTCACTAGGCCGCACCCCTTCGTCATCCCCGGCAAACGCATTGCTCAGCATCGACAGCACGGCGTCAGACTTGCTGACCATCATATTCACTGTGTCAACCAACTCTAGTGTGCTGCCTTGGTCTCCTAACGGCGAAATCCTATGACTAAAATCCGGCATAGCCTGTTCGACAATCTCATTGTTTTTTTCATCGACAGTTAGTTCAATGGTGATTTTCTTCGTATTCATTATTTCGCTCCTTTTAAAATGCTGACTTTGGATGTCTTGACAACCATATCTCTAAGGCCGCGTGCATCGGCCAGCGCGTTGTGCGGCTGGGCTGATTCCGCGTCGATTTGTAGGATTTCCATTGTTAGCGGGGCGTGTTAAATCTCCATCCAGGCTCGGTGATCAGCGACCGGCACAAGTGCGCGATGTCCTCCGGCCAGTCCGCGACTACGTGGATGCTGTCGAATTGCGAGAGGAAGATTCTCAGGCGATTCTGAAATTCAGCCAAGCCGGTAACCGCTGGCTTGTTAAGGTTTGGCATGACGTGTTGCGCAACCCAAGCTATTGGGTTTTCGCACGGAAGCACCTCATAGAACTCGCGGCCATCCTCGGCTACCAGGGCCATAGAAATCAGAGGGCCACCGAATCCATTAAATTCGCAGTCCAAAAATAGCTTCTTGGCGCTGGCCGGGTTTTTTGCATTTTTAGTTTTCATGGTTCACCTCGGCTTGGATAGCGGATTTACCGGTAGCCTTACGACCAATTGCTAGGCCGTCCGAGTAAAAAAACTCCGCTAGTTCTTCTTGAATAGCCTCAAGGTTGCTGGCAATCGGCGAAGTCAGCCATGCGAGTTCTTTGATGTCATTATTGGTGTTTCCGGATAGTAATAAGTCCAGCGATTTGAGCCGGCAGATTTCATCTAGCAAGCGCTCAAGTCGGCCTCGTAAATGACTGACTTGTTGGTCGGAATCTTCGGCGATTATTACGGCTGTTTTCAGTGCATCGGCATTAATTAAGGCCTGCGTCTGGCTAGGTATTCCTTTGGCTTTTTGTGTGTTCATTAGTTGTTCTCCTTATTGATGGCGTTAATCTGCTTTTCGATTTGATACAGGCTGTCATCCTTCCAGCCTGGCACATACCGAATATGGATGACCTGGTGAAACAGCCTAAAGCCTTCAGCATCCAGATTAATAAGCTCAAAAAGAGAATGATTGAAGGGTACGTTTTTGCGATAAGCACTTAAAAAAGCATCCGCTAAAAACTGCCCAGAGTGACCGCCATCTGCAACACGCTTAAGCAATAATTCTTGCTCTAACGGTAAAGGGTCTATGCCTCTTTCTTGCTGTATTTGATTGAGAAAATCATCAATAGAAATGCGCCGGGGTTGATCAGCATTAAAACCGGTTTTTACTGCTTTCGCTGTTGTAGGCGTGTTTGTGGTTGGGTGATTTTGAGCGCTCATAGCAAAGCCCCCATTTTTGAGAATTTAAGCGCTAAGGTGCCGGTGATTTCGGCAATTAAACCGCTGGCTTGCTCGAAGGTTAAATCTTGGCAAATAAGGCGCGGCCCTTCGGGGGTACGCTTAACCAAATTGAATAGGGATTTTTTGGGTTGGCTGGATATAGCCGGATTTGGGGCGTGATTACGCATTGCGGTATTCCTTTGAAAAGGTGAATAACCGCCGCCCATTGGTCTGAGTCTTTGGGCGGTGGGATGCATCAAGTTCAGACTACCGGCAAAGGAACCGGCCAGCCTTTTAAGGGGCTGCTCAATACATCCCACCATAACAAAATAGACACGGCACAAAGCCGCTTGTGTTATTGATGGGCACAAAAAAACCACTTTTGATAGTGGCCTATTGTGGCCTTTGCTCGGGGTCTGAATCCCGTCTTTCGTTTTTTGCGAAAGCGGGCTCAGAATAGCGCGACGATTTAAACGTGTCAACATGATTAACCACCCGCCATGCTGACTTCATCAACCATTTGTGCCAGCGTCTTTTTGCTTTCGTAATTATTGATCATCACAGAACCAATACTGCGCGACTGGTTTTGGTTGTTCATGGTGCCGTACTTTTGCATCAAGCCGCCGTTGTTGCTGCTGTTGCCTGCTATGCCAGCCGGTGCCGCAATCGCTTTCGCGCCGCCCATGTCGATATTAACGCCGGGGATCATATTCATTTTGCCAATCAGCGCATCCACGCCACTCAACAAAAAACCCCAAAGATTAAAGTTTTGCAGCCAGTTTTTCAGACCATCGAATGCGGTTATTACAAAATCTATAGCTGCCGCTGTTTTTTCAATGAATGTGGTCATATTGCTAACGGCTGCTTGGTACCCAGCCGATATAGTCTCGAATATGTTTAATCCATAAGTAAATTGAGACCAGGTATCCAGTAATTTATAAATAGCCCAACCAATCGAACCCACAGCAACCACTACGGCCATTATTGGGCCTGTAGCCAACGCAAACCCGGCACCAAGTAACGTCCCTATCCCTGCCAGAATTGATAATCCGGCTAGCCCGGCAACCACGCCGAAAACCCCTGCGGCCAAATTTGAAATAAAGCCTGTCAGTTCAGGAAACATAACAGACCAACGGATAATCTTGTCTGACATATACGCTAGTTTGCTGTTGAGCTTTCCAACTAATGCCACGATTTCGGGTAAAAATATCGTTCCGGCTGAGATTAAGACGTTATCCCAGTGATTGCTCAAGAGCTGCAGCATGTTTGATGTTGTTAAGGCTTTGATATTGAATTCTTTCTGCATCGAGCCTTGATACTTAGTGGCATCAGAAACCAAACCAAGAGTTTTTTGATAAACACCTAAATTGCCAACAAGAAGAGAGATATTGTCTGAATATTCCTGACCAAATAGTTCGCCAATAACCAATGCTTGAGAATGTTTTGATAGTCCGCTAAGCCTGCCCATGAAATCATCAATTGCTTGTTGCGGCCCTGCCTGAAAATTACTTTCAAGCTTAGAAGCAGACAGACCAATACTAGCCAAGGCATCATTAAAGCCTTTGCTTTGACCTCTAGCCGTGTACAGCTTTTGAAGAAACGCATTGATCGAAGTACCGGCGACATCAACAGGTTGCCCCAATGACAGCATGGTTGCCGATAAAGCTGCAGTTTGCGCAGTGGTTAAGCCTACTTGATTCGCTATGCCGCCCGTTCTGCCAAGCAAGTCAATCATATCAACGGCCTTTGCATTGGTGTTGTTCGATAAATGGTTAATTTCATCGCCCAATCCTGAAATTTTGCTTATTGGGAGATTGAAAATATTGGCTAGTTTGCCGATACTTTCTCCCGCTGCGGATGTCCCCATGTCGAATGCAGTAGACATTTTTGCAACTGTATCTATAAAGGGCAGTAAGTCAGGTAATTTAATGCCTTGTTCGCCGCCAGCAGCGGCAATTTCAGCAAGTCCATTGGCAGTAATCGGGATGACTCGGCTCATTTTCAAAAGCTCATTGCCAAAATCCTTTACTCCCGTAGGACTTGGAAAATCCACCATTTTGCTAACGTCAGCCATCTTGCTTTCGAATTCGATAGCCTTTTTAGTGTTGGCTTGAATAACCGTTCCTACACCCCACAAACCGGCTGAACCATAGGCTATTTTGTTTGTGCCATTCTGAAATTTGCTGGTCATGTTGTCGATTGAATTCATGATCTTGGTCGACGGTCCAGAGACCTTATCAATCAACGACACCATGAAGGTTAGGTTTTGCAATGCTTGGCTCATGCGGAACGCTCCTCGATGTCGTCAACATTTTTTTCGGAATTTTCCTGAAAGTATTTGCAAACCTTAATCAACTCCTCGGCTTCTATTTTCAATAAACCAATTAAATCGAAAGGTGCTGGCGTTCCTTCAATAGAATGCTTAATCAATAAATGAAAAATACCGCTGACTCCAGACACGGCATCGTTGAGCTTAAGGGTGGCGTTTCTGTAACTGGTAATTCGAAGGTTTTTGCCTTTAGCTTTGTCAGGTTTAGCGTTTTTTGGGCCTTTTTCCTGTATAAGTTTGCATGTCTTAATCAATTCCTCGACTTGAATTTCCAAGCAAACAATTAAATTTAAAGGTGCTGGCGTTGCTTTAGCGGAATTCTGAATCAATAAATGAAAAGCAGTGCTGATTCCGGATGCGTAATGGCTGATACTGACGATTTCATCGCTGTAATCGATCTCGCCCGTAGGATTTTTGGTGGTCATGCTTCACCGCCTAGCTCTTCAATCAATCGACGGATATCTTCTACTTTATAGGCTGTTGTACGCTCACCCAACTTAACGGGCTTTACGAAAGACCACTTTCCGCCTGGTCTAACATTGTTCAAGAAGGTAGTTCTCCCTACTGGGAGCAAAGGTTGGATGTTTTTCTTTTTATCCCCCGTTATCTGGGAGACCCTGAGAAACCCGATCTTAGGTAATTGTTGGTGGGTTGTATCGGTAGCCATGTTGACGCCTCCTTTGATGCGTGTTGAACATAGCTGAATTATTTACTTGGATAAACTTAGAATATAGGGAGAAATGGAAATATCACTTTCTCCTGCCTTGCCAATTACTTCAGTCGCTATTTTTCCTCACTTGGGAACAAGAAATTTAACTCTACATCTTTAGAATGCGCTGATATGAGTTTTCTTAATGATTCACTTTTGCTTTTTAACTCATCATCATAAATATCAGGATATTTAAGTTTTATGGCTTTTTCTCTAGCAGATTCTTGTGTAACCAAAGGATTGTTTTTAATTATGAAACAATAGCTTACTAATAGATCAACGTCTTTCACCCTGACACGATGTCGTTTTTCTTTCTTAGATGCCCCCATTAGAGCCGCATTAACTATAGCTTTTGTAAATGCTGGTTTATCAAATCCTTTGTAGAGTATTTTGGCATTTTGGTAATAATCAATGGCTCCTTTAGGTATGCAGCCGATAGAAATTTTTCCTGCTGACAAAAGTTCAGCTATGTGATTAAGCCTTCTACTCATCTTTTTATCGATATATTCCTGATAAATATCATAGGCTTCAGTATCATCTACGGGTTCTTCGTCTAGTGAGAAACAAGGGTATTCCTCCGCTTCCCATCGTTCAAAGTGCCAGTCTTCTTTCTCAGATGTTAGTTGGTAACCGTCATCGGCAATCAAAATAAATGTTGAACATGTTGCCAAGAATGTTTGTGCTTTATGTCCGATAGGCTTTTTTACATGGTGTTCTGATTTATGGTCTTTGGCGGTAACTTCGACTAAATCAAAGTGGGATAAATATTCTTCTTGTTGTGCTCTGCTTAAACTTAGTTTTACTAAAAAGCATCTATCTGGTAATTCAACAACAAACGGAACAAGTGGAAGTCCTAAATAATCGTTATCAAAATCTATCAAAATTCACTCCGTCCCAGTGAAAGCCGTCGAGAAGGGAAACCGGAAACAAGTTGACGAAACCTGCTTGTTGCCCCGTCGGGCTATCCGGTTAAATTTAACTATATCATAAGCAATTGAAATGCATGGTTATTGTTAAACCAGGTGGTCATGCTAAGCAACTTAACAACTTGAGGAGATATTTTAATGCGCGTTAATTGTCCGCACTGTTCAACTAAAGCCATCATTACCGGAAGCAAAGAGCTGGCAGTCAATAATATAGAGTTGTATTGCCAATGCATGAACACGCAAAGCTGTGGCGCAAGCTTTGTATGTGCTCTGGAGTATAAACACAATACCCGGCCACCTAACCAAGCACCCAAACCAGTGACCACCGAATAATTCAATCACCTGGCCAGCCGGACAGAATCAACCGCTCAACTGGCGCAAAATCTGATAAACCGCTTGAGTAAGGAAGAACGGACCGCATTATTCGAGGGAAAAACGCCAAACTAATATATTTTTAAAGTAGGCGTTCGGGGAATAAGGCTTTTGTTTTTAATAAATAGCTGCTCCAGTAATATTATTTACTGGATATTTACTTGCCGGATTTTCCAAAAAGGTAGCCTAGAGATAATGTGGCTATAGAGGATGGAACAGAAACCAATTCTTTTACATCCGGTTTGTCAGTCCCTAAAAGATACAAAATATCGCCAACACAAATGAGTGCGATAAATCCGGCTAGTAGTGCGCTCAGCCCGGCAATATTAGTGACTGCATTGGCTTTAGCGCCAAATAATTTACCGAGAATGCCAAGGTTTTGGCCATTCAAATGGGCTTCGTGCGCTTGTTTTTCTTTAGCGTAAGCCTGTGATTCTCTTTTTGCTAAATCGTCATCTTTGTTATCTAAAACCTCCTTGTTGGCAGAAACTTTTCCAAGTTTTTGAGTGACGCCTTCACGCGGCATTGGCAGTTTCTCCGCGCCCTGCAAGCTCCACAAAATAGCTTTTGATTAACTCGTTTGGAATCGGTACCGATCTGGCCTCTTCATGGCCGTACCTGGCTTTTGCCCAAGGGCCATTTGGTGTGTGGGTCATGCTGGACAACTTTAATGCGGAAAATCTGCCGTATTCATCCCAAACTGTTTTTATTAAGGCTAAAGCATCTTCATCGCCTTCTGGCCGTGGTTCTACAAGATCAAATGCATCTAAATCAAATGCCGTCCCTGATCTGGTAATGTCGGATGATCCAAATGATTTGAATTCGTGATAGATCGGTTGGATGACGGGGCCATATTTCCAGGCTTCTATGGTTTCATCAATGAGCGGTTCACCAAAAACGCCGAAACACCAGCCGTGAGCGTAATACACTAATTTTTGTAGTTTCATGGGTGAAATACCCCTGCCATCTGCCTTCGCCAAATCGAGAAAAGCATTAGCAATTGAAAGCGCTGAATGGGTCATTTTTACCACCATATAACAATCGTTAAGTATCTTATTGTCGCTGTTAATTTTTGTTCAATAACACTCGTTGAGCGTTAATAACATTCATTCTATACCATGTTAAGGCTGTCAAGTATAAAGAAGGATGCTGATTTTGTTTAGTTATGGTGCCATGGGAGGACCAATACAAGGCAAAGGGTTCTAAGGGGATTATTCTTCTATATCAAATAGTTGCTCGAATGCTTTGATAACAGCGGGCCGATCCCTATCTGCCAAAATACCGGCTTTGCGAATGATCAAGCGGTTGTCCAGGGTAAATAATTTCATGCGGACAATCGAAGCGGACGTAAGCCCGGCGCTGAGCAAATCGGAAATAACAACATCTTGTGGCCAATACGAGTTTTTGGCGCTGGTAATCATGGCCAATACCGAATGCTGGGCGGAATCGTTGAATATCTCTCCGGATAACACCAATGCCGGTCGTTTTTTGACGGCATTTTGATCGGTAAATGGAAACGGCACGACTACTACGGAAAACTTTTCAAAGGTCGGCATAGGCTTGATCGTCTGCTTCGCTGGCCCATTCGCTAAGGGTATCTTGAATAGCTTGTGTAAATGCTATATCTACGGGCGGCGCTTTACGAAGATGAACGCCGGTTTGATCGATTTCAAACACAATCGCATCACCTTCACGCAAGCTTAGTGCTTTGAGCACCGGTTCTGGAATGATGGCTTGATTGTGCTGGGTTAATTGGCTGCTGGTTTGCATATTTTATCTATCGCTCCTGCTGTTAATGATGGCCTTAACAATGCCAAGAATGGGAACACCTACCAAGGCGATAGATACTGAAGGATGCGCACCAAAATAGGCGGTTGCCGATGCCGCTATAACAGCAGTTAAAGCAATGGCAAAGCCCAGCCATTGGCCTCTGCGATTGTCTTGGCGTATGGCTTCAAATTTGGTGATTTCATATTGGATGGCTTCGGCTTCTCTGGCCAAGCGGGCGGCTTGTTCGGCTTCAGCCATTTTAAAAATACGCTCGGCACCGTTTTCTATGATGGTGTCGAATTGTTCGAGTGCTGCTGGCGGCGGTAAAGGACCGCTCCAGCCTACAGTCGATACGCGGGTATCGGCGCGGGTGTTATTGATGGCTGGTTTTTTCTTTTGCGGACTTTTCACGTTGTATTACCGTGGAAAAATCGCCACCAATTTTTAACCAATCGCCGCGCATGTTGTCACGATCTTGGTTTTTTGTGGGTTGAACGGGGCGAAAGTCTGGATATTTAGCACTTGAATACAGCAAACCGGTTGCACTTAAGCCGCTAATCAATCCCTTAAAGGTGTGTTTGTTCATGACTTGTTGTTATTCAATAGCGTACAGTTAAATTCAACGAAATTCATTTTATACCATGTTAGTCGAGTTGCCCAACTGGGAAATATCCGCTATCTGGTTTACCAATAATTAAAACATGAAGACGCTATATGGCAATCAAGGTAAAAGACACGCCGATATTACGCGGCAAAGACGTTACACGGTTCAATCAGCAAATGCGTGAAGCTGATCAAAAGCGCATTTTCAAACAAAAGTATGGCCGGATGCTGGCGGTTTTCAAGACCATTCGCATCATTGAGCCGTAACGCCAGGAGGCGGCTCTTATTGTTTAAGTCAGTTTGCTGGCACCTATCGCCAAAAGGATGCAGTGGCACATTGGGAACATCTGGAACGTAGAAAAAACTTTTTCTCTCAGAAAAGAAAAATTTGTCGTCGTTAGACTGCTTTCCCCATCACTATTTTTCTTTTTTACTGCTTCAAGAAAGGTGGTTTTTGTTGCCGGATGTTCCCCGGTCGGGCTTTGTTTGTTCGCAGATCCACCAAAAGGATGCAGTGGCACATTGGGAACATCTGGAACGTGGAAAAAATCTTTTTCTCTCAGAAAATAAAAATTTCCAGGCGCTGGACTACTTTTACTATCACTATTTTTCTTTTTTACTGCTTCAAGAAAGGTGGTTTTTGTTGCCGGATGTTCCAATTAATTTTATGGTGTTGCTGTATGCAGTTGGTAGATAGATTTTTTGTTAATTAGCTAAAAATAGGCATTAAATATTCTGTTTGTATCACTCATCGTGTCATTTTGTCATTTTGTTTTTATTGAAATATAACTCCTTTATTATCAGTTACTTATGATTGATTCAAGACCGCCCGTCGTACCATACAAGCATTTTAAGAAGTGCAAAGAAGTACAAAAACCCGCAAGCTATCTGGCTTCGCGGGTTTTTTATTGTTCAACGATATGCAATGAAATACAGGCGGACATAGTGGAAATCGTGTCTTTTAGTGTCCTTTCATATAAAAGGACACTAAATATCAATAAAAGCGCTGCTTACAGAGTACCTGAGAGGCTTGAACATCAATTAATTATCAAGCTTGGCGACATGATGGTGACTGCTATTGCAGTAGTAGCCATATTGATGAAGATCTTATAACCTGTGCTCGGCAAAGCGCTGACTCTAGTTTCTTTGTAATCGACAGCTTAAACAACAAAACATAATCTTTATAAATCAATATGCCCGACACAAAAACTTATCTCAATGTCCCTTATGCCCAAAAAGATGAAGCCAAAGCGCTTGGCGCTAGATGGGATGCAATAAGTAAGAAATGGTATGTCCCTGCTGATAAAGACATTACGCTGTTTGCAAAGTGGCACGCTGACGCCGCTGCAGCCGGTTCGCCCTCAACAATTTCCAGCAAATCAAAATCACCGGCAGCTAACAAAACCACTGCAAGCAAGATTATGACATCCGGGGTAATAACTTATGCTGCTGATAAAAACTTTGTAGCCTATAACGGAGATGAAGCCCCTTGGAATTAATACGGCTTTGTCGCGCCATGAATCGGTATTGCACGAGATGAGCAAATTAACCTACTTGTCAGGCTATTCGCCTACGGTAACAGACCAAGTTAATCGGCATATTAGTAACGATACTTTGGGAGAATTACTGTTAAAAAAATACCCTGCGCCGCATAACGTCAACACCAATAAAGCGCTCTACAGCTATGTGATGGACTTGAAGAATCAGTTTCTTCGACAATCCAACCCTCTAAGTAAAGTCATTTACGACGATAAAATTGATGTAATCCATCACGCATTGGGACTGCACTCATTTGTGTCCAGAGTGCAAGGCGGCAACTTAAAGGCAAAAAATGAAATTCGTATCGGCACGGTTTTTAAAAATGCGCCGATTGAATTTTTAACAATGATTGCAGTGCATGAACTGGCGCATATAAGAGAAAAAGAGCACAACAAGGCGTTCTACAAATTGTGCTTATACATGGAACCTGACTACCACCAACTGGAGTTTGACATGCGACTTTACCTGACTTATCTCGAGGTGTTTGGGCAACTTTATTGATTGTAGCTTTAGATGGTTATAGCGTTGACTAAGCGGAGCTATCGATCATTTTTGAAATGCCACTTGCAACACCAAAGCCATCGTGGACACCACCCGCTTCTGCAACTTTAGCATCGATCTACTATTACATCGTTCCCACGCTCTGGCGTGGGAACGATAAAATCCTTACATCTGCCTTAAATCCTTAACCACCCGTACAACTTCAATATCATCGGGCACTGCAGACGTTGTAAATCCTAGTTTTTTGGTTAACGCTAACATCGGGCTGTTGACAGCTAATACCTCACCTTCAAAAAATGATACCCCTTTAGATTTGGCAGATTGCATGAGTGCTTTCATGATGCGGGTGCCGATGCCCATGCGTTGGCAGCCGTCGGACACTACTAAGGCAAATTCAACCGATTGGCCATCCGGGTTCATCAGATAGCGGCCTACGCCTAATTCTTTGGGCAGGCTGCCTCGATTATCATCAGCGACAGCCACAAACGCCATTTCCCGGTCGTAATCGATTTGGGTAAAGCGCACCACCATTTCCGGGGTGAGTTCCTGCATGGCCTGCATAAACCGGAAGTACTTGGTGTGTTCCGATAAACGATGGACAAAATCCTTTTCCATCACCGCATCTTCAGGGCGAATTGGCCGGATGGTGATGTAAATGCCATTGGCAGTTAGGTAACGCTCGGTTAATTCATGCGGATACGGATGAATCGCCATGTGCTGATAAGGCATTAATTGATGCGTGCTCTGCGCCTTGATACGCGCATCGACAGCCATAGCGCCATGGTCGTCTACTATCAACGGATTGATGTCTAGCTCTAAAATTTCCGGCAATTCGCTGACTAGTGTGGATACATTCAATAACACTTCAATCAACGCAGATATTTTGGCGGCCGGCATTTGACGGAATGCTTTTAGATACCTGGCTGCTTTGGTTTTGCTGATCAATTGCTCGATCATATAGGCATTGAGCGGTGGCAGCGCAACTGCATTATCTTTTAGAATTTCCACCAAGGTGCCGCCCAAGCCAAAGCTAATGGCCGGTCCAAACACTGGATCTCTAACTACGCCGATAATCAGTTCGCGACCGTTGGATGAGCGAAACATTGGCTCTACCGTCATGGCGATTTCATTCACTTCCGGATGTGCTTGTTTAAGCGCCATTTCCATCTCAGTAAATTGGCTGGACACATCCTGCACACTACCAATATTGAGCTTAACGCCACCAATATCAGACTTATGACTAAATTCAGCCATATCGACTTTGAGTACCACTGGAAAACCCAAGGTTCTGGCCGCCAGCATAGCTTCTTTGGCATTGTGTACTTTAATAGTTGGGGTAACCGGAATATTAAACGCCGTTAAAACCGCTTTGGCTTCTTGTGCCGTTAAGCCTTGACGACCTTCGGCCAGCACTTGCTCAATAATTAACCGAGCCCCTTCAATATCCGGCTTGAGTGGCTCATTGCCAGGTAACGGAATTTGCTTGAGTAATACTTGGTTTTGGTTATATTGGGTTAAAAATGAGAACGCATCGACCGCCATTTCCGGAGTAGAAAAATGCGCCACGCGGCTGTCAGCAAACAGTTGGCGACCTTCTTGTACTTTCGCACCGCCGGTCCAGGAAGCCAGCACCGGCTTCTTACTGGTCTGCGCCGCTTCAATAATACAGTGCGCAACTTGGGTCGGATCGGTCATCGCTTGAGGTGTCAAAATAACCAATACACCATCAATATTGTCGTCAGCCAGACAAATGTTTAGAGCCTTTTGATAACGATCAGGGGTAGCGTCGCCCAAAATATCAACCGGATTGGCATGCGACCAATGGGTCGGCAACACTTCATTTAATAAATCCAGGCTGTTAGGGCTGAGCTCGGCAAGTTGAATACCGACATCTTCAGCTCGATCGGTACTCATCACGCCCGGCCCGCCGGCATTGGTTATAATCGCCAGCCGATCGCCGGTGACCGCGTAATTGTTAGCAAGCACGCGTGCAGCGGAAAATAATTCGTTAATACTGTAAACGCGTACGACCCCTGCCCTTTCGATGGCGGCATCAAAGACATGATCACCGCCGACCATGGCCCCGGTATGTGACATCGCCGCCAGGCTACCTGCCGCATGTCGGCCGGATTTAATCAAAATGACCGGTTTTAAACGCGCTGCGGCTTTAAGCCCGCTTAAAAAGCGCCGGGCATCGCGAATGCCTTCGACATACATCAAAATACCGGTAGTTTTGCTGTCGGTCGCCAGATAATCCAGCACTTCACCAAAATCTATATCAGCGGCCCCGCCCATCGATACCACGGTTGAAAAGCCAATATCCTGAGCTTTCGCCCAATCTAAAATGGCTGTGCAAATCGCCCCGGATTGCGAGAGCAAGGCCAAATGCCCATCCTTAACCGTGCCATCACCAAAGGTAGCGTTAAGTTTGCCGCTGGGGCGAATAATACCCAAACAATTCGGCCCGACAATACGAATCCCGAAATGACTGGCAACTTGTAAAACTTCTTGCTGCAAACCGGCACCGTTAGTGCCCAATTCTGCAAAACCGGCACTGATAATCACCACCGATTTAACGCCTTTTTCGCCGCATTGCCGAACCACCGACGGCACTGACGCCGCTGGTGTGGCAATTACCACCAAGTCCGGCGTTTCCGGTAATGAGATCAAATCGGGATAAGTGGTTAAGCCCAGTAATTGTTCATGCTTAGGGTTAATCGGATACAAGCCGCCGGCAAATCCAGCTTCTTGCATATTCAACAGCAACCGATAGCCAACGCTGTTATCACGCGCGGAAGCTCCAACAATAGCGACTGATTTTGGGGTAAAAAAACGATTGAGATAATGTGGACCCATGATGATTCTTCTAAGGTATTTTAAAACAGCTCGACGTCATTCGCGTCGCTGTTAGATTGAGGTGGGGGTATGTTTTCAAAGAGCACGACCTGATTACGACCGTGCTCTTTAGCGAAATACAATGCTTTATCGGCGCTATCCAGTAATGTCGATGGCAACATTCCACTTTTAATGCTAGTTGCACCAATGCTTACGGTGATCTTACCGACCAAAGGAAAAGCGTAATTTTCAACTTCTTGACGGAAGCGATTGAGTATATGTTCAGCATCGTTTCGGCTGACTCGATTGACGATCACCACAAATTCTTCACCGCCAAACCGGAAGGTGAAGTCAATATGACGAAATTTATATTCCAGCAACTGGCTAAAATGCAATAACACTTCATCACCATATAAATGACCGAAAGTATCGTTAACGGCTTTAAAGTGGTCAATATCAAGAATTGCAATCCAAGAAATTTTATCATCTGTTTGATTACCAATCGTTAAGGCTTGATAAAACTCACACACCTCAGTTAAGCGAGCTTCAAAAGATTGCCGATTTGGCAGTCGTGTTAAAACATCCCGCTCTTTACGATCATGCAGCAACAGCTGATTACGGTACAAAATCAGTAGATGCCCCAACAAATCCAATGCGCCTTGGTCGAACCTGCCTTGCAACAATAACGCCCGTGCAGGCCCTAGTTCTGTATGAACGGGAAGAATGGCAAGGTTTGATTGAGCATCTGAACTTTCAACTTCAATATGTTTGGGAAGTGGCCGAGTGCTGAGCAAGGGACAATCGTCAGTATTTTCATCGGCATTAAAATCCAGCGGAAATCTGCGCACTACAACCGCTTCGTTTTGATTATCCTGATTACGTTTTTTCCGCTGACTGAATATTTCGTAGGCCTGGACAGAATCAACCCAACAGAAATCTTCCAGTAAATTGATAAATGCATGCGTCAAGGATTGGTAATCCTGGCAACGAGTAATTTCTTTTGCTAAGAAAAAACACTGCGACGATGAAAGTGATTTAGAAATCATGAATGAATAGTTGACGTGAGAGGACGCTAGAACGTTTAACTATAGTGTCTCAGCCTAAAATGACAACTAAAGACTTTCTTACACACCTTCCGCGGTCAATATTGAAGTATTTCGTTTCACATTGTTTCTTTATTATGTTTCAAATTTGTTTCATCCGGTAATTTATGAAACTTAAATAAAATTCGAGTATTTTTATAGTCATTAAAAATCAACAGTTTATTTGTTTTTTCTGAGTTGGCATGGATTTGGCTTTAACTTAATTGTAGCGGTTAATACAGTGCAACGTTGTTAGCTACGCCTACTGACTATCATTAACGGGACATTTAAGATGAAAACAAAACTATTACTAACAGGCGCTTTACTCTCATTAGTCGGTTGTGCCAGCACCGGCGCACCAGTTGCTGAACAAGTAGCAGACGCACCGCACGCTCACGGACATCCGGCGCCTGTCGTGCCTGGGCAAGCAAAGCTGTACAACGAAGCTTTAAACCCCAGGCAAATAGAACATCCCGATCATTTAGGCTTTAATGATTTGCACATCCAGGCGATCAGGCATCTTGTGCCGGATACCCACAGCGTCCACGATCCTAAGTTACAAGTGATCGTACATCATCATTGCAAAGCCTACGATGACGGCACCTTTGTCTGCATGATGTTTCCTACCGGCATGAAGGATCAAGACAAACCCATCGGCTTTGAATACATCATCACTACCGCGCAATTCAACACCTTGCCGGAAGCTGAGAAAAAATATTGGCATTATCACAAGATCGAAGTGGCCAGAGCCCATGCCACCTTCCCGGATTTAACCCAAGAAGAAGCCGCCAAAATTTTGCCTGCCGTCCATGAAACCTATGGAAAGGTGATGTATTTTCAAAAACCGGAAGATAAATATCCACTGGGCGAACCTTACGTAGTCATTGTTCAGCAAATGCCTGAACAACACTAATTACTCATTGCCTCCTAAAGTGTGCATCTTCAGCCATGCACATCTTGTTTAAGCCAGAGGGCGCAGATTTTCACAATCTCTCCTCTGGCGCTTTTTTTGGAGCGACCATGCGACATTTACTTACCTTATTAATTGGCTTAAGTTTTTCGGGGGTTACATGGGCCGATTCCACCCTTGGCCTACCTGCGTTGGTTATCCCCGCCGATAATCCGCAAACCACTGAAAAAATTACCTTAGGCCGCTTACTTTTTAACGATAAACGTTTGAGCGCTGATGGCTCAATCAGTTGCGCCAGTTGCCATCAAGCTGGCAAAGCCTTTACCGACGGCTTAACGGTAGCAAAAGGCGTTGCCGGACAAACCGGCACCCGCAACACGCCATCGGTGATAAATGCGGCGTTTTATCAAACCCAGTTTCTGGATGGCCGCGAACAGGGTCTGGAAGCCCAAGCACTCGGACCGATGGTTAATCCGGTTGAACACGGACTAAAAGATCACCAAGCCATTCTCGAAATCGTTCGTCAGGATCCCCACTACCTCAGTCTGATGACTCGGGTGTTTAACATCCAGCCCCAAGAATTAACTACTGATCACATCGCTAAAGCCATTGCCAGTTTTGAGCGCACCCTGATTGCCGGCGATTCACCGTTTGATCGCTATTACTTCGGCATGGATCAATCCGCAATCTCTGAAAGCACCGCACGCGGCTCACGTGTTTTTAGGCGTAAAGGCAATTGCGCCGTCTGCCATGAACTATCCATAAACAACGCATTGTTTACCGACAACCGCTTTTACAACATCGGTGTTGGTTATAAACAATTGGAGCCGGTGATTGATGAATGGTTGGCCGCAACCGCCCGCGGTGAACAACCGGATTACTCTGCTTGGTCAGATGTTCAACGCTCTGAATTAGGCCGCTACGCTGTCACCAAAATGCCTACCAACATCGGACAATTTAAAACACCGACATTGCGCAACGTTGCCTTGACCGCACCTTATATGCATGATGGCAGTATTAAAACCTTGGAAGACGTAATTGAACATTACGACAAAGGCGGTGAAAACAGCCGTTTTGTCGATGCCAAGGTATTTCCTTTGCATCTGACACCACAGGAAAAAGCCGATTTACTGGCATTCTTACAATCGCTAACCAGCGTCCAATACACTCAACCCATTACCGCGAGGCCAGCTCATGAATAAAGCTATTTTCTTTATAGTCACATTTTTTGTAACCAGCGCATTTGCCGATGAAGTTGATAATCGTAAAGTGCTGACATTGACAGCCCCACAACGCCATCATGTGCTGACTGAAATGCGTGACTTGTTAGCAGGCACGCAAAATATTTTAGCGGCACTTGCCAAGGACGATATGGCGGCGGTAGCTGAATATTCGCGTGCATTGGGGTTTGATATGAAGCACAAAGCCGAAAATCCGCTTCATGATGTATTGCCTAAAGAATTCATGCAGTTAGGCATGTCTATGCATAAAGACTTTGACCTGATTGCCGCTGACGCAGAATCATTAAAAGATCCTAAACACACCTTGCTGCAAATGAGCGCGACGATGGGTAAATGCACCGCCTGCCATGCGTCTTATCAAATAAATACCGGCAACGTTGAACAAGCCACTGAGGCGCGGCTTGACGAAGTCGCACAGCGCGGCAGCCACGTGATGCCTTTTGCTTTAGAACAAACGACGCATATTTTTTCCAAAACAGACACGGGCGGCGTGCAGCAAGTTATCGTTAAAGACAAAGCCAATAGCGGGCAAATTAAACTGATACGTGAGCATCTATCGAAAATTTCCCATGAATTCATGCAAGGCGATTTTTCCAACCCCGCGAAAATCCACGGCGACACCATGCCGGGCTTGGCTGAATTAAAAAAAGCCAAACAGGGGGATATTAAAATTGACTATAAAGAACTGGCTGATGGCGGCCAAATTACCTATTCGACCAGCCAGCCAACACTGATTGCGGCTATTCACCAATGGTTCGACGCCCAATTATCTGATCATGCCCGTCACGCCATGCCAGGGCATGCAGGTCATTCTCAACACAAACACTGAACAACCAAAGTTTATTTACCACACTGCCTTACAGTGAAAATGTAAACTGGAGCGTCTTAAAATCGATTTTTGAAGCATCGCCCGAACAAATCAAAGCTATTAACAACATTCAAGGTAATAACGCTAGGCATTTTGAACCCAAAAATGATCGGAATATCGCAGACAATTAACTGCGTAACTTCCGAACTAGTTGGAGACTAGTTACTTTTAATCAAACAAAGTTTTTCATCCACAAAGATTGAGGTTTTTATGTATTACATTGTTGAAACAGATAAATCATTTGACCAAGCATCGGCAGACCTGGAGTCAGCTGTTAAAAGTCATGGCTATGGGGTGTTGCATATTCATGACTTGGGCGGCACGCTTCGCAGCAAAGGCCTAGCGTTTGCAAACGAATGCAAGATTTTTGAAGTCTGTAATCCAAGTCAGGCCGCGAAAGTATTGTCTATCGACATGCGTCTGAACATGGCGTTACCTTGCCGTATTTCGGTATTTACTGAACAAGGCAAAACCAAGATTGGCCTTATCAAACCGGCGCAGATGCTTTCGGCACTCTCTCAGGATCAGGTATTAGCCGAAGTTGCTAAAGAGGTTGAAGAAAAAACCATACTGATGGTTAACGAGGCTAAGTGAGTATTCGGGCTTCTCCGCTTCGTTGAAGTTCGGTATTACTGGCGTCAGCGCCCAGGCCGTAAACCGTCTCGGTGGGAAAAGCCACCAGACGGCCTTGTCTCAATAAATTAGTCGCATTGCCGATGGCGTTAGCATCGGCTACAACCGGAACTGGATTCATATCGTTTTCAATCAAGCAGACGGCACGATCTCAATCAAGACTTCACCCGGATTGGCCGGCTCGCCTTTAATAATATGCACAGCTTTAACAATTCCGGCTATCGGTGCAGTTACTTCCGTTTCCATTTTCATCGCTTCAGTAATTAACACCGCTTGTCCGGCAGTGACTGTCTGACCGACCTTAACCAGCACATCAAGAATATTACAAGGCATATTCACTACCACATCGCCTTCTGCTGACGGCTTGGCGCGCTTGCTGGAAATAGTGCTTCTAACCGCGCCTTGGGTGCCGCCATCCAGAACAATTTCATCCAAGGTTTCGACCACAATATCTTCAGGAACACCGTCCACCATGAAATAAAAGTGCCGTAAGGTCTGGTTTTTCGGGCCGGCACCAGTGACTTTGACATGGTAAGACTCACCATGTAGCGCCACATTAAATTCGGTCGGGGCTTTTTTAACAGTGTCAGTCGCTGTTGACTCCAACTCTAACGGTTCAGGCACCAGGGCATTATTAGACCGTTGTTCTAAAAACAGTTTGCCTACTTCCGGAAACATTGCGTAACTCAACACATCTTCATCATTAAGTGCTAACTCACCGATTTCATGACGAAGTTTTTCAAATTCCGGTTTAAGTAAATCGGCAGGACGGCAGTCGATTAGTTCTTCTTTGCCAATCGCGCGTTTTTGTAAATCACTGTCAACGGCTGCAGGTGCTTTACCGTAGCCGCCTTGTAAGTAACGTTTTACCTCATTGGTAATGGTGTCATAACGTTTACCGGTTAATACATTGAGAACTGCTTGGGTACCGACAATCTGCGAAGTGGGCGTCACCAGTGGTGGATAGCCAAGATCTTTTCTAACAAGCGGAATTTCTTTATAGACTTCAGCAATGCGATCCAGAGCATTTCGTTCTTTAAGTTGATTGGCTAAATTGGAAATCATGCCGCCGGGCACTTGAAACACATGCACTTGAGTGTCGATGCCGGTAAATTCACTTTCGTAACGATGATATTTTTTCCTGACCTCGGCAAAATAACTGTTAACGGCCTGAAGCTTATCCAAATCCAAACCGGTGTCGTAAACTGTGCCCCGTAATGCGGTTACTAGACTTTCGGTGGGTGGGTGACTGGTGCCGCCTGCCCAAGAAGACAACGCGGTATCGACATGTTGACAGCCGGCTTCTATAGCTTTGAGTTGACACATTTCCGCTAACCCTGATGTTGCATGGCTATGCAAATGCAACGGCAGATCGACGGCATCTTTAAGCGCTTTGACCAGTTCGCTAGCCGCATAAGGCGTTAATAAGCCAGCCATATCTTTAATAGCAATGGAATCACAACCCATTTCAGCCAAGCCTTTGCCAAGTATGACGAAACTGGCCAAATCATGCACTGGGCTGGTGGTGTAGCAAATAGTGCCTTGTGCGTGTTTGCCGGAGGCTTTGGTGGCTTCGATAGCGGTTTTAAGATTGCGGATGTCGTTAAGCGCATCAAAAATCCGAAACACGTCCATGCCGTTGTCGGCGGCTTTAGCAACAAACGCCCGCACCACATCGTCGGAATAATGCCGATAGCCCAGTAAATTTTGTCCGCGCAACAACATTTGTAAGCGGGTTTTCGGCAGCGCAGCTTTCAGTTTTGTTAAACGTTCCCAGGGATCTTCTTTTAAGAAGCGTAAACAGGCATCAAAGGTCGCACCTCCCCAGCACTCCAACGACCAGTAGCCAATATCATCAAGCATGGCACAGCCCGGTAACATGTCTTCAGTGCGCAAGCGGGTGGCAATTAAAGACTGGTGAGCATCGCGAAGAATAACGTCGGTAATATGAACTTTTTGCATGTGCGTTTCCTTTAGTTACAAGCCGGTATGGGCTGCCATCACAGCGGCGATAACGCTGGCCAGCTCTTCGGGGCGGGGTTTATTGGAATAATTAACAAGCTCGGGATATTTCTCGACAAAGCCGGTATTAAAGGTAGCGGCCTGAAAATCAGGGTGTTTGAGGATTTCCAGGTAATAAGGGATAGTAGTTTTAATGCCGAACAGGCCCATATCTTTCAACGCCCGTTCGCCGCGCTTGATGACGTCTTCCCAGGTCAATGCGCTGACAATCACTTTGGCCAGCATGGAATCGTAAAAAGGCGGAATTTCATAACCGGTATAAATTGCGGTATCGGTACGCACACCTGGCCCACCGGGGGCGTAGTAACGGGAAATCCGGCCAAAGCTGGGCAAGAAGCTGTTTTTGGGATCTTCGGCATTGATCCGAAACTGCATGGCATAACCACGCCGGACAATTTCGTGTTGTTTAAAACGCAAGGTTAAACCGGCCGCCACGCGTATCTGTTCTTCGACGATGTCTACACCTGTTACCGTTTCGGTAATGGTATGTTCGACCTGGACACGGGTATTCATTTCCATAAAATAAAAACGATCTTTATCATCCAGCAGAAATTCGACAGTGCCCGCATTGGTATAACCCACCGCTTTGGCGGCTAATACTGCAAGCCCGCCAATGTATTGGCGTTGCGCTTCATCCAGTTGCGGGGAGGGCGCAATTTCAATCAGCTTTTGGTTGCGTCGTTGAATCGAACAGTCGCGTTCGTATAGGTGAATGGTATTGCCGTGATGGTCGGCTAATACTTGAACTTCAATATGTTTAGGATTAACCACGCATTTTTCCAAAAACACATCGGCGCTGCCAAAGGCTTTGGTGGCTTCAGAAATAACCCGTTGATAATTATTCTGTAGTTCATCCGCATTATCGCAGCGTCGAATACCGCGACCACCGCCGCCGGAGGTAGCTTTGAGCATAATTGGATAGCCAATTTTTTCGGCCACAATCAGAGCATGCTCAACACTGTCCAGATTACCGTCCGAACCCGGCGTTACCGGAATGCCGGCCGCAATCATGGCTTTTCTGGCTTCGGTTTTATCACCCATGCGATGAATGACATCCGCCTCCGGCCCGATAAAGGTAATGCCGCGTTCTTTACAGACTCTGGCAAATTGCGCGTTTTCTGAAAGAAAACCATAGCCTGGGTGAATGCCATCACAGCCTGTTGCCGCCGCCAAATCGACCAAGGCATGAATATTAAGATAGCTGGCGACAGGTTCATTACCGATGCAATAAGATTCGTCGGCTTTTTTTACATGTAGGCCAAATCGGTCAGCATCTGAATAAATAGCAACAGACCTTATCCCCATTTCGGCGCATGCACGAATGATCCGTACCGCGATCTCACCTCGATTGGCTATTAAAATTTTACGTAACATACAGGTGATCTCTCTACAAAAATGTTGTCGATATAGCTATATTTTTTGGGTACTGCAAACAGCTAGGTCTTTTTTATACTGGAAAAAACCAAATCTTCCAGGAACCTTACAATTTCTGCTTCATCCTTGTTGTCAGCAAAGTCAGTGAGTGAGGGGAGATTTTTCATAAAAAAATTCTGGAAATGCGCCATTTCAATAATGGTGGACGCCAATGATTTTGGATAAAGGTAGTTTGGGGAGCACTCCAAAATCATATTGCCAATAATGGCGCAAAGGTCTTTATAAGGTTTAAACAGCTGATCTTTATTATCTTCAGACACCCGTTTGGTCAGATAGGCTTTGGTACCTTCAGTAATAATGATTTGATGAAGAATGTTTTTATCCACATGCGGTGTGCTGACACTGTCCTCTAGTGTGGTTGCCAGCAATTTAATCACCATTTTGAGCTTAACTACGGGGTCTCGAATATTGTTGGTATGGAAAGTAACCTGGTATTCAAGCCAACTCCAATACCAGGCAGTAAGATAAATCAGCAACCTGTGCTTGTTTTCAAAATACCGGTAAATTCCGGCTTCAGTCGAGCCAATATATACGGCCAGTTTTTTAAACGTAAAGGCCTCAAAGCCATTTTTATAAATTAACTGAATGCTGTCCTGAATGATTTTTTTTCCCAGTTCGGATAGTTCCGGATCCCTGAGAAATAATTTTTCATTCATTTTAATTTGTAACTGTATGTCCATAGATGACTCGTTTAGCGTTTTTATCTTAATTTAAGGCATTGAAGCGGTTTTTTTAACAGGCACTAAGTTATGTCCGTGTAAAAAAGCATATCAGAGAGTATTGCAACTTGCAAAGATAGTGTTACTATCTTTTAAAAATAGCATTGCTTCTTCTTGTTGTAGCCGGCAGCGCGTTAGTAATGAACTCTAAAATTTTGGTCTTAAGGGATAGAAATATGAAAGATTTTGCACAGTTACATAGCAACAAGGATGAATTACCCGGTTTTTTGCGTGGCGCCCTTATGTGGCGAGGTTCAGTGTCACCACGCATTTTCCCCAGCCTGCTGTTAATGACTTGTTACTGTTTGTTAATAGTCGCCTTAGATCAATACTGGCGGCCCTTACCGCATCTTGCGGTAACTCCGTTTGAATATACCGGCGTGGTACTGGGTTTGGTTCTGGTGTTTCGAACCAATACTGGTCACGAACGCTGGTGGGAGGCCCGAAAATTATGGGGCGGCATTGTTAATCAAAGCAGAAACATTGTCATTGAGGCTTTAAGTTACGTTGAGGTTATGAATATTGGCTCTCAAGAGAGCCTGTGGCGTAAAGAAATGGTGAAGTGGACGATTGCATTTTCTTTTGCAGCTAAAGAATCCTTACGCAATGGTAAGAATTTAGATGATTTAACTGATTTGCTAAGCCAACAGGAGCTTGAGGCACTAAAGGCTGCTGGTCACATGCCGCTGTTTATTGCCAGCAAAATAGCGGCATTATTACAACAGGCACGGCGAAGTCATTATATCGATGGCTTTGTTTTCGAGAAGATGGAAGGACAACGTATTTTGTTGATTGACCATATTGGTGCCTGTGAAAGAATCCTTAAAACGCCTATGCCATTGGTTTATGCCATTAAAGCCAGGCGGTTTATTTTGATTTTCCTATTATTGCTGCCGTTTTCATTAATAGAAAATTTGGGATTCAGTGCGGTATTTGTTTATTTTCTAGTGGCTTATCCATTGTTGTCTTTGGACAGAATTGGTATTGAGTTACAAAATCCATTCGACACCAAAAATTTAAGCCACTTACCTTTGCACACTATTTGCGACAGTATAAAACTTCATTGTCTGACGTTGCTGGCACAGCCACAACTCAGTTGAACTCGTGCAGACAATGAGAGTAATGCACAACCGAAAACATAGTCGATTAAACAAGTAAATTTAATGAGTCGGCATGAAAGATAACCTCTCTTCCAAGGCATAAAAAATGAAAACTTTAACCAAAGAAATGCAAGCTGCTATTACGCCCGCAATGGCATTAGATTTATTAAAAGAGGGCAATAAAAGGTTTGTAAATAACCTTAAAGTAAACCGTAATCTACTGCAACAGGCCAATGAAACCTCCGACGGGCAACATCCGTTTGCAGTTATTTTAAGCTGCATAGATTCCCGAACCTCAGTTGAGTTAATTTTTGACCAAGGTTTGGGCGATGTGTTTAGTGTGCGTATTGCCGGCAATATCATTAACGAAGATATTCTGGGCAGCATGGAGTTCGGGTGCAAAGTGGCGGGGGCTAAAATAATAGTGGTTATAGGTCATAGCAAATGCGGTGCGATTAAAGGCGCTTGCGATCATGTGGAAATGGGCAACCTAACAGCCCTGTTAAGCAAAATACAGCCCGCGGTTTATGATGAAAAAACCGTTACAGAAAACCGTAATTCAGACAACGCTGGATTTGTCGAAAAAGTAGCCGCCATTAATGTAAAACGAACCGTACATGCCATTATCGAACGCAGCCCGATTTTAAAAGAAATGATTGAAACAGGCGCAATCGGAATTGTTGGCGGCAATCATGATATTGCAACGGGTGAAGTCAGCTTTTTTGATGATACTTTGATTCTTAATAAACGCAGTTAATCAATCAGATACTTCTTCCGCTTACGCCAAAAGGTAGCGCGGCTCATGCCGACATGGCGCGCGGCTGTATCTATATGACCATCAGCCAGCCGGAGAGCTTCGCGGATCAATTCTGCTTCATCTGTATGCCTTGCGCGATTGCGTAGCGGCGTTTGCAAGAGATCTGACGCGGCTGTTTCACGGAATTCCGGCGGCAAATCATCCAGGCTTAACTCGCTACCGCGGCCAACTGCAAAAGCGTATTCAACAACGTTTTTCAATTCCCTGATATTGCCTGGCCAACCGTAATCGAGCAAACGCCGCATAGCTTCCGGCGCGATGCTGTCGATGTGTCGCGGACCTTGGAGATTGTGTTGTTTGATGCTGTGCCAGAGCAGCAAACTCACATCCAGACGCCGTTCGCGCAGTGGCGGCAGAAACACAGGCACCACTCTCAGTCGATACATCAAATCTTCGCGAAAGCGTCCGGCCTTAACTTCTTCACGTAACGAACGATGGGTGGCCGCGATGATGCGCACGTCGACAGAGATCGGCGCATCGCCACCGACCGGAATAAAAGTTTGTTCCTGTAGCACTCGTAGTAGCTTAGCTTGTAGTTCCAGCGGTAATTCGGCAACTTCATCAAGGAACAAAGTACCGCCGCTAGCACGTTTAAACAGACCGGCATGTTCCCGAATAGCGCCGGTAAACGCACCTTTGACGTGACCGAACAGTTCACTTTCCAGCAAACTGGGCGTCAGCGCTGCGCAATTGATCGCTAGAAACGGCCGTTCACGGCGCTGGCTTTCCATATGTAATGCATGAGCAACCAGCTCTTTACCGGTGCCGGATTCACCACGGATCAACACCGTCGCTTCGGTTTCCGAAACATTGCGAATAATTTTAATCGCTTCTTTCATCGCCGGATCGCGCGACAAAATGCCATGAAACGTTTCACTGTCATTCCGTTTGCTAATGATGGGTGCAGTGGCCGCTTGTGGCTGAAGAAACTCCAATGCGCCTGCGAATTGGCCGTCACCATCAAAAAAAGCACGCGCGGTGCGATAGCACGTAATCGCACCACCCGGCCTTTGCAACCGCACCATCTGCGCCTTAATCTCGCCTTGTTCAGCCAGCCCGCACGGATCGCGATCGGTGCAACCCAGCGCTTGCGCACAACCTTGGCCAAGCACCGATTCCGCAGACAGATTAAACAGCTTCTCTGCGCCTTTACTCCAGAACAGAACTTTACCTGAGGCATCCACAGCGAATACCGCACCGGCATCCACTAAGTCGGTGAGTACAGCGACAACTTGATCAGGGCCGATCTGGCTCAGCCAGCGGTTAAAAAATGGTGATGATTGGCTCATGGTATTGTTGGAGGTAAGTTTCAAAGATGTTGCAAATGTAACACATGCGTTTCATTGTTTCATTCTGAAACGAATAGATTAATCTCTAAAAATATAAAATCGTTAAAAAACAGTTCGTTATCAACTATGAGCGCTTGGCACAGATTGTGATGTAAATTTATTAACTATGACTAAATACTTCTAATTAAGCAGGGAAAAATCATGATTTTCAGACAGCTTTTTGAAACAGAAACGTCTACTTACAGCTATTTACTGGGTTGCGAGCGCACGCATCGCGCCTGCTTGATTGATCCAGTTGCTTCAGAAATCAATGACTACGTTGAATTGCTGCAAACCTTAAATCTTAAGTTGATTTACACCATGGAAACCCATGTGCACGCTGATCATATTACCGGCGCCGGCTTGCTGCGCGAGAAATTGGGCAGCAAAAGCGTGGTACATCGGGATGCCGGCGCGCAGTGCGCGGATTTGATGGTTACCGACGGCGTGTTGCTGCAAATTGGCGATTTGGAGTTTGAAGTTCGCCACACGCCCGGCCATACCTGCGGTTGCGTCAGTTATGTGATGGCTGACCGCGTATTTACCGGCGATGCGTTATTAATCGGCGGTAGCGGCCGATCCGATTTTCAAGAAGGCGATGCCGGTCAACTATACGACAGTGTCACCGGCAAATTATTCACATTGCCGCCGGATACGCTGGTCTATCCAGGACACGATTACCACGGCAATACCGTTTCCACCATCAAACAGGAAATCGCCAAAAATGCACGGCTGGGCGGCGGACGTTCGCGCGCTGAATTTATCGCCGTCATGCAAGATTTGAAACTGGCTTATCCCAAGTTTATCGACCAAGCTTTGCCTGCTAACCAGTCCTGCGGCATGACGGGAGAGCAGTAGTCATGATCTTAGCCCTGGCCTTGTCGATAGTTATCGGCTTGATGCTGGGATTGCTCGGCGGCGGCGGTTCGATTTTAACGGTGCCGATGTTGGTGTATGCGCTGCACATCGAACCCAAAACTGCGATTTTGACTTCATTTGTGGTGGTTGGAATTTCCAGCTTAATGGCATTGATTCCTCATGCCCGGCGCGGTGCCGTGTGTTGGAAATGCGGGGGCTTTTTTGGATTGTCCGGCATGGTAGGAGCGTTTGCAGGCGGGCGTTTGGGTGCTCACTTACCCAGCGACTTGCTGATGTCGCTGTTTGGACTGGTCAGCCTGCTGACAGGCTTAATGATGTTGCGCGGCAGCCTGTCGCAACCGACACAGGCCGCAACCATAGAACCGGTTAGGGTTTGCCCGTTGAGGGTGCCGTATTTACGGGTATTGTTCGACGGCTTTTTCGTCGGCGCATTGACCGGCATGGTCGGGGTTGGCGGCGGTTTTTTGATCGTTCCTGCGTTGGCATTGTTGGTGGGATTACCGATGCATGGAGCGGTAGGAACATCTTTATTGGTGATAGCGATGAATGCGTTAGCGGGTCTGAGCGGCTACAGTCAACATGTAAGCTTGGATCTAAATCTGACCGGCATTGTCGCTGCCGGTGCGATTTCCGGTAGCGCCATCGGTGGTTTACTGTCGGCTTATATAAAACCGGAGTGGTTGCGCCGAGGCTTCGGTGTGATGGTGGTGCTTGTCGCAGGCTATGTATTGTCTCAGGCGGTAACGATGCCATTGCTGAATACCACCAAGCAATGGCTGCTAAATCCCCAAAATCCCGGTTGGGCCGTAGCCGGTTTGGTGCTGTTGTGGGTATTGCTACGGATTGGCAGTTGGATACATAAAACCGATGCCGTTACTTTTAACGCGGCCAAAACTAACGATAAGAGCTAATCCTATGCACTCAGAACAATTTAACCAGCTCCAGAAAACGTGCAGATTGTGGGGTAATGAACTGGGCAGTTTATTGATTGACGTTTTTCATTACTTGGCCCTGTTTGTAATCGGCGCAAGCATTGTCTGGTCGGCGGTAGTTGCCTATATCGGCATGATCAGTCAGGGCCACGCGACCATCGGCGACATCTTACTGCTGTTTATTTACCTGGAACTGGGAGCGATGGTGGGCATTTATTTCAAAAGCAACGTGATGCCGGTACGTTGCTTAATTTACATTGCCATCACTGCGCTGTCCCGATTGCTAATCGCTGATGTTCAAGCGCATCATGAAGCAGGCATGGGGATGTTCTGGGTATCAGCGGCAGTTTTGTTGTTAGCACTATCAACCTGGGTAATCCGCAAGCCGCCGTCCGATAACGGCTAATTATTATAAAAAAGAACCTATCAAGGTCGAGGAGAAGATATGAAATGTATAAACAACCCATCACGTCGTCGCTTTTTTGCGCAAACCGGTGCCGGATTATTAGCTTATGCAGCATTGCCAAGCTGGTTACAGGCCATGGAAGGCATGGGCGAGATGCCGAAGATGGTCCCTAATAAGGCTTCGGCCAATTTTCATGCTGATGTCGAAATTGATTTGCTGTGCAAACCATCGACGGTATCGATACTGCCCGGTCAGCCGACCCGGGTTCAGCAATATTTTGCCAAACTGGTCAAAGGACCGGCCAATACCTTGGCCGAAATCCCCGGATCCTATCTCGGGCCGGTGCTGCGCTTTGAAAAAGGTCAAAAAATCCGTATCAATTTGCATAACCAGTTAGACGAAGTCTCGATTACCCATTGGCACGGTTTGCATGTGCCGGCCTTGATGGATGGTCATCCGCTGTACTCGATCGGCAAGGGCGAAACCTTTGTCTACGAGTTCGAAATGCTCAATCGCGCCGGCATGAACATTTACCACCCGCACCCGCACAACACGACCGCCAGCCAGGTTTACCATGGCTTGGCAGGTGCAATACTGGTCAATGACGAGGAAGAGCGCCGCTTGGAATTGCCGGGCGGCGAGTACGAAATTCCCATTGTCATTCAAGACAAATTGTTCGATGCACAAAACCAGCTTATCTACGCGGGCCATATGCGCGACCGCATGATGGGCTTTTACGGCGACCGGATATTGGTTAACGGACGCCCCGATTTTAATCTCGACGTTGCTAGTCGAGCCTACCGATTCCGGATCCTCAACGGCTCAACGGCACGTATTTACAAGCTGGCTTGGGACGACAATTCCCCCATTACCGTCATCGGCACCGACGGCGGGTTGCTAGAAACACCTGTCAACAAACCATACGTAATGCTGGCCCCCGGCGAGCGTTTGGATGTGTGGGCGGATTTCAGCGGGCGTAACGTCGGCTCTCAGTTAGTATTGCGTAGCCGTTCTTTTTCCGGCGTGTTGCCGAAAATGGCCGAGCGCATGATGGGCGGTAGCATGGGTGGTATGCACGGCAAGGCGTTGCCGGTGGGCAGCGATTATCCAATCTTCAGCGTTAAAGTGACTCGACAAGTCAGCGACAGTCCCGCATTACCGGGTAAGCTGTCAACTTATAAGCATTATCAGATCAGCGATACCTCTAATCCCAACAAACCGGTGCCGATAGCTATTTCCGAAAGTCCGATGGCGATGCGGTTGAATGGTCGTCCGTACACCTATAACGATGTGCTGCCCAGCGAACGCATCCCGTTTAACACGCTGCAACTGATGGAAATTTTCCACACCCATGGCGGCAGTGGCGGTCATGGCGGCGATGATGCAACCAAACAACAAGGCCAAGGCATGCAGCATGGCGGCATGGGCATGATGGGTGGTATGAAACATGGTGGTGGTGGTGGTGGTGACGACAACGCGCAAGGCGGTGATCACAAAATGGGCCGTATGGGTATGATGGGAGGCATGGGTGGCGGCGGCATGGGTATGATGATGTCGATGGCACATCCGATCCATATGCACGGTCAGTCCTTCCAAATCATCAGCCGTACCATCGAAAATGGCGAAAGCGAAGATTACGCTACCGTTAAAGACGGCTTTATCGAAGGCGGTTTAAAAGACACCGTACTGGTAATGCCTGGTGAACGCGTGAAAGTCATCAAACCGTTTCAGGATTTCAAAGGTTTGTTCATGTACCACTGCCATAATCTCGAACACGAAGACATGGGTATGATGCGCGACTTTTTGATTGAATAATGGCTAGTTAAACGCAGAGATTAAGAGGCAGACTATGGCGACCATCCAAACACAGCTAAAAGTGACCGGCATGCACTGCCTCGGTTGCGAAGAAACTATAAACGAGGTTGTTAAAGCGTTACCGGGTATTCATAAAGCCGAAGCCAGTTACCGCCTGCAAACAGTCGATGTCAGCTATGACGATACTTTGGTGGATGAAGCGACTATCCGTCGAAGTATCGAAGCCAAAGGCTATGGCATTGTCGAGGCTTTACCGGCAAAAGCCGGTAAAGCCAAGCACGTGTTACTGTTCGTGCTGTTGCTGGCGGTGGTTGGCGGGGTGGCGTTTTGGGGTAAAAGCCTGATGCCGGGCGTAATGCAGCAAATCAAACCTCAGATGGGCTATGCGCTGTTATTCACTATCGGCTTTTTGACCGGCTTTCACTGTATCGGCATGTGTGGCGGCTTTGTGGTGGGTTATACCGATGCCGGCCTTTCCAAAGGCCGCCAGCTATTGGCGCATATGAGTTACGCGTTCGGTAAAACTTTGTCGTATACAACGCTGGGCGCGGGCTTCGGTTTGCTGGGCGCAACTATTGCCATTACCCCGCAGATGCGTGGCGTCGCGGCATTGACTGCCAGCCTATTTTTGTTGCTGTACGGCCTGAAAATGCTCAATGTTTTTTCTTGGCTACGCCGTTTCACACTGCGCTTGCCGTCCTCAGTCAATCGGCAAGTGACGGGTGAATTGCGCCGCCGTCGCAGCCCGTTGCGTACCGGTTTATTGACCGGACTATTACTGGGTTGCGGTCCGTTACAAGCCATGTATGTGATGGCCGCCGGTAGCGGCGATCCCAAACAAGGCGCGATGATCCTGCTGATGTTCGGCTTGGGCACATTAGTACCATTATTGGGTTTCGGCCTGTTCGCCAGTCTGTTATCACCAGCGGTGATGCGGCAGCTGGTGCGGGTTTCCGGAGTTTTAGTGATTGCGATGGGCTTAATGATGGCTCAGCGCGGCTTAAAAACCATTCAATCCGGCCAAGTATCCTCGGCAATGCCCACTCATATGCAGCAGAATCGTTAAGGCAGAACCTCTAAGGTTTGTATTAGCGGTGCCGCGGGGTATTGAAAGGCAGCAACAATAACCGCCAAAAACTTAACTCAGAAGCTTTGCGAAAGGGCTGCAAGCCAATCGCCATAGTGACTTGATCGTGTTGAGGTTCCGCGACATAAGTACGGCATAACCGATCCCAACAGGAAATGGAAAAACCGTAATTGCTGTCGGTTTCGCTTTGAATGGTGGAATGATGAATGCGGTGCATATCCGGGGTTATAAGCAACCAGCGCAGTTTTTTATCCAACGCCGGTGGAATGTTGATATTGCTGTGGTTAAAGGTGGCGGCGCCATTCAGGATAATTTCAAAAGCGATGACCGCCCACGGATTAGCGCCAAGTAAATAGATCCACAGGACTTTGTAAAACATGGACAGCAATATTTCCAACGGGTGAAAACGTACCGCGGTGGTGGCGTCAAACTCCATATCAGTATGGTGGACTTGGTGCAAACGCCACAGCAGCAGCCATTTATGCGAAAGAATGTGTTGCAGGTAAATGGCAAAATCCAGCACCAATAAGGTTACAGTGATCGCCAGCCATTCTGGTGCGGCCAGCCAATTTAACAGGCCGAAGCCACGTTCAGCGGCATCAATGGCGCTGAAATACGCCAGGCTACCGACAGTCAAACGCATGATCAGCATATTGGTTGCGGCCAATCCCAAATTTACCGGCCAGCGCTGTTTACGGGTGATCTGCTGAATCCTTCTGGGGCTGATCGCTTCCCAGGTAATCATCAGCGCAAAAATACCAAGTGACGCGCCAAGGCGAATTAACGTTGCCAAAACTTACCTCCTCGATAAAGACTCGCCAATGTTTGCGGACTAGAGCCGCACCAGTAACGCAGGCGCAAACTCCACATCAGCAATATCGTTTTATATACGCCGAATTGTTCCCAGCGTCGACCGGAACTAGTGACTTTAGCTTTCAGACAGATCGGCGGAGAGATGGCTTTTAGTTTTTTGCACAGCGCGATGTCTTCCATCAAGGCGATATCCGGGTAGTGTCCAGCGGCCGCAAACGCCTCGCGAGTAACAAAAATCGCCTGATCGCCGGTGGCAATGCCAGTTAAACGCGAGCGCCAGTTCATCAGCCATGCAATTACCTTCAACATAAAATGCCCGCCTTGCAATTGAATATCGAATCGCCCCCATTGATGATTTTCGTCAATATTCCGGGCAATTAGCGCTAAGGCATTGTCAGGCAAAAAAGTATCGGCATGCAGGAATAACAGAAGGTCACCTTGCGCGTGCCCTGCCCCGTGATTCATTTGATGCGCACGACCTTGCGGGGCAATCAATATGTGGTCAGCCAGATTGGCAGCAATCGCTCGGGTGTTATCGCTACTGCCACCATCGACGACAATCAATTCGGCATCGTTGCGCAAAACTTGCAGCGCCGACAAGCAGGCGTGAATGTTGGCTGCTTCGTTAAATGTGGGAATGATGATGGAGAATTTCATAAAGTAAGAGCAGGCCTTGCCTGCGAACTGTCAGAATAAAAGATAGAACTGAATATTTCTTAGTTAACAGCAGAAATAAAGCCACTGGCAACAAAAAACAAGACATGGTTTGAACACACCACATAAAATGCTAGCATTGATTGCACTCACACCTTGGAGCCTACTATGCCTAGTCTAGTTGTTAGAAATCTGGATGAATCAATCATCAACGCCCTCAAAGCAAGGGCAGTCGAGCATCAGCGTTCTACTGAGGCCGAACATCGCGCTATTCTGGCGGAAGTATTGATGCAGCCAAAGCGTAAATCCTTTGCTGAAGTATTAGCAAGCATACCCGCCGTGGGGACCGACGAGGATTTTCAGCGCATCAACGACGACGCCGGCGAAGCCAATGTATTTGATTGATACCAATGTCATCAGCGAAATCAGGAAAGGCAACAAGGCCAATCCTGGCGTCCGCCAATTTTTCGATGCCGCCATTCAAGATAATGCCCCTCTTTATATATCAGCAATCACCATCGGCGAGTTGCGCCGAGGCGTTGATTTAATTTTTCATCGCGGCGACGCCAGTCAGGGCAAACTTCTGGAAGACTGGCTTAATACCCTTCTGGACGAGTATCAAAATAACATTCTTAGCATTGACGGCGAAATCGCCTTACTTTGGGGGAAATTGCGCGTTCCTGAGCCGGAACATGCCTTAGATAAATTAATTGCCGCAACCGGAATAATCTACGACCTGACTGTTGTTACTCGAAACACGAAAGATTTTAACAATACCGGCGTTCGCTTACTGAATCCTTTTACAAAATAAAGTGGAAAAAACGTTCAAGCTACTTTGAGAATTGGACCTAACCCAAGCTTTACTCTTTTTCGTCACTGCTTTTACGCTCTAAAACTTTGGCGACCGTTTTAGAAAGAATATCGTAGAGGGATGCGAAACGGGATCAGACCAATAACTTCTCTCAATAATGTCGAAAAACTATTTTCGACATTATTGTCTACAAAGGATCAAACAACGCCGTCAAATCGTCGGCAGTGAGTTTTAAGGTGTCGTCTTTATCGCCTTCTCCGTAGATACCATTGGCCAAGGCGCGTTTTCTGTCCTGCATGGCGAGAATTTTTTCTTCGACGGTGTTTTCGGTGATGAGTTTGTAGACGAATAC